>Ga0184628_10000597_pt1 | contig 19030 bp, 14 predicted proteins | sample PLM4_5_b1_FD_133149 | JGI IMG/M metagenome (GOLD analysis project Ga0184628, IMG submission 133149) | Groundwater sediment microbial communities from an aquifer in East River, Colorado, USA - PLM4_5_b1 | ecosystem: Environmental > Terrestrial > Soil > Riparian zone | place: USA: East River... | reverse complement strand
TGACGGTTATGCCGGCACCTCGGGAATTCAGCGAGGGCACTGCCGAGAGCCGCGTTTTGTATTTGTCTCCGCTTTGTGCGGCGGCAGTGACGGCAAGAGATGCCAGGCCGACCGCAACGCACAGAGCGATATATCGTTTGAAAGCCATGCTTATTCCCCCGTCAAGAATTTTGGCAGCTAGAATACAGCGAATGTATACTGCCGCAACGCAAATTGTGAACGCGCTGTTGCGGTTATGGGGACAGACCACTAATCCCCGAATTTCGATAAGGAGATTCCACAATGTCACAGCAAAAACTATCCAGGGTCATGGCTCTCGCCGCCGCCGCATTCGTGCTGGTGCTGGCAATCCAGTCGACCGCATCCGCGGCAACAACATGTGAAAGCCTCACCGGATTGAAGCTCACCAACACGACCATCACACTGGCGCAAGCGGTCGAAGCTGGAAAGTTCGTGGTTGCACCCGCAGGTGGTGCTGGAGGACGAGGCGGCGGAGCCAATCCCTATGCGGATCTTCCGGCCTTCTGCCGCGTCGCTGCGACAATCAAACCCAGCAGTGATTCGGAAATCAAAGTCGAAATCTGGATGCCCACGGCGGGATGGAATGGCAAATTTCAGGGCGTCGGCAATGGTGCGTGGAACGGTGCAATCCAAACCGCTGCGCTCGCCACTGGGCTTCGCAAAGGCTATGCGACTGCCAGCACGGATACCGGTCACGAAGGAGGCAGCGCCAGCTTCGCCCTCGGACATCCGGAAAAGCTGATCGACTTTGGCTATCGAGCCGTTCATGAAATGACGGACAAAGGCAAAGCGATTACGACAGCGTTCTATGACAACAGCGCACCGAAGTTTTCGTACTTCGTGGGCTGCTCTGCTGGTGGAAAACAGGCGATCAAGGAAACGCAGATGTACCCGGCCGACTACGATGGCGTCGTTGCCGGTTCGCCCGGAGTGAACTGGTCCGGACGTGCACTTCAAACAATCTGGGTGGGACAAGCCGTTGCGCAGGCCCCGATACCGCAGGCAAAATTCGCCGCAATCAATGCCGCAGCTGTTGCCGCATGCGACGCAAATGACGGAGTCAAAGACGGCGTCATTGAGAATCCTCGTGTATGCAAGTTCGATCCTCAGGTCTTGCTGTGCAAGGAAGGTGACTCCAATTCATGCCTGACGGCGCCTCAGGTCGAGACGGCGCGAAAGATCTATGCGAACGTGAGCAATAGCCGGACAAAGCAATCTCTCGTCGCAGGCCTTTCTCCGGGCAGTGAAAATGGTTGGAACACGATGGCCGGCGCTCAGCCGTTCGGCCCGGGAGTCGATCTGTTCAAATACATTGTGTTCAGCGATGCGAATTGGGACTTCAAAACGTTGAACTGGGATACGGACCTCGACAAGACACTGAAGGCCAGCAAGGATATGGACGCGATGGACGCAAACATGAAGCCATTCTTCGACCGAGGCGGAAAAATCATTTCGTATCACGGATGGACGGACCCGCAAATTTCTCCTGGCAGCACGGTCGACTACTACCAGACCGTACTCGATAAGATGGGCGGCGCCGCCAAGGTTCAAGAGAACTATCGTTTGTTCATGGTTCCCGGAATGAATCACTGCGGTGGGGGAACCGGCACGGATCAGTTCGACATGCTGACAGCGTTGGAAAACTGGGTCGAGAAGAAGCAGACACCGGCAACCATCACGGCTTCACGAGCAAACCCGGTCCGAACGCGGCCGCTCTGTCCTTACCCACAGGTCGCGACCTATAAAGGAACCGGCAGTACCGACGACGACGCAAACTTCACGTGTAAATGAAAAAGGGGCCAGACGTGTCATTCCCCTTTTTCCCATTCGGGAAAAAGGGGAATGACACGTCTGGCCCCTTTTTTTTTGCTAGTTGCCAGCCGCTGTCCCGATGGCCTTCATCAAGTCGGCTTTGGTGACATCTCGATCCCCACCGGTCGGAGCGTGACCGGGTACGATGAAATTGTAATCCACCTTCAATCGATCAAGTTCGGAAGCCAGCAGCTTCTGGAACGCCAACTGTCCGACCCCTGTGGTCACGGCACCCGGCGCTCCCACATTGTAGGCATCGCTTTCGAATATCGTCTTGATCTTTGGCATGTACGCCACAAGCATGTCTTCGCCGTGTACTGAGCCATGGATGGCATACAGCTCGATCGATTGAGTGGCATCCTTCATGACGAGCTTTTCGCCAACCCACTGGAACTTCGGCGTCAGCTTTTTAAGAGCGGCTTTATCGCCCTTGGCCTTTGCATCCGCCTGCATCTGTGCCAGCTTGTCGGGCCCTGAAAGTTCCCGCGGATTGTTGAACCATACTGGGTACAGCGCCTTGTTCATCTGCTGCGCGACGATCGTCATGCCTTCCGCAACAGCCGTGCGAATAGAGCCGGAATGATCCTGGTGGTTGTGCGTGCTGATCAGAAACGTGATGGGTTTGTTCGGGAACAGTTTTTTCGTTTCCGCGACAGTGCCATCAAAACCAGCCGCATTCGCTTCAATCAATACCACGTGGTCCTTGAACTCGACAGCAATGCTGCGGTATCCGCTGGTGATCATATAGATCCCTTCACCCAGTTTGCGCGACGTCGTTGCCGCTGCAGCACCCCGACCACCTGCAGCCGCCTGACCTCCACCTGCAGCTGGCGCACCCGCTGCCGCTGCACCGCGGCCTCCACCAGCTCCGCCTCCAGGAGCTCCACCGCCGGGCGCTCCGCCTCCGGGTGCGCCCCCAGCAGCACCTGCGCCACCGCGTCCGCCACCACCACCCGCTCCACCACCCGGCGCTCCGCCTCCGGGTGCGCCCCCAGCAGCGGGAGCACCAGCAGCACCACCGCCACGCCCGCCACCGCCACCACCGGGCGCGGCAGCCGGCAGAGGAGGCGGCGCTATGGCATTGGGTTTCACGTCAGTGATATTGATCACGTTCCATGAAAGCCCGGCACGGGTCTGCGTGATCGTACTGGGGAATTTCACTCCGCCGTAATCCTTGTAGTCCAAAAAGCTTTCTTCGACGAGATAGTCTCCGATCATCGAAGGCTCTTCGAGCCAGGTCTGGACCTTCGCGAGCATATTCTTGTCGTCGATAAATCCACTGAGCTTGTAGGCAACACCTGTCGGCGCCTTCGCGTCGACGGGAAATGAAACGACGGTATATTTTTTCCCGCCAGAGGACTCCGTCGTTACTGTGGCATTCGAGGCCGCTGCTGCCATTCTCAGAAATCCGGGAGCCGAAAGCGTGATCTCGAGCTTTGCCGTCCAGTTGGCGTTCGCAGCGATGTTTTGGTTTTGTGGAGGGATTGGCGCTTCCGCTCCCGGGTCCAAACCACCACCGCCCGGCAGGATGCCGGTTTTCGGATCCACGGGCCGGGACTGAAGCGCCGTGCGCGTTGAAGTACCTGCGGCAAAATCGATGAAACGAACGTAGTTCTTCTCCGTAAACTTTGGCCAGCCCGCAGCTACGCTCTGAAGCTGGTTAAATGCAGTCCCTTCAAATGCGGATCCACTGTATTGAATGGTATTGAGCTTGTCATACCCCATTGCCTTCGTCGTATCCGCAACGACAGCCTTCGCATCTTTTGCAGTCTGGGCAACGGCCGCGCCGGAGAGCAATGCCACCAGCGCCACAGCAGTCCCTAATTTCCTGATCATGTAAACCTCCCGATTGATTATTTGCCGCTTACGGTAAAGCGAACACATTGACTGTGCCGCCTGCCGCGACTGCGACATACTGCTTGCCGTTTCGACCCTGATACGTCATTGGATTTGCAGATCCGTTCGAATTCAACCGAGTCACCCACAGTTCCTTTCCGGTTTTCGAATCCAGAGCGCGGAATCGGGAATCGCTGGTTGCCGCGATGAACACCAATCCACCCGCGGTGGAAATGGGACCGGCGGAACCGCCACGTCCCGTGTTTTGTTTCCCGGTCGGCAGGCTATCACTGACACCCAATGTGACGCTCCACGCAATATCCCCTGTCGCCGCATTCACGGCCCACAGCCGGCCCCATGGTGGTTTCTGGCACGGCATGCCGTTGGCCGTGAAACCCGCATACGGTCCCGGACCACCGACGTTGCCGCGATCGTATGGAATTGGAGACCCTTGCGTTAAGTTGCCGTAGTTGCCTCCGGGCACCTTCTTTTCAATCCATCCCACCAGTGCGGCATCCTGCGTGAACACGAAGACGTAGCCGAGTGTTGGATCCGCGGATGGCCCACCCCAGTTTGGTCCGCCGTTGCCAGGAAATTGAATCGAACTCTTCGGTGGCGTTCCCGCTTCGTGGTAAAGAAACGGCGTATAGGGACCAACGTTGTAATAGCCACCACTACGATCGTAAAGATCCTGACAGGCCTTGGCGTGTTCCGGAGTGGTATCTTCCGCGGTAACGATGTCTTCCTTCTTAAACGATGTTCTTCCCAGCGCGGGCGGTTTGTTTGGAAATGGCTGTGTCGGCGAATACCACTCGCCGGGGGCATCGCCCTTCGTCACGGGCTTCTCGGTTACACCGAACAACGGCGTTCCGTTGGTTCGATCGAGAATAAACATATTGGCCGACTTATTGATGACCGCGAGTGCCGGAATCGTTCTACCATTCTGCTGAACATCGAGCAACACCGGAGCAGAAGGCATATCCGTATCCCAGAGATCGTGATGAACCGTCTGAAAATGCCAGATGTATTTCCCGGTTTCGGCGTTGAGTGCAACTACCGAATTGGCGTAGAGATTGTTACCAGGACGATCGCCACCCCAGTAGTTGCCGGCCGGAGTCCCCAGGCCGAAATAGACGATACCGCGGTCTTCATCCGCCGTGATGTACCATCCCCAGTGATTGACTCCCTGTCGGTCCTTCCACCCATCGTCCAGCCAGCTCCCGGCAAAATTCGGATCACCGGGCTGCGTCACGGACTTGAAAGTCCAGATCTTTGCACCGGTGCGAGCATCGTAAGCGCGCGGATCGCCGGGTTGATTGCCAACGCTGACTTCTCCGTCGTTGTTGCCTACGAAAATGATATTTCGAAAAATGGCGGGAACGCCGCCCCACTGTATGTCGACGTCGACTGAACCACCCGTGCCAAACGCTGCATCGAGTTGACCATCGCTGGCTTTCAGCGCTGCCAGCCTGCGTCCCGCCATAAAGAAGATGCGCGCGGGCATCGTGCCGTCTCCTGGCCAGTAGGCCACGCCGCGAGTCGACGGAGTGCCAAGGCCCGCCGGCTGCCCGTTTGCGGCTCCACCACGTGGTGCTGGGGGAGCAGGAGCCGCTGCCGCCTGAGGAGCTCCCGCGGCAGGCGGAACTGCCGCACCAGCACCGCGTCCACCGCGTCCGCCACCTCCACCGGGTGCAGGCACTGCACCATACCGCCAGACTTCCTTGCCCGAATCCGCTTCCACCGCGAGCACGCCCGTGGATGTCGACACATACATCACGCCATTAATGACAATAGGAGTTTCCTGAGCGCCCACTCCGGCAACGGTAAACGCGTTGGTGAGCGTCTGAACGTTTTGTGCATTGATCTGCTTCAGGGTGGAGAACCGTGTTCCCGCAAGGTCTCCGGTGTATCTCGGCCAGTCTGCGCCATTTCCTTTTGCCGTTGCGCTCTGCGGCATGAATGACGAGAGCGCCACGCCTCCCAGAATCATCAGCATCGATGCTAATGCCGCGAAGATGAAGGCGAACTTAATCCGCATGTACAGGCTCCTTATGCCAAGAATGGCGCTTATTCTTTCTCACCGCGCAGACACTGTCAAGGAGTGCGGGAAGCAACGTACCGCATTCTGAGGCTTGGTTTCGGGGAATTTTGAAAATGCACGATTCCTGAATTTCCAATCCGAAATTTAAAGTTTCAAATCCGAGGGCGGCAACATACGGGGCCAGAAAAGAGAGTGCTCCTGCAAGGCGTATTATTCCCCTCGGACTTGAAACTTTAAATTTCGGATTGGAAATTCAGGAATCGTGCATTTTCAAAATTCCCCAAAAGTCCTCGTAGAACAAAATGGGGATGGGATTGATTTCCAATCCCATCCCCATCTTCCAACAATCCAAAATTCCGTCGCTGCTACTGAGCAGGAGGAGGTGCGCCGCCACCGGCCGGAGGAGCACCGCGTCCACCACCAGGAGCACCGCCGGGGGCTCCACCACCGCCGCGCCCGCCGCCAGCCGGAGCCGCCGTTACACCCTGTGATGAAGGCGGAGCATCCGGCGCAAAGCCACCCGCAGACACGGGGTAGCGCGCCAAATCCGCATCGCCTTCGACGCAAGCGGTCTCGGTCTGCTCGTAGCCTGTCGGGCGCTTGCCCCATGAATTTGGATATGCCCCAAGATTACGGTTGAAGGTATCGGTAATCTTCATTGGCTTTGTCAGTGCAATTGGGTCGGTGACAATGGCTTCATACGCGATCCGATTGGAGTCCAGAGGTGTAAATCTTTCCGCAACATGACTCGCATCGCTGTGAGGGGAACCGGCCGCGTCCCACCATCCCGCCGCCTGACTGGTGGTATCGACGACCAGCGTGTCGCCTTCCCAGTGGCCGACAGAGTCCCCTTGATACAGTTTGATTTTCGCCGGCACATGCTTGCGATTATCGGTGTAGATGATGCGCGTGGAGCCCACCGTGTCCCATGCAAAGACAACGGCATTCTTGTCTTGAACAATCTGGAATCCCATCTGAATTCCGAAATTGGTCGGAGTGCCGGCGGGGAGACAATGCGCATAAGGCTCGTCGTACATCCGGCTCTTTCGTGTTTCGGCCATTATCGCTGCCCATTCCGTATTGTAAGGAATCCGGCCCGTCACGCCGCCGGCATCATCGGCAATACCGCCACGGCCGTTGTTGATGTCAGTTCGGGTCGCAGCCATGTAATAACCGGTGAAATCCGGTTTACCGTCGGGGCCTCGCACGATTGGTCCGGCAGGAACCGCCGGAGCTCCGGCGCCACGCCCGCCACCACCGCCGGCTCCACCACGTCCACCAGCTGGGGCTCCACCGGGAGCACCACCTCCAGGTCCACCGGGAGCCTGAGGAGCTCCGGCTGCTGGTGGGGCGCCCTGGGGCGCCTGAGCCAGGTAGCTCTGAGCTGCGATCAGGCCAAATGTGACGCACAGGACGATCGCCAATCCTAAAAATCGCTTATTCATCTCAAATCTCCTCCACGTGCCATCAACGACATTATGTCCACTCACTTACCTTCTACGATTCTTAGAGTGCCCGCTTTGCCATCTTTGACGAGTTGCTCCTTGAACATCTGGCATTCGTATTCCATAACGCGGAAATTGTTCCCCTTGTGCCGATACAGGAGAAACTCAATCGTAAACGGACGGGTATACGCCTTCGGATCTTCAAGCGTCGCCTGATACGTGATCATGTCCGGACCATTGAACTTATACCGCTCCACCACGTGGAGGGCCGGGCTGTGATAGCTTCCGCTCCCGTCCAGCCATGTTTCTCGGGTGGGATCGTCCATAAAATTGGTGACATCGACGACAAGAGTATCGCCGTCCCACTTCGCGCGAGAATCCCCGTTGAAAAATTCGATTCCCTCAAGATGTTTGCTGTCGTTGATGTAGAGGTCCCGCCGGTTGTGAACCAACTCGAACGTCAGCTGAATCATTTTCGGGGATTGGGTGATCTGAAACGGAAACGGCTGGAACATGATCCGCGGGACTCCGGGTTTCCAACACTGCGATACCGGGTCCTTGGCACGGTTCTTGAAATTTTCGTTTCTCTTCGCCAGGCCAGCCGGCGTGTATGGAATCATGCCGTCTGGAGTATCGGTGATGGCTCCTTGTCCGGCGTGAACTCCCCATGAAGCGGAATGAGGCTCGATGCCTCCATCCAGGGAGTTATCCAGCACCTGCCAGATGCCACTGAAATCCGGATGGCCATCGGCCGTCCGTGGAAGTGCGGGACCCGCTGGAGCTGCGCCCCTTGCCTGAGCCGGAGCCTGTGCAGGTGCTCCCGCTCCTCGGCCTGCCGGCGCGGCCGGAGCTGCGGGAGCAGCCCCACCACCTCTACCTGCAGGTGCCTGGCCAAGCAGCAACGCTGCAGAAGCAGCAGCCACCCCGGCTAAGGTTATCAACTTCAAAAAGTTCGTGACACGAAGCCTCATCTAGACACTCCTCTGCTGCGTATTCGTATGCTGTTAATTTTCAGGCGATCCACACAAGCTGGAGACTCATTGAGGCGGCGGTGTTCCGCTCAGGTCCATGCGGGTATTGGTCGACAGGATAATCAGGTTCTGCGCAAAGATGTGGTTCGAACCATCCTTTGCAGGAGTGCCTGTCATTGTGACTTCTTCACCCGACATCACCAGTTTCTCCACAATCGGCTTGGTCCAGCCGTTTCTGAAGAGCACGTTAATGGGAGGAGTTTCGCCCTTCCATACAATCTTCTTTCCATCCGCGCCCGTGACTTCCACGTAGGCCCATGAATGCGGGTTGACCCAGTCGAACTTGATCAATTTCCCTTTCAGATTCACCGCGGCGCCACCGTATTCGGCCATAAACGAGTGATGCGCAAAAAGCGGAATTGCTGCAGCCATAACCCCGAGTGCTGCAACAAGAACGATCAGTTTTCTTTTCATCGATTGTTCCTCCTAGACCTTCAGAACTCTTTACTTACTAAAACTTCAGAATTGATACCGTATAAATCGATTGCCTTGCGAGCAAAGACTATGCAGTGTCCCGCCTAAAGTCAAGCAGACGCTTGAGATTGGGCGCATTTGAACGTTAACGAAAAAGCCTATTTCTTCAAAGCCGCTTCGCCAAACTTTGACGCTTCAATTGTCACGTTTGTTTTGATGTCCTTGACGTGCGCGGTGTACTTCCCATCGAGCCATGAGAACTTATATTCAAACGGAAATTTGATACCGCCGACGTCGCGATAATCTGCGTAGTCGACCTGGACCGGGACGCGTCCCACGGGTGAAGGAGCGTATCGCACCAACCGCTTCAGCAGGTGAGTATCCAGGTCGAAGTACAACGTCGCCAGATAGCCATTGGGGCCATTTCCCTGAAGAACGGCGTAGTCCTTGTCGCCAATCGTCCGATTCAGACCGATCTTCCAGCCGGTGAGGGCCGTTTTGATCTGTCCGGGGAACGACAGAACCGCTTCCAGCTTCGTGCCTTCAAGTTCGCCGCCAATCAATTCGTACTGTGGCAGGAAACCGCGAGGTGTTTTGACCCAGCCCTTCGTGCCATCCACGGTCCAAACGCTCTCGCCGCGCTCCGGATGCTCCTTGTAAAAGATGGTCGTGGTCCGTTTATTCGGAACCGCCGCATAGACGGTGTATTCCGCATCGCCGCCAAAATCTCCGTAGCCAAGGCTGATTCCAGTCGCAACAAAACTTCGAAGTGTGGCCAGACGCTGAGCTCCGCCGTACGCTGCAATGATCTTATCCAGAAGCTGGTCCGCGGTTTCCTTTCCGATACTGGGACTGATGATGTCCGTGTCTTCCGGGAACGGCTCGTTATACAGATTGTCCAGAGCAATTGTAGAGATGGGCTTGTCGTGCTGGTGATGGCAGGTCCAGCACGTTACCTTCTGCTGTCCGTTGAAGTTGTTCTTGTTGATGTTGTTGACCATTTCGACCATGAGACGCGCCTGCCGCTTTTGCGGAATCGTGTCGATGGCAAAATCCACTTTGTCCGAACCGGCGCCAGGATGACAGGTCGCACAGTCGTAACCGAGAGCGGCGTTCATCACGCCCATCGCGGCGATAAAATCGTCGACGCTGAGTTCCTTCAAGGTGCTGGTGGTAACGTTCTTAAAGTACGTTCCTGACTTTTGGAAGTTCGCCGCCGCAGGGGCCGCCTGGCCTCGACCTTGTGCGGCTGGTGCAGGCGCCTGACCCACCATAAACGTAACAGTCCCGAAAATTGCCAAGCCCGCAGCGATGAGCGGCAGCTGACCTAAGGATTTCTTCATCTTATTGCCTCCGTAAGAATGCGAGCTTTACACGCGAAATTGTTATTCGTGTGGACGTCGAAGTCAACATGAGATGCGGAGACAGAGCGAGGATCAATCGGCAAATCGGAACGATCGCCCCCCCTGGTCAGGAGGGGCGATCGTTCCGAACAGACAAGGTTATTTCACGGCACAATCGCCTGTGCTTCGATCTCCACCAGCATGTCGGGCGATATCAGCCGGCTCACTTCCACCATCACCGTCGCTGGGCGAATCGCTCCAAAGAATTCGCCATGGGCGCGTCCGACTTTCTCCCATTCATCAATGTTCTTCAGATATATCCGGGTCTGAACGACGTCGTTCAATGAAACACCTGCGCGAGTCAGTGCGGACTCGATATTTTTGATCGCCTGCACTGTCTGGGCATAGGCATCTCCAATACCGACAATCTCGCCCTTCTCATTCGTTGCCGTTGTTCCGGAAACGTGAACGGCGCCGCCGATGCGAACCGCTCTCGAATACCCGATCAGGGGCTCCCACTTCGAACCAGTTGAAATATTATTCCGAGACATTCCTTCTCCTCTTCTTTATAGATACCTACTGCTGCACTTTTCCCTGAGTGATCAGCTCATACAACGATTGACGAAACTCCGAACCCGAGTCTGCACGCAAACCGCTCACCAACACAATGAGTCCCAGCACACACGCCAGCACCAGAATGGTACCGACTGCAAATGCTGCCGCCTTCACCGCCCGGTTCTTTCCTTTGGACAGATCCTGCAGGATCAGAACAACCGCGTTGACCGCCAACGTTGCGCCGAGCGCCAGAACCCCCATGTGCTGCACTGCCGGAGTTGAAAACAGGAATCCTCCGGCGATCATCAACACCTCAAACAAATAGATCAGCTTCAGATAATGGTGCGTAATCTGGTTTGCAACCGTGTCCGGGAGAGAGATCTCGACGAATCCCCAGAAGAATCGCATGGCACGCGTAATCCAGGAAATTGATGCACTCTCGATGCGATGCCTTTCGGCAATATCGTCGAGCATGTATCCCAGAATTCGACTCGCACGTCCTGCAACTTCCAGAAGCTTCCTGGGATTCCCGGCGTGCAGCGTTTTGTAATTTCGCTTAAACACTTCCAGTGGATTCTTATCCCGTAAACTTTCCGTGAGAATCTGCTTCACTCCGGCAGACAAATTCGATTCCCGGATCTCGCCAACGGCATTCGTCATACTGAGCGAAGGCACGCCGCCAATCGTCGTTCCACCAAAGCCAAGATCGGTTTTTGTTTTGGCATCCAGCAGCGCAATTTCTTCGAGAAGTATCGCCTCCTGCGCCTGCTGAACCAGCTCGAGGCGCGCGCGCTCCAGTGTTTCCACCGGAATATTCCCGCCCGCGGACCTCAGCAAAGCGGTGATCATGCGATCGGCGCAATCGAGCCTTCCCCAGATCATGTCGTTCACGCGGAATCGTTTTTCGAGAAGCGCTCCGAAGTGTCCCAGCGAAAGTCCCGCCAGCTTCGTACGCCGTTCCTGAGGAGACAGATCGGGTGATTGGACGTCTTCGGGACTGATACGAAAAATATCCACCGCATCCAATTCATCGCCAACGCCAGTGGAGTACAGGATGGGATGCGACACCATGTCGTAAAAATCAAATTGATCGTAGTAGTAACGCAACGTGGACTTGATCAGGAACTCGGAGAACTCCGCCTGTGCAGGTTGCCACTTTCGTTCCTCGGGCGGCTGCAGAATTCCTTTCACCGGTTTTCCATCTTTAATAAGCTGATCATCACCATGAACGCGTACTGTCGAGTCATGAATGAAGTGGATTACCCGCGCAATTCTGTCTATTAACGACTGAAATGCCTCTCTCTTTTTCGCAAGCAATATTCCGGCAGCTTCAAGACGTTTTGCGTCGGTGTCGTTTTTCAGAATCTGCCTGAGCTCACTCTGATTCAGACCGAGCGCGAGAATCTCACCCTGCAGCAGATGACTTGGAGCCGGAGGCATCAGTACCGGCGACGCAAGTCGGCGCTGCATCGTGTGAATCTTCCTCAATATGTCATTGATCTCGCTGATCACCGCAGGCAGCTGTTTCCGAACCTCGGTCTTGACGGTAGAACGGTGATCATGGACACCCTTCCGGAACCAGGCTTCGACCTCGGGGTTTCGCGCAATCACTCCCTTCCCAAGCGAGTCCAGATTCAGGCATGTCAGTTCCGCAGCCTTCCGCAGAACGAACTTCAGCCGCCGAATCTGACGCATGAAATCGAAATCGTAGAGATACTGATTTTCGGATTTCTGACCGCCCACCGGCCACACCGCAAAGTTAACGGAGCGCCAGTACCGGACGATGTATTGCACAGCCGCGGACTCATCGGATTCGGGATTGAAACCGGAGGCCAGCGCAATGATCCGTGCGAGCTCATCGGTGGTTTCGGCGGTACGAAGCCGCTGATATCCGCCCCATGCAGCGCCCATCTTCTGAATCATCGTGTCGAAAGTGGCTTCCTTGAACTCCGAAGCATTCAGTGCCTTTAACTCTTTCCCAATCTCTCTCTGGTGGTCGTAGTCCTCCTCAATCCCCTTCAGGATTCTCTGAACGCGGCCTACAAGAAAGTTTCTGTCCAGAATGCGGCGAATATCGTCGCGTATGGATTGATAGCTCGGCAGGGTCGACAGTGAGGCGATGGCATTTTGAACTGCGTCCGGCTTGTTATTGGAATCGACTTCGAACTCCGGATGTTCCGGGGAAGGCTCGATATAGACAAGCTTGCGGTCTATGGGAAGTCGAGCGTGCCGGAATTGAAGCTGATCGATCGCAAAACTGAACGGGCTGTTGTCGAGAACTCCGCCGTCACACAGAGGCCGTTGCCGAAATCGGGAAGCCAGCAGATCGCGCGACATCTTTTCCTGAGTTATCGGTAAAGTTTCCAGATAGCTCTGGTAAAACTTCTCCCATTCCGAATCGCCGGGATTGCAGTCGGACTTTTCAATGTCTGCAAGAGTCATCGGCTCAAACGCCGCGGGATGAGCCGACGTGCAACGTGCCGCAAAAGCCAGGAATGGCGTATAGCGAGCGGTGAAATCGTTCCGTTCTTCGCCGGTTGCGTCGACAGTGCTGTAGGCAAAATGGAAATTTTGAAGGTGACGTCGCTCGGTCGCGACGATGTCGGCGAGTTTGATCGCAATCGTCTGCCCCTGCATGTCGGTGTAGGTCGTATAGAGATCCAGTTGTTCCACATATGGCGAATGCGAGGCCTGTTTTTCGCGATCCATGGCCCGGAATGCATCCAACAGCTTCTGATAAAAGAAGGGGCTGTTCACCAGTGCTGCAGGAGGCTTCTGTGGCGTGCCGCCGCCGCTCTTATCATTGAACAGTTCGCCAAGATCAGCGGTATCCAGCCACACGCCGCGAAGCCCTTCGAGAGTAGTGTCGTTGGCGAGGGCTTTCGCCAGGAAGACCGAGTTGATCCCCCCCGCGGAAGTACCGGAGAGGACGTCGATGACGAACCGGGTTCGAACGGGTTGACCGGAAGCTTCGTTCAGGTCAACAGGCTCATTCTGGCTCAGCATCTGTCCAAGCTTCCGATAGACAAGCTCGGAACCCGATGCCTCCTGGACATGCAGTCTCGACGGATCGTGAATATCCGGAGCAGTGGCTCGAACCAGTTTGAGCAGTTCCTGCGCAACACCATTCATGTAAATCGCAAGCGACGACCCGCCATACATGACGACTGCAAAACGAATTTCCTGAGTCAGATCAACTTGAACCGCGGCATCATTGGACATTGGACCTCACAATCGTTGGAGCTACTTCAAGATTGGCAGGAATTGTACTCATAATTTCGATTCGAAGCGTACAGCTAGCCGCCGAACGTCCTTCAAAAGTTGGGGAAAGCTGCCATACACTACGCAACCGGAGGAGTATCTGAGGTTGAGGTCTCAAACATGACACCCCCGTTTCATCAGGTGACGCGCCGATCGTTTTTAACATTTCTCCCGGCGGCAGCCCTTGCGCCGATTGGAGTTCTTGGTTCCTTTGAAGGATCTCAGGCACATCATTTTCAATACGATCATGTGATTGGAACGTCATTGGACCTCGTCGTCTGGTCGCGGAATCCCAAAGAGGCGCGCTGCGCCGAGGCTGCGATTCTGGCGGAGATTGAGCGGCTTGCCTCGATCCTCAACACCAGGAATCCCCGTAGTGAAATCGCCATGCTTGGCGAGTCGAGCACACTCCCACGATCGCGTGAACTACGCGAGGTGTTCGCTGCCTACGCCTGGTGGGAAAAGCAAACGCGAGGATTGCTTTTAATTTCGACCGGCGGGCCGACTTCCACGGCCAACGTAGATGCTCTCGGAAAGGCATACATTATTGATCGCGCCGTCGCGGCCGCCCGCATCGCGGCACCTGCAATGGATGGATTGCTGCTGAATATCGGCGGCGATATTGCGAGCTGGGGACGTGCTCAGGAAATCATGGTGGCCGACCCGAACACCCCTCACGACAACGCGAATCCCATCGCAATTGTCGCCATCCGAAACGCCGCCATTGCCACAAGTGGCACCTACGCCCGCGGCGCACATCTCCTCGATGCGAGAACCGGGCGGCCGGCACCACAGGGTGTCAGCGCGACAGTTATCGCCCGCAATGCGTTGACTGCGAATGCGCTCGCCACCGCTCTCTGCGTGACCAGCGCCGAGGAAGGACTGCGTCTGGTGGAATCCACCCCGGGTGCGGAAGCGCTGCGAATCAGCCCCAACGGCGCACAGCAGCGTACGTCCGGATTTGCTCGCATGGAAAGGCCGCGTATGATCCGAACGGCCGTCATGGCCGAGTGGCCCATGGGTTTTGAATTGACCTTCTCTCTGGTGGTGAAACCAGGAGAGCCCGATCCGGATGGGCCGACCGCGGGGAAACCATTGCCGCGTCCCTATATTGCGGTATGGGTTGAAAACTCGGAAGGCAAGGTCGTAAAGGTCATGGCGTTCTGGGCAAACAAGCAGGAGTATTTCAAAGAAATGGGCACCTTCTATCGCGCCATGGGGCGGAACACAAATCTGATGTATACCGTGTCACGCGCGACGAGGGCGCCAGGCAGTTATTTTCTAATCTGGGATGGATTGGATGATCAGCGCAAACCCTTCCCGCTGGGCACGTACAAGATTGTGGTCGAAGCCGACCAGGAGCACGGCGACTATTCCAAACAAAGCGGCACAATCGTCTGCGCGGAACAGCCGGCAACCCTGACGCTTTCTGCAACTTCAAACTTTGAGCCGGTGGTGATTCGTTACGGTCCCCGACAGAATCGCGCATGAATCACATCATCCGCGTCGTTTCGCATTGGGGCCTGCTGCTGCACATCTATATTTCGATGGCAGGTTTCTCTCTCGTCCTGTTGTTCGCGGTGACCGGTCTGACGTTGAATCATCAGGATTTTGGATGGGGTGAACCGGACCTGACGACGTCGCAGATCCAGCTTCCGATGGAACTCATCTCACATCCGGATCAGACTGCCATCGGAAATCAGTTGCGGGGCGCGCTTGGTATCCGCTCACAGATTACGGACTACCATCAGGATGACGATCAGATTCAGGTCACATTTGCAGTGCCTGGCCGCCGTACCATCGCAACAATCAATCGCGCCGACGGAAAGGCCGAAATCGAAGCAGAGACCCGCGGACTGTTCGGAAAAGTCGACGACCTCCATAAAGGCTTCGACAGCGGGCCCGTATGGTACTGGTTGATCGACATCACCGCCGTTCTTTTGACGATCAGTTCTCTCACCGGGATGGTGACGCTTCTTTCACTGCGAGCCAGACGGCGCAGCGGCTTCATCATCGCGACTCTGGCCGTGGCCATGCTTGTTGCGATCTATCTGATATGGGTGCCTCAGTAGTGGGGAGCAGAGAATTGGTCAATGTTCAATTCTCAATGTTCATCCGAAGGCCAATTGAACATTCACCATTTCCCCGGACAGGTTCAAATGAGACTACTTCTAGTTGAGGATGATCCCGCCATCCGAGGATTTCTCGAACAAGCACTGACCGAGGCGGGTTATGAAATCGACACAGCCAACACCGCTGCGTCCGCAGAGACTCTTATCCTCAGGGGAAATCATGATGCGTTCATCATCGATCTCGGACTTCCCGATGGCGACGGCCTGGAATTGATCCAGAGATGCCGCGCCAAGGGCAGCACGGCCCCGGTTCTGATTCTCTCCGCACGGCGTTCGGTGAATGAACGCGTGCGAGGTCTGGAGCATGGAGGAGACGATTACCTCACCAAACCCTTCGCACTGGCCGAACTGCTCGCCCGGCTTCGAAATCTTCTGCGGCATGCCGCTCCGCCTCAGAAGGAAACTCTGCGGCTGCGCGTCGGAGACTTGCAACTGGATTTCGTACGGCGGGAAGCCTATCGGAACGATCAGCCACTGCGATTGACATCTCAGGAGTTTGTCCTGCTGGAATATCTTTGCCGCAATGCCGGCCGTGTCGTCACACGTGCGATGATCCTCGAAAATGTGTGGCAGATGCGCTTCGACCCTGCGACAAACGTTGTCGAAGTTCACATATACAGGTTGCGAAACAAAGTCGATCGCGACTCAGACCAACCCATGATTCATACGATTCGCGGAGTCGGATATGTTCTCAAACATGCTTAGAAGCCCGGGAAAAACAGCAGCATGGCGCCTGTCGATCTGGACGACTCTGGCGTTTTCTGTCGGTACGGCGTTGGCATTTCTCATCATGTACCTCCTCGTTGAGAACAGCGTTCGGGAACGGACAGATGCCTGGCTGAAGGGCGAGGCAGAAGTGCTATCGAACGTGGCAACGAGTAACGCGCAGGACACTCTTTACGGGCGGATTGTGGAAGAGGTCACCGAACAGGCGACCCGTGAAATTGCGGAAGAAGGCAGCGAAAAAGGACAGAACGAAAAATCAATCTTCTTCGTCATGAACGCGGAGAATCATCCGACGCTGTGGATTGGCCCGGAACCCCGGGAATCGTATTTGACCGCAATTGATCGCGCCCAGCTCAAATCCGGTATTCCGCAGTACATTCACGTGGACAATCTGCCGATTCCATTTCGTGTTGTCGCCAGCAGCCGCGAGCATGGCAGCAGAATCTACCTGGGTCTCATCGATCACGCAGCCAACAACCTTCTCGACAGATTGATTCAGCGATTCGTTCTGGTATGGGTAGGCATGGTGTTGCTGGGTTTTGTGATTGCCTATGCAAGCGCTTCCCGAACCTTGAGCCGCGTCGAAAGAATTGCCGAAACTGTGGCTCGTATTGGAACGGATGATCTCGGAAGCCGTTTGCCTGAAGCTGGAAATTCCGATGAAATTTCACGACTTTCACGGACGTTTAATCACATGCTCGATCGAATTCAGGCTTCGGTAAATCAGCTCCGAACCGTGACGGATTCGGTTGCCCACGATCTCAAGAGCCCGGTCACCTGGATCCGGGGACGTCTGGAAGGTGCGCTATCCAATAGCAACGACAGCTCCTGGCGGGAGCCCGTGGCACAGGCCATCGAAGGGCTGGATCAAATGGCTCACTTGTTGAACACAACGCTCGATCTCGCCGAAGCGGCGGCAGGAGCACTGCAACTGGATCGAAAGCGCACCAATTTGTCTGCGCTGGTAAGACAACTGGTGGATTTGTACCACCCGGCATTCTCCGAACATCACCATGAACTCGAGGTTGATATTACGTCGGACATTTCGATCGATGCCGATGTTGCGATGATGAATCGTGTCGTCGGGAATCTGCTGGACAATGAACTGAAGCATCTGCCCGACGGCTGCCGTGTTCGCATTCAACTGACGGAAACGAACAAGCGCGCCGAACTCCGCATTGAGGACAGCGGACCGGGATTTTCACCGGAACTTCGCGGCCGTGCTTTTGAACGATTTGTGAGAGGCACTCATTCTTCCGGTCACGGCCTCGGTCTGGCGATTGTTCAGGCTGTGGTTCGAGCTCACGGCGGCGAAGTCGGCATTTCGGATCGAGCCGGCGGCGGAGCGGTGAGTGTGGTCACACTCCCGCTGGCTCCCCGTGCGGATGCACCAATTATTTGAATATTTGAGTAATTCATTTCTCCAGTCCGGCCGATATATCGGCTATGCGCCAGGTCGGCAGGCTAACGCAATGGAAGGATGATCAGGGTTACGGATTCATCACTCCGAAAGGCGGAGGCGAGCAGGTATTCGTCCATGCCAAATCCTTCAGGAATCGGCAGCAGCGGCCGCGTCTAAATGACATCGTGAACTACGACGTGGGCTTCGATGAAAAGGATCGGGCTCATGCGGACAACGTCACCTACGTGGTGGATGTCGAGCCGGCACTGGATACTTCCTTAAAGGGACCTGGCAGTCTTGCACTTGCGGTCTTCTTCACGTTGTTCGTCGCCGTTTCGGCGTGGGAGGGCAGGCTTCCTCTCGCAGTTCCCGGACTCTATTTGATTGCCAGTACTTTTGCGTTTATCGCATACCAGCGAGACAAATCCAGAGCCCGCCATAATCAGTGGAGAATCCCGGAAGACACGCTGCATTTATGGAGTCTGATCGGCGGATGGCCCGGCGCCGCGCTGGCTCAAAAGATGTATCACCACAAGTCGAAGAAGCGATCGTTCCAGGTCGTTTATTGGGCTACGATTGTGCTAAATGGCATCGGATTTATCTGGCTTCTGACGCCTCCTGGCGCTGCTCAACTCCGCTCGTTCCTGGATGCTCTGCGGTTTCCGTAATCGAAATCCTCGTTTCACAACACGATAGTGCCTGGATGGGGAATTGAACCCGCTGGTTCCAACGGAGAATCAATAATTATCATTGGAATGCTGTCGCGGCGAGAGGATACTGGCAGGCCCATCAGGCAGTGCGGAAAAGCGTGCGCCGCAACATGATGTCGGACTATGTGGCGTTTAAGATCGATCTGCTTCAAGCCGCATTGAGAAAAAACAGTCTCGACGACCTCCAGTTTGTTCGGGTCACTTAATTTGGTGCTTAATCTAAGGGGAATGCCTTGATGTTCGAAGGCACGCTCAACAACATGAAGATTCTCTCCGAAGGCGGCACGTTGGCGGCGCGCGG
>Ga0184628_10000596_pt1 | contig 19068 bp, 18 predicted proteins | sample PLM4_5_b1_FD_133149 | JGI IMG/M metagenome (GOLD analysis project Ga0184628, IMG submission 133149) | Groundwater sediment microbial communities from an aquifer in East River, Colorado, USA - PLM4_5_b1 | ecosystem: Environmental > Terrestrial > Soil > Riparian zone | place: USA: East River... | reverse complement strand
CTCGCCGACCTGGCGCTGCCGGCCGGCGACTACAACAGCAGCCAGCAGCTGAACATCGGGCAGAACCGCTGGTACGGGCGCCTGGGCGCGCCCGTGATCTGGCAGCTCGGCCCTTGGGTTCCGGGCCGGCGCACGACCTTGGAATTCCTGCCCGCCGTCTGGCTTTTCGGCACCAACGACGACTACGTCGGGCAGACCTTGAAGACCGATCCGATGTTCCAGCTGGACGCGCACCTGACGCGCGACTTCACCGAGCGCGCCTGGGGATCGCTCGACTTGGCCTGGTACAGCGGCGGCCAATCGAGCATCAACGGCGTGGCGGGAAAGAAGCTCGACAACCTCGGCTTCGGACTCACGCTCGGCTACCAGATCAACGACAACCTGAACCTCACCTTCGGCTACAAGTCGACGCTGGCCGACGAGGCGGCGGACGACCTGCGCATGGACAGCTTCATGGTCACGCTGGTGCTTGGCTGGCATCCGCTCCTGGAAGGCGCGCGCCGGCTGCACGGCGAGAAGTAGCGCAATCTCCGGCGCGCCCGGGCGGCGCGGACTACTCCTGATCCAGCTCGAAGGCCTTGTGCAGCACGCGCACCGCGAGCTCGGCGTACTTCTCGTCCACCACCACCGAGATCTTGATCTCGGAAGTCGAGATCATCTGGATGTTGATCCCCTCCTCGGCGAGGGTGCGGAACATCTGCGCCGCGATGCCGGCGTGCGAGCGCATGCCCATGCCGACCACCGAGACTTTCGCCATGCGGTCGTCGCCGGTCACTTCCTTGCACTTGATGTGCGGCTTGACTTGGTCCTTGAGGATCTTCATCGCCTTGGGCAGGTCGCCGCGGCTCACCGTGAACGACAGGTCGGTCATGCCATCGTGGCTCACGTTCTGCACGATCACGTCCACGTTGATGTTGGCGTCGGCGATCGGGCCGAGGATGGCGTAGGCGATGCCCGGCTTGTCGGGCACGGCGTGCACCGTGATCTTGGCCTCGTCGCGCTGCGCCGCGACACCCGAAACCACTGCTTTTTCCATCGCCATGTGCGGGTCATCCTCGAAAGTGATGAGCGTGCCGGCCTGCGCTTCCTGCGCGACCGGCAGCATGGGGTCGGTGAGGCTGGAGAGTACGCGCGTCGGCACCTTGTACTTGCCGGCGAACTCGACCGAGCGGATCTGCAGCACCTTGGAGCCGGCGCTCGCCAGCTCCAGCATTTCCTCGAACGTGACGGTTTGCAGGCAGCGCGCCTCCGGCACGATGCGCGGGTCGGTGGTGTAGACGCCCTCCACGTCGGTGTAGATCTGGCACTCGTCGGCCTTGAGCGCGGCGGCCAGCGCCACCGCCGAGGTGTCAGAGCCGCCGCGCCCCAGGGTGGTGAGGTTGCCCTCCGCGTCCACGCCCTGGAAGCCTGCCACCACCACCACGCGCCCCTCGGCGAGATCCTTGCGGATGCGCGTATCGTCGATCGACATGATGCGCGCCTTGGTGTGCGCGCTGTCGGTGAGCACCTTCACCTGCCAGCCGGTGTAGCTGCGCGCCGCAACGCCGCACTCCATCAGCGCCATCGCCACCAGTCCCGCGGTCACCTGCTCGCCAGTGGCGGCGACCACGTCGAGTTCGCGCGGGTCGGGATGCGGCTGCAGCTCGGCCGCCAGCGCCAGCAGGCGGTTGGTCTCGCCAGCCATCGCGGAAGGCACCACCACCACTTGGTGGCCCGCGCGCTGCCACTTGGCGACGCGCAGCGCGACGTTGCGGATGCGCTCCACCGAACCAACCGAGGTGCCGCCATACTTTTGGACGATGAGCGCCATGGGAAAAGGCTGCGATTCTAGCTGAAAACCCAGCCAATTCTTGGAGTTGCGCCTGGCGGAAGGGGAGGGATTCGAACCCCCGAGGGCCGCGAGGCCCTTCCGGTTTTCAAGACCGGCGCATTCGACCACTCTGCCACCCTTCCGTATTGCAATCGGGTCGAATCGCCCCCATTCTAGCGCTCGCAGGACATTGAAACTTCAAGCTTGTTTGGTAGTCTTAGGTCATACTGGTCCGAACTAGGAGGAAGCAGATGCAACCTGAACTGAAGCCTGTCCCGGCAAACGACCGAGTCCTCGGCAGAGGCGGCCCGAACTACGCGCCGGGCGCCGCGCTGCCCGACGTCAGCGCGCAGAAAGTCCTGCGCAACACCCAGTTGCTGCTCGCCCTCACCATGGTGCCCACCGCGGTCGGCGCGTATTTCGGCATGGCCTCCGGCGGCATCATCCAGCAATACCCCATCATCAGCTTCTTCGTGATGCTGGGCGCCGTGATCGGCCTGCAATTCGCCATCGCCGCCAACCGCAACAGCGGCCTCGGCGTGGTGTTCCTGCTGTTGATGACCGGCCTCTTGGGCTGGTTCATCGGACCCCTGCTCAACTACGCCCTGGCGCTGAAGAACGGCGCCCAGCTGGTCGGCTACGCCGCCGGCGGCACGGCGCTGGTGTTCTTCGCCATGGCGAGCATTGCCTCGGTCACCAAGCGCGACTTCAGCTTCATGGGGAAATTCCTCTTCATCGGCATGATCGCGCTGCTGCTCGCCATGGTCGCCAACATGTTCCTGCAGATCCCGGCGCTGGCGCTGACCGTCTCGACGCTGGTGATCGTGGTGTTCTCGCTGTTCCTGCTGCACGACCTGTCGAGGATCGTGACCGGCGGCGAGACCAACTACATCATGGCGGCGACGGGCGTGTACATGAGCCTGTTCAACATCTTCGTCAACCTGCTGCAATTGCTGATGGCGCTGACGGGCGAGCGCGACTAGTCGCCGCTTTCCCGGCAACGCCGGAGAAGGGCGCCGCGAGGCGCCCTTTTTCTTTCTGGCGCTCGAACAGCGCGATGCTTTCGACGTGCGCCGTATGCGGGAGCAATCCGGACATTGCGAACGCGCCGCGCGCGGCGCGCTTGAGCGCGGGGCCTGTTGCGCGCTCCGGGCTTGCGCGCACCGGGAGCGGTACATTGTTTTTCCTATCGCGTTATCGGTCGCAAGCGTAGACTGAACTCACCCTAGTCTGGGGCGGACAGGGAGGCGGCCATGAAACGACGGACCGATCGGCGTTCGTTCATTCTGGGATCCTTAACTGCGGCAGCACTCGGACCGTTGTTGTTTGCGCGATCTGCAGAGGCGCAGGCCTGGCCGAGCCGCCCGGTGCGGTTCATCGTGGGGTTGCCGGCGGGCGGCCTGAGCGACCTCTATGCGCGCGCCTACGGCGAGTACGTTTCGAAAAATATCGGGCAGCCGGTGGTGGTTGAGAACCGGCCCGGCGCCGGATCGATCATCGCCTGCGAGGCAGTCGCCAAATCGCCCGCCGATGGCTACACGTTCCTGTTCACGATCTGGACCGCCATCGTGGTGAACCAGGTGCTGTACAAGAAGCTGCCCTACGATCCGAACAAGGATTTCACGTTCATCTCCTTGCTCGACGCCGGCCACCTGCCGCTTGCGGTGCACAAGGACGTTCCGGCGAAGAATTTTCGCGAATTCGTCGAGTTCGCGAGGAAAAACCGCGTCACGTTTGGCACCTTCTCCGCGGGCTCGTACGCGCACATGGTCGCTGCGCAGATGAACAAGCTGTACGGGACGCAGGTCGAGGCGGTGCATTTCAAGGGCGAAGCACCGATGTGGGTGGAGCTCGCGACAGGCCGCATCCATGCCGCGATCGGCAGCCAGGTCGGCATGTCGCCGCATCTGCAGAAGGAAGCGGTGCGCCCGATTGCCGTGACCGGTACCACCCGGTCGCCGAAGCTGCCCGAGGTCGCCACGTTCGTCGAGCAGGAGTTCTATGAGCCGGTATTCAGGCTCCACGGCCGGATCGTGCTGCTCGGACCGGCGGGACTGCCGCGCGAAATCGTCGAGCGGATCTCGAAACTCGTCATCGCCGCGGCGGACACGCCGCGCCTGCGGGAGATCCACGCCAATTTCAGCATTGTGGAAAACCCGTCCACGCCCGAAGAGTTCGAGCGACGCTTTCGCGAGGACGGCCCGGTATGGATGTCGCTCGTGCGTGAGCTCGGCGTCACTCTCGACTGAGCGCGCTGAGGCCGAGAAACCGAAGCATTGTCGGATCTAGCGCTCGAACAACGCGATGCTTTCGACGTGCGCCGTATGGGGAAACATGTTGACCACGCCCGCTGCCGCAAGCCGGAATCCCCTGGTATTCACCAGCACCCCCGCATCGCGCGCGAGAGTCGCCGCGTCGCACGACACGTAGACGATGCGCCGCGGCCAGGCATCGGGCAAGGCCTTCGCCAGTTCGATCGCCCCTTCGCGCGGCGGGTCGAGCAGCAGCTTGTCGAAAGCGCCAAAGGGCGCGAAGTTCGGCTCGAACAGGTTGCCTGTTTCGAACTGGGCCACAAGCCCGTTGGCATGTGCGTTTTGCCGCGCGCGCTCGACCAGGGCCGCGCTGCCCTCGATGCCGATCACCTGCGCGCCGCGCGTCGCGATCGGCAGTGTAAAGTTCCCGATGCCGCAGAACAGGTCGCCGATGCGCTCGCCGGATTGGGGTTCGAGCAACCGGATGGCGCGCGACACTAGCAGCCGGTTCACCGCGTGGTTCACCTGCGTGAAGTCGGTGGGACGGAACGCGATGCGCAGGCCGAACTCGGGCAGCGCGTAGAACAATTCGGGCGCGGGCACCGGATGGAACAGCGCCGCGCTGTCCGGCCCGCGCGGCTGCAGCCAGACCTGGACCGAGTTCGCGTCCGCAAATTCCCGAAACAGCGCATGGTCCTGGTCGTTCAGGGGCAAGAGGTGGCGGAAGACGAGCACCACTGCCTCGTCGCCCACCGCCACCTCGATCTGCGGCATCCGGTCCGGCACGGAGAGCTTGCCGATGAGTTCGCGCAAGCCGGGGATCAACGCGGAAACATGCGGGGGCAGCACGATGCAGCCCTGGATGTCGGTCACGAAGGTGGACCTGCGCTCGCGAAAGCCCACCAGCGCCCCGCCCTTCCGCTCCACGTAACGCACCGAGAGCCGCGCGCGGCGCCGGTAGCCCCACTCCTCGCCGTAGATCGGCGGCAGCATGCACTCGGGCTCGACCTTGCCGATGCGCTCCAAGCAATCCTCCAGCCAGCGCTGCTTGGCCGCCACCTGGGTACGCGCGTCGGCGTGCTGGATGGCGCAGCCGCCGCAGCTGTCGTAATAGGGGCATGGCGGCTCGCGGCGGCCGCTGGATTCCTTCAGCACCCTGAGGGTGCGCGCGACGTCGAACTTGGGCTTGGAACGCACGAGCTGGGCCTCGACCGTCTCGCCGCCGAGCGCGCCCTCGACGAACACGACCTTGCCCTCGGGATTGCGCGCGATGCCGTGGCCGCCGGCGTCGAGCGCGTGGACGTTCAGTTCGACCAACGGGACAGGAATTCGCGCCAGTGCGCGCCTTTCAGTTTCTCCAGTGCGTTGCGCAGCAGGGCGCACTCCTTCCTGTGCTGATCCGCGGTGAGCACGCCGCGCAGCAACTGGAAGCGCAGGTACAGCAGGTAGGTGTTGGCGGTGTCGGCCTCGCAGTAGTCGCGGATCTCCGCGAACTTGCCGGCCTGGTAGGCCGCCCACACCTGGGCGCCGCCCACGCCGATCTTGCCCGGCAGCCCGGCGAGCTGCGCCACGTCGTCGAGCGGCGCGTTGTTCCTCGGCTGGTACATCGCCAGGATGTCCATCAGGTCGAGGTGCCGCGCGTGGTAGCGGCTGACGTAGTTGTTGAATCTGAAATCGCGGTCGTCCTCGCCCTGGTCCCAGAACTTCGCCGCGGTGACGCCGTGCATCAGCCCTCGGTAATTGAGCACCGGCAGGTCGAAGCCGCCACCGTTCCACGAGGTGAGCTGCGGCACGTATTTCTCGATGCCGTCATGGAAGCGCTGGATTGCCTCCTTCTCGGTGACCTCGGGCTCCCCCAGCGAGAACACCTTGATCCCCTCGCCCTCGCGCAGCACGCAGGAGATCACTACCACGCGGTGCAGCTGCGGCGGCAGGAAGTCGCTGCCGGTCTGCGTGCGCCGCTTCTGGAACGCGATCTCCGCCACCTCCGCGTCGGGCAGGTCGGCGGGCAGGCCGTAGAGCCTGCGGATCCCGGCGCAATCGGGGACCGTTTCTATGTCGAACGCCAGGACCGTGTTCAATCCGGAAACACCCCGGTGGACAGGTAACGATCGCCGCGGTCGCAGATGATGGTGACGATCACGGCGTTCTTGAGTTCCTGCGCGATGCGCAGCGCCACTGCCACCGCGCCACCGGAAGAGATGCCGGCGAAGATGCCCTCCTCGCGCGCCAGGCGCCGCGCCATCTCCTCGGCGTCGGCCTGGCTCACGTACTCCAGCCGGTCTACCCGGGACCGGTCGTAGATCTTCGGCAGGTAGGCCTCCGGCCACTTGCGGATGCCCGGGATCTGCGAGCCTTCCTCGGGCTGGCAGCCGATCACCTGGATCTTCGGATTCCTCTCCTTGAAGTAGCGCGAGCAACCCATGATGGTGCCGGTGGTGCCCATCGAGGAGACGAAATGCGTGACTTTGCCCTGCGTGTCGCGCCAGATCTCCGGCCCGGTTCCCTCGTAATGCGACAGCGGGTTGTCCGGATTGGCGAACTGGTCGAGCATGATGCCCTTGCCCTCGCGCACCATCTTTTCAGCCAGATCCCTCGCCGCCTCCATGCCGCCCTTCTGCGGCGTGAGGATGATCTCGGCGCCGAAGGCGCGCATGGTCTGGCGCCGCTCCACCGACAGGTGCTCGGGCATGATCAGGATCATGCGGAAGCCGCGGATCGCCGCTGCCATGGCGAGCGCGATGCCGGTATTGCCCGAAGTAGGCTCGATCAGCACGTCGCCGCGCTTGATGGCGCCGCGCTCTTCCGCCCGCCGGATCATGGACATCGCCGGGCGGTCCTTCACCGAGCCGGCCGGGTTGTTGCCCTCGAGCTTGGCGAGGATGACGTTGCCGTTGCGGCGGTTGTCCTCACCGGGCAGCCGCTGCAGGCGCGCGAGCGGCGTGTCGCCGATAAAGTCTTCCAGCGTGCGCGTCACGCCTTCGCCAGCTCCTCGACGTAGGCCGCCACCCCCTGCTGCACGGTCATGAATTCGTGCGCGTAACCCGCGGAGCGCAGCTCCGACGCGTCGGCCTCGGTGTAGCTCTGGTACCTGGCGGCAAGCTGCGGCGGGAACGGGATGTACTCGATCAGCTTCTGCGCCGCCAGCTCCTGCGCGGAGGCACGGGTTGCGCGCACCGTGTTGATCACGGCCGCGGCGACCTCGTTGAAGCTCTGCGCACGCCCCGTGCCGCAGTTCCAGATGCCCGACATCTCGCCGAACTCGAGCAAATGCAGGTTCACCGCCACCACGTCGTCGACGTGGATGAAATCGCGCCGCTGCTCGCCATCGGCGTAGCCGCCCGAGCCGACGAACAACTTCACGCGGCCCTCGGCCTTGAACTGGTGGAAGGCGTGGAAGGCCACCGAGGCCATGCGCCCCTTGTGCGACTCGTTCGGCCCGTAGACGTTGAAGTAGCGCAAGCCCGCGATCTGCGCCGAGCGCCCCGGCAGGCGGCGGCGAACCAGCTGGTCGAACAGGAACTTGGAGTAACCGTAGACATTGAGCGGCGCCTCGCATTCGCGCGCCACCCTGAACCCGTTGCCGCCCGCGCCGTACACCGCCGCCGAGGAGGCGTACAGGAACGGCACTTCCTCCTCCTGGCACCAGTCGAGCAGAGCGCGCGAATAGCCGTAGTTGTTCTGCATCACGTAGCGGCCGTCCGTCGCCATGGTGTCGGAGCAGGCGCCCTGGTGCAGCACGGCGTCGATCGCGCCGTCGAACTGGCCGGCTTCCAGGCGCACGAGGAACTCGCGCTTGTCGAGGTAGTCCTCGATCTCGCAGGGCACGAGGTTGCTGAACTTGGCCGCGGTCTCCAGGTTGTCCACCGCGAGGATCTCGGTGATTCCCCGCCGGTTGAGCGCCCCTACCAGTTTCGAGCCGATGAAGCCGGCGGCGCCGGTGACGACGTGCATCATGCCTTCCCGAAAAGTTCCCGCAGCGTGACCACCGCAGTACCGAATTTCGTCACCTTGATGCCGCCCGCGCGGTTGGCGATGCGCACCGCCGATTCGATCCCCTCGCCCGCCGCCAGCATCACCGCGAGCGTGGCGATGACGGTATCCCCGGCGCCGGTGACGTCCGACACCTCGCGCTTCTCCGCCTTCACGTGCAGCACGCGGCCGCGCCGGAACAGCGTCATGCCGTCCTCACCGCGCGTGAGCAGCAGCGCCTCGAGCCCGAGCTTGTCGCGCAACTGCTGCGCGCGCTGCGCGAGGTCCTTCTCGCTCTTCCATTGGCCTACCACTTCGCGCAGTTCCGCCAGGTTGGGCGTCACCAGCGTCGCGCCGCTGTAGCGCGAGTACTCGTCGCCCTTGGGATCGACCAGGACATGCTTTCCGGCCTTGCGTCCCTCGCGGATCATCGTCGCGATGTGCGCGAGGCCGCCCTTGCCATAGTCGGAGAGCAGCACCACGTCGCAGGCCGGCAATGCCTTCCTGAAATCGGCGAGCTTGGTGGCGAGCACCTCCTTGGAGGGCGGCGTCTCCATGTCGATGCGCAGGAGTTGATGCTTCCTGTGCACCACGCGCAGCTTCTGCGTGGTGCGGATCGACGCGTCGCGGTGCAGGCTCGCCGTCACGCCTTCCATCTTCACCAGCTTCACCAGCCGGTCACCGGCCTCGTCGCGGCCGACCACCGACAGCAGGCGGGTGCGCGCGCCGAGCGCGGCGCAGTTGCGCGCCACGTTGGCCGCGCCGCCGGGGCGCTCTTCTTCCCGCTGCCACAGGACCACCGGAACAGGAGCCTCCGGCGAGATGCGCGTGGCATCGCCGTACCAGTAGCGGTCGAGCATCACGTCGCCCACCACCAGTACGCGCGCCTTCGTGCCATCCGGGGTCTTCACGTCCTGCGTCCGATCGGAAAATACTCGAAACCCTGCGCCTTGACCATCGCCGGATCGTACAGGTTGCGGCCGTCAAAGATCACCGGCGCGGCCAGCTTCGCCTTCACCGCCGCGAAATCGGGGCTCCTGAACTCGCGCCATTCCGTCACGATGGCCAACGCGTCAGCGCCATCGAGTGCGCCCATCGCCGAATCCGCGATGCGCACGTTGCCGTACTTGGCGAAAATGCTGCGCGCCTCCGCGCCCGCCACCGGGTCGTAGGCGCTGACCGTGGCGCCCTCCGCCAGCAGGTCGGCGATCAGCGTGCGGCTGGAAGCTTCGCGCATGTCGTCGGTGTTGGGCTTGAACGCGAGCCCCCAGAGCGCGATGCGCTTGCCGGCGAGGCCCGCGCCGAAGCGCGCCTTGATCTTCGCTCCGAGCACGTGCTTTTGTGCCTCGTTCACCTGCTCCACCGCGGCAACCAGGGTGAGCGGCCTGCCGGCTTCCTTGCCGGTGCGCTGCAGCGCCTTGAGGTCCTTGGGAAAGCAGGAGCCGCCGTAGCCCGCCCCGGCATACAGGAAGTCGAAGCCGATGCGCGGATCGGAGCCGATGCCCTGGCGCACCTCCTCGATGTCCGCGCCGAGCCGTTCGGCGAGGTTGGCCAACTCGTTCATGAAGGAGATGCGCGTCGCCAGCATGGCGTTGGCCGCGTACTTGGTGAGCTCCGCCGAGCGCACGCTCATCTGCAGGATGCGGTCGCGGTTGCGCTGGAACGGCGCGTACAGCTGGCGCAGCAGCGCCGTGGCGCGCTCGTCCTCCGAGCCGAGGATGATGCGGTCCGGGCGCATGAAGTCTTCCACCGCCGCGCCTTCCTTGAGGAACTCCGGGTTGGAAACCACGCTGAATTCGTGCGCGGTGCCGCGCTTCGCCAGTTCCTCGGCGACCGCGGTGCGCACCTTGTCGGCGGTCCCCGCCGGCACCGTGGACTTGTTGACGAGCACGCGATAGCCGCTCATGTGGCGCCCGATGGCGCGCGCCGCCGCCAGCACGTGCTGCAGGTCGGCGGAGCCGTCCTCCTGCGGCGGCGTGCCCACCGCGATGAACTGCAATTCGCCGTGCGCCGCGCCCGCCGCGGCGTCGGTGGTGAACAGCAGCCGCCCCGCGGCGCGATTGCGCGCGACGATCGCCTCCAGCCCGGGCTCGAAGATGGGCAGTCCGCCGCCCTCCAGGGTGCGGATCTTCGCCGCATCAGCGTCGCAGCACAGGACGTGGTTTCCCGCGTCCGCGAGACACGCGCCGGCGACGAGGCCCACATAGCCGGTGCCGATGATGGTGACGTTCATGGTGGCAGGTCGAACTCCTCAGTGCGGCGCGGCGGGTAGCTTTCCCAGCCGCCGCAGGCAGGGCAGTGCCAATAGAACTGGCGCGCCTTGAAGCCGCAGCTCTCGCAGCGGTAGCGTGCCAGCCGCCGGGTATGACTGTGCACGAGGTTTCTTACGAGCTCGAGGTCGCGCCGCCGCTCGGGATGCACGTCGGCGACGATCTGCGCCTCCAGCAACCGGTCCAGGCCGAGCAGCGTCGGATTGCGCTTGAGTTCGTCGCGCACCAGCTTGTAGGCCGTCTCTGCGCCTTTCGCCTCGAGGGTGTATTGGAACACCGTGTCGAGCAGGTCAAGCGAAGGATAGCGCTCGAGGTGGCCGACGAGCAGGGTCAGACCCTCCTCCAGCCGCCCCGCCTCGCGGTGCGCGTCCAGCAGGCGCTGCGCCACCAGCGCCAGGTAGGCGGGGTTTTGCGCTTCGACCCGCTTCCAGCGCTCTATCGCGCGCTCGAGGCGGCCCGCCGCGCGCTCGAGGTCGCCCAGCTGCACGCTGGCGCGCACCGACTTGCGGTTTGCCTCCAGCGCCGCCTCGAGGAGCGTCCTTGCCGCATCGGGACGGGAGTGCGTGGCCTCGGTCGCCGCCAGTTCGCACTGGAACTGGGAGATCTCCTTGGCGCGCGATTCCCCCGAATCGGCTTCGAGGCGACGCGCCATGTCGATGGCCTTCTGCCATTCCTTCTCCAGCTGGAAGATCTCCAGCAGGAAGCGCCGCGCCTCCCTCGCATGCGGGCCGGCCTCCAGCCGGGCGAACAGCTCCTCGGCGCGGTCGAGGATGCCCGCCTTGAGGTAATCCTGCGCCAGCTCGAACAGCGCGGCGGTCCTTTGCTCGGCACCGAGGTCGGGGCGCTCGATCAGGTTCTGGTGCATGCGGATGGCGCGGTCGTATTCGCCGCGCCGCCGGAACAGGCTGCCGAGCGCGAAGTGCAGCTCGACCGTTTCCGGGTCCACCTTGACCACCTCGATGAACGACTCGATCGCCTTGTCGGGCTGCTCGTTGAGGAGGAAATTGAGTCCCTTGAAGTACGAGCGCGGCAGGGCGCGCGACTGGTACACCAGGTGCCGGATGTCGATGCGCGCCGCCAGCCACCCCAGGCCGAAAAACACGGGGAAGCCAAGCAGCCACCAGTACTCGAATTCCATCAGCCCTCCGCGGCTGCCGGCGGCGCCTCGCGCGCCGGCTGCGCGTCCTGCGACCGCGCCGCGCTGCGCGCCGCGCGCCGCAAGCGCAGGATCTCGCGCCGCTGCCGCAGGAGGGTGCCCAGCACGGCAACCACGCCGAGCAGCGCTCCGGCCGCGAAGAACGCAAACAGCAGCAGCACCAGCGGGGCCTGCCAGACGAGGTCGAAATAGAAGCGCAGCGCGACCGGCTCTGTGTTTTTCGCCGCGAACACGAGCAGCAGGATGAACAAGAGCAGCCAAACCGTCCGGGTGACGATGCGCATGGCGCTGGCCGGGGCCCCGCCCCGGCCTTAGCGCGAAGCCTGCGCCTGCTTCGCGGCCGCCTCGAGTTCCGAGTCCACCCGCTCGCGCAGTTCCTTGCCGGCCTTGAAGTGCGGCACGTACTTCTCGGGCACGTGCACCTTCTCGCCGGACTTGGGATTGCGCCCCACGCGCGGCGGCCTGTAGTTCAGGCCGAAGCTGCCGAAACCGCGGATCTCGATGCGGTGGCCGGCGAGCAGGCTCTGCGTCATCGCATCGAGGATCATCTTCACCGCGTACTCGGCATCCTTGGCCACCAGCTGCGGGTAGCGCTGCGCCAGCCGGGCGATCAGTTCGGACTTGGTCATGGCGACCGCTTTCCCCCGCGTTCTCGATCCGGTCCGGTTACTGTTGCGGGTTGGTGTTGCTCTTGTCCAGCTTGGCCCGCAGCAGTGCGCCCAGGTTGGTGGAACCCGCGGCGCTGGCGGCGTTCTCGGACCGCAGTTGCTTCATGGCGTCGGTTTCATCCACCACGTCCTTGGCCTTCACCGACAGGTTGATCGAGCGGTTCTTGCGGTCCACGTTGATGATCATGGCGTTGACCGTGTCGCCTTCCTTGAGCGCCGTGCGCAGATCGTCGATGCGGTCACGCGAGAACTCGGAGGCGCGCAGGTAGCCCTCGATCTCTGCGGTGAGCGCGATGACCGCTCCCTTGGCATCCACCGACTTCACGCTGCCCTGCACCAGGCTGTTCTTGTCGTGGCCGGCGATGAAGTTGGTGAACGGGTCGCCATCGAGCTGCTTGACGCCGAGCGAGATGCGCTCGCGCTCGACGTCGATGGACAGCACCACGGCCTCGACCTCTTCGCTCTTCTTGAAGTTCTTCACCGCTTCCTCGCCCGCCAGCGACCAGGACAGGTCGGAGAGGTGCACCAGGCCGTCGATGCCGCCAGGCAGGCCGACGAACACGCCGAAATCGGTGATCGACTTGATCTGGCCCTTCACCCGGTCGCCCTTCTTGTACTCGCGCGCGAAATCCTCCCACGGATTCGGCATGCACTGCTTCATGCCCAGCGATATCCGGCGGCGCTCCTCGTCGATCTCGAGGATCATCACCTCGACCTCGTCGCCCACCTGCACCACCTTGGAGGGATGCACGTTCTTGTTGGTCCAGTCCATCTCCGAGACGTGCACCAGCCCCTCGATGCCGGCCTCGACTTCGACGAACGCGCCGTAGTCGGTGAGGTTGGTGACCTTGCCGAACAGGCGCGTGCCCTGCGGATAGCGGCGCGAGATGCCGACCCAGGGATCCTCGCCCAGCTGCTTCAGCCCCAGCGACACGCGGTTCTTCTCGGCGTCGAACTTGAGCACCTTGGCGGTGACCTCATCGCCGACGTTGAGCACTTCGGAGGGGTGCTTCACCCGGCGCCAGGCCAGGTCGGTGATATGCAACAGGCCGTCGATGCCGCCCAGGTCCACGAACGCGCCGTAGTCGGTGATGTTCTTGACGATGCCCTTCACCACCGCGCCTTCCTGCAGGCTGGAGAGCAGCGCCTCGCGCTCCGCGCCGGCGCTGGCTTCCAGCACCGCGCGGCGCGACACCACCACGTTGTTCCTCTTGCGGTCGAGCTTGATGACCTTGAACTCCATGGTCTTGCCTTCGTAGGGCGTGGTGTCCTTCACCGGGCGCAGGTCCACCAGCGACCCCGGCAGGAAGGCACGGATGCCCTTGGTCATCACGGTCAGGCCGCCTTTCACCTTGCCGGTGATGACGCCTTCGATCTTCTCGCCCTTTTCCAGCGACTGCTCCAACTCGATCCAGGCGGCCATGCGCTTGGCCTTGTCGCGCGACAGGCGCGTGGCGCCGTAGCCGTCTTCGAGCGCCTCGATGGACACGGAAACGAAATCACCGGGCTTGACCTCGACCTCGCCGGCGTCGTTCTTGAATTCTTCGGCCGGGATGATCGATTCGGATTTCAGCCCGGCATTGACCACCACGTAATTCGGGTCGACGCTGACTACTTCGGCGGTGATCACTTCGCCGATACGCATCTCCTTGCGCGTGAGGCTTTCCTCGAACAGCGCGGCGAACGACTCAGTGGGGGGAAGGGAAGCTGACTTCGAGACTGCCGGGGAAATGCTTGCCATGAAAAGGACTTACCTCTTTCGGCCGCGCGCCTTTGCAGGCTGCCGCGGGTCAAGTTGCAAAAAGGGCGCCCGCCTCAGGCGGGCTGCCCACCCAGTTTTCTTTCCCGGCACCAGCCCAGGATCACGGCGACAACTTCGTCGACCGACCGTTCCGAGGTGTCCAGTTGCAGCGCGTCAGGGGCCGGCGCCAGTGGCGCCACTGCCCGGGCCGCATCGCGCGCGTCGCGCTGCTCCAGGTCGCGGGAAAGGGCGTGCAGATTAGCATCGATTCCTTTGTCTATCAACTGGTTATACCTGCGTTGGGCGCGTACCGCGGCACTTGCCGTCAGAAACACTTTGAGCGCGGCGTCGGGGAACACCACGGTGCCCATGTCACGGCCCTCGGCCACCAGTCCGGGGCGCCTGCGGAACGCCCGCTGGCGCTGCAGGAGCGAAGTGCGGACCCCGGGCCGCTGTGCGACGTCGGAAGCGCGGCTAGCCACGGCTTCGTCGCGTAGTGAATCCGTAACATCTTGTCCGGAAAGGAAAATTCTTCCGTCGCGAAACTCGATATCCATGCTCGCGGCGGTGCGTTCCGGCGCCTCCGGCCCCGCCAGGGCCACCAGCCGGTAGAGCGCCCCGCTCTCGAGGTAATGGAAACCGAGGGCTTGCGATACCCGCAGCGCTACCGCGCCCTTGCCGGAGGCGGAAGGCCCGTCGATGGCAATGACCGGGACGCTCATTGCGCGATGCGGGCGAACACCCTGAAGTAGTCGGGGAAGGTCTTGGCCACGCAATCCGGATCGTTGATGCGCACCGCGACGCCCCCGAGCGCGGCTAGCGAGAGGCTCATCGCCATGCGGTGGTCGTCATAGGTGTCCACCGCGATCCCGGCGTTGAGCCTGTGCGGCGTCACCTTGAGGTAGTCCGCGCCGGCTTCGACGCCCGCGCCAAGCTTGCCGAGTTCCGCCGCCATCGCCGCGATACGGTCGGTTTCCTTCACACGCCAGCTGGCGATGTTGCGCAGGCTGCAGGTGCCGTCCGCGAACAACGCCATCGCGGCCGCGGTCATCGCAGCGTCCGGGATGTGGTTGAGATCGAGATCGAATGCGCGTAGCGGAGCGCGGCCGCTGGCCTCGATCCAGTCTTCGCCCATCGCCACCCTGGCGCCCATCTTCTCCAGCACCTCCGTGAAGCGCACGTCGCCCTGGATGCTGCCGCGGCCAACGCCTTCCACGCGCACCGGGCCGCCGCCGATCGCGCCGGCGGCGAGGAAATACGAGGCGCTCGAGGCATCGCCTTCCACAAACACCATTCCGGGGGAAACGTACGGCGAACCGGGAACCGCGAAGCGGCTCCAGCCATGGCGTGCCACTTCCACACCGAAGTGGCGCATCAGGTTGAGGGTGATTTCCACGTAGGGCTTGGAGATCAGTTCGCCCTCGACCTCGATCGTGCCGCCGCCAGCGAGGGGCAGCGCCATCAGCAGCGCGCTCACGTACTGAGAGGACACATCGCCGCGCACCTTCAAAGTCTGCCCGGCTGCGATGCTGCCGGGATGGATTGCCAGCGGCGGATAGCCCTCCTCGCCCAGGTAATCGATGCGCGCGCCCATGCCGCGCAGCGCGTCCACCAGGTCGCGGATGGGGCGCTCGTGCATGCGTGCCACCCCGGAGAGGCGATATTCGCCGCCGGACAACGCCAGCACCGCCGTGAGCGGCCGGAACGCGGTGCCCGCATTGCCGAGGAACAGCTCCGCCTGCTTCGCGCGGATCGGCGTGCCGAGCTTGCCCAGCGCCTCGCGCATCACGCGGGTGTCGTCCGCATCGAGCAGGCCGCGCACGTCGGTCCTGCCCTGCGCCAGCGCTGCGAGCAGCAGCACGCGGTTGGAGATGCTTTTCGAGCCGGGCAGCCGCACCGTGCCCGCGGCGCGGCGCAGCGGCCCGAGCTCGAGCGAGCTCATTCGTATTTGCCGTTCAGCCAGCGCTCGCGGGCGGCGCGCGCCTCGGCGAATAATTGCTCGAGCGCGGCGCCGTCGCCGCGCTCGAGCAGCGGGCGCAGCGCGCGCAGCTTGGCGGCGTAGCGCTCGAGCTCGGCGAGCAGCGGCTCGCGGTTGGCGACGCAGATGTCGCGCCACATCTCCGGGTGGCTGGAGGCGATGCGCGTGAAGTCGCGGAATCCGCCTGCGGCGTAGCCGAAGAGCTGCGCCGAGTTGACGCGCCCGGCGAACTCGTGCACCAGCGCGTAGGCCAGCAGGTGCGGCAGGTGGCTCACCGCCGCGAACACCGCGTCGTGCTCCTCCGCGCTCATGCGGGTGACGCGCGCGCCGCAGGCGGTCCACGCCGCCTCGATCGCCGCCAGGCTTGCCGCAGGATTCTCCGGCAACGGCGCGAGCACCACGCGCTTGCCGCGGAACAGGTCCGCGCTGGCCGCCGCGGCGCCGCTTTGCTCCGCGCCGGCGATGGGGTGCGCCGGAACGAACTGGGAAATCCTCGCGCCGAGCGCGGCGCGCGCCGCCGCCACCACGTCGCGCTTGGTACTGCCGGCATCGGTCACGATCGCCGCGGGCTTGAGGCGCCGCGCGATCGACGCAAGCACCTGCGGATATTGCGCGACTGGCGTGGCGACGAGCACGAGGTCGGCGTCCGCCGCATCCTGCGCGATCGAATCGATGATGCCGCGTTCCTGCGCCAACTGCAGATTGGCCGCGCTGCGCCCGATGCCGACGACGTGGCCGCAGAGCTTCGCCGACTTGAGCGCCAGCGCGAACGAGCCGCCGATCAGCCCGACGCCGATCACGGCCACGCGTTCAAAACGCATCATTCCTTCAGGCTCGCCGCAAGCGCGGACAGGAACTTGTCGTTCTCCGCCGCGGTGCCGACGGTGACGCGCAGGTGCGCGGGCAGCTGGTAGGCGCCGCCGACCGGGCGCACGATGACGCCGCGCTTGAGCAGGCGCTTGTAGACCTCCTGCGCCTTGCCCACGCGGATGGTGAGGAAGTTGGCGCAGGACGGGATGAACTCCAGCCCGAATTTCTGCGCGCCTTCGCGCAGCTGCTGCAGCCCCTGCAGGTTGCCGGCGAAGCTTTTCGCCACGAACTCCATGTCCTCCAGTGCCGCCGTCGCCGCGGCGAGCGCCACGCTGTTGACGTTGAACGGCTGGCGCACGCGGTTCATCACGTCGGCCACCGACGGATGCGCCAGCGCGTAGCCCACGCGCAAGCCTGCCAGACCGTAGGCCTTGGAGAAGGTGCGCGTGACAACCAGGTTGGGGTGGCGCTTGAGCCACTTCACGGTGTCCGCACGCAGGTCGGCGGGCATGTACTCGTTGTAGGCCTCGTCGATCACGACGATCACGCGCTCGGGGATGCGCCTTACGAACGCTTCCAGCGCATCCGGCGCCGCGAGCGTGCCGGTCGGGTTGTTCGGGTTGGCGGCCCATACCACGCAGGTGTCGTCGTCCACAGCCCTGGCCATCGCCTCGAGGTCGTGGCCGTAGTTCTTGGCCGGCACAGCGATGGCGCGCGCGCCGCGCGCCTGCGTCGCCAGCGGATACACGGCGAACGCGTGCTGCGAGAACACCGCCGCGCGCCCCGGCCCGAGGAAGGCGAGCGCCACCAGCTCGAGCACGTCGTTGGAGCCGTTGCCCAGCACGATTTGCGCTGCGTCCACGCCGTAGCGCCGCGACAGCGCGTCCTTCAGCTCGAAGCCGTTGCCGTCCGGGTAGCGCGACAGTTCGCCGAGCGTGCGCTCGATCGCCGCGCGCGTGCGCGGGCCGATGCCGCGCGGATTCTCATTCGACGCCAGCTTGACGATGTCCCTCTCGGCGATGCCCATCTCGCGCGCCAGCTCCGAGATTGGCTTGCCCGGCTGGTAGGGAGCGATCGAGCGCACGTACGACGGAGAGATTTCGCAGGGATCCATGAGCATGGCAGTGTGCGCCTTTCAGGCGACGGCGGCAGGGTAGGAGCCGAGCACCTTGAGAAACGGCGCCTTGCGGCGCAACTCGGCGAGTGCCGCCGCGACCCGCTCGTCCTTCTGGTGTCCCTCGAGGTCGATGAAGAACACGTATTCCCACAGTGCGCTGCGCATGGCGCGCGAGGGGCGCGACTCGATGCGCGTCATGCTGACGCCGTTCTGCGCCAGCGGGCTGAGCAGCGCGTGCACCGCGCCGGGCTTGTTCTCGGCCGACATCACCAGCGACGTGCGGTCGCGGCCGGTGGGCGCCGGTTCCAACGGCCCCAGCACGAGGAAGCGCGTGGTGTTGTTCGGGTCGTCTTCGATCGAACGCGCCAGCACCTCGAGCTTGTAGCGCGCGGCGGCGGACTCGCCGGCGATCGCGCCGGCGCCGGGCTCCTCGGCGGCGCGCCGCGCGGCTTCCGCGTTGGAAGCGACCGGGATGCGCTCGGCGCCCGGCAGGTTCTGGTTGAGCCAGCCATGGCACTGCGCAAGCGACTGCGCGTGCGAATACACGCGCTGCACCGCGCGCAGGCCGGTGCCGTGCGCCATCAGGTTCTGCTGCACGCGCAGCTCGATCTCGCCGCAGATCCTGAGCGGCGTGACCAGCAGCAGGTCGAGGGTGCGGCCGACCGCGCCCTCGGTGGAGTTCTCCGCCGGCACCACGGCGAACTGCGCCGCGCCCGTTTCGCAGCGGCGGAACACCTCGTCGATGGTGGCGGCGGGCCCCGCCTGCACCGTCCCGCCGAAGTGCTTGCGCACCGCCTGCTCGCTGAAGGTGCCTTCGGGGCCGAGGTAAGCGACGCGCAAGTCCTCCTCCAGCCCGCGGCAGGCGGAGATGATCTCGCGGAACACGCGCGTGGCGGCTTCCGCCGGCAGCGGGTCGCCGGCCCGCGCGGCGACGCGGCGCAGAATCTCGGACTCGCGCTCCGGCCGGTAGGCCGGCGCGCCGTCCTTGAGCGCGCCGATGCGCCGCGCGAGACCCGCGCGGCGCTGCAGCCGCTCGAGCAGCTCGTCGTCGAGCCGGTCGATCTCGCCGCGCAGCTTGTCGATGTCGTCGCTCATGACTCTGCGGGAAGATATCTGACCGCGAGCACGCCGTCGATGCCATGCAGCTCGCCCAGCGCGGCGGCGGGCACCGGGCTGTCCACGTCCGCCAGGGTATAGGCCATCTCGCCGCGCGACTTGTTCAGCATGTTGTGGATGTTGATGCCCCGGCCGCCCATGACCTGCGAGATGCGCGCCAGCATGTTGGGCACGTTGG
>Ga0184628_10000595_pt1 | contig 19111 bp, 13 predicted proteins | sample PLM4_5_b1_FD_133149 | JGI IMG/M metagenome (GOLD analysis project Ga0184628, IMG submission 133149) | Groundwater sediment microbial communities from an aquifer in East River, Colorado, USA - PLM4_5_b1 | ecosystem: Environmental > Terrestrial > Soil > Riparian zone | place: USA: East River... | reverse complement strand
GCTCGGACGCTGCGACGCTGTCGATCGCGCTCGACAAGGCGCTGTCGAAGCGCGTGCTGCTCCAGCACGAGATCCTGACCGCGGAGTTCCAGGTCATGGAGACGGGCCGCGAGCGGCTTTCGTCCAAGCTGAAGTTCCCGCTGATCGTCAAACCCAATCACGAAGGGTCGTCGAAGGGCGTCAGCGCGTCGGCGTCGGTCGTCGACGACGAGGACGGCCTGCGCGCGGTCGTGCGCGAGCTGATCGATCGTTATCGCCAGCCGGCGCTGATCGAGGTCTACATCCCGGGACGCGAGTTCACGGTGGGCCTGCTGGGGGATCGCCGCCCGCGCGTCCTGCCGCCGATGGAGATCTTGTTCAAGGACAAGGCGAACGCGCGCCCCGTCTACGACTTCCAGATCAAGCAGGAGTGGGAGAAACACGTCTCTTACCAGTGCCCGGCGCATCTTTCGCCCGCGGAGCTGAAGGCAGTCGAGCGCGTCTGCCGCGAGACGTTCGCGGCGCTCAGCTGTCGTGACGTCGCGCGCGTGGATCTGCGCATGACGGCGAAGGGCGACATCTACGTCATCGAGGTGAACCCGCTGCCCGGGCTGACGCCGGGGTACTCGGACCTGTGCCTGATCGCGCAGGCGGCCGGCATCGAATACCGCACACTGATCGGCGAGATCCTCGAAGGGGGGTTGAAGCGGCTGCGCGAGAAACGGCGCGAAGCCAAGAGCGAAGCGAAGCTGGAAGCCAAGGCCACCGATCAGCGCGTCGCCGGCAACGGGAATGGCAACGGCAACGGCAACGGAGCCGCCACCGGCAGCAATGGCAGCGGCGACAAGACGCCCGCGCCGACGGCCACGGCGATCTCCGACGGCGACGGGCCAGTCCAGCCCGAATGACCCCAACAGCCTGGATGGGGTCGTCTCGGTGAGAGCCCGCCTCCGCGACCTGGGCTTCTCGATCGGGCACTTCCCGGTGGGCGCGGCCAACGCGATCACCGACGTCGGCGGCGTGCGCGTCGGGCACTCGACGCTGATCATCGGCGACGGCCCGCTGGAGGTCGGCAAGGGGCCGGTGCGCACCGGCGTCACCGCGATCATCCCGCGCTCGAACATCTTCGAAAACCGCGTGCTCGCGGGCGGCTTCGTGCTCAACGGCGCGGGCGAGGTGTCGGGGCTGACGCAGGTCCAGGAGTGGGGCCTCCTCGAGACGCCGATCCTGCTCACCAACACGATGGCGGTCGGCAAGGTGTCGGACGCCGCCGTGAAGTGGATGACGCGCAAGTGGCCCAAGATCGGCGGCGAGGACGACGTCGTCATCCCGCTGGTCGGCGAATGCGACGACTCGTGGCTGAACGACGCCGTCGGCCGCCACGTCCGGTCCGAACACGTGTACCGGGCGATCGAGCAGGCCACGACCGGCAAGGTCGCCGAGGGATCGGTCGGCGCGGGCACCGGCCTGGTCACCTGCGACTTCAAGGCCGGCATCGGCACCAGCTCGCGCCGGGTCACCATCGAGGGCGCCGAATACGCCGTCGGCATCCTGGTGCAGTCGAACTTCGGCGTGATGCGCTCGCTGCGCGTCGACGGCGCGCCCGTGGGCGAGGTGCTGGAGCCGCAATACGGCACCCCGCGCCGCGAAAAGAACGCGGGCTCGATCATCACCATCGTCGCGACCGACGCGCCGCTGCTATCGTCGCAACTGGTGCGCATCTGCAAGCGGGCGGCGCTGGGAATCGGCCGCCTGGGCTCCTTCGCGGCGCACAACTCGGGCGAGATCATCGTCAGCTTCTCGACCGCCAACGCGGTGCCGCGGCAAACATCCAAGATGACCGCCACCATCGACGTGCTGCTCGACGAGGCCTGCGACCCGCTCTACGAAGCGGTGGTCGAGTGCACCGAGGAAGCGATCGTCAACGCGCTGTGCATGGCGGAGGAGATGCGTGGCCAGTCGGGGCATGTCGCGCCGGCCTTGCCGCTGGACAAGCTGACGGACATCCTGCGCAAGTACCGCAAGGCGTTTTTCGGATAGTGGGATAGCGGGATAGGGATCGATGCGTATCTGTTTCGTCGTCGCCGACATTCGCGACCAGCAGCCCAACTATGCCGGCGTCTACCTGGCGCTGTCGGCGCATCGCCGCGGCCACGACGTGCGCTTCGTATCGGTAGACGATCTGTCGTTCCTCGACGACAACAACGTGCTGGCGACGACGACGCGGGTGCGCGCCGGCGACTACACGACGCCCACCCAATACGCGCACGCGCTCGCATCGGAGGAAGCGGTCGTCGAGGAGGACACCCTGGGCAGCTTCGACGTGGTCTGCCTGCGCTACAACCCGATCCGTGAGGGGCAGGCGCGTCCGGGCGCGCCGCTGATCGACTTCGGCTGGCGCCTGCGGCTGGCGGGCACGCTGGTCGTCAACGATCCGGAAGGGCTGCGCCGCGCCGGCAGCCGCATGTACCTCGGCGATTTTCCCGCCGACATCCGCACCCGCACGCTCGTCTCCCGCTCGAAGACGCGCCTCAAGGCCTTCCTGCGCGAGCTTGACGGTCCTGCCGTGATCAAGCCGCTCGCGCCGCGCGGGGGCGAGCAGGTCTTCTATCTGCGCCGCCGCCAGGTCTCGAACCTCAACCAGATCATCACCGCCGTGACCAAGGACGGGTACGCGCTGGCGCAGGAGTACCTGCCCGAGGCGGAGCAGGGAGAGAAGCGCCTGTTGCTGCTCAACGCCGAGCCGATCCGCGTCGGCGACCGGGTGGCCATCTACCGGCGCCGGGCGGTGACCAGCCCGAACGGCGCCAAGGCGGGGGCGGCGGTGCGCGGCAAGTGCGACTTCGGTCCGGTCGAGGCGCGCATCTGCGACATCCTGCGTCCAAAGCTGCTTGCCGACGGGCTGACGTTCGTCGCCGTCGATATCGTCGGGGATCGCGTCCTGGAGCTGAACGTGTTCACGCCCGGCGGCATCCACGCCGTGCACGAGCTGTACGGCATCAACGTGGCCGACATCGTCATCGCCGACCTGGAGCGCCGTGTCCGCCTGCGCGCCGCCTACCGCACGACGTTCGATCCAGAAGCAGCGGATGTCGTGTAACCTTTGTTTACCGTCCAGATGCGCGATCGCGACCCTCCGCACTCGACCGACGCCCCGCCGCAGCGGCGTACCGAAGAGATGGCGATCCCGACGCCGGTGGTTCCGCCCGGGCCGATCTTCACGCTGTCGCCCGAGGAGATCGCGCGCTTCTTCGTGCGCGTCCGCCGCGACCAGGACACCGAACACTGGGACGTGCGCCTGGACGCCACGCTGCGCGAAATCCTCGAGCGGGCCAATGACTTCGTACCGTCCGAGGCGGGCGGCATCCTGCTCGACGATCCGCGCGCGAAGCTCGCGGGCTCGCCGGCGCCGCGCCTCACCTACATCGCCGCGTTCGGCTCGGGCGTGGAGAGCGTCGTCGGCCGCCGCATCCCGAGCGACCGCGGCTTCGCGGGCCGCGTCTATTCGACGGGCCGGCCGGCCGAGACAGACCACCTGGACCCGGACGACCCGCTGCTGGGGCTGACGCCCGACACCGGCGAGGTGCGTTCGCTGGTCGGCGTGCCGATCGTCGTGGGCGAATCGATCTGCGGCATCCTGCAGCTCGCCAACCGGCGCTCGGGCGGTTCGTACACGGCGCGCGACAAGGAGCTGCTGCGCATCTTCGCCGCTTACATGTCGTCGTCGATCCAGAACGCGCTGGACGCCATCCGGGCGCGGGCGCAGGCGCGCATCGACGATCTGACCGGGCTGGCCAACAGCCGCTACTTCCACACCCGGCTGGAGGAAGAGATCGCGCGCGCCGACCGCGAACAGACGAACCTGTCGATGCTGTTCATCGACCTCGACCGCTTCAAGGAGGTCAACGATCGCTTCGGCCACCTGACGGGAAGCTGGACGCTGCAGAAGATCGGCAAGCTGCTGGGCGACAACGCGCCGGCGGCGGCGCTGGTCGCCCGCTACGGCGGCGACGAATTCGTCGTGATCCTTCCCGGCGCCGATCGCAACCGTGCCGCGCAGACCGCCGAATCGCTGCGCCTCACGATCGCCGACGCGGTGCTGTTCGACCACGCGACCAACACCCGGCACACGCCGACGCCGTTGCTGCGCGTCACCGCCTCGCTGGGCGTCGCTTCTTACCGCGACCACCTGGCGCCGGGCGGTACGCAGCGCCGCCGGGAGAGCACGTTGCTGCGGCTGGCCGACTCCGCCATGTACCGCGCCAAGGCGCGCGGGCGAAACCGCGTCGAGGTCGCCGAGCCCGAGGAGTAGAATCGCGGGCAATGACGTCTCGACGCATGAGCTACGCTGTGGCCGTCGCCGTGGCCGCGGTCGGATTCGTTTTGCCGGCGCGCCTGATGGCCGAAGTGAAGGTCGACGCGCTGATTGGCGATCACATGGTCGTCCAGCGTGACCGGCCGCTGCGGCTGGCCGGTACGGCGGCGCCCGGCGAGGCGGTGACCGCGACCATCGCGGCCGCGAAGGCGACCGCCAAGGCCGACGCGGCCGGACGCTGGTCGATGGCGCTGCCGGCGCTGCCGGCGGGCGGTCCGTACACGCTCAAGGTCAGGGGCACGAACACGGTGACGTTCGGCGACGTCTGGGCGGGCGAGGTGTGGGTGGCCTCCGGCCAGTCCAACATGGAGTTCCCGCTGCAACGGTCGAAGGGCGGCGCGGACGCCGCCGCGCTCGGCTGCTCCGGCCTGCGCCTGTTCACGGTCGCGAACCCGCCCGCCGCGGCGCCCATGACGAAGGCGGGCGGTGAGTGGAGGCTGTGCGACGCGGCGAACGCGGCCGGCTTTTCGGCGGCGGCGTTCCACTTCGGACGCGAGCTGCACCGGACGCTGGGTGTTGCCGTCGGGATCGTGCAGGCGTCGGTGGGCGGCACGCCCGCCGAGGCGTGGACGCCGCGCGAGGCGCTGCGCGCCGAGCCTACGCTGGCGCCGATGCTCGAGGCGCTCGACCGCGCGATGAACGACAAGGCGCTGCACGACGAGCTGGCCACGAAGCTGGCCGCGTGGGAGGCGAAGAACTTCCACCAGGACCAGGCGAACCGCGGCGAGAAGAGCGGCTGGGCGCGCGCCGGCGGCGGCCGCTGGGAGACGATGGCGATCCCGCAGCTGTGGGAGAACGCCGGGCTGGCTGTCGACGGGGCGATCTGGTTTCGCCGCGAGGTGACCGTGCCCGAGGCGTGGGCGGGCGCCGAGCTGGCGCTGTCGCTGGGCGCGATCGACGACTTCGACGTCACCTACTGGAACGGCGAGCGCATCGGCGCGACGGGCACGGAGACGCCGCAATACTGGTCGGCGCCGCGACGCTACCAGGTGCCCGCGCGGCTGGTGAAGGCCGGGCGCAACGTGATCGCGGTGCGCGTGTTCGATCACTTCGGCGGCGGCGGCTTCGCGGGCACGCCCGCGCAGATGAACCTGCGCCGGGTGGCGGCGGACAGCGCCGAACCGCCCCTGCCGCTGGCGGGAACCTGGTCCTACAAGATCGAGCGCAAGCTGAAGCCCGCGGTCGCGGACTGGAACACGCGCCCCAAGCTGCTCGGCACCGACGATCCGAGCAGCCCGACCGTGTTGTGGAACGCGCTGCTGGCGCCGGTGGTGGGCCTGCCGATCGCGGGCGTCATCTGGTACCAGGGCGAGAGCAACGTCGAACGTGCGTCGCAGTACCGCACCCTGTTTCCGCTGATGATCCGCGCCTGGCGCGCGGCGTGGAACGATCCGAAGCTGCCGTTCCTGTTTGTCCAGCTCCCGAACTTCGGGGACAAGGCCGCCGCCGCCAAGCCGGCGCTCGGCGAGGGGGGATGGGCGGAGCTGCGCGAGGCGCAGGCGCTGGCGCTGCACGAGCCGAAGACGGCGATGGCGGTGACGCTTGACATCGGCGAAGCCGGGGACATCCACCCGCGCGAGAAGCAGGAGGTCGGCCGGCGGCTCGCGCTGGCGGCGCTGAAGCTGGTCTACGCGCGCGAGATCATCGCGTCCGGGCCGACGTACGCGGCCGCGCTGCGTGACGGCGCGGCGATCAAGGTCCGGTTCACGAACGTCGCCAGCGGCCTCACCACGCGGGACGGCGCGCCGCCCCAGGGGTTCCTGATCGCGGGCGCCGACCGGGTCTGGAAGCCGGCCGACGCGCACATCGAAGGCGGCGCGGTCGTCGTTTCGAACGCGGAGATCGCGGAGCCCGTCGCCGTCCGCTACGGCTGGGGCAACGATCCCGCGAACACGCTTCGCAACCAGGCCGATCTCCCCGCCGCCCCCTTCCGCACCGACGACTGGGCGACGGCGTCCGTCACGGCGACCGCGAAGTAGCGCCGCGATCGGCCGCGGCCCCTCACCCTAGCCCTCTCCCCGCTTCGCGGGGCGAGGGGACCGGACCTCTTTCTCCCTCTCCCGCTTGCGACGCTTGCGGGAGAGGGTCGGGGTGAGGGCAAGCCGCCTGAGATCGCGCCTAGCGTTTCTTGGCAGCGTCTTCCGCGCGCAGCTTCGCCAGGCGTTCGGCGATCTCGGCTTCGTGGCCTGAGTCCGACGGCTTGTAGTACTTGTGGCCGCGGATTGGCTCGGGCAGGTACTCCTCGCGGACGTAGTGGCCGGCGAAGTCGTGGGGGTACTGGTAGTTGGCGCCCCAGCCGAGCTGCTTGGCGAGCGGGGTGGGCGCGTTGCGAATGTGGTTCGGGACGGGCAGCGCGCCGTGCGCGTCGACATCGGCCTTCGCCGCCGCGTAGGTGGTGATCGCGGTGTTGGTCTTGGGCGCGGTGGCGAGATAGATGGCGGCCTCGGTCATCGGGATCAGCCCCTCGGGCAGGCCGATGAAGCGGAACGCGTCGACCGCGGCGGTGGCGACCGACAGGGCGCGCGGGTCGGCGACGCCGACGTCTTCGGCGGCGAAGATCACCATCCGCCGCAACACGAACAGCGGATCCTCGCCGGCCTCGATCATGCGCGCCATCCAGTAGACCGCGGCGTCGGGATCGCTGCCGCGCATGCTCTTGATGAACGCGCTCACGACGCCGTAGTGCTCGTCGCCGGCGCGGTCGTAGAGCAGCGTCCGCTTCTGCAGCGCCTCCTCGATCACGGCGGGCGTCAGCAGCTTTCTTCCAACTGCACCTGCACCTGCGCCCGCGTCGGGCGCCGCGACGGCGGCGGCCGCCTCCAGCGTCACCAGCGCGCGGCGCGCGTCGCCCCGCGCCTCGCGCGCGATCAGATCGCGCACGTCGTCGGAGACGTCGAGCGGCTGGTTTCCGAGGCCGCGTTCCTTGTCGGCGAGCGCCCGATCGATGACCGCGCGCAGGTCGGCCTCCGACAGCGCGCGCAGCACGACCACCTTCGCGCGCGACAGCAAGGCCGCGTTCACCTCGAACGACGGGTTCTCCGTGGTGGCGCCGACCAGCACCACCGTGCCCGCCTCGACGTGAGGCAACAGCGCGTCCTGCTGCGCCTTGTTGAAGCGGTGAATCTCGTCGATGAACAGCACGGTGCGTTCGTTGCGCTGATCCCGCTGCGTGGCGGCCTCCGCGACCGCCTCGCGCAGATCCTTGACGCCCGCCATCACCGCCGACATCGGCACGAAGCGCGCGCCCGCCTCCCCCGCCAGCAGCCGCCCCAGCGTCGTCTTGCCGGTGCCGGGCGGGCCCCACAGGATCAGCGACGGCAGCTCCTTCGCCTCGAGCGCGCGCCGCAGCAGCTTGCCCGGGCCCAGCAGCTGCTCCTGGCCGATGAACTCCGCCAGCGACGTCGGCCGCATCCGCTCCGCCAGCGGTTGCCCGCGGCGATCCTTGGCGGCCGTGCGCGCGAACAGGTCCATCGCCCGCGAAGTGTAGCCCAGGTTTCTGGGTCGCCTGCCGAGGCTGATACGATGACGGAATGATCCGGCTTTCCTGCCTCTCGTTGCTGTTCCTGCTGTCCGGCTGCATGGCCACGGCCGAGCCCCCGCCGCCGTCGGAGCCGCCCCCGGTCGGGATCCAGGTCGTGCAGGCCACCTACGGCGGCAACTGCAAGGCGCCGCAGGGCAACGTCACCGCCCATCTGCAGAAGTCGTGCGGCGGCAAGCAGAGCTGCTCGTACAGCGTCGACTACAAGGTGCTCGGCGATCCCGTGTTCGCCTGCGCGAAAGACTACGTCGCCGAATGGCGCTGCGGCGCCGATCCCGCGGTCCGCAAGGCGACCGCCGAGCCCGAAGCCGGGTACGGAAAGGTCGTCGAGCTGCGCTGCGACTGAAACTTCACCCCGCCGCCGGCGCGGCCAGGAGCGCGTCCAGCTCGGCGGACGCCGCCTCGAGCGCGCGCGCCTCCAGCTCGACGGGCGTCTCCATCGTCAGTGCCTGGCGATAGACGAGCCGGAGGTGGCCCAGCAACTGGCACAGCTTGGCGGACAGGCGCCCGCGCTCCTGCTCCGTGGCGTGCCGGCGGTCGAGCGCCGTCTCGAGATCGCGGCGGGTGGCGGCAAGCGCCGCGCGATCGGCGTCGGGCGCCGCGGCCGCGCGCTCGAGGCGCGCCATCGTCTGCATCAGCTCGCCCTCGCTCTGCCCCGCGAGCGCCGCGTCCAGATCGTCGAGGCGCATCGCCATCCGGCGGAGGCGCTCGAGCACGATCGGGCCCGCAGCCGTCGTTCGGCGGAGCAGGTCGACCTCGCTGGATGGCGCCCCCCCGCCGGCGAGCTTCGCGGCCCGCTGCGTGAGACGGAACAGCTCGACGGCGACGTCGGTGAGCAACTCCCGGACGTCCGGGGCTCGAACGCTCGCGGCGGCGGTCTTCGCCTCGACGAGCAGCCTGTCCGCCTCCGGCAGCGCGGCTGCGCGCTCGCGCAGCTGCAACAGCCCGCTCGCGCCCACGGCTCGGATACGCCCTTGCTGGCGGAACGTTGCCACGACGAAAAGGCTCATCGCCGCCGTGGCGCCCAGCCCGACCAAATAACTTCCCGTAAAAGTGCCCATGCTCGCGCCCATGATGAGTGGGAAAGGCAGGACGTGAATGAGCGAACGGCTGTTCGCGCCCGTCGCGGGCCGCTCGTACTTGACCAACCTTCTCTTCATGGCGGCAGCGTCGAAGCCGTGCTCACGAAACAGGTCGGCCAGCGTACGCGCCGTCGGCTCGTCGAGCCGGCTGAACAACACCGCCGGCAGCTCGATGCCCGTTTTCAACTCGCTGGCCGAATACATCGCGCGATCGCCGGTGAGGAACATCAGCGGCCCCTCCGCCGGCAACGCCAGCGACTCGATGAGACGCAGCAGCGCCTCGATCCGCGCCGCGTCGTCCGCGAGCGTGCGCAGCACCAGCCGCCAGTCCTCGCTCGCGTGGTGCGCGAGGCTCGACACCTCAACGCCGCACGAAAGGCATCGCGGAACGTCCTGCGGCCGCTTCACCCCGCAGGCCGAGCACTGGACGATCGCGATCAGGTCCGCGCCGCCCGGTACGGAACGGAGGATCGCATCCTCGCCCGAGGCGGGGCGACCGGCGGGCGAAAAGGCCAGCAGATCGGCGATGGATCGATCGACGGACTCGCCGGCTCCAGTGGGGGCGAAGCCGCGGCTGTCGTCGCGATGACCCGCGAGCCGCGCCAGCGTCTCCGCGCGCGACCAGGGAAGCCGGCCCGTCAGCATTTCGTACAGCACGGCACCCAGCGAATAGAAATCGGATCGTGGATCGGCGCGGCCCCGCACGAACACTTCCGGAGCGACATATTCGGGGGTTCCCCAGGTCAGGCTGGCGCCAGTCACGCTGGCCAGCGAGACGACGCGCGCGTTGCCGAAGTCGCCCAGCCGGGCACCGGCGGCGGTGAGGAAGACGTTCTCCGGCTTGACGTCGCGATGGATGATCCCGCGGCTGTGCGCATGATCGAGCGCCCGCGCGAGCTGGATGAAGATGGAGCGCGCCTCGCCAAACGGCAGCTTGCCGTCTCGATCCAGGCGCTGGCGCAGCGTCTCGCCCCGTACCAGCTCCAGTACGACAAAGGGCCCGCCGGCATCTTCGCCGGTATCGAGCAGGCGCACGACGAAGGGATGATCGAGCTGGCGCGACAGCTCCGCCTCGCGCAGAAACCGCCGGCGCAAGGAAGGGTCGGCGGCAAACTGCGGGCGCAGCTGCTTGATTGCAACGTCGGGACCACCGCCCACCACCTCGGCACGGAACACCAGCGACGTCCCACCGCCGCCGATCGGCTCGACGATGCGGTAGCGTCCCGCGAGGACCCGTTCCACCGGGGGACGTGCGGTGCTCATCGCCTGTATGCGAGCAACGCCGCCAGCTCGGCCTCCGTCGAGATCGCCAGCCCCAGCTCGCCGATCTCCTGCTCGACCTCCTTTGCGGCCTCCAGCGAATCGGCCGCGTTTGCCCGCGCGACGCCCTGGCCCAGTCGGTCGAGCCAGCTCGCCGTCCGCAACAGGTCGGCGCGCAGCACGACACGGGCGACCTCCTCGCGCCGGAGCTCCTCGAGCGCGCGCACCGGATCCGCGGCAACCGAGGCATCGGCATCCCGGCGCGCGTCGACTGCAACGAGGGCAGCGGCAGCGGCCGCCGCCCGATCGGCCAGCGCTTGCGACGCCGGGGCCTGCCCCGCGGTTCTGATCTGGGCGAGCCGCTCGACGATATGCGCGACCAGACGGCGATCCTGCCGGCTCGCGAGACGGGTCAGCAGAGCGTCCAGCCGTCGCTCGGCATCGGAACGCGCCTGAGCGCGGGAAGGCCGTGTCACGAGCGCGCGCCGGCACCGGATCAGCGCCGCCACGAACATCGCGCCGGCCCCGGCCGCAACGAGCAGGAACGGCGCCAGAAAACCCAACAACCCCCAGGTCCGCGGGAACAGCCGATACGAATGCATGGTCACGAGTCCGTATGCCGCGAGCGGCCGGTAGGTCGTCTGCCACACCTTGCTCCGGATCGCCTGCCGCGCCAGCGGCCAATCCTGAGCGATGCAGGCGTCGAACCCGATACCCCCGAGCCGATCCACCAGCGCAGCGGCCGACACGCGCGTGATCCCCTTGGCGACGTAGAAGGGAACGCGGGGCGCGCGGCGGCGCCCGCGCGGGATCTCGACGGCGCCGGGAGGAAGCTCGTCGAGCAGCTTGTAGAGCGCGACCTGCCGCCGGGCGTCGAGCTTGTCCGCCATCTCGCCTGGACCGGTGACCAGGACGGAGACGCCGCCTTCCGACTCGAGCTCGAGGCGCAGCAACGCCTTTCCGCAATCCGCGCAGACCGCGGCCGCGTCGACCATCCACCCGCCGCAGCGCTCGCACGCGCGCCGCGCCGGACTGGACATCGGGGCCGGGACCATCGCCGTGTCCCGCGCCGGCGAGTCGTCGGCCAGGGCGCGCGCCAGATCCTCGGCGGTCGCGAAGCGATCGAGCGGATCCTTGGCGAGCGCGCGTGCGATCGCGTCGTCGATCGCCGCCGGCAGATCGGGCACCAAGCTGCGCGCGCGCGGCGCCTCGACGTCGACGTGCTGCCGCATCAATTGATAAGGCGAGTCGCTGTAGAACGGCAGCCGGCCGGTCGCCGCCTCGAACAGCACGACGCCCAGGCTGTAGATGTCGCTGCGTGGATCGGCGTGCCCGTCCGTGACCACCTCGGGCGCCATGTATTCGGGCGTGCCCAGCACGGCGTTCGCGGTCGTCAGCCCCGAGAACTCTGCCGTCCGCGCCAGTCCGAAGTCGCACAGGCGCACGTCCAGCTGCGAACCCGGTCCGCACAACACGTTCGACGGCTTGACGTCGCGGTGGACGACGCCCGCCCGGTGCGCCGCCGCCAGCGCGCCGCACAGCTGCCCGGCCAGAAAGCGAATCTCGCCCGCTTCGAAGCGACGTTTGCGCGCCAGCCAGTCGGCCAGATCGCCGCCCGGGTGGTAGTCCATCACCAGGAACAGCTGCCCGTCGCTGTCGGCGACCTCGCGGATCGCGAGCACGTGTGGGTGCGCGATACGGCGGACGATCTCGACCTCTCGCTTGAACCGCTCGACGACCGCCCCGCTCTCCCGCAGGTGCGGATAGAGCAGCTTGAGCGCGACCTCGGTGCCGGTCTGCTCGTCGCGTGCGCGCACCACCTCGGCGATGGCACCCCGCCCCACCGATGCGAGCACGCGGTAACGCCTCGCGAGCAACTCGGGAAAACTGGCCGACGTCGACGCCCCGACCGTCACCCGCCGATCTTCGCACAAGCGGGAGGTCCACGTTTCGTGGATCGACCAGTTGCGCCTCCGCCGCAGCGTTCCGGCGCAAAGTAGAACGCGATCGGCCCGGGTGTTAGGGTCGGTTGGCGTGCTCCTCACGAGCCCCATCCGTACCGCGACGGCCCTCGCGTTTGCCCTGCTGGCGACCGATACGGTCGCGCGCGCCAAGCCGCCCGATCCGCCCGCGTCCCCTGCCGCCGCGGGGGCGGCGCCCACCGCCGGACCGACCCCACCCAACCCGTCGCCCGCGCCGGCCCCGACCGAGCTCGAAGGGCCTCCGTCCAAGGGCGGACCGCGCCCGCTGCTCGGCACGACCTCCCGCCCCGGGCCATCGGCCGATCTGCCGAAACCGCCGAAGGATGCGGCGCAGCGGCGCGAGTGGCTCAAGACCCAGCTCGACGAGGTGTTCACCGGCAAACCCCTCGCCAAGGCCAATGTGTCGGCGATCGTCGTCGACGCCGACACCGGCAAGACCATCTACGCGCGCGCCGAGAAGACGCAGCTCAACGCCGCGTCCAACGTGAAGATCGTGACGTCCGCCGCCGGCCTCGCGCTGCTCGGGCCGGAGTATCGCTGGCGGACGACGCTGTCGATCGTCGGGCCGCCCGCCGGTCCGCCGCTGCCCGCGAGCGGCGAGGCCACCGGCGATCTCTACCTGCGCGGCTCCGGCGATCCGACGCTGGTCACCGAAGATCTGGCGGCGATGGTCGGTGACCTGGCGGCGCTGGGCCTGCGCAAGGTGCGCGGCACGCTGGTCGTCGACGACAGCCTGTTCGAGGGCGGCTACGTGCCGCCCGCCTACGATCAGAAGAACGATTCGACCGCGTCGCGCGCGCCCGCGTCGGCGGCGTCGCTGAACGGCAACGTCGTCGCCGTGACGATCGTCCCCGGCGCCGCCGCCGGAGCGCCCGCCCACGTCGTCGTCGATCCGTCGTCACCCTACTTCACGATCGCCGGGCGCGTCGTCACCGCGAGCAGCGGTCCGCATGTGCCCGCCGTCGACACCAAGGAAGAGCCCGCGCACACGCGCGTCAACGTCGCCGGTCGGATCCGCCTGGGCTCTGACCCGCGCACCATTTACCGGCGCGTCGCCAACCCGTCGCTGTTCATCGGCCACACGCTGAAGCAGCTGATGGAGCGCCGCGGGATCACGGTCGGCGCCGTGAAGATCGGCCGCGCGCCAGCGCAGGGCACGCGCGTGCTGGCGGCGCACGATTCGGCGCCGCTGGCCGTCGCCGTCCAGGAGCTCAACAAGCGATCGAACAACTTCGCCGCAGAGCAGTTGTTGCGCACGCTGGGCGCCGAGATCGGCGGGCGCCCCGGTAGCTGGGACAAGGGGCTCAAGGCCGTCGACCGCTACCTGACGGGCATCGGCATCAAGACCGGCACGTATCAGATGCAGAACGGCTCGGGCCTTTACGACTCGAACCGCTTCTCGGCGGAGCAGATGGTCACCATCTTGCGCGCCGCCTCCCGCGATTTTCGCATCTCGGCCGAGTTCATGGCGTCGCTGGCGGTCGCCGGCACCGATGGGACCATCGCGCACCGCATGGGCGGCACCCTCGCGGAACGTTATGTCCGCGCCAAGACCGGCACGCTGGCGACCGTGAGTTGTCTGTCCGGATTCGCCGGCTCACCCGGCCACACGCCGCTCGCGTTCTCGATCATCGTGAACGACACACCGAGCGCGACCGATGCGCGCCGCGCGCAGGACCGCGCGGCCGAAATCCTCGTCGCCTACTTGGAAGCCGACGCCAGCACGAAGCCCTGAGGCTGGCCGCCGGATCCTGTCGGGCCGGCGCGTTTCAAGTCGCCCTCCTGATCGCGGCGATCTTTGAGGAGCTTCACCCGCTCTTCGGGTGCCAGCTTCTCCCATCCGCGGCCTCCCATCCCCTCATCCATCGCATCCTTCCAATCACTCGATCGTGGACTGATGTGGCGCAACTGCATGCTGCCTCCCTATGTTGCTCGCCCGATCCGCAACGACGATTCTACCGAAAAAATTCCCCGGGCGTTGGTCCCTTTTTTCGCTCGAGCTCGTGATTTTCGATCTCGTGATTGAAGTATGCGGCTGGGTCTGTTTAGGCCGTGTTTCCACGTGGCCCTTTGTTCGTTACCTCGGCCCAGGGTTCATCCGTGTCTCCCATTGAAATCGCGTGGGAAGCCGGCGAGCTCTGCTCGCCGCGTACCATCGCGGGAGGGTTTGGGAACCCTCCCAGGGTTCCCATTGAAATCGCTGGTGGTTTCTTTCAGGATGTCCGCCGGATGAGACACACCCCGCTCCACGAAGCCCACGTCCGGCTGGGAGCGAAGATGGTCGACTTCGGCGGCTGGGCGATGCCGGTCTCGTACCCAACCGGGATCCTGGAAGAGCATCGCGCGACACGCACCGCGGTCGGGGTGTTCGACGTGTGCCACATGGGCGAGGTGCATTTCACGGGCCCGGGCGCCGCCGCCACGGTTCAGCAGCTGGTCACCAATGATGTCGCGCGCTTGGAGGACGGCCGGGCGTTCTACACGGTCGCGTGCCTTCCCTCGGGGGGCATCGTCGACGACCTGATCGTCTACCGGCTGCGGTCCGACCACTACGTGGCGGTCGTCAACGCATCCAACGTCGACAAGGATGTCGACTGGTTCCAGGAGCATCGCGGCACGGACTGCAAGATCGAGGACGCATCGGCGCGCACGGGCCTGATCGCCTTCCAGGGCCCGGCGGCACAGCAGGCGTTGCAGTCGCTGGCCAGCGTTCCGCTGGATCGGCTGCGCCCGTTCAGCCTGGCGACCGACGCCACCGTGTCGGGGCTGTCCTGTTGGATCGCCCGCACGGGGTACACCGGCGAGGACGGCTTCGAGCTGTTTTGCGAGGCCCAGGACGCCCCGGCGTTGTGGGACCGCCTGCTGACGGCCGGCGGCAAGCCGGTCGGGCTGGGCGCGCGCGACACGCTGCGGCTGGAGGCGCGTCTGCCGCTCTACGGCAACGACCTCGACGACGAGACGACGCCGCTCGAGGCGGGCCTCGGCTGGGTCGTGAAGCTGGACAGCGACGACTTCATCGGGCGCGACGCGCTGCGCGCGCAGCAGGCGGCGGGCATCACCCGCAAGCTGACCGGCTTCGTGATGACCGAACGCGGGATCGCGCGTCACGGCTATGCGATCTTCGATGACACCGGTGCCGCCTGTGGGACGGTGACATCAGGCGGCCCCGCACCGACGCTCGCCCAGAACATCGGATTGGGATATGTCCCGACCCGACTGAGCGTGCCCGGGACGAAGCTTTCGATAGACTGCCGCGGCAAGCGGGTGGGCGCCGAGGTGGTCAGCGGTCCGTTCTACAAGCGAGGGAGAAAATGAGCGCGCACTATCCGGATGACCTCTTCTACACGAAGGACCACGAATGGGCGCGCATCGAGGATCGCGCCGGCACGAAGGTCGCGACCATCGGCGTCACGCGCTACGCGGTCGAACAGCTGGGCGACGTCACGCAGGTGGACCTGCCCAAGGAGGGCGAAACGGTCAAGCAGGCCGAGGTGTTCGGCTCGGTCGAATCGGTCAAGGCGGTGTCCGATCTGTTCGCGCCCATCACCGGCAAGATCGTCAAGGTCAACTCGCCGCTGTCGGACTCGCCCGAATACGTCAACGAGGACCCGTATGACGAGGGCTGGATGATCCAGGTCGCGGTCAGCAACGCGACCGAGCTGGACGGCCTCCTCAACGCCGAGGCGTATCAGGCGTTCCTGCGCGAACAGGGCGAGTAAGACGTCGATGGCGGATTTTCCCGCGCGTCACATCGGCCCCGACGAGGCCGACGAAAACGCGATGCTGCGCGAGATCGGGGCCTGGAAGCTGGAGGACCTGTCCGCCGAGACGGTACCTGAAGACATCCGTTTCAAGGGGACGCTGGACCTGCCCGCGCCCGTCGACGAGGCGGCGGTACTGACAGAGCTGCGCGCCCTGTCCCAGCAGAACCAGATCTGGCGATCGCTGATCGGCATGGGTTACTACGACTGCGTCACGCCGCCCGTCATCCAGCGGAACATCCTGGAGAACCCGGGCTGGTACACCGCCTACACGCCGTACCAGGCAGAGATCTCGCAGGGACGGCTGGAGGCGCTGATCAACTACCAGACGATGGTGGCCGACCTGACCGGCCTGCCGATCGCGAACGCGTCGTTGCTGGACGAGGCGACTGCGGCGGCGGAGGCGATGCACATGCTGCACGCGCTGGCGCCGGCGCTGGAGAAAGACGACACGCCAGGCGGGACGTTCCTGGTCTCCGACACGTGCCACCCTCAGACAATCGACGTGGTGCGCACACGCGCGAAGCCGCTGGGGATCGATGTGCGCGTCGGTGACGCATCGACGTTCGACTTCGCGCCGGGGCAGCGCGTGTTTGGCGTGCTGGTGCAATACCCCGCGACGGACGGCGCTTTGCACGACTGGCGGGAGCTGATCAAGCGGGCGCACGACGCGGGCGCGTTGGTCGCGATGGCGACGGATCTGCTGGCGCTGACCTTGTTGACGCCGCCGGGCGAGATCGGCGCCGACGTCGCGATCGGTAGCGCGCAGCGCTTCGGCGTCCCGCTTGGCTACGGCGGGCCGCACGCGGCGTTCTTCGCGACGCGCGCCGAGTGGGTACGGAAGCTGCCCGGGCGACTGATCGGCGTCACCGAGGACGCGCACGGTCACGTCGCCTACCGGATGGCGCTGCAGACGCGCGAGCAGCACATCCGGCGCGAGAAGGCGACCAGCAACATCTGCACCGCGCAGGTGTTGCTGGCGGTGATCGCCGGAATGTACGCCGTCTATCATGGGCCGGAGGGCCTGCGCGCGATCGCCGGGCGCGTCGCCATTCACGCCATGCGGTTCGCCGCCGGGCTCAAAAAGCTGGGCGTCCAGGTAAAGCACGAGCTCTTTTTCTTCGACACGGTCCGGGTCGAGGGCAACGTGACCGATGTCGAGCACTGGCTGGCAGCGGCGGCGCAGCGGCGGTTCAACCTGCGCCGGCTGTCCAGCACCGCGGTCACGGTCTCGTTCGACGAGGTCACGAACGACGGCGAAGTGGCGATGTTGTGGAAGATCTTCGCGCCGGGGACGGTGCCGGACGGCTTCGCGCGCAGCGTCGACGACCACCTGACCCAGCAGAAGGTCGCCGACACCAGCGCGGTGTACGGCCGCAAGGGCGCGTACCTGACGCACCCGGTGTTCAACACGCACCACTCCGAGACCGAGATGCTGCGCTACATGCGCCGGCTCGAGGCGAAGGATCTGTCGCTCACGCATTCGATGATCCCGCTCGGGTCGTGCACGATGAAGCTGAACGCGACCGTCGAGATGATGCCGGTGACGTGGCCCGAGTGGGGCAAGCTGCACCCGTTCGCGCCGCCCGCCCAGGCCGAGGGCTACCGCGAGATCTTCACCAGCCTCGCCCAGATGCTCTCGTCAATCACCGGCTTCGCTGCGACGTCGCTGCAACCCAACGCTGGCTCGCAGGGTGAATACGCCGGCCTGCTTGTCATCCGCGCCTACCACGAGAGCCGCGGGCAGGGTCATCGCGACGTGTGCCTGATCCCGTCGTCCGCGCACGGCACCAACCCCGCGTCCGCGGTGATGGCCGGCTACCGCGTCGTGGTCGTCGCCTGCGACGACGGCGGCAACGTCGACCTCGCCGATCTGGCCGCGAAGGCGGCGCAGCACAAGGACGCGCTCGCGGCGCTGATGGTGACGTACCCGTCAACGCACGGCGTGTTCGAGGCGGAGATCCGCCGCATCTGCGCCCTCATCCACGAGCACGGCGGCCAGGTGTACATGGACGGCGCCAACCTGAACGCGCAGGTCGGCCTCTGCCGTCCCGGCGACATCGGCGCCGACGTCTGCCACATCAACCTGCACAAGACGTTCTGCATCCCGCACGGCGGCGGCGGGCCGGGCATGGGGCCGATCTCGGTCGCCGCGCACCTGGCGCCGTTCCTCCCTCGCCACGCGGTCGTGTCGACGGGCGGCGATCGCGGGATCGGCGCGGTGTCGGCGGCGCCCTGGGGCAGCGCCAGCATCCTGCTGATCTCGTGGATCTACATCCGGCTGATGGGCGCCGACGGGCTCAAGCGCGCGACCGAGGTCGCGATCCTGAACGCGAACTACATCGCCAAGCGCCTCGAGCCGCACTACCCCGTCGTCTACAGGGGCGCGCGCGGCCGCGTCGCGCACGAATGCATCGTCGACGCCCGCCAGCTCAAGAAGCTGGCCGGCATCGAGGTCGACGACGTCGCCAAGCGCCTCATGGACTACGGCTTCCACGCGCCGACGATGTCGTTTCCGATCCCGGGCACCCTGATGATCGAACCGACCGAAAGCGAATCGAAGGCCGAGCTGGATCGCTTCTGCGACGCGATGATCTCGATCCGCGCCGAGATCGCCGAGATCGAGGCGGGCAAGATGCCGCGTGAGAGCAACCTGCTCAAGAACGCGCCCCACACGGCGGGCGCGCTGCTCGCCGGCGAATGGTCCCACCCCTACCCGCGCGAGCGCGCCGCCTTCCCGCTGCCCTACGTGCGCGCCGCCAAGTACTGGCCACCGGTGGGCCGCCTCAACAACGTCCTCGGCGACCGCAAGCTCTTCTGCACCTGCCCCGACATCGGCGAATACGCGTAGCTCGACCGCGATCGCGCGACTTCGCGGCCGCGAATTCGTCCGTATTGATGCATGAGGCGTCTCGGTCGTGGCGTCTGGCTCGGGCTCGCGGTGCTCCTGCTGTCTGGGGCCATGCGGCCGTCCGATCGGCCGTCCCCGGTGTTGATCGCCGGCGTGCCTCACATCCGCCAGGAACCTGACTTCTGCGGTGAGGCCTGCGTGGCGATGGCGCTGCGCAAGCTCGGCTACGACGTCAACCAGCGCGCGGTCTTCGATCGCACGGGGCTGGACCCGCGGCTCGGGC
>Ga0184628_10000594_pt1 | contig 19140 bp, 21 predicted proteins | sample PLM4_5_b1_FD_133149 | JGI IMG/M metagenome (GOLD analysis project Ga0184628, IMG submission 133149) | Groundwater sediment microbial communities from an aquifer in East River, Colorado, USA - PLM4_5_b1 | ecosystem: Environmental > Terrestrial > Soil > Riparian zone | place: USA: East River... | reverse complement strand
GCCTGGCTCTCCTGCAGCGCGAGCTTTTCGTCGAACGCCTGCGCCGCGAACGCGGCGAGGAGCAGCAGCGCGCTAAGAAATCGCGGCATCCAGCATCGCTCCCGCAAGCACGGCCCCCAGCTGGACGAGCGAAGCAAGGAACGCCGCGCGCGCGGTCTCGCGCCCCGGCCGCCGCACGAGGGCCTCGCAACGCAGGAGGAAGTGCAGCCCGCCGGCCGCGGCGGAGGCGAGATAGATCCAGCCCAGGCCGAAGGCGGCGGGCACGAACGAGGCGGCGACCAGCAGGGCCGCGCTGGCGAAGATGGCGCGCGCGGCGCGCGCGTCGCCCACCACCACCGGCAGCATGGGCACGCCGGCGGCGGCGTAGTCGGCGCGGCAGGTGATGGCCAGGCTCCAGAAATGCGGCGGCGTCCACAGGAAAAGGACCACCGCGAGCGCGAGCGCCTCGGGCCCCGGCACCGGCGACACCGCAGCCGCGCCGGCAAGCACGGCGAAGCTGCCCGCGAGCCCGCCGACCACGATGTTCCACCAGGTGCGGCGCTTGAGCCACACCGTGTACACCACGCCGTAGGTGAAGGCGCCAAGGAACACGTAGATGGCGGCAGGGACGTTGGCGGCAACCGCGGCGGCGAGCACCGACGCCCCAGTCATGGCGCCGATCAGCCACAGCCAGAAAGGCCCGTGCCTGAGCGCCCCGGTGACGAACGGCCGGCCGCGCGTGCGCGCCATGCGCGCATCGAGGTCGCGCTCGACATACTGGTTGAACGCGCCCGCCGCGGCGGAGGCGACCAGCACGGCGAGCACCAGCACCGCGGCGCGCGCGAGGGACGGCGCGCTGCCCCGCTCCACTGCAAGCCCGGCGGCGGCGGCGAACGCGATGGCGACGCCGATCCTGAGCTTGAACAGGTTGAGGACCTGCTTCACTTCAGCGGCCAGACCGTGGACAGGTACTTCCAGTTGATGAAGTAGTACAGCACGAAAGCGACCAGGAACACCATCGCCAGCACGAAGGTTCCCGGCGCAGTCATGCCGGCCGAGCCGTGTCCGACGATGACCGGCTGGGCCGCCGCGACCGGTCTTGGCGCCACGCCGTCCTTGGCCCGCACGTGCGTGAACCCGGGCGTGGCGATCTTCTTGCCGAGGAACACCGACCACACGGTGATCAGCAGGTACATGCCGCCGCCGACGATGGCGACGAGGCCGGTGATGCCGGCGAGCGCCATCATCAGCCAGGCGGCGCCGGGGAACTCGTGCGGGAATGCGTTGCCGGCGAAGCTGATGTCCCAGTGCCGGCGCGGCACGCCGAGCGTGCCGGCGCCCATCAGGAACAGCGACACCGCGCTCATGCCCAGCCCGAAGACGTAGGGCTGCCATTTCGCCAGCGTCGGGAACGCCAGCTCGCGCCGGAACAGCACCGGGATGAGGAAGTAGGTGAGCCCCATGAAGGCGAGCGTGGTGCCCACCACCACCGTGGCGTGGAAGTGACCCGGCACGTAGATGGTGTTGTGGATGATCAGGTTGAGCTGCTCGGTGCCCATCATCACGCCGGAGATGCCGCCGAGGAAGCCGAAGCCGATCAGCGAGATGAACATCGCCGAGAACGACGGGTTGCCCCAGGGGGCCTTGCGCAGCCACTCGAACAGGCCTTGTGTGTACCCCTTCTTGCGCTGCGCCACCTCGATCGAACCGGGCACCGTCAGCCCGTGCACCATGGAGGCGAGCACCGCCAGGTACATGGCGTAGCTGGTGTTGAAGATCTTCCAGTTCGAGGTCAGTCCCGGATCGGCGAGCAGGTGATGTGCGCTTGCCAGCTGCAGGAACAGGATGTAGAGCAGGAACGCCGTGCGGCTCACCTTCTCCGACATGGGCTTGGCGCCGAACACGATGGCCGCGATCGCGTACCAGACCGAGACGTGGGCGGCGACGTTGATCTGCTGCGAGGAGTGCCCGAACGCCCACCACACGGTCTTGTACATGAGCGAGTCGATGTGCTCGATCAGCCCCACCGACCAGAGGAAGGTCGGGATCAGGATGATCGCGCCCGCCGCAATGGTGAACACCGCGATGATCGCGGCGGTGATGGCGCCGAAGGTGACCAGCGGCACCGAATTGCGGTAGGTGCGCTCGGCGCGGGCCACCACCAGCGTGCCGAAGAACACGAAGCAGGCGACCAGCGCCCCCACGGCAAACAGGATCAGCCCGAGGTAGAACGTCGGGTGCGCGCCCATCGGCGCGTAGGAGGTGAACATCACGCTCGAGTCGCCGCGGAACACCGAGTAGTTGTTGACCAGCGCCCCGGTCACCATCAGCCAGAAGCCGGCCCACGCGATGCGCGGCGTGGCGAGCCGCGACTTGAGCAGCGTCGAGCTGGCGAAGTAAAGCACCGCGATCTCGAAGAAGATGACCCAGAAGATCAGCATGTTGATGCCGTGCGCGGTGAGCACCTGGTAGAACATGTCGGGCGGCAGGATGTGCACCGCCTGCCAGCGCGTCAGCACCACGCCAAGGGCAAGGAGGCCCCCGATCAGCAGCGACACCACGGCCACCACCGCGTTCCAGCGCATCAGCTTCTCGGCCGGCTCGTGGAACACCAGCCCGCTGCTCGGGCAGGTCCTGAACATCCGGTTCACGCTCATGTTTTGCCCTCCCTCACTTCACCACGTACAGGCGGCTCGCCATCGTGTGATGGTTCACGCCGCAGTATTCGTTGCAGATGATCGCGTAGGTGCCGGGGTTGGTCGGCGTCACGGTGATGACGTGCTCATAGCCCGGGTGCACCTGGATGTTGATGTTTTCGGGCTGCAGCGAGAAGCCGTGCAGCCAGTCCATCGACATGAGGTGGATGCGGTAGGACTTGCCCGACTCGAGCTCGAGCATCGGGTGCCAGCTCCAGAGCCGCGCGATCAGGTAAACGTCGCTGCCCGCGGGCGGGCGCACCACCGGCACCTTGAGGTCGCCGCCTTCCTCGCGCACCTTGTGCTTGGCGATCATCTCGTCGGTCTTGCGCACGAAGTCCTCGGGCTTGGCGCGGTAGGCCTCGTTGGAAAGGTTCTGCTGCCCGTAGATGTGCCAGTAGGGCATCATGAAGAACATGACCAGGCACCAGAGGAGCGCGATCACGATCCACAGCAGCTCGGTGCGCTCGAGCGGCTCCTTCCACCAGACCTGCTCGGATGTCGACGAAATGGTCACGGGTCACCTCCTTCACTTGGCGATGGGCAGGGACACGATCTCCATGACACCCCAGACGATGTACAGGACGGTCGGCATGGCGATGCCCAGAAACAGCAGCAGGAACGGGTTATCCAGCAACATCTGCATCGCGGGAACCGGCTCTTCGGGCACCTCGTCCTCGATGCGTTCGGTGGTCATCGCGGCCTCCTGATGGTTTGCGAAGGGCGCAGTTAAGCAGGCGAGGGTGTGGCCGGATTTGATGTTGATCAAGCTTTTTGCGGCGTCCCGGGGCAAACTCGCGACGCCATGACCCACACCGATCGCCGCGCCATGGCCGCGTGGCTGCTCTTGTGCGCCGCACTAGTCTTCGCCATCGTCGTCGTCGGGGGTGTCACCCGCCTGACGCGCTCCGGCCTGTCGATCGTCGAGTGGCAGCCGCTCATCGGCGCCATTCCGCCGCTTTCGGCGGGGGACTGGGAGGCGCTGTTCGCCAAGTACCGCGCGACCCCGGAGTACAAGCTGGTGAACCTCGGCATGGACCTCGAGGGCTTCAAGCGCATCTTCTGGTGGGAGTATTTCCACCGGCTGCTCGGCCGCGTGGTAGGACTTGTCTACCTGCTGCCGTTCCTGTGGTTCCTTGTGCGGCGCCGCATCGAGCGGCCGCTCGCCTGGAAGCTGTGGGGGGTGTTCGCGCTGGGCGCGCTGCAGGGCGCGCTGGGCTGGTATATGGTCAAGTCGGGCCTGGTGGACGACCCGAAAGTCAGCCAGTTCCGCCTCACCGCGCACCTCGGCGTCGCGCTCGCCATCATCGCGGCGCAACTCTGGCTCGCGCTGGAGCTGCTCCGGCCTGGCGCCGGCAGCCGCAGCCGTTTCGCCGTGGCGCTGGCGGGGCTCGTGTTCCTCATGGCCTTGAGCGGCGCCATGGTCGCGGGCCTGCGTGCCGGCGCCGCCTACAACACCTTCCCGCTGATGAACGGCCACCTGGTGCCGCCCGAGGTTCTGACGCTCGAGCCCTGGTGGCGCAATTTCGGCTACAACATGGCCACCGTCCAACTCGTACACCGCGCGATCTTCTGGCTGCTCGCGCTGCTCGTTCCCCTCGCCTGGTGGGCGCGGCGAGGGCAGGGAAGCGCCCACGTGCTGCTTGCGGCCTTCGTCCTGCAGGCGGCGCTCGGCATCTGGACGCTCCTGCTCGGCGTGCCGGTGGCGCTCGCTGTCGCGCACCAGGCGGGCGCGGTGCTGCTGCTCGTGGTCGCGCTGGTTCACGCGCATGGGCGCAAGACCGCCTGAGGCGCGGTTCGCGCAGGCTGCCGCGACGGGCCTCGTCCTGGTACTGCTCGTGATCGTCGTGAGCGTGGCGATCCGGCTTGACGCGGGACCGCTGCCGGCGCTGCGCGGCGTGCATCGATCCGCTGCCTCGCTCGAGGTGGTCGCGATGCTCGCGCTGGCGTGGCTGGCGTGGCGCAGGGCTGCCCTGGTGATCGCGCTGACGGTGTTCCTCTCCGTGCTCGGCATCTTCGCCGGGCAGGAGCCGCCGCCCGCAGCGGCGCTTGGCAACCTCCTGGGCGGGCTCGCCCTCGCCGCGGCCTTCGCCTGGTCGCTCGGACGCGCGCACGGACAGAGCACGCGCCGCTCGAGCCGCATCGGCCACGCTGCGGCCGCGCTATTCCTTGTGCAATGCCTGCTGGGGGCGTGGCTGGCGCTCTTGGCCGAGGAATTGTGGTCCTGGGCGCTGCTCGCGCATGCCGTGCTCGGACTCGCGCTGGCGGCCGGGGCGGCGTGGCTCGCGCTGCGACTGGCGCGCGCGGCGCAGCGCTTCGCGCTGCTCGGCGCGGCGCTCGCCGCGCCCGCCGCCGGCATCGCCTCGGCGCTCTTCGAGCAGCCCCTCGGCGCGTCACTGGCGCACGCCGCGGCCGCCGCGCTGCTGGTCGCGGCGGCCGCCTACGCTCACGCTCGTTTGGCTTGACCCATATCAAGGGAGGCGTCGGCGCGCCTTGCGATGGTGGCGCCATGGAACCCACCGCCGAAGCGCTGATCGACGGCGCGCTGCGGGCGGCGCGCGCGGGAGACTGGGCAACCTACCGCATGCGCTTCGCCGCGCTGCGTGAGGGCTGCGCCGCGCTCATAGAGCAACACGAGGAGCTGCGGCAACACTTCGAGACGCTCGGCGCCGCTGCGCCGCAATACGACCCCGAGGGCTGCGTTACCGAGTTCGAGTCGCTCGCCACATTGCTGCGCACCCGGCACGCGGGCGCGCTGCGCGCGTGGCGCCGGGGGCTGCCCGCGCCACTCGACCTGCGCGGTTTGCAACCCCCTGAGCCCATCGTGCGCATCTTCGAGGCGCTGGAGCGCTCACCCGGCGAGCCGCTGCGCGCCATCCTGCCGCACGAGCCGGTGCCGCTGTACGCGCTGCTGCGCGAACGCGGCTTCACCTACAGCGGGGCGCAGCGCGCCGACGGCGGCTACGAATTGCTGATCGAGCGTTCTTGACCTGGAATTAATCTGGATCAAAGAACCCGGGCGCGGTGCGGTGCACGCTTGGCGTCACCTGCACGATCTGTCCAATGAGGGAGGTACCCGTGGCAACTCCGAAAATCCGCCTGGTGCGCGCCGCCGCGTGGCTCGCGCTGCCCTTTGCAGTTGCAGCAGCCTATGCGCAGCCGACACAGCCTGGCCGCGCCCCGGTCACCGACCCCGAGATCCGCTACCAGGCGGGCGGCTCGCCGCTGGCGCAGGAGGAGATGCACCAGAACATCGATCCGAAGGCGCCCCCGATGACCAAGGCGGAGTTCGACAAGGGACGCCAGATCTACTTCGAGCGCTGCGCCGGCTGCCACGGCGTGCTGCGCAAGGGCGCCACCGGCAAGCCGCTGACGCCCGACCTCACCATGGCCAAGGGCACCGAGATCCTCAAGGTGTTCATCAAGTACGGCTCGCCCGCGGGCATGCCGAACTGGGGCACCGCCGGCGACCTGAACGACGCCGAAGTCGACCTCATGGCGCGCTATATCCAGCAGGTGCCGCCGACGCCGCCGGAGTTCGGCATGGCGCAGATGAAGAGCACCTGGAAGGTGCTGATCGCACCGGACAAGCGGCCGAAGAAGAAGGAGAACAAGTACAACATCGAGAACATCTTCTCGACCACGCTGCGCGACACCGGCGAAGTGGCGCTGATCGACGGCGACACCAAGAAGATCATCAACATCGTCAAGACGGGCTACGCGGTGCACATCTCGCGCATGTCGGCGTCGGGGCGCTATCTCTACGTGATCGGGCGCGACGCCAAGATCAACCTGATCGACCTGTGGATGGAGAAGCCCGACAACGTCGCGGAGATCCGCGTCGGCCTCGAGGCGCGCTCGGTCGACACTTCGAAGTACAAGGGTTACGTGGACAAGTATGCGATCGCCGGCTCCTACTGGCCGCCGCAGTACACCATCATGAAGGGCGACACGCTCGAGCCGCTCAAGATCATGGCCACGCGCGGCATGACGGTGGGCGACCAGGAGTACCACCCCGAACCGCGCGTCGCGGCGATCGTGGCTTCGCACTTCAAGCCCGAATTCGTGGTGAACATCAAGGAGACCGGCAAGGTGCTGATGGTCAACTACGCCGACATCAGCAACCTGAAGGTGACCGAGATCGAAGCCGCGAAATTCCTGCACGACGGCGGATTCGATTCGAGCAAGCGTTTTTTCCTCGTCGCCGCGAACCAGTCGAACAAGGTCGCCGTGGTCGACGTGAAAGAGGGCAAGCTGGTGAAGCTCATCGACGTCGACAAGATTCCGCACCCGGGCCGCGGCGCAAACTTCGAGCATCGCAAGTTCGGCCCGGTGTGGGCGACCGGACACCTCGGCAGTGAAAAGATCGCCATCATCGGCACCGATCCCGAGCACCACAAGGCGTCGGCGTGGAAGGTCGTGCAGATCCTCGAAGGCCAGGGTGGCGGCAATCTCTTCATCAAGACGCATCCGAAGTCGAAGAACCTCTGGGTCGACACGCCGCTCAACCCGGACGCCAAGATCGCTCAGTCGGCGGCGGTCTACGACATCAACAACCTGGACAAGCCGCCGGTGGTGCTGCCGATCGCGGACTGGGCCGGCCTGGGCGAGGGCGCCAAGCGCGTGGTGCAGCCCGAATACAATAAGGCCGGCGACGAAGTGTGGTTTGCGGTGTGGAGCGCGAAGAACCAGGAGTCGGCGCTGGTGGTGGTCGACGACAAGACGCGCAAGCTCAAACACGTCATCAAGGACCCGCGCATCATCACGCCGACCGGGCACTTCAACGTCTACAACACGACCCACGACATCTACTAAGGAGAGGTGAGGCAATGAAGGTATTCATTGGAGCAATGCTTGCCGCGGGAGTGGCTGTCGCTGCCCCGGCGCAGGCCGACGAGGCGCTGGCGAAGAAACACAACTGCCTCGCCTGCCACCAGATCGACAAGAAGTCGGTCGGCCCGGCCTACAAGGACATCGCGAAGAAGTACAAGGGCCAGGCCGGCATGGACGTGAAGCTCGCCGAGAAGGTGAAGAAGGGCGGCCAGGGCGTGTGGGGGCCGGTGCCGATGCCGCCCAACGCCGCCGTGCCGGATGCCGACATCAAGAAGCTGGTGGACTGGATCCTGAAGCTGGGCTGAAGATTCAGCCGCCGCGCCGCAGCCGCTCGAGGTCGGGGATGCGCACCGCGCGGCCGTGCATCTCGATCAGGCCGCCCGCGGCGAGGTCGTGCAGGATGCGCGAGAAATGCTCGGGGGTCATGTTGAGGCGAGAGGCGATGACGCTCTTGCCGGGCGTGAGGTGCACTTCCACCGGCTTGCCGTTGCCGGTGAGCTCGGCGACGTCGGCGAGCAGGTAGCCGATGACGCGCTCCTGGCCGGAACGCAGCGTGTAGGCCTCTACGTCGCGCACCAGGCCGTGCAGGCGGCGCGCCAGGCCCGAGAGCATGCGCCGCGAGAATCCCGGGTCGCGCCCGAGCTCCTCGAACACCGCGTGCTTGGCAACGTGCAGCAGCATCGAGTCGGACAGCGCCTGCGCGAAGACGAGGTAGGGCTTGTCGAGGAACATCAGCGCCTCGCCGAAGCTCTGCCCCGGGCTGACGATCTCGACCACCTTCTCGATGCCCTGCGGCGAGGTGAAGCCCAGCTTCACCTGCCCGTAGACGACGATGTGGAAGCCGACGCAAGGGTCGCCGCACTGGAACACCGACTGGCCCTTGGGCGCGTGGATCGGCACGGTGGCGGCGGCGACGCGGTCGAGCTCCTCGCGGCTCATCTCGCTGAACATCGGCAGGTTGGCGAGAAACGCCTGGGTCTTGATCTGCAGCGGCCGCTTGCTCACCGGCTCGTTCCCTCGGAGCGCGTGATCTTGTTGTGCACGTTGTATTTGCCCACCGGCTTGCGCATCGGAATTCGCTTGAGTTCCTTGAGCGTGAGCGCGTCGAACACGATGATAGCGCCGTCCTGCTCCCACAGGCTGGCCAGCGCGTAGCGGCCGTAGCGGTCGAACTCGACGTGGGCGAGCGTCTTGCCGGGCTCGGGCGTGAGGCGCGCCACCACTTCCAGCGTGTCCTTGTCGATGACCTGCAGCGTGTCGCGTCCCTGCGGGCCGATCATCGAATCCACCCAGACGTAGGGCGAGTTCTCGTGGCTGCGCAGGAAGAAGCCCGCACCGAGCGTGCGCACCTGCTTCACCAGTTTCCAGCTCCCGACGTCGATCACGCTCACCACGCCCTCGCGCAGGTTGGGCGTCGCCATCACGCGCCGGCCCTGTCGCTCCCACGTAATGCCCGAGCCCAGGTGCGGCAGTCCCGGGAGCTCCACGCTGGCGATGGTGCGGCGCACGTCCAGGTGCACCACCTGGCCGCGCTTGCCATCGCGGCTCGCGCCGATCACCTGGCGGAAATCCGGGGTGAAGAAGAAGTCGTCGAGCACGTCCTCGAGCGGCGTGCGCCGCGGATTGAGGAAGCCCGGCACGAACGCGCCTTCCTTGTAGCGGTAGTCGTGCACCAGGCCCGAGGCGATCGGCTCGGCCTTCGGGTCGTAGGAGATCTCCCAGAGTTCGGGCGCGTCCTTCAGCGCGGCGATGAAGCTGCGGCGCGAAGCCGCGTCGTAGACCGCCGACACGCGCGAGGGCGCGGGCAGGACCTTCACCAGATCGAGCTCCGTGTCCAGCACCACCAGGCTGTGGGGCAGGTAGTTCGCGACCATGACATAGCGGCCATCGGCCGACACGGCGGCGTTGCGCGTGTTGATGCCGGCGCGCACCTCGGCCACGGTCTTCAGGTTCCACAGATCGAACTTGGTGATCCAGCCGTCGCGCGAGGCGAAGAATACGTAGCGCCCGTCAGGCGTGAACTTGGGCCCGCCGTGCAGCGCATAGCGCGAGGCAAAGCGGTGGATCGGCTCGAGGCGGTCGCCGTCGAGGATCGTCACGTGGTGGTCGCCCGCCTCGACCACCACGAACAGGTTGAGCGGATCGGCGTCGAACTGCGGCTTGGCTGGCAGGGTGCCCGGGGCGTGCTGCACGATGCGCGAGGCGCGGATGTCGGCTTCGCTCCAGGCCGGCGCGGGAACGAGCGGGGTGTAGATGAGCTTGACCAGCCCGGCGATGTCCTCGTCGCGCAGCTGCTGCCTGAAGGCGGGCATTTGCACGCCGGGCCGGCTGTCGCGGATCACGCTGGCCGCCTCGGGTTGCTTCAGGCGCGAGAGGTTCTCCGGCAGCAGCGCAGGCCCCATGCCGCCCAGGCGGCTCGCGCCATGGCAGCTCGCGCAGTGCGTCTGGTAGAGGTCCTGGGGCAACGCCGCCGCCGGAACCAGCAGGGCGGCGAGCAGCAGCCACCTCATGCGGAGATCTCCTCGTCCTCGAGGTAGCAGCCGGGGTCCTCGGCCCAGGGATCACCGCTCACTTTCATCGCGCGCACCCGCGTATTGCCGCCGCAGACGTCGAAATAGGCGCACGTGGCACAGCGGCCCTTGACGTGGCGCGGCCGCTCTTTCAGCCCGGCCATGATCGGGTGCCGCGTGTCGCGCCAGATGTCCGAGAACGGCCGCGAGCGCACGTTGCCGAGGGTGCAGTCCCACCACATCGTGTCCGGGTGCACGTTGCCGAGGTTGTCGATGTTGGCGACGTTCACGCCCGAGGCGTTTCCGCCCCAGGCGGCCAGGGTCGTGCGCAGGCGCGCCTCCTCGAAATCGGGGATGTTCCGGCGCGCCCAGTGCAGGAGGTACACGCCGTCGGCGTCGTTGTTGCCGGTGACGAAGTCCTTCTCCACCCCGCGGCGCGCCGCGTCCCAGGCGCGCGCGAAGAGCAGATCGAGCGCTTCGCGGGTGACGAGGAAATGCGCATCGCGCTTGCGATTCACGTTGCCGCGCCCTGCGTAGTTGAGGTGCGAAAGGTAGAAGCGGTCGATGCGCTCGTCCTCCACCAGGTCGAGCAGGCCCGGCAGGTCGGCGGCATTGTCCTGGGTGAGGGTGAAGCGCACTCCGACCTTGACGCCCAGGTCGCGGCACAGGCGCAGCGCTGCGAGCGAGGCGGCATAGGCGCCCGCCTTGCGGCGGAACTTGTCGTGCGTCGCCCCCAGCCCGTCGAGGCTGATGCCCACGTAATCGAAGCCCGTATCGTGGATACGCTGCGCGAGCGGTGGGTCGATCAGCGTGCCGTTGGTGGAGAGCGCGGTGTAGAAGCCCATGGCCTTCGCGCGTTCCGCGATCTGTAAGATGTCCTTGCGCAGCAGTGGTTCGCCGCCCGACAGGATGAGCGCCGGCACGCCGAAGGCCTTGAGATCCTCCATGACGCGCATCACCTCCGCGGTGTCGAGCTCGCCTGGGAAGTTGACGTCGGCCGAGATCGAATAGCAGTGCATGCATGTCAGGTTGCAGCGGCGAATGAGGTTCCAGATCACCACGGGCCCCGAGGGCGCACCCGCGCGGCGCGCCGCCGCGGGATCGAGGAGCTCGTGCATGGCGCGCGACAGGCGCAGCATGTCAGGCGATCCTCATGCCGGTCTTCTTCAGGATGCGCGTGCTGTAGAGCACGTCGGATGCGCGCAGCGCGGGTGCGAGCAGCGCGCGGATCTCTGCAAGATGCGCCTCGGCGTCGGCGCGGCTGCGCCCGTGCACCATGGCGAACAGGTTGTAGCGCCATTCCGGCAGCCGGCGTGGCCGGCGGTAGCAGTGCGTTACGAAGGCGAGGGCGCCTACCTGCGCGCCCAGTTCGTCCACCGCGTCGTCGGCGACGTCCCACACCGACATCGCGTTCGCGGTGTAGCCGAGCGCGTAGTGGTTGGGCACCGCGCCGATGCGCCGGATGCGCCCGTCGGCGAGCATCGCTTCCAGCCGCGCAAAGAGCTGCGCCTGCGTCAGGCCCGCAACCTGAGCTACGGCGCCCCAGGGCTCGGTCACGAGCGGCAAGCCGGCCTGCGTGGCGCGCACGATCGCCTCGTCCGCGGCGTTCATGCGACCAGCCTCAGCTCGATGAAGTACTCCTGCTCGCGCGGCAGGTTGAGCACAGGGTAGCCGGTCTCCGCCGCGATGGACGCGATGAGCGGCGCGATCTGCGCGCGCGAGGCGGCGGCAATCACGAACCACATGTTGTAGCAGTGCGCGCGCTCGTAGTTGTGCGCCACCTCCGGGTGCGCGTTCACCAGCGCGACGACGCGCTCGAAGTCCGCTGACGGCACGCTCATCGCGCACAGCGTGAAGGCGCCGCCCAGGCGCTCGGCGTCGTACATAGGCCCGAAGCGGGTGAGCGCGCCCGCCTCCAGCATGGCTTTCAGCTTCGCGATCAAAGTCGCCTCGTCCGTGCCCAGTTCGCGGGCCGCGTCGGCGAACGGGCGCTCGCTGAGGGGAAAGCCGCCCTGCAGGCGGTTGACGATGGCGCGCTCCAGCTCATCCATAGCGCGCCACTCGCTGGCTGAAGCAGCGCGTGCTGAAGAGCACCGCTCGCGGGTACTTGCCCAAGCCGTGCTGCGTGCACAGGCGCTCGATGGCTTGCGTCACGGCCGCCCGCTCGCGTCCGTGCACCATGCAGTACAGGTTGTACGGCCAATCGGGTAGGGCGCGCGCGCGCCGGTAGCACAGCGTCACCGCCGGGTCGGCAGCGAGGCGGCGGCCGTCGTCGCCGCCCTTCTCGTCGGGCACGTCCCAGACCACCATGGCGTTCGCCTCGTAGCCCAGGCGCCGATGCCTGACCACGGCGCCGATGCGACGCACCAGCCCGGTCTCGAGCCAGCGGCGCAGGGTGGCAATGACCTCGTCCTCCGGCAGTTCGAGCCCGGCGAACGGACGCGGCTCGAGCGGCAGCCCTTCGGCAACTCGCGCAGCGAACCGCCGGTCCGGCTCGCTTAGCGGGGCAAGCGGCCCCGGCTGCGGCTCGCGCGGTACCGAGTGGTCCTCGAGATCGAAACCGAGATCGATGTGGAATTCCTCGAGCAGCGGCAAGCGCAGCACCGGCAGCCCGGTTTCATGCTCGATGCAGGCGAGTGTCCCATGCAGGGCCGCGTCCGACTGCGCCGTGGCCACGAACCACAGGTTGCAGCGGTTCTCGCGCTCGTAATTGTGATTCACGCCCGCGTGGCTGCTTACCTGCCGCGCCACGGCTTCCAGCCGCCCGGGCGGCACCGTCATTGCCGCGAGCGTGCTTGCGCCGACCGCATTGGGCCGGAATACGGGGCCGATGCGATCGATGAGGCCGCGTGACTTGAACTGGCCGAAGCGGGTGATCACGTCGTCCTCGTCGAGCCCGCAGGCGCTCGCGATCTCGGCAAAGGGCCGCGGCACGAGCGGAAAGCCGCGCTGCCAGGAATTGAGGAGCCGGAAGCTCGCGGCGTCGAGCATCTCAGAATCCGGTCATCGCGGCGCGCGAGGTGAGGAAGATGCCGCTCGGGCTCTCCGCCGCCAGGCGTGCAAGCTCGGCGAAACTCGCGCCGTCGTACACCACCACCGCGCCGTCGTCGCGCGAGGAGACCCAGGCCTGCTCGCCGCGTGGCGTGAATTCCATGTGCAGAACCGCGCGCCCGGGGCGCAGCTCGTGCACCACCTTCAAGGCCGGCACGTCGATCACCTGCACGACGCCGTTGTTCGGGAAGGCGAAGTTCACCCATACGCGGCGTGCGCCCGGCTGCGCCACCGCGAACACCGGCTGGCCGTGCACCGCGATGCGCCCCGCCTCGGTCCAGGTGACGCTGTCGAGCACCAGCACCTCGTGCCGGCCGACCGCCGGGAGGAAGAGGTAGCGCCCGGCGACCGCCCAGCCGCGCAAGTGCGGCATCTTGTACACGGGCAGCGGTTCCTCGCCGCGGCCGTAGCCGCCGAGGACGCGGCGCGCGCCCGCCTCGGGTGCCCAGAGGTCGACGAGCGCCAGGCCGTCCTCGCCGAACAGACCCGCGATGTAGTGCCGGCCATTGGGCGTGACGAAGCCGTCGTAGGGCTGCTTGCCCACGCCGGTGATCTTGCGCACTTGCGGTTGCCGCGGGTCGGACGCGTCCACGATCCAGATCTCGCCCGCCTCGAACAGGCTGAAGACGAAGCGATTGCCCGGCGCGTCGGCGATGCCGACCACCTTTGTGCCGGTCGGAACTTCCGACAGCGGCTCGAGCGTGCGCGCATCGAAGAGCCGCACGCCGCCGGGGGTGTAATTGGCCACCGCCACCACGCGTCCGTCCTGCGAGATGGCGCCGCCGATGGAATTGCCGGCCTGGATCACGCGGTGCTCGATGCGCGCGCGCAGCAGGTCCACCTTGGTTAGGCCGCCGTCGCGGCCGAAGACGTAGGCGTAGCGGCCGTCGCGCGAGAACACCGCCGAGGCGTGCGACAGGTCGCCCAGGCCCTCGATGCGCCCGAGGGAGGAGCGGCCGCTGGTTTCGATGAGCATCACGCGGCCGGAGGCGCGCTCCACCACCAGGCCGAGATCGCCCGTGCCGCGCAGCGGCGGCGCGGCGCATGCTGCGATTGCCAGCGAGAGTGCTGCCACGGCCAGAGGTCTCATTCGGGCAGGCCTTGCCTGAGTTGCTCCACGATCCAGCGCGCCTCGGCTTCCGAGACGAACGTGCTCCAGGGCGGCATCGGCGTGCCCCGCCGCCCGTGCAGGATGACGAACTGCATCTGCCCGGCATCCTTTTCGGCGAGCGCCGCGGGCTCGAGCGAAGGACCGAGGCCCCCTTTGAGCGTGAGGCCGTGGCAGCTGCCGCAATCCTGGCGCACGAGGTGCAGTAACTCGGCGCGGCGCGCCGGCGCGGGGCCTTCCGCCGCCGCCGCCGCGGAGGCCGCCACGAATGCGAGCACGGTCGCAAATCGATGCATGCCCGACAGGGTGCCCTAGGGCGACGGGCAACCCTTAACCTAGATCAAAGCTGCGGCCCGCCTGGTCACTAAAGTCAGGGCTGTGAGCACAGTGACCTCCGCGGACCGGGCGTCCCTGCTGAACGCGCTCGATCGGGTGCTGCCGGAGGAGGCGACGCCGCCCGGCGGGTTCGTCAGCCTGGTCGGGGCAGGCCCCGGCGACCCGGAGTTGCTCACGCTGCGCGCCCTGCGCGTGATGCTGCGCGCGAACGTCGTGCTCTACGACCATCTCATTGCGCCCGCGCTCGTCGACCTCGCGCGGCGCGAAGCCGAGCGCATCTACGTGGGCAAGGAGCAGGACCGGCACGCCCTCGGCCAGCACGAGATCAACGCGCTCATGGTGCGCCTTGCGCGCGCTGGCAAGCACGTGGTGCGCCTCAAAGGCGGCGACCCGTTCATCTTCGGGCGCGGCGGCGAGGAGATCGAGGCGCTCGCCGAGCAGGGCATCGCCTTCGAGGTGGTGCCGGGCGTGACGGCCGCGGCGGGCGCTGCGGCCTACGCCGGCATCCCGCTCACGCATCGCGACTACGCGCAATCCTGCGTGTTCGCCACCGGGCACCTGAAGCACGGCAGCGCGCAGCTCGACTGGGGCGCGCTCGCGCGGCCCCACCAGACTGTCGCCATCTACATGGGCGTGGGCAGCCTCGCCAGGATCTGCGCCGGGCTGATCGAGCATGGCCTGGCGCCCGAATTGCCCGCGGCGCTGGTGGAAAAGGCGACCTGGCCCGAGCAGCGCGTGATCGAAGGCACGCTTGCTTCGCTGCCGGCCAAGGCGCTGGCGGCGAAGGTGCGCCCGCCCGCGCTCCTCATCGCCGGTGAGGTGGTGCGGCTGCGGGCACGGCTGGCCTGGTTCGGCGCCCGGGAGCGTGCGTTGACCGCTGACGCCACGTGACGATGCTGCGACTGGGCGGCCGGGAAGCGCGGCCGCTCGTGCAGGGCGGCATGGGGATCGGGGTGTCGGCGCACGGCCTTGCCGCGGCGGTGGCGCGCGAGAACTGTGTCGGCACCATCTCCAGCGTAGACCTGCGCCGCCTGCATCCCGACCTGATGCGCGCCACTGAGCGCACGCGCGACAAGCAGGCGATCGAGCAGGCGAACCTGACCGCGCTCGAACGCGAGATCGGCGCCGCGCGCGAAACGAGCGGCGGGCGCGGCGCCATCGCGGTCAACGTGATGCGCGCAGTGTCGCAGTACGCCGGCTACGTGCGCACCTCCTGCGCCGCGGGCGCCGACGCCATCGTTGCCGGCGCCGGGCTGGCGTTCGACCTGCCGGAGCTGGCGCGCGACTGGCCGCGCGTGGCGCTGGTACCGATCGTGTCCGAGGCGCGCGCCGCCTCCCTCATCGTGCGCCGCTGGCAGCGGCACAGCCGCGCGCCGGACGCGATCGTGGTCGAGCATCCACGCTATGCCGGCGGCCACCTCGGCGCCACGCGGCTGGAGGAAGTCGCCGATCCGCGCTTCGATTTCGAGCGCGTGCTGCCCGAGATCCGCGCCGCGCTGCACGACGCCGGACTGGACGCCGACCGCATACCGCTCATCGCCGCGGGCGGAATCAACTCTCCCGCGCGGGCGAGCGCGGTGCTCGCCGCGGGCGCCGCGGCGGTGCAGGTCGGAACGCCGTTCGCGGTGACCGAGGAGGGCGACGCGCATCCGAACTTCAAGCAGGTGCTTGCGGGCGCGCGTGCCGAGGACATCGTGGTATTCATGAGCGTCGCCGGGCTGCCGGCGCGCGCGGTGCGCACGCCCTGGCTCGCCCGCTACCTGGAGAAAGCGCCGATGCTCAAGCCGCAGGCGCTCAAGCGCCGCCAGTGCACGCTCGCCTGGGACTGCCTCGCGCACTGCGGCCTGCGCGACGCGCTGCCGCTGGCCGGGCAGTTCTGCATCGACCATCACCTCGCGGCCGCGCTGCGCGGCGACGTCGAGCACGGCCTGTTCTTCCGCGGCTCCGAGGCGGTGCCATTCGGCGCCGAGATCAGGCCGGTGCGCGACCTGGTGAGCCACCTGCTCGGCTGACGGTGTGGAACTCGCAGGCGATCCCGCTGGCGAGGATCGCCGCGGAGTCAACTCGAAGCAAGGATGCCCGTTAACGGATGTAGGATGCTTGCGCAAACAGGGCCAGCGCAGGATTTCCGCGTTCAGGTCTTGCGTCGAGGAGACCATATGCGTTTGACACTTAAGCCAGCGTTACTCTGCTTATTGCTGGCCATCGCAAGCGACGGCTTCGGCCAGCACGGCCAGATTCCATTGAATGAAGCCTATGCGGCCTCATTGGAGCTAGGCACGATCGTATGGACGGATCGAGGGCTCGTCCGTGGGGTCCAACAAGGATCGATTGTCAGTTTCAAGGGGATACCCTACGCAAAACCCCCTGTGGGAAATCTGCGATGGACAGCCCCACAGCTTGCAGATGCCTGGCCTGGAATACGCGACGCGAGTTCATTTGGATTTCGATGCACCCAGCTTCAGAGCTTGGCAGACTCCACCCCGACCGGAAGAGAAGATTGCTTGACGATCAACGTGTGGACAGGCGCCGCTAGCTCTCAAGCGGGGCTTCCCGTATTTGTCTACATTCACGGCGGAGCAAACTTGCTCGGTGGATCCGACTGGTACGATTTTGCGAAGCTCGCCCAGGTAGGCCCGTCTGTCATTGTCTCGATGAATTATCGGGTGGGACCCTTTGGATTCCTGGCCCACCCGGCACTTGCTGCACAGGATCCCAACGGCTCGACCGGAAATTACGGCGTTCTGGATCAGATCGAGGCGCTCAAGTGGGTGCAGCGAAACATCTCCCGGTTTGGCGGTGATCCCCAGAGAGTACTGCTCGGGGGGCAATCCGCGGGGGCCCACGATACTTTGGTGCTCATCGCGTCGCCATTGGCGAGGGGCCTTTTTTCAGCTGCGTTCAGCATGAGTCATTCGTGGGTGGTGCAGCCGCCCGTGACCGTGCAAAACACGGCCCGTGTCTTTGAAAGATTCGTGGAATGTGAAGGCGCGGCAGACATGGCCGCCTGCTTGCGTTCGAAAACTCCCGAGCTGGTGGTCAAAGCGCCGGGGAATGGAACAGCGGGTTTGGCGTTTGATCCTTCTTGTTCCGCGGCCAGTGGCATCGGCTGTCGATTCAATCTGGCCTCAGTTGATGGCTACGTGCTGCCGGACACCCCTCAAAGAATAGTTCAAGCCGGCCAGCACAATGCCGTGCCTGTAATCCACTCATCCACGGCGCTCGAGTTGACTCAAGCAGTGCACGCGAATGATTTGCAGGAAATCATTGTGAACGACGCTGCCTATCTATACGTGCTTCAACTGCAGTGGCCGCAGCAGGTGGCGGATGCGATTTTCCGGCTATACCCGTCCAGTGCCTACCAAAATTCGCCTTTACTTGCGTACATCGTGGCCATGGGTGACATCGATTTCCAGTGTCCCAAGCGGAACATGCTGAATATCATGAGCCAGGCGCAGCTGGCGCCAGTCTGGTCAGCCTTGTGGACTCACGTCTGGGATCATGGAGAGCCGAAGAAGCAACCAGCAGGGCATGCGACAGACATCCCGTTCTGGCTTCGGACCTATGCCGCGGCGGACCTTACGACGAACGAAACGATCCTTTCCAATTTCATGGCCGGCACGTTGATCAAATTTGCTTACACACATGATCCACGCTCAGCCTACATCCCATGGCCTGCCTACCAAGCTGCGGACTACGCCTATTTCAAATGGGGTACTCCCTCCAAAGCCGAGATGGGCACGGATTTGCGTGAGCAGCAATGCACTTCTCTAGAGCAGATTGGATTCAACTGGGAATATTTCAAGACGGTCCACTGAACCCATTTGTCCTGCTGGCCACGCTGGTGCAAGAGACGTCAGCCGAACGCGTCCGTCCGCCCGCGCCGCTGATCGTCGGCGAAGTGGTGCGCCTGCGCCCGCGCCTGGCCTGGTTTGGCCGCGACGGTGTGGAACTCGCAGGCGATCCCGCTGGCGAGGATCAGCTCGCGGCTGGCGTGCGCGCGGCGGCCGCTGCCGCGCACGCCGGTCACGCGCTCGTGCTCCTCGAACGGCGCCTTGAGGTCCATGCCGACCCAGTCGAGGAGCGGCAGCACCTCGGCGAGGCGCCGCGGCACGATGCCCGCCGTATGCAGCCCGATGAGGTAGCCCATGCGCTTGACTTCCTCCATCGCCTGCTTCAGGGAGGGCTGCAGCGTCGGCTCGCCGCCGCTGAACACGACCGCGTCGAGCAGCCCGCGGCGCCGCTCGAGGAACGCAACGACCAGCGCCCAGGGCAGTTCCTCCTTGCCGCGTGCCGGGAGCAGGTGCGCGTTGTGGCAGTAGCCGCAGCGCCAGGCGCAGCCCTGGCAGAACACCACCGCGGCGAGCTTGCCGGGATAGTCGTTCGCCGAGAGCCGCGTCAGGCCGCCGACGCGGAGCACTTCTCCTCCTCGAAGAAGCGCCGCTCGTGGAATTCGCCCTGCTTGCCCTGGTTGAAGGAGGACACCGGGCGGTGGTAGCCCATCACGCGCGTCCAGATCTCGCAGGCGGATGCGCACTGCGGGCAAGTTTCGTGTTCGCCCGCGAGGTAGCCGTGGCTCGGGCAGATGGAGAACGTGGGCGTCACGGTGAGGTAGGGCAGCCGGAAG
>Ga0184628_10000593_pt1 | contig 19162 bp, 22 predicted proteins | sample PLM4_5_b1_FD_133149 | JGI IMG/M metagenome (GOLD analysis project Ga0184628, IMG submission 133149) | Groundwater sediment microbial communities from an aquifer in East River, Colorado, USA - PLM4_5_b1 | ecosystem: Environmental > Terrestrial > Soil > Riparian zone | place: USA: East River... | reverse complement strand
CGCCGGCCGCGCGCGGCGGTTCCACCGCGGGCCGGCGGCTCAAATCAGACGCAACTGTGGAGCATGCGCAAACCATAGCGGAGCAGCGTCACGCTGTCAAGACTATTTTCCTAGGAATAATTCCTGAGGCGGCGGCTGTGGATAACCTGGCCGGGCGTTCCGGAAAAACCAAGCGAGCGTCGTGCTTTAGCGCGGCGCCTCGGCGTGGCAGGCGCGGCCGCCCTCGCCCCAGAGCGGGCCGCATTTGGAGCAGCCGCCGGCCGCAAGGCCGAGCGCGAGCAGGCATAGAATCGTGGCGAGGCGCCGATGCATACGAACAGCCTAGCCGATCGCGGCCGCGCCGGCGAGCCGCCAGTGCTTGGCCGTCTGAGGCTTCCTACTTGAACTTCGCGAGCGCAATTTCAGAAGTCTCACATACCGGGCATTCAAATGTCCGCTTGTCGTGAGTTGGACTCTCGGTCCCAACGGAAACGAGCCACATCGGCGCGCCGCATATGAGGCATAGCGGCCGGTTTATGGTCACCGAATGTGAAGCTGTCGATTGTTGCTGTGCCATGGTTGAGCTTTTCAATGAGGTGCCACGCCTCTATGCGGGGATCAGGGGGCGCACAGGGCGGGGCCGTATGGGAATCAAGGCTACGATCCTTGATCTTGAGCAGTTCCGCCTCTGAGTCTGAGCAAGATTGACCAGTTCATGAAACAGGACCCCGAAGTGCTTAATCGGCAGTAACAGGATTTGCCGCAATTGCGGTCGACCCGCGACTCGGCTTGGGCGGCCTCGCATAACGGGCGAGCCACCGCGTCAGCCCCTCAACAGGAGGACGATAATAACGATCACCTATATCGTGCCGAGGCCCCCGCCATAATAATGGAAGGGAGGGCCCATATAGAAACCGCCGCCACCAAAAAGGAGAACCAGAATAACCAAGAGTAGGATTATGCCGATGTATCCCTCCGAGGAAAATCCGCTTGCAAGGCGAACGCACCAAGACCGCGCAGAGACACAAGTTCCATTCGCCTGGAAAGTTCCATCTCAAATTCTAGTTGGGACACCTCCGCCCTCAAATTAGGGGATCGTCGTCAGCCGTGCTTAGCGGCCGCTACGTAGCCGGCGGTGACTTCGTCTTTGTGGGCGGCAAAAGCCGCCAGGACTTCGGCCTTCTCGCGCGTCGGGACCTTGACGAAGTCCAGGGTCCGTCCGAGTTCCGCCGCGACCTCATCGAATTCTGCGGGGGAGATGCGGAGATTCCGGTGGGCCTCCTCAAGGCCGAGCGGTGTCGTGCCGGGCTTGGTGGCCTTGAACTGGTAGGACCCACCCGAAGCGTTGCAGACCCAGAGTGTGCGCATGAACTTGAGGCCGGGCAGCCTCGCCAGGTTCTTGGTGTGCCATTCCGCCAGCTGCGGGTTCTTGGACTTCTGGCCGACGATGGGGTTCTTCACGACGGCGTCGCTGAAGTGATCCACCACCGCCGCGATGGCGAACACGCCGCCGAGCCGCTCGTACAGACTTTTCTCAGGCGTAGTTTGCTTGGCTTGCGCGTACGCGTTATTCGCCCCCGCCAATACAGCCATCGGGGCGGCGGTCAGCGCCAGCCCTGCGACCACGCTTCGTCTTGAGATGGAAGTTGAAACAGCCTGTGTCATGGTGACCTCCTTGGTGATGGCGGGAGGCTAGGTCCGTTTAATACGCGCCGTCTGACCAAGATTGATCACCTTGTCCGACAATGGATTAATTTATATTTGTCCGGCGATGGAATAATTTAGATCCACTGGATTTAGATTGGGACGCAGAGGTCAAATGCAAACAGCATCCCGCATCCGATAAGAATAATCTAAAAACGTGGCATTCTTTGTAATTGCCGGTCGTTATCGATGATGTCTGCTTTGGGACAAAAGCAGACATGCCGGCATCAGCCATATTTTATTATTTGGCCATCCGCCAGGTGAACAACACCACAGCGGCGCCGACCGATGCTGCAATGACCGACATCACCAGTCCGGCGCCGAGCGCAAGCAGCACAGCGATGTGATAGCCGACGAACGCGCCGGCAACACCCACGAGTGCACTCGTGACGATGCCGCGGGTCGATCCGGAGAATTGGCGGGCGAGCCATGACGGCCCAGCAAGCCGGTCGAATAGAAAGCCGGCGACGACGCCGATTGCAAGAACCAGAAGAAACGTTACGGCCGGGTCCGTGGCACGCATCGTTCAGGCCGCCTTCAGCGGCTGGGCCTTGAATGTTGCGTGCGTAATCGTGACCGCGGTGCCGTGGGAATCACTTAACGTCTCCACGCCGGCATCAAGCTGCTTGGCCAGCGATTTGACAAGACTGGTGCCCAGGCCGCCTTTTTTCTGACTTTCACTCAGCTCCGGCTTGCCGCCCCCATTATCGGAAATCGTCAACTTCCAGTCGGTATCAGAGACTTTATACGAAACAAGGATCGCGGCATCCTTCTTCTCGCCGGGGAATGCATGCTTCAAGGCATTCATGACCAATTCGGTAACGATCAGCCCGATACTGACGGCCTGATGGGACACGATGGTGCCGGCATCGGCTTCAACCTTAAGCGAGATTGGCCGGCTATCGCCGATCATCGACTGCGCCAATGTTTCGCATAATTTCGTGAGATAATGGCCGATCTCGATCGTCGCACCGCGGCCGGAAAGCTGCAGATGCTTTTGCACGGCAGCAACCGACATGACGCGTTGATGCGCATCCTGCAATTGCAACCGCGTCTCCTCCGACTGGACGGTCCGCGCCTTGATGAGAAGAATGCTGGCGATGATTTGAAGACTGTTGGAGACACGGTGCTGCATTTCTTCCAGCAGCATATCCTTCTCCCGCAGCAGCTCCTGCACCTGCGCCTCAACGGCACGTCGCTGCGTAACGTCCTCGAAGACCAGCAATGTGGTGGTATGAGTGCCTTCCTTATAAAACACCTTGCGCGCATGCAGCAGCATGATGCGCCGCCCAATGCGGGGGAAATCGCGATCGACTTCGTAGTCCTCGACCGTCGTCTGATCTTTAGCGATCGTTTCCAGAATTGTACGCAGCTCGGGGATATTCCACTGACCACTGTCAATTTCGTAAATCAGAGAACCGCGGATATTTTGACCGGCGAGTTCGAATGTCTGATAGAACGCCCGGCTCGCGACGACGATGCGCAGGTCGTGGTCGAGCACCAGCAGAGGGTCGCGAACAGTATCGACGATGGCGTACGCCAGTTCGGCGGCGTCTGGAATGACGGCGAATGGCGTAACCTTCGACTTTGTCGAAGACAGCATATGAACTTTCCGCCCCGATTTCGAGCGAGGGCAATACAGCGCTAATTTTCGTCAAGTTGGCGCGAGCGCCGGACGCGTCATTTAAGCGTCGAATAGCGGCAACGATGCGCCTTTATAGGAGGAAAGTCGATCAATATGTCGGATGGCCGACATTCGAAATTGGGACAGCCATACGGGCGCTTTGCCTATCAAGCAGCGCCCGAACCCCCGCAAACACCAATGAATATGACCTTTATCGCTCCCGGACTACCATTCCACCTGCAATAGAGCCACGAGCCGGCAATGACCTGATTTGAATTTGCCACGTCTGTTGTGGGTCAAGAGCGGACGTGAGTCGCTCTCATTGCGACGTCCGCTCTTACCCGCGAAAGCGGACATCGGCGGCTGGCCCTTCGATGTCCGCTAAGTGCCAATAGCGCACATTCCGGAACGAATGTTCTCGGCGCGGATTGTCATGACGGATGATTTTTGGAGGCGGAAATGCGGGCACTTATCACGAAGCCAACAAGCGCGAGCGCACGCAAAGAAACCAGTTCGATCAAGCTAGCCGCGACTTGCGAAATCTAGAGGAGCGCCTCTAGCACTACACCGCATCGTAAAACTTCTATCGGGCCCCAAACCGGGCCCTTCTGTCAAACGCCTCCGACATGCAATCAGGGAATACTGCGTGGCTTCTATGACGTACCGAACAATACTAAAAACAATTTTTGAACCGTTCGTCATCGTGGTGGCGGCCGTCTATTTTGTCATCGATGCATTGGCTCTATCGATCCTCAAACCTCTCTTTAGGAAAATTGCCAACTTAGAACTCTTTAAATTTATCGCATCATGGATCGCTTCACTCGGCCCGTATCCCACGCTTGCATTGTTCGTGGTTCCTCTCGTTTTGCTCGAACCTACCAAGCCTGTCAGCGCTTATATCATTGCATCGGGGCACTTCATATTCGGCGTCATGGTCCTTATCCTTGGCGAACTTCTCAAGATTACGATTGTAGAACGGATATTTCATATTGGACGAGAGAAGCTAATGACGATTAAAGCGTTCGCGTGGATTTACAATTTTATATTTGGGTGGCTTACCTGGCTCCAAGCATTGCCCGCATGGCAGTTCGTCAAGCATAACTTTGATGATTTTATTCACTGGGCGCACAAACTAAACCATGATGGTCGAGCTCGAGGCTATCGTTAACCTGCCCACTCACCAACAACTAGACTCAAGCCGTCAGTTGCGAAGTGCCCGCCATGAGTGATTAGCGGGCATTCCGCGATGTCCGTGTGATGTCCGCATCACGCCCAATAGCGGGCAGGACATGGGTGATCAATTTGATACAGACCGTCGCTGTTAGCGAGCGCAAGATCACCACAGCAATCGAAGTGGTTGAACGTGGCGCTATACGCGTGCCGTTTCTTGTACAGGGACTGTGTGATGAATTTTATAAAAGAAGCCGTTCTAGCCGTATTGGTCGCGACATGGACCGTCGGCCTCGTGAGCCAATTTGGATCGTGGACTATGACCGCGTTCTATATTGCAATTTCTCTCGTGATGATCATGGTGACGTTCGGTAATCGCCTGATGTTTAGATTCGTACCTCGACGAAACCACCGACGCTAGGAGGAACCAAAGCTAGCCAGGTTACTTGTAATACCGGAAGCGGTAACGCGGCGGAGATGATGTCTATGGGCCGTTCGATCGCTTTGCTTCTCTCTGCCATTTTTGCGACAGCTATTATCGGCACAGCGCAGGCCGAGGTCCTCATAAAAATTGATAAAAGCTCTCAGACCCTGACTGTCTCGCGTGATGGAGAACCCCTCTACACTTGGCCGGTTTCGACCGGACGCACCGGCCATGCCACGCCATCGGGCGCGTTTTCCGCCTTCCGCATGGAGGCGGATCATTATTCCAAGGAATGGGACGACGCGCCGATGCCTCATTCAATTTTCTTCACCAAGCTTGGCCATGCCATCCACGGCACTTATGATGCTAAAAAGCTCGGTACGCCCGCGAGCCACGGCTGCGTCCGGCTCTCGCCCGCGCATGCGGCAACATTATTTGCGTTGGTAAAGCAGAATGGCGTCACCAATACCAAGGTCGTGCTGACCGGTAGCGAGCAGGTCGCACTTGCACTGCGCGGCCCGGAAACCCGGCGGGCCGAAGATACTCGCCGGTTGAATTACGCCGATCAGAAAGCACAATTTCCTCGGTCTCAAAACATTCAGCCGGACTACCAACAAAGCAATTCTGTGCAGCCGAGTTACTACCTGCCGCAACTTGAAAATCCAAACTTTGGCTATCGGTAACCTCAATTGGGTAGTCGAACTAGGTCTGAAGTCATTTTCGGACTCATATCAGCCGAAGGGCCACAGGCTTCTGTTTTGGCGCTGACTAACATTTTTTAATGCGTGCATTGATTTGCGAAGAGAGGTTTTTGATGCCCATATTTTCATACTTCTTGCTTGTTGGGACGGTTCTTACCGGCCTGCTATTCTATGCAAATAATGTGATGGCTCCGGTTACCTTGCCGTTCAGTGTCTCCCAAAAAATGGGGCTTCCCGGGTCTTCCAAAGCGCCGGTGGCTTTTATTAATGCGCCAAACCCGGAGATAGTCGTGACGAGCGTGGTGCTCGCAGTCGAAGCGAATAAGCCGGTCAAATTGGTACGTGAACGTAAGCCGACGCGAATTGTCCGTCAGCCAATTCCGCAAGGGCACTTTGCCGCGTATCCACCGCACGAGTTCGGGAGCCACTAGTAGCCTTCAGCGCGCTTAATTGTATCCACTTAATTTAACGCAGGCGGCAAGACTTACGTCGAGATACCAAACACCGGATGTCCGCTAAGGGCCAAAAGCGGTCATGGCGCGCTCTCATCGCGATTGCCCGCTCTTGCCCCGATAGTGGACATTCGTCGTTGCGAGCCGCATGTCCGCTAACTGCCAATCACGAACCTTTTGGCTTTAAGAAGGTCCTAAATTGGAACTGTGCGGGGTCGCCGGCGTCATTTCGTGTTTGGTTCCACAATCGGCTGGGCAAGAATCCAAAGGCTCAACATTGTGTAGGTGACCATCAGGACGAGCATTGGATATTGGCTACGGCTCGCGGCGCGGATATCGCGGAACACGGCGGACGCCGTGACATGTCCGACCCACACCGCGATGATGTGACCCGTCACAATCGCAACGACCGACAAATACCAGATGGACTTCGCATCGACGATACCGATGTCGATCCGGTAGAGCATAGTGCCGAACAAATCCCATCCGTAGCCAAAAGGGTCGGACGCGAGTGGGATGATGAACTGACCTGCGATCGCGAATAGCGAAAAATAGTGCGCAAGGTGATACGCGATGGCAATTGGTATGAGAGAAAGAACGAACAGTCCCGACAAATTTGCTGATTTCAAGCGCGATATTCGCGCCATTAAAGCGATGACGACGAGGTAAAGCCCCGCCAAAATCAGCGGGCCGGCGATGAGCAGCGCGGTCTGCATCGCCATGTACGCCCACGGATTGGCGTCAACACTTCCGAAGCCGGCAAATACCCACACTACGACTGCCGCCCATAGCGGCGTTTCCATAAATCCATCGACCGTCACTGTGCCCAGCATCAGCAAGCTAAATGCTGTCATTGACGGTTCGAGTGGCGTGCGCGTCAGCAGCCCGGTGGCGAATGGACGGAGACTGACGCGCCAGCGGCCATCATTGGTAAAATTAAGCGGTGCAAACCGGCCAAATAGGCCGAAGGCAACGGCAAAAACCTCGCCACTCTTGAGCCAGGTATCGCGTCCGAAAATGATGAAACCGGTCCACGTGAATACGGAATAGGTCAAGATCGCGATAGCCATGTTGCGCGGCACGTCGCGCCCGGGCGCGACCAGTTCGAGCCATGCGAACAGGAGAAAGAACGCACAGCTCGGCCAGACGCCGAGCCATCGCGGATAATTCGCGCGGAATGAAAGTCCGCTGGTCCACGGCCGCGCTAGCTTCTCAGCAAGACCAAAGGCCGAGCTCCAAGGGTTGATCAGCGGCCAGATATTGCCGATGAACGCCGTCAGAAAACCAAATCCAACCCACCAAATCACCCAGACGGCGACCGGCGTAATGTTTTTAAAGGTGTCAGGAGTGCCGAACAAACCGGCCACGACCAATAATGTCAGTGCGAGGAAGGCCAGGAGCTGCGAGCTTGCTACGACCGGGTCGGGAACCGTGCCACGCAGGATTGTATAGTCGGGTACTTCGACGGCCTTGTCGCTATCTCGCCAGAATAGCGCGAGAATGACGAACGTCATGACGACAACCGCGCCTGCGGCAACGAGGAAATAACCGAGTGGCAGGGGCAGATCATAGCGCTGCGCAAGCGCGTGCGCGTGCGCGTCGCCGCCGAGCGCCGGTAGCGCGATCAATGCCGCTGCAAAAACCATCGCAGCTTGCTTCATGCGCGGCTACCGCGGATGCACTTCGAGGTAGAGCAGGACCGTGTGACGGTCACCATGAGTCTCGATCGGAAAACGTCCGGTCGCGCGCGCCCGAAACGCCATGATTTGTGTCTCTCCGGGATTGACCCTGACTTCGATGCTATACCCGTGCAGGTGAACAATGGTGCGGCGGTCGGCAGACCACACAAGTTCGACAGCTTCGTCTCGCTGCACCCGGACGGTCTTCACGTGATCGGTAATCCGCCCGTTTTCGATGCGCAGATCAAAGCGGCGCGGTTCAGCAGTCGCGGTTTGCGCGGGACAAGTGCCGGCACTGCCGATGTAAATTGCTGTCAAAACGACAGCAATATTGACCAATAACGCGCCTGTGTCACGACGGCTCATGCGCCACTCTCGCTTTTGCCGCGTATCATAAGCATAATATTACTCTATTGAACGCGACATCAGGGAGGTAGCCATGAATCGTTCTTGCACGGTTGCCATAGCCGTTTTTATTGGTTCGGTGTGGCCCGCCATTGGCAATGCGGAAATTCTCGCGATGCTCAACTACGAGAGCAAATCGCCAGACGCGCTCAAGGCTTTCAAGTCTCCGGTGCCGGGGCAAACGCGAACGGAAGGCATCGCCGTCATTGACGTCGATCTCACTTCAGCAACCTTTGGCAAAGTCGTCGAGACTATTCCGCTGCCACCGGATCTCGTCGCGCATCACATCTTCTACAATCGCGACGCCTCCAAGGCTTATGTAACAGCGCTTGCCAAGGGTGAGCTGCGCGTAATCGATATGTCGAAGCGCCCATTCGCAATGAAGACAATCGCAGTACCGGACTGCCAGGTCGGCGAGGATGTCGTGTTCTCCGAAGACAACAAGACCTGGTATCTCACCTGCATGGGGTCGGGCAAACTAATCATCGGCGATGCCGCGAACGACCAACCCACCAAGACGGTTTCACTGCCGAAGCCGTATCCCCATGGCATCGCCGTCCACTCGGGAATTGATCGGTTGCTTCTCACCGACACTGTGCGGGCATCAGATCTAAAAGACGCAGGCGAGATGATCACGGTAGTCGAGGCCAGCACCGGCAAGGTGCTCGCAACGCACAAGGTATCGAACAAGCCGTCGCCGGCTGGCGAGGCGCCAGTTGAAATCCTGTTCGTTCCGGGCGCAAATCCGCCGGTTGCCTACATAACCAACATGTTCGGCGGGACATTGTGGACCGCAACGTGGGATCCGCAGAAGAAGGATTTTGATGTTGCGCAGGTATTCGATTTCGCAACGGTAAAGTCTGGTATTCCGCTCGAAATCTACTTCAGCGGCAAGGCCGATCGGCTGTATGTGAGCACCGCGAAACCCGGACATTTGCATGTGTTCGATATCAGTAAACATCCTGGGAAGCCGGAGTTGCTCAAATCGATTCCGGCTGCCGAAGGGGCGCATCACGTTGCCGTCACCAAAGATGAGCGGTTTGCTTTCGTCCAGAACTCGCTGCTTAACTTGCCGGGAATGAGCGACGGCTCGATCACCGTTATCGATCTCGTCAAGGGCGAAGCGGTCGGTAGCGTGAACACGCTGAAGGATCAGGGCTTCAACCCGAACTCGATTGTGCTGTTGCCGCAGTGGAATCACCCGGCGGGGCACTGATCGCTGCCATCTTTCCGGAGCGGGCCAGCGACACTGCTGGTCCGCTTCGGGTCATTAGCTGACATCCCCGACATATCCGCGTGATATCCGCTTTACCCCAGAAAGCGGACAGTCGTCGTGGGGCCGTGCACGTCCGCTAAGTGCCAAAAGCTGCCATGGCGCGCTGCAATCACGAATTGGCAGACCAGGCCGCCAACTCAGGCGGCCTATGTCACATACGCGGGTGCGTGTGGTCAGGCTGGCTGACGGGCGGCTTGCCATTTGATGCGGTCAGAGCCTCGGCGGCTTTGCCGAGAACCGCGCGTTGTTCGCTCTTGCTGATCAGCCCCGCACGATGCAGGCACTCGGCCTTCAGGCTCATGAACTGCGCCGAGGGCACGTCCCTAATCGGGAAAATCAATTCCATGTCGCGGGATCTGTGCATCGCGAGATAACCCGGTGGGCGATGATCGATCGATTGAAGCGATCTAGGCGGTGATGGCGTTGAGGATGAGCATGAGCAACAACACGCCCGACAAGGCCCATCCGAATACTTTAGTTGTGGCACGTTCGCTCATACCTGCTAAACGGCCAGAACCTGAATTGGTTCAATTTAAGGTCGCCCGCGAGGCGAAAATCCGGCTGGCATGGCATGGGCGCCTGGCGGCAAGAACAACAACGCCAAGCGAAGAGGCCGCCAACGGGGCGGCCTCTGAATCTCGAACGCGCCGCCAGCTCTAGCGTGCTGCGAGTTTGTGCCAGGTGTTACGCACGCTGACGGACCAACCCTGCCAGTTGCCGCTGACAACGTCCCAGTTCACCATCGGCCGCTGCTCGACGGCGGCCCGGGCGCCCGGTTCGGAAGGTCGGGTTGTCGACGCGTCGTAGACGTACGCGAATCCAACCGTCAGAAACACTCCCAAAATAATTCCGAGTAATAGACGCATGCGCTGATCCCTTTTTCAATTTTTATCGTGAAATTCATAGCGGCAACTTGGGGAAACGCGCGAAGGCCGTGGCGGTTCCCTCCGGTTGTTCGAAAGCCGACGTGGGCGACGGCCAGCGCTATTGGGTCTTGGAACTCGGCAATTGAGCGGGACCGCTACGCCTTCAGCCGCGGCGGCCTGAGATCGAAACCGATGCTGAAAACGCTTTTGCCCGCGGCGTCGACCACCGTCATGGTCCAGCCCGACACGTCCTGGATGTGCGGATCGCAGATCGCGGCCTTGAGCTCGCGCACGTGGCCGGTGGCATAGGAGCGCGCAGCCGCCATCCCGCTCAATTCATGGCCCGAGTCATCGGTGAATTGCCGCTTCCCATCCGTGAAATGAAAGAAATAACGTGGCACGTTGCCGTCCCCCCGAACGCAACGTTGAGTCGTATTTCCGCAGCTACCAGAGCCGAATGACAAGACGATAACCAGAGCTACCTGCGGTTGTGTTGATATCTTTGATCGCGCGCCGGATCCGAAACGGCTCAGCCGCGCGTTTTGTCGGCGCCGTCGAAACGGCCGCGCGCCTGCTGGATCGCCGCGCGGTTTTTCCGCGCCCAGGAGCCCAACGCGCTGACCGGCTCGAGCAGCGAGCGGCCCAATCTGGTCAACTCATAATCCACCCGCGGCGGAATGGTCGGGAACACGGTGCGCGTGACCAGCCCGTCGCGCTCGAGCGCGCGCAATGTGAGCGTCAGCATCCGCTGCGAAATGCTGCCCAAGGCCCGGCGCAATTCGTTGAAGCGCTTGGGGCCGTCGCCCAGCGTCGAGACCACCAGCACGGTCCATTTGTCGCCCACCCGCGCCAGCACCTCGCTCACCGCCCGGCAGTCATCGGGCACATGAAGGTTACCTTGTATCGCCGATGTGCCTTCTTGCGCGCGCCGCATGGTTTCCTATCTAGCCTCAGTATTCATTTGTAACCATAAAGCTAGAGGGCTCCATGTCAAAATTCAAGCTCGGCCTGATCGTCGGCAGCAACCGGCGTGAATCTATCAACCGCAAGCTGGCGAACGCACTGGCTCGGCTCGGTTCCAATGCCTTCGACGCCACGGTCACCCAAATCGACGATCTGCCGCTCTATAATCAGGATCTGGAAGCAGCCCTGCCCGGCAGCGTGGTACGTTTCAAGGCCGACATTGCCAACGCCGACGCCCTGCTGTTCGTGACGCCCGAGCACAGCCGCTCCATCCCCGCTTTGCTCAAGAACGCCATTGACTGGGGCGCGCGGCCCTGGGGCAAGAATTCCTGGACCGGCAAGCCGGCGGCCATTACCGGCACCTCGCCCGGCGCCATCGGCACCGCGGTCGCGCAGCAACATCTGCGCGCCGTGCTCGGCAGCGGCATCGGGATGCACGTCATGGGCGGCGAGGCGTATATTACCTTCAAGCCCGACCTGATGGACAGCGACGGCACCATCACTGACGAGAGCACGCGCACATTCCTGAAAAGTTTCGTCGACCAACTGGCCGCGCTGACGGGCAAGCTTACGGCTAAGATCGCGCCACGCGCCGCGGCCTAACTAAAAGAGAACGCCTATGTCCATTCGACCGATCAAACGCATCGTGCAGTCGCAGCCCACCATCGAGGGCGCCGGCGTCAAGCTGCGCCGCGCCTTCGGCTTCGGCGAAACCGCCGAGACCGATCCATTCCTGCTGCTCGACGATTTCCGCAACGACAAGCCGGCCGACTATCTCGCCGGCTTCCCGTGGCATCCGCACCGCGGAATAGAAACGATCACGTACGTACTCGCCGGTGATGTGGAGCATCGCGACAGCCTCGGCAATCGCGGCTCGCTCGGCGCCGGCGACGTGCAATGGATGACCGCCGGCCGCGGCATCATGCATCAGGAAATGCCGCAGGGCGACGCGCAGGGCCGCATGCACGGCTTCCAGCTTTGGGCCAACCTGCCCTCCTCGCTGAAAATGACGGCGCCGCGTTATCAGGACGTCAAGGGCGGCGAAATTCCCGAGGTCGTCGACGACGACGGCACCCGCGTGCGCGTGGTGTGCGGCGATTTCTGGGGCAAGAAGGGCCCGGTCGAAGGCGTCGCCGCCGATCCGCGCTATCTCGACGTCTTCGTGCCGGCCGGCAAACGTAAAACGCTGAAGGTTGAAACCGAGCGGCACGCTTTCGCCTATGTGTTCGAGGGTTCCGGCTCGTTCCGCGCCGCCTCGCAGCCGCAGGGCGTGCTGACCGAGAAGCAAGTCGACGGCAACGAGATCGTCACGCGCGAAATGACCGGCGACCGCTCGCTGGTGCTGTTCGACTCGGGCGATGAAGTCACCGTGCAGGCCGGCGACCAGGGCATCCGCTTTTTGCTGGTGTCGGGCAAGCCGATCGAGGAGCCGGTCGCCTGGTACGGACCGATCGTCATGAACACGCAGGCCGAACTGCAGCAGGCCGTCAGCGAGCTGCAAAACGGCACGTTTATCAAGGCCTGACGGCCCTGCCAATTCACCGGGCAGGCCCGGAAAACCCGTAAGCCCTCCCCGATGGCCCAAATTGTGGGCTTCCGCCTATGGCGGCGGTAATGATACCGTTTGGTCCGGACATTGCTGCAACTGGCGTCCGTACGTCCTCGCCAGAAGGACGGCGGATCGGCCGATCGGGGAGGATTTCACGATGCGATTTTCGCGACTTGCTACGCCGCTGCTGTTCGGCACGGCGCTGACACTGGCCACCGGTCTTGGCGCACCGGCGAAGGCCGAAGAACTGCGTCTCGGCTTCATCGCGCCGATGACCGGGCTGTTTGCCCAGGTCGGCAAGGACATGAACGACGGCTTCCAGATGTATCTGGATGAGCACGGCGGCAAGCTCGGCGGCATGGATGTCAAATTCATCGTCGAAGACGATCAGGCCAAGCCCGATCTCGGCGTCACCAAGGCCAAGAAGCTGATCCTGAACGACAAGGTGCACATGTTCATCGGCGGCGTGCTGGCCTCCACTGGCTACGCGCTGGCGCCGGTCAGCACCGCCGAGAAGACCATCTATATCCCGTCGATCCCGGCGTCCGACGATCTCACGCAGCGCGAGGCCGGCAAGTTTCCCTATTTGATCCGCACCGGCTGGACGTCGTCGCAGCCCAACCATCCGTACGGACAATGGGCTTGCGACCAGGGCTACAAAAAAATCGTCACCGTCGGCGCCGACTATGCCTTCGGTTACGAGCAGGTCGGCGGTTTCCAGAAGTCGTTCGAGGATTGCGGCGGCAAGGTCATCCAGAAAATCTGGCCGCCGCTCGGCAACAAGGACTTCGGGCCGTTCATCCCGACCATCAAGGCGGACGCCGACGCGGTGTTCTCGCTGATGGTGGGGCCGATGGCGGCGCAATTCCCCAAGCAGCTGCGCGCGGCCGGCTACAAGAAGCCGATCCTCGGCGGCGGCACCAGCTATGACGAGTTCGCCCTGCCCTTCATGGGCGACGAAGTGGCCGGCGACGTCTCGGCGCTGCAATACTCGGCCGCGCTGACGACGCCGAAGAACGAAGCCTTCGTGAAGGCCTACCGCACCAAATACGGCAAGGTGCCGTCCTACTTCTCGGAGAGCAATTACACCACCGCGCAGTTCATCGACGAAACGATTAAAAAATCCGGCGGCAAATGGCCGGGCACGGAAGAATTCTTGAAGACCATGGCGTCGCTGAAAATCGACGCGGTGCGCGGGCCGGTGTCGTTCGACGACATGCGCAACCCGGTGCAGAACATCTACATCAAGAAAGTCGAAAAGAAGAAGATGTTCGGCTACGACAAAGACGAGCTGTGGAACACGGTGATCAAGACCTACCCGAACGTCAGCCAGTTCTGGACCTACGGCAAGGAAGCCTTCCTCAAGCAGCCGGTCTACAGCCGCGACTTCCCGCCCTGCAAATTCTGCGAATAACGCAAGACTTGTTGCAGCCTTAACAAATCGAAAACCCCGGCCTCACGGCCGGGGTTTTTCCTTTAAGGACAGCCTGAATGGCTTCGATTTCTATTTCAGAATTGAACGGCAACGGCGATTTATAGACAACGTAGCAATTTAGCAAAAATATGAGTCCATTGTGTAAGCAGCTAAAAAGTTTCTGCTGCAACACTGGCGCAAGTTAGCCCGTGGCCGATTTGCCTCGTATACGGAGAAAACCACAGTGGGTGTCTTTCCATTGCGTCTGCGCCGCGCTGATTTTCGCAGAGCTCAACGTTTCGAGCTGCATTTTCCGGCCTATATCATGGTCGACAATGATGCGCATCAGCGTCCTTGCATGATTCATGACGTCTCGGAAAGCGGCGCCAGGCTCACGATCGGGCTGCGGACCGAGATTCCCGATGCCTTTACCCTGGTATTTGCCCGTCACTGCCGCGTGGTTCGCCGCACCGAAGACGAGAGCCAGATTGCCGTCGAGTTTCTGCCGGCCAAGTTTCTAACCTAACGCCAGGCCAGGCTTGCCCCAGACTTGCCATTGAGTTCGATCGCTCAAGAAGCGAGCAGCGGACATCTTTCAAAAAACTGCTTGCAAAGACAGCGGTCCGCGCAGACGGCGCCGCGCGCGTCTTTGACTATCAACCGGGCCGCCTGGCCCAGTTTTCGCCGGCGAAGGACTTCGGCAATGGCCACGCGCAAGGCCATATCGAGCGAACTATAAGGACCGGCTTCGCGATGATTGAGCTGGGCGAGCCAGCCGCCGACACTGGCCGGATAGATGCAATATTCCGCGCAATCCATGGCGCCCTCCATACGGAGCCACCAGACCAAGTTTCCGCCCAAAATCGTTACGCAGTAATTAACGGTGGTTTGGCGCCGCGCGCGGAGCCACGCTGTGCCATTTTGTCGAGCGAATGTCAGCTTTCAACCGCTAGCAAATAGTCGCGGCCCGCTCATACCCCTACTCCGCCGGGATCGGCGTCGCCGGCGCGGTCGGCGCTCCTGCTGCCGGCGTTGACGGACCTTTCAACGGGCGCTGTTCCATCGAGATCAGGAACGCCATGCCGAACGACAGCACCAGCGCGCAGGTCAGGAACACGAAGCGGAACGCGTAGGCCAACTCGTTGGCCGACGCGGTGCGCGCCAGCATTTCCACCGACATGCCGGTGACGCCGCCGAGCCCGCCGAGCACGATTGCGCCCAGCACCGCCACCACCAGCGCGGAGAACAGCGAGCGGAAGAAATTGGCGGCGCCGGTGGCGACCCCCATTTGCGTGCGCGCCACCGCGTTCTGCATGCAGACGGTGGAGATCGGGAACACGGTGCCCAAGCCCACGCCGGTCAGCGTCAGCAGCAGGAGCACCAGCGCGATCGGCATCTCGCCCGGCCAGATTGCCAGCGGCCCGAGCGACAGGATCGCCAGCGTCAGGCCGATGAGCGGCATGCGCTTGTAATTCTCGACATGCATCATCAACCGGCCGGTCCAGGTGGAAGAGACGACGGCACTGCCCATCAGCGGAATCAGCGCCAGGCCCGATTGGCCCGCCGACAGATGCAGCACCACTTCGAAATAAAGCGGCACGAAAATCGTCATGCCGACCAGCACGCCCATGTTGCAGGAGCCGGCGAGCGTGGCGCTGCGCACCACCGGATTGCCCAGCACCGTCATCGGCAAAAACGGTTCGCGCGTCGACATCAGCCGCCAGGTAAACAGCAGCCACAGCATGGCGGACGCCAGCAGCAGCGCGCCGATCGGCGGCGAGATCCAGTCGTAGCGGCGGCCGCCCCAGGACAGCGCCAGCAGCAAGGCCACCGCGGCGCCCATCATCAGCAGTGCGCCGAGGATATCGAGCCGGCGCTTGCGGGCGTGAAACGGCACAAGTTTCAGCACGCTCGAGGTCATGCCGAGCGCGACGAGACCCAGCGGCAGGTTGATCCAGAAGATCAGCGACCAGTCGAGATGCTCGGTGAGGAAGCCGCCGAGCACCGGGCCGCCGACCGAGGAACTGGCAAAAACCGCGCCGATATAGCCCTGGTAGCGGCCGCGCTCGCGTGGGCTGACGATGTCGGCGATGATGGTCTGCGCCAGCGCCATCAGCCCGCCGCCGCCCAAACCCTGCAGCGCGCGGCCGAAGATCAGCGCCGTCATGCTCGGCGCCAAGGCACAGGCAAGCGAGCCGGCGATGAAAATGACGATGGCGGTCAGCATCACGCCGCGCCGGCCGTAGATGTCGGACAGCTTGCCGTAGAGCGGTGTCGAGGCGGTGCCGGTCAAAAGGTAGGCGGTGACCACCCAGGACAAATCGTCGAGATTGCCGAAATGGCGGCCGATGGTCGGCAGCGCGGTGGCGACGATGGTCTGGTCGAGCGCGCCGAGAAACATCGCCAGCATGATGCCGAGCACGATCGCCCGCACCTCGGGATGGCTGAGCGTGCGCGGCTCTTCTTTGGCGCGCGGCTTCGGCTTGGCCGGCGCGTGCGGTTTGGCTTTGGCGGATTTCGAACTCATCGGACGTAGCTGATGCCGCGCGCGCCGGCGCTTGGCAATGGGGGCCAACGCGGGGGTGGTATGAGCGTAGTTATAAAGGCAAACTGCACCGGCGCGCGGCAACCCGGTTCGACCATGCGAAACTTTGCCAAGACCCTCATCATCGCGCTGGCGCTGACGGCACCGGCCGCGGCACGCGACGGCATGCCTGACGGCTTTGTTTATCTGCGCGACATCGCGCCCGGCATCGCCCAGGACATGCGCTATGCCTCGTCCGACAATTTCACCGGCCGGCCGCTGCCCGGCTATGACGCAGGCGAATGCGTGCTGCGGCGCGAGGTGGCGGAAGCGCTGGCGCAGGTGCAGGCCGATCTGGCGAAATCCAATCTCGGCCTGAAGATGTACGACTGCTATCGGCCCAAGCGCGCAGTCGCCGCCATGGCGCACTGGGCGCAAGATGGCCAAAAAGACGGAAAAGACGACGGCGCCAGCAAACGGTTCCACCCGGCGCTGGACAAGCGCATGCTGTTCGGGCTCGGCTACATCGCCGCCAAGTCGAAACATTCGACCGGCAGCGCGGTCGATGTCACGCTCATCGAGCTGCCGCCCGCGCCAGCGCCGCCGTTCGATCCGGCGGCGCGCTACGGCTCCTGCACCGGCCCCGCGGAGCAACGCGCGCCCGACAATTCGCTCGACATGGGCACCGGCTTCGACTGTTTCGACCCCAAGAGCAACACCTCGAGCGCCGCGATCGCGGCGGAACAACGGCGCGCCCGCGCCACGCTGCTGCTGGCGATGCGCGCGCACGGTTTCCATAATTATTTCCGCGAATGGTGGCACTTCACGTTTGGCGGGCAGCGGCCGGCGGCGGCGGCGGACTTTTCGATTGTCCCGCGGCCGTGATCGCCGCCTCCTACTTCTGCAACGCCTCCCATCGCGACAGCGCCACGGTCACCACCTGCGTCAGGATACGCTCGACGCGGTCGTTGAACGGTCCAGCTTTCTCATGATGCGCCTCGCGGCACTCCCGCAACTCCTTTAAAGCGTTGTTGGTCCATTCGATCGCGCGCAGACGCGCTTCGAAGCGTTGCGCCGCCTCGGCCTTTTCTTGCGCCAAGCGCGCCGCGCGCCCGGCCTCCTCGCACTGCGCCGTGGCCCGCGCGCTGGCGGCCGGATCGGTGGCCTTCAGCCCGGTGGCGAACGGCTTGTCCTTGTCGTCGCGGCGGATGAAGCGGGCGCTAGCGCCCTTGACCGGGGCGAAGGCCGCGCCGGCGCGCCATGAGCGATTTGGCGCCCAGCGATAGCGCGGCTTCCAATTATGCTTGGCGGCATATTTGTAGATGGTGCGCTCGGTGACGCCGGCCAAGGCGGCGATGTCGCGCACCGGCACCGCTGAGTCTTCGTAGAGCGCGCGCACGCGTTCGGTGAGGCTCACCGCGCTGGAGCCAGGCGAAGGCGGGCTTGCCCCGCCGAAGCTCTGCGAAGGCGGGCTTGCCCCGCCGAAGCTCTGCGAAGGCGGGTCGCGATAAATCCTGCGCGCCTGCGCGCGCACCGAAGAGCGGCGGGTCATGGGTCACGGATTCAATTGTGGAGCTTGCGCGCAGAGTAGCGAAGCAGCGTTACGGTGTCAAGGATTAAATTCCTGTCTCTTATCCCCGTGGCTCGTAAAGATACTGCTGAAATCCAATGAATGTATCTTTGATCAATGGCACCCCGCCCAGTTGATCCACCGCGTCGGGCACGGACTGATATTTCAAGACTAAGAGGCTCGTCAGCTTTTCCTGATCGAGTTCTTCGACGCCCTGCTTCACGTATTGCGCCAGGACGAAATCCAGGAACGCCTGAAGCTTTGAATCATAGCGCTTGAAAATATCGCCCCTATGCGATTCAACGCGCTCGGCCCGCGTAATCGGCGCCATCGCGAACGCGATATAGGCCAGCACATCATAGACATCGCTTTTTTCGGCGTTGATGATCCGGCTGATCTCAACAAGTTGGTCGTGGCCAAAGCCCTTGTCCGCCAGACTTCCCAGCAACGCCTTGCGTGTGTCCGGCCGGCTCCAGATTTTGCGCAATTCATCTTCATCCTTGAAGAAGCGCGGCAACTCGCCAAACAGGTTTTCGACCATCTGATTGGCAGAGATCGGCCTGCCATCCGGGCTATAGTAGCTGGTCGCCATCATATGCTGGATGGTCCGCTCTTTTCCGTCCGCCAATTTGATTTTGATTTGCTTCGGCCGCTCTGGAGGCGGCTCATATTCAGGCGGCTTCTCTTCTTCCATTCCGTCCGGTTTCGCGCGCGGCTTGGTTGCCACCGGCTCCATCGGCTCGCCGTCCCATTCCTTGTCTTCGAAGTGCTCGTATGCTTTCACGAAATCATAGATCGTGAAATAGTCCTTGCCATCAAACAGCCGCGTACCGCGCCCGATGATTTGTTTGAACTCGATCAT
>Ga0184628_10000592_pt1 | contig 19163 bp, 15 predicted proteins | sample PLM4_5_b1_FD_133149 | JGI IMG/M metagenome (GOLD analysis project Ga0184628, IMG submission 133149) | Groundwater sediment microbial communities from an aquifer in East River, Colorado, USA - PLM4_5_b1 | ecosystem: Environmental > Terrestrial > Soil > Riparian zone | place: USA: East River... | reverse complement strand
GATGATGGGTCTACTTGTTTAGATGTATATGACACGTTAGGAGTCATGCAAAAATGCGGTGCCACGATAATCACTAACAAAGAAGGTCATAATCAGGGCCAGGGCGTAGCTCTAAATCGTATGTTCAATATAGCGTCTGGCGACTACATTTTCAAACTCGATGCCGACCTAGAATACGAACCGAATTGGCTGAGCAAAGCTGTTACAATAATGGAAGAGAACGATGACATTGGGCTTCTTGGATTATTGCACTATTATCACGATCCCGTTGACTCTCGTAAAACAATAGTTGCCGATCATGATAATTGGTCTGAGCATACTCATATATTGGGGTCTGGATTTGGTGTAAGACGAGAAACTTGGAAAGAGTTAGGACCGTTTGAGGAACACTCAGACGCTTTCGCAGAAGATTGGTCATTTCAAAAAAAGGTACATAATTTCTCACAATGGAAAGTAGCACTCCCGAAAAAAGACTTAGCGAAGAACAACGCGATGGGGATAGGGAACTCAACGATAGTGAACGAAGGGCACAGGATTACAAGTATACAGAAAAGACCCTTTCTTCTTTCAGACCCGGACTCGTTATACCCGCTACCGCAGATAGACTCGATAACTTAAAACTTGTATTAGAGTCTGTTACTGAGGGAATTATTATTCCCAAAGAAATTGTTGTTATTTGTGACGGGTGGCAGCCAGATATGCAAGAAACAAATCTGCCTAGAACTCAAATTAAATATATATCTACATTTAAACATGAACCAGGTAGACAGCAACCTAGAAACATAGGTGTAAGAAACTTAATAGATTCTACTCATGTATGGTTCCTAGATAGTGATTGTTTGGTGGCACCAGACACTCTTGAAAAATATCAAGAGGCGTGGTTAATGTGTACAGCATATGACAGAGTGTTCATTGGACCTTATGATTGGATGGGGCCAGACAGAACTACTATTCAACCTGAACTTAAGAATGATCCTAGATGGAATATGTTTGATAAATCCAATCCCGCAAAGTCTTACGTTGGGAACTTAGGGGTAGCGTTAGGCAACTTCTCTGGAAACTTAGTGTGGCCAATTAACGAATTTAAACGTGTAGGAGGATTTTGGAATGAGTTACATATGGGGCGCTGTGAAGATGGAGAATTGGGGATTAGAGCGTCTGCTATGTGTGTACCTATGTCGCTCGTTAAAGACGCAAGAGCATATCACATTCACCACGAAGTTAACCTTCCACTAGTTTACGAAAGAAATAAGCGTGATGTACCTATGATCAATGAGCGTCATCCTTATGTAGAAGATAAAGGATTGATTGTAGTAGACCGTGATGGTAAACGATTTGACTATATTTGTTCGCATTGTGGCGAACAGGTAAATACTAATGAAAGCTGGCCTCATGGAGAAAAATGTCACGGCAAGCCCTTCTTATAATCCCTACGCACCTTCGCAAGAAAGAACACATTGAGATTCTAGCCAAATGTGTTAAGACTCTGCGAGAGTCCACAGATGATGAACTTTTAATTATTGATGATGGATCGCCTATGTCTCAGGCTGATAAGGATAGTGTGTTCCACTCAATCACAGAAGTAGCTAAAGACAATATCCGTATCCATTATAAAGATGATAACACGGGGTTCTCTGACACAGTTAATGTGGGATTAGAGCGCGCTCTTGAAAATCAGAAAGATGCTTGCCTGATTAACTCCGATATAGAATTCGTTGAGTACGGCTGGCTAGATGAAATGAAAAATACTGATGCTGACATTGTTGGCGCACTACTCTTATATCCAAACTATGTCATTCAACATGCAGGAATTTATTTTTCTGTTATTAGTAGAGCCTTTCATCATAGATTCGCGGGATGCCCACCTAATCTTCCGGTCGCACTAGAACCTTGCGAGTGCCCTGTTACTGGTGCTCTACAATATATCCGTCATGAAGTCTTAGATGATATTGGAATCTATGACGAAGATTATAAGCTTGGTATGGAAGATGTAGACTTCATGATCCGAGCTATCAAGGGTGGACACCGATCTTTATATAACCCCAAAGTCAAGGCACTACATCATGAATCACTCATACGTAGAGATAAAAGCGACAAAATCGAAGAATGGGAAATGGATTCGTATAAGCATCTTATCCAGAAGTGGAAAGAAGTTGGCTTCTCGGATGTTGCGCCTACCTTAATGGAGAAAAATGCCGTTTCCAGTAGGGCATAAACAAAAAAAGGAAGATTGCTTTCGGTGTTGTCTAGCATATATGCTGGATTGGTCGCCTAGAAGTGTACCTTTTTATGAACCACAAGGACCAGGAAAAGATTCAAAATTTTGGGACGATTATAAACTCTGGGTATCAGAACGCTTAGGTCTAACACTTGCTTGCTTTGGAAAAGAAGCAGTCGATGTGTTCTCAGAATATGATAGGAATTGGATAGCCTCAGTTCCATCCAACTGTAATGACGGCATAGAACATGCCGTTGTTATGAAGGGCGCGAAACTTGAATACGATCCTAGTCATACCAGAGTTCAAAGACCTAAAAAATTCCTCAACGCAACTGTATTAGCCGACAACTACAAATCACACAATGACGGAACCTGCACCTTTATTTATTAGTCTAGGCGTATCCTCTGTAGCTTGGTATCGCTGTGCCCTGCCTGCCAATTATCTAGAATGGGATTGGATTGGCACTTCTGTTGTGGCAGGAGTAGAACCACCAGGGATAATGATTGGTGGAAATTTGTCAGAAGAACCTAATTACGATGATTATGAAACTATCATCATTCAGCAGCCACACGGGGAACCTTGGTTAGAATGGATTAAAGAGCGACAAGCTAATGGGCAAAAAATTATTTATGAGATAGACGATTTCATTCATGGTATCTGGAATATAGACGATCATCGTTACAAGGGTCATTATTCTAAGAAACGCAGAAAGCTTTGGCAAAAATGTATGGAACAAGCAGATGGAATGATCTGCTCTACAGACTACTTAGCTGGACAATATAAAAAATATAACGATAATGTAGCTGTGTGTAGAAACTCTATTGATACTGGTCGCTATGACGTTGAGTTTCCTGATCGTAAGGAGAATATAGTAATTGGGTGGGCTGGTGGTACTGGACACATGAGAGCTATAGCAGACTGGCTACCAGAGGTTCACAATATTGTAGGACTATATGACAACGTACATTTCGTCAGTATTGGTACTCCCTACGCTGATCTTCTTAAGCCGTGGCACCCAAACAAAACTTTATCAGTACCGTGGGGCACGATAGAGAACATGCCCTACCTACTGACACATTTCGATATAGCACTAGCACCTGCTCATGATTCTAAATATTTCTTATCTAAGAGTGATCTACGCTGGTTAGAAGCTAGTGCTGTAGGCGTCCCTGTAGTGGCAGGTGAAAAGAATGGTAGTACGCCCTACATAGAAGTTGAGCATGAAAAGACTGGTCTTATGGCTGGTACACCTGCCGAGGCAGGTGATCATATAAATGAATTAGTAGAAGATAAAGATTTGCGCGAGACTCTAGCTCGTAATGCCCATGAATGGGTAGCCAGTTGGCGAGATATAAATGAAGGTTGCCAACAATGGCCAGAAGCAATAAGCACATTATTGGCTTAGCTGCAACCAAAAAAGATAGGCGTATCAACCTCTTTTCCTTGCGGTGCTAGGGTGGTACTCTACATAGACATTAAAAAACTTAAGCAATCTAGGAGTAGTAGTGACTGTATCAACAAAAGACTTAAAGGAGTTTTCTTCTTTCGCAAATGACATATATAAACAAAAATATGCAATGGACAAAGGAAACGGCCAGAAAGAAACCTGGCCTGAGACAGCCGAAAGAGTTGTATCAAATGTGCTTGGCGCTCTCGGATATACTAAAGACTCCACAGAATATCAGAGACTTTTATCGCTTGTTACTGAACGAAAGTTCATTCCAGGGGGGAGATACTTATACTCAGCGGGTAGACCATTACATCAAGTAAATAATTGTTTTCTGGTGTTTGCAGAAGATACCCGTGAAGGGTGGGCTGAACTTCTAAAGAAGTCAGCTATGGTATTACAGACGGGCGGTGGGTTAGGAGTAGAGTATTCCGACATTAGACCCTATGGTTCGCCTATCAGAAAGACCGGAGGAATTGCTTCTGGTCCTGTGCCACTCATGCAAATGGTCAATGAAATTGGCAGAGGCGTCATTCAGGGCGGCTTTCGTCGTTCTGCGCTAATCGCCTTATTAGATTGGGATCATGCAGACATAGATGCTTTTATTCGTGCTAAGGACTGGCCTGAGGAAGTCAGAGCAGCCAAAGAAAGGGATTTCAATACTTTTGCTCACATGGATCGCACAAATATTTCTGTGAATCTGAATGATGCTTTCTTTAGAGAGATTGGGTTCAACAACAAACACGCTAAAAGTGTATATTACAAAACTGTAGAGAAAATGGTTGCAACTGGTGAACCAGGATTCTCTATTAACTGTGGGGATGCTGCCTCTGAGAAATTGCGTAACCCTTGTGGGGAAGTTTGCTCGGCAGATGATTCTGATGTATGCAATCTTGGATCAATTAACCTTGCCCGCATTGAGACTATTGCTGAATTTGCTGAGGTAGTAGAGCTAGCCACGCTGTTTCTATTAGCTGGCACAGTTTACTCAGACATTCCTTATGACAAGGTTAGCGATGTTCGTGCTAAGAACCGTAGAATCGGCCTCGGAATCATGGGTGTACACGAATGGCTACTACGGCACAACAAACCTTATGCACCGGACGAAGAACTAGGTTCCTGGCTAAAGGTGTACGAAGAATCAGGATGGATTGCTGCACAATGGGCAAGTAAGCATGGATTAAATAATCCTATTGCTACTCGTTCTATTGCTCCTACGGGCAGCATTGGAATCCTAGCCGAGACTACTACAGGTATTGAGCCTATCTTCTGTGTGGCTTACCAGCGACGTTACCTGGCTGAATCAGAGAAATGGAGATACCAATACGTTGTTGATCCTACAGCTAATAGACTAATTGAACAAGGTGTTGACCCAGATGAAATCGAAGATGCATATACTCTATCTTACGATGTTGAGCGCAGAGTTGCTTTTCAAGCATGGATTCAACAATATGTTGATATGGGGGTTAGTTCAACAATTAATATCCCATATCCTATTACTGATTCGCAAGAGTCTAAGCAATTTGCAGATATGCTTTTACCCTACTTACCGAAACTTAGAGGTATCACCGCATATCCGAACAATGCGCGAGGCGGTCAGCCTTTAACGCCAAGCACTTATAGCGAAGCTATTAAACACAAGGGCGTTGTATTTGAAGAGGATGAATCTTTAACGTGTAGAACTGGTGTCTGTGGAGCGTAAGTGAATGTAATTAAGGATACCTTTTATAATTACGTCGCGTAGTCCTTCTTCTTCTACGCAGTCAAAAGTTAATCTCTTTCCTTTATCTCGGGCCTCTAGAAATAGGGGTCCGAAACATTCAAAGGCAAAACCCTTAGACAAACTCTTAACGCCCGCCATGCTGATCCGTAAATGGTCGGTGGTATCTAAATATTGGCTACAGATACTATTCAGAGACTTGGCGGCATCCTTGCCCTTAAGCTTATAGCTCCATCGTTTTGCACTAATAATCTTCATTAACAACGATTAATTCCTTTTGCTGATAGAGCTTGCGCAACCGAGCCTTGAACTGGTTAGCTAACACACCAACATTCTGATCTATAAAGTCATATACAATTGTACCAGATTGCTTATCCGAATGTTCTCTTGTGCCTCTACCGATTTGCTGCCAAATAGTCTCAGGGTTCTTGGCAGGGTAAGCTAAATATATTCTGTCAATGCGCGGTATATCTACAGCTTCATCAGCGACAGTTGAGAATATTGCACACCTACCAGCGTCAGCTTTCTCATAAATCTCCATACGCTCGTCTGTATCTTCTTTTCCTGTGAGCATGTAGAGTTTATTAGCATCAAAAGTTTTTTCGTTGCACAGATTATATAAGGCATATAAATGCTCTAGTCTGCGAGATAGAATAAGATTGCAATGCATATAGTTGCTAACTATCTTGTTAGCGATTAATTCGTTTCTTTGGTCGTCACGGACCAGCGCCGCAACCAATTCTTGATAGTTGTTTCTTTTAACTCGTTTACCAATCTTCTTAGTAGGGCGATAAGCAAAATTAAACCTAGTCGGGATAGTATGAATTTCAGGCTTGACATTTACCTCTGTGTCCTCGTATATTGTGGTGCCGAATACTAGCTCGGATATCCTGTCTTTTTCTTTAGACTTTCCTTTGGTTGCGCTGAGGCCGATTCTATACCTAGCGGGGAACCGCTGGATGATTTCCATAAAAGTTGTAGCGGGAATATGGTGCTGCTCATCAAGGATGACCATTGACCAGTATTTCCACCAATTCTTTTCATCTAGTTCCTCCTGACGGGACCAAAGTGTTTGTATAGTTGCAACTGATATCGGTTGCTCGTTCCATTGTTTATCCCCGATCATGCCTATATCAAATCCCAAATGTTCTTTAGCACGATCAACCCATTGCTGAGCAATATGTGTTTTCTCTACAATGATAAGAGTGGGGCACCTTAATCTAGATATGGCAGCAAGCGCCGTGACAGTTTTACCTTTGCCTGGCGGTGCTATAATCCTTCCTTGATATGAAGATACCCAATTGGATACAGCAGTTTCTTGATCATCACGAAGAGTCTTTACGGGATTTAAGACGAGTCCGTTATGGAATTCCCTCTTGTCATGTATCCGGACTTGCGACCTCTCGACATTCTCCGTCAGAAGATCAATTAGCTGAGGCAGCATACCTCTCGGCAAGATTAAATTCTTTCTCCCTAGCTGAGCTAGAGAAATTCTGTCAGGCAACTGGCCGGAACCCCACACATATTCACGCTCTGCACGATTTTTTGATTCATTCTCAATCGAAGCAAGGTGAGCAAGACCCTTCTTCCAATCCTCAGAAAGATTCCGAACAGTAATGTGGGAATCTATTATTACTTCAAGTTGCGAAGCAGCCAAAGTAAGCCTTTCCATGACAATCGTTTTCGCCAGTCATGACTTCTGTGTAACCGTCAACAGAAAGCCATTCGTCTAGCTCTTCTTTAGATAGACTGTGAGGGTGGCCGATAGATGTGGGCATATCAATCCACTCAAATATACGAATAGCATCTGCCGACGCTCTGGCGTTTGCGATTATTTTCTCAGGCTCTTGTACGTGCTGTAATACGTTATAAATCCAGCACTCATCAAAATGAACTTCCCGTAATGGGTGTGAAGGTTCACCTTGCCACGCAGAGAACTTAGGGTACTCTTCACCTGTGTACTTGTAGTATTCGATTCCGACATGCCTATATCTTTTCTCTACCCACTCAGGATAACCACATGGATCAATAACAACCATCTTACCACCGTTAATTGTCTTTAACAACAACGAGGCAGGACCGCCGCCAATATCTAGAACTGATCTACCTTCAATATTATAAACTGGCCAATGACCATCAACAGGGATATTCTCTAAGCCCATTCTATAGGCGTAGCTAATCTGTTTGGATTCTTCTCCAAACGTATTGGCGCAGTTATTCCACCAAAACTGTTCCCATTGCTGATCTTGTTCCCAGGTCATAACTAGACTCAGTATACCACCCATGGCCATGAAGAACGTCACCCACCATTTGAAAATAAGTTTCGTATAGTGGCGCTACAGCATCACAGGAATATTTAGATACTGCCGAATTATGGATGATTTCCGGGTCCAAGTGATCTACGTTTTCAATTGCCCAAACAAATTCGCCTAGTGTATGACAGCGGTATCCAGTAACACCTTGCTGTACAGTTTCTACGAAGGCTCCCCAATCACTAGAGATAACCGGAGTGCCACATAGTTGTGCCTCTACAGCTACTCCACCGAACGGCTCAATGTATCGTGTTGGGCATATTAAAGCTTTAGCCTCCCTCATTAGGTTGCCACGCTCTTCTGGACCTACAGGGCCGATATACTCTCCATAAGAGGGAATGTAATCGTTAGCCTCACCTGCCCACACAATGTCCACACCTGCTCTGTGGGCGGCCTCCTCAGCCTCTCTTAAACCTTTGCGCTGAATCATACGCCCCATATAAAGAATGTAATCACCTTTCTCTTTGCTATAAGGAAACTCGTCAGGTTCAAAGTAGTTTGGAATTACTATATCGTAGTTTCGTCCGTCAGCTTTATATGCCCCCTGCTGAGCGCCATATACAACATGCATCCAAGCGTATGATTCGAATACTCTAAAGTTGGAGAATGTTCCCTCATATCCAATGCCATATTCAATAGGAGTTAAGGGAACTAAGTCTGCTAAAAGCTCTTGGCAGTTCCCACCGATAATACATAGGAAATCCGTTAGCTCTAAATTAGCGTTAATGCGTTCAGCCATATCAGCATTAGCTTCATCCCATAATTCAATAGTGAAGTCTGGTGCCTCGTCCATTTCATATTCATATATGAAACATTCGTGCCCGCGCCGTTCCATCATATTGTGAAACTTACGAACCTTTTGACTATACGCGCAATGCGAGTTTTCCGGCTTAGTTGATCGTCCCGGCAAAGCGGGTAAGTGGAATCTCATTAAGGAGATTCTACCACTCTTCCGGGCATTCCCTTCATGAGAATTCCTAGAATACTTGAGAAATCAGTAATGTGAGTATTTGCCCAAAATGCGAAATGAGCCATAAACCCTTGTAATGAATCTGATGCTCCTGACGCTGTGGCCCCAATTGTTACGTTGCCTGGTGAACTAAAGTTTCCTGCATTTGTACCTGTCTTAACAACTGGAGCACCGATAGTTGGATCAGAAATTTGTTCAAAACGGACTGCATCTGTGGTTGGGTTAAACGAAAATCCCCATGCTGTCCAAGTTCCAGTTCCAGGCCAACCACTAGTAAGTGTGGTAGTTGTGACAGACCCATCGGGGCTAAAAGTTAAGTCAAAACTTCCTGATAAAATTTTAAGACTAACCTTGTTAGCACCACCATCTGATCCGAACAGGACATGACCTGTTGTTGAATTAGTTCTATATGCTAAACCGCAAGCAGAAAATGGTTGACCGGCTACATATCCAACATAACTCGATGTAAGTTGCCTAGCGGGTGAATTAATAAATGGGGTAGAGGTATCTGGTGGATCAATATTGGCTGTTGCTGCATTTGGAGTACCTCCTGATCCTACTGCCATTGCTCCATTTCCTTCTACTGCATTTCTCCCGTTTCCGCTCTGGTCACGTAATCCATATTGAGCATTCATTGGTATTAACATAGAAGGAGCAGGAGAATAAGTTCTCAATCTGTTCATCTTGGCCCATCCACCATATTGATTCTTGCGCATTGCATCATAAACGTGATATATTTCTGTATCCGTAAGAACTCTATTCCAAGTAATGAAATAACCAAAATCCCCACTCTCTATAGGGTTCGTTTCTTTTCCTATAGTACATAAACCAGGAGCGCCACCAATAGCCCTACTGTTAGGAATAGCCTGAGTAGATACAAGAATACCATCAGTATATAATGATGCAGTTTTAGCAGAGTTATCATTAGTGACACAATAACAATATATAACGCTAGTTGAACTTCTTTGGGAGGCCCAGGTAACTTTATCTGCTTGTGATTTATCAGGATAATACTCAAGACCATTAGCCGCAGTTAGATCAACCCTCGGTCCACTAGCTCCATCAGTATTAACCAATGAATCTAAATTACTTAATATTTGCCACCGAGCTAAAACCATAAAAGAGAATCCGGCAGCAGAAGTATGCCCGCCAGAATTAGCTTTTATATATTGTTGATCAGTAGATTGAAGATTTGTTGATCTTTCATATGGATCAGCAGTTACGGTTGTTGATGATCCAGCCGTAGGAATAGTCCCGGCGTTACCTGAAAGTGCACTTCCATTAATTGCGTTAGTGCTTATATCATTAAAATCTGATGATAGAGGCCAAGCAAAAACAGGTAAAGTTCTGCGGACATTTTCATATAATCTTCTAGCCATTATATCTCCTATTATATCTGATACCTTAAGTGTAATGTAGTTGAAGTTGGGCAGAAATCATGACGGCAGAGTTATTCGCAATGGTGGCATTAGTTACAATGCCGAGCGTATAATGTCCATTTGCCGGAAGTGCAAAATCACTACCTACAGCAGAGTTCTTTGTGTTTGCAGAAGGTGAAGCTATTGCGGCTCCATTTGATCCTGTGATCACCGTACCGATGGAAGGCAAGAGAATATCTGTACCTCCCGAATACGTCACGGGATGCAAACCAGCGGTGAAGGTACAAGCGGGTGCTGTACCATTGACTCCAACTTGCAAACGAATCCGTAAATTAGTAGTTTTGCCGCTAATAAGAAAGTCATTAGAATCTAAATAGCACATCTGAATAGAAGTTGAAGGAATTATAACGTTTGATCCGCTGCTCAGAAGTGTAGGTTGTGAGGCTGCTGCATTGCTGACTGTGAAGAAAAAAGTAGAAGCTCCCTGATCCAGACCCATAGTTCCAGAACAGAAAAGAATAGGGAGATATGGCGGAATTGATACTGCGCCAGTTGCTCCTGTTGAGCCAGCACCACCCGTAGAACCTGTTGCTCCGGTAGTCCCCTGATCGCCCTTATCTCCTGTTCTTGAAAATGTGATATGTAGTGTGTCATTATTTGAGAACGTTCCTGCGCCTGCTAAGTATGTTAAGGGAAATGTATCCCACGCACCGTTATCAGTTAACGCACCAGTTATTCTGTACGTGGCAAATGTAGATGGGGTTCCTACTTTACGAACACGAATATAGCCAATAACTGTAGATGTAGAATCATCCCACGTTGCCAGGTCTGCTGATATTGCCGCAGAATCCCCATCCGTTTCTGAGATATATAATGAAGTTGCAGATGAAAGTGTTGCATTGTTGAATCGTAAGAATCCTGAACCTGGATCAGAAGCAGTAGTCGTGCTGGAATAGGTATATAGAGAGCCTGCCTGCCTCCCTGTAGCACCAGTTGGGCCAGTAGAACCAGCACCACCCACACTTCCAGTAGCACCCGTAGTCCCTTGCGTACCGGCACCAGTAGCACCCGTAGTCCCTTGCGTACCTGCTGACCCTGTAGCACCAGTTGTACCTTGTGACCCTGCTGGTCCGGTCGGACCTGTAGAACCTGCACCACCAGTAGAACCAGTAGCACCAGTCGTACCTTGTGTACCGGCTGATCCAGTAGCACCAGTAGTTCCTTGTGTTCCTGCTGGACCCGTTGGACCAGTAGTTCCCTGTGATCCAGTTGCACCAGTAGTTCCCTGATCACCCTTGTCACCAGTACGAGAGAACGTTATATATACATCATCATTGTTTGCTAGAGAACCAGTTCCAGCTAAATAAGTAATAGGGAAAGTATCCCATGCCCCGTTATCCGTTAAGGCTCCTGTTATTCTGTACGTTGCGAACGTAGTTGGAGTCGTTAATGATCTAACACGAATATAACCTACAACAGTAGAAGTAGAATCATCCCAGGTCGCTAAGTCTGATGATATTCCGGCACCGTCTAAATCAGTCTCGGATATATACAGAGAAGTCGCGCTAGATAGAGTAGCGTTATTAAACTTTAAGTTTCCAGAAGCAGGATCAGCATTAGTTGTAGATGTTAAGTAGTTATAGAGTGAACCAGCTTGTCTACCAGTTACTCCGGTAGCACCAGTTTGACCTATAGCACCAGTCGGTCCCGTAGAACCTGCGGGACCAGTTGGACCTGTAGCACCACCACCACCTGTTGATCCAGTTGCACCTGTAGTGCCTTGTGTTCCCGCTGGACCTGTTGGACCCGTAGTTCCTTGTGAACCAGTTGGACCCGTAGTTCCTTGCGCCCCTGTAGCTCCCGTAGAACCAATGTCACCTTTATCTCCTGTGCGCGAGAACGTAATGTATACATCGTCATTATTAGCTAATGAACCAGTCCCGTCTAGATAAGTAAGAGGTATAGTATCCCATGTACCATTATCTGTAAGAGCGCCAGTTATCCTATAAGTAGCGAACGTGGTTGGTGTCGTTAACGATCTAATACGAATATATCCTATAACTGTGGAAGTGGAATCATCCCAGGTTGCTAAATCGGATGATATTACTGCTCCATCTAAGTCTGTTTCGGATATATATAAGCTGGTAGCAGCAGACAGAGTGGCATTATTAAGTTTTAGATTTCCAGAAGCAGGATCAGAGTTAGTTGTTGCAGTTAAATAGTTATACAACGATCCAGCTTGACGACCAGTTACACCCGTAGCCCCTACTGATCCTGTTGGCCCTGTTGATCCTGCTGGTCCTGTTGGTCCTGTTGAACCACCACCACCTGATGAACCCGATGCACCAGTTGTACCCTGAGCACCTGTTGCTCCTGTTGATCCTACGTCACCCTTATCCCCTGTGCGTGAGAACGTAATAGAAACTTGGTCAGCATTCGTTAAGGTTCCTGTACCTGATAGATAAGTAAGAGGGAATGTATCCCAGGTTCCGTTATCCGTTAATGCACCAGTAACTCTATATAAAGCAAACGTAGACGGAGTTGATACTTTGCGAATTCTTATATATCCAAGAATTGTAGAAGTAGAATCATCCCATGTAGCTAGTTCCGATGAAATGCTAGACCCATCACCATCTGTTTCAGATATGTATAAAGCGGTTGCGGAAGATAATGTTGCGTTATCTAGCCTAAATTCTCCCGTACCAGGATCAGCCGCAGATGTAGAACTGTCATATGCATATAAAGAACCAGCCTGTCTGCCAGTAGTTCCTGTTGTTCCTGTAGAACCTGTTGTACCTTGTGCGCCAGTAGCCCCTGATAAACCAGTATCACCCTTATCTCCGGTGCGAGAAAAACTAACATAGACAGGATCATTATTGGATAAAGTTCCACTACCAGATAAGAATATAAGAGGGACAGTATCCCATGTTCCATTATCTGTTAATGCTCCCGTAATTCTGTAAGACTTCCAAATAGAAGGAGTTGCTACAGAACGAATTCTTATATAACCAAGAATCGTAGAGGTAGAATCATCCCACGTAGATAGTTCGCTACTTATGGACGCTGCATCCCCATCTGTTTCTGAAATATAAAGAGCGGTTGCTGAGTTTGGGGTAGCATCTAATCGTAAGAATCCAGACCCCGGATCAGATGCAGTAGTGGTAGTTGAGTATTGGTATAAAGAACCATCCCTACCTTGCGTACCAGTTGCACCCGTTAATCCTGTTGGTCCCGTTGCCCCTGATAAACCAGTATCGCCTTTATCTCCGGTACGAGAAAATGTTATAAAACATTGGTCGGCATTAGTAAGTGTTCCCGTACCACCCAAATAAGTTAGAGGGAATGTATCCCATGTGCCGTTGTCAGTAAGCGCACCCGTGATTCTATAAAGCGCAAAAGTTGTCGGAGTGCTGACTTTCCTGATTCGTATATATCCTAATACTGTAGAAGTAGAGTCATCCCAGGTTGCCAGATCAGTAGAAATTCCTGCACCGTCACCATCCGTTTCAGATATATATAGTGCTGTTGCAGAGGACGGGGTTGCATTGTCTAATCTAAATTCTCCGGTGCCAGGATCAGCAGCAGTAGTGCTACTGTCATATGCATATAATGAACCTGCTTGCCTACCCGTTACACCTATTGGACCAGTTGGTCCTGTTGGACCACCACTAGGTCCAGTTGCTCCTGTTGTCCCTGCGCCTGAGGGACCAGTAGCACCAGAAGGACCAGTTGGCCCTGTTGGACCCCCTGAGGGACCAGTAGCACCAGTAGCACCAGGAGAGCCTAATCCACCAGTACCTACAAGCCGTTCAAGAATCTCGATTCGATTATCGTGACCGTCAAACTCTTTCTTTAATGTATCCTGTCTAGCTATACCAGTCATTATCCACCACCAGTCTGTGATGTAGTCTGTAGGGAGCTTACTTTCTCATTTCCATTTTCATCAATTGTAAGAGTTAGCCCGAATAATCTAATCCCTTGATTAAGTATTTCCTCTTCATCACGCTTGGCTGTAAGATATACTTTATCTCCAAGATTGTAATCTTCAAATAAATGGGGAATAGACTGAACCATCCCTTCTGCGTGTGGATCGAAATTAATAATGACGCGAGGTAGAGAATTGATTGCTGTTTCAGCATTAGATATTGCCGCTAGAATTGCCGTATCAGATACTTCGTTGATCTGAATTACATTCTGGTGGATTCCATATTCAATCTGATGAGTGGTATTAGTATCGTGTGATTCAGCCGTACCGTACTGACCAGTAACATAAGTTTGGTTGCTCATATCATCGGCATTAGTATCTCTGGTTACATCAACTACGTTCTCTGGCCCAAAATTAAATGCGAAATGAGCGTTTGTGTTATCTAGATAATCATCCCAATTTGAAATATTCATTTCGCGTGTATCAGGATCAATCACGAAATCAAATCCAGCTTCAACCTCTGTTAGATTGAGTATCTCTTGGCCGATATTCTGCCACCGTTCAAACTTCTTAGAAGTATAAGTTGTAGTAGAAGTGTTGCTACCAGCAGTAATCCATGTTGGCCTGGTCACAGCATCAATAGTTTGTGCATTAGCTAGAGCCAGAAGATTAAATGCAGCCACGCCTTGATTAACAGTAGTGTAAGTGTGTGATGCATCGGTTATGAATCTCTTCATTAGATACTGGAACCAGCCAACCGCAGATAGCTCTATCTTCTCTGCGGCAAACTTCTCAGATTTAGTCCAGAGGGCACCGGACCAGACAATCACATCATTTTTCTGTGCTATGACACAATATTTAGAAGGTTCAGTAAATTGTGCCCCGTTACTAAACATTGGAATCGTGAAGTTAAAACTACCGGGACGATTCAGAGAGAGCGTGAAAGATTTCCCCGTACACTCATGCGAGATATCGACCAACGGAATCATATCCGTTGATTCTGCAAGAAAGAATTGCCAATCTGAATGTGACATTATTAAATGTAGGCATCCCTGTAAGTTATGTCCATTCCGCCCGGTCCAGAAACATTTGTTTTCCCTACAGGTATTGATAGAAATGATGTGCCTGACGGTATTCCGACCCAATCAGAAGTTGGATCAATGTCAGAGAACACATCAACTCCGTCTTGATCTGTGGCAGTTCGCTCATAGAAATCAAGACGGTAAAAATCACCGCTGCCAATAGTGACTCCGGTATTTAATTTGAACGGATGAATCTCTCCATCAGGATGTTCAATGTGAAATTCAACCGTGTCCATGGTGCCAAATAAATTAATGAGGGGATAGGTGGTATAGTTCCCTAAATTAGTTAACGAAATACCAGCAGGCGGCGTCCAGCTTTGAAAGTGTTGATTATAAATATAAAAAGCAGGATAAGAAGCGCGAAGCGTTAACTGAAACTCTCTGAAATATGTGCCAGAACTCTTCTGCTCTTCCCCCATCTGTAGCTTAGTATTCTTCTTGCACATGATGAAATGATATGTGGCTGCGCTATTAGTAAGAAAAAATAAAGGTAGTTCTTCATTAATATCCATAAACGCGGTACGTAAAGCAAATTGCATATCTCTTAATTTATCACGCATAAATGCTTCTATGCGTCCATTGAAAACTAATGTTCTGCCGCTGTAATGATTATCATATGGAATCTCTCCATCTGTCGCTGGCCTATCTTCACGAACGTCACGAACATCAGCATCGTCTATGCCGTCAATACTTGTGATACGGATTTTGTCAATCGTGCTTGTATCGTTAAATGTTAAATTGTTATATTGAAAAACAGCATCGACTCCCCACGGGATAGATAATCCAGTACCAGGAATTGCAAAATCTGCATCGCCAGTTCCTAAGCCCGGTACATATGGCGATAATGATGTTGAATGTGGGGATGCCATTTAGTATTTAATAATATAATTCAGACAAATATATGGTTGCTTATTAGTGTGAGAACTGCCGCTCCCTGCGCTGCCACTTGTATAACTAGGACTAGTTGCAAATCCTGTTACTGGCCCATACTGAAATGCGCCACCACCGACTCCACCACCCAATGAAGTAATTACTGAGTGTGGGGCTAGTGATACGTTATGAGTATGTGCAGGCATTTGTCCTGCACTCAGAGTAACATTTTCTGAACCGCTGGAATTGCCTAATGCATTATTAGCGGTCATACGTGCTGCACCACCGTCAGTCATTGCCACTACTCGGCCTCTTAAATCAGGAACGTTAAAGTTGCCTCCTGACCCACCGAAAGTAGTACCGATAACTGCAAACAAAGCAGCATATGTCGTTGTGCTATAAGCAGAACCGTCACAGTTAAAGAACCCTGTGGGGGCTGTACCTGTAGCATAAGGTAATACCACTCCTGGCGGAACTACTAGTGCTGCCAGGGCTGTTAAATCAGTTGCAAGGTTCTCAATCTTAACTTGTGGAATCCCTGCATCAGCACCGCTTAATGATTCCCACGCAAACGTTCTGTCAGAAATTCTCGCTGGCAGTTCTGAATCGTGGAATTTAACATCATATGTTCCTGGGGGTGCCCAAAACTGTACTAACCCACTAGCACCAGTTGTAATCGGGTTAGTGATAGTTCCACCACCACCCTTTGTGCTATAGATCGTAACAGGGGTAGTCGTGCCTTGAAGATAAACATTAACTGTAATGTTATCTAAAGCATTACCCTCAGAATCTATTACTACTGTATCAAATTGACTTCTTATTCCGGCCATTTATTTCACCACCTTTATTTATTATACTTTGTTCCTTTTCCATTCCCAGGCGATCTTTGCGCCTATAACTGTCGGATCAGCTACTTCCATAGGTTCTGTAAAGTGATAATGCTGTTCAACGGGACCAGCGTTCTTATCGTGAACAACCTCACCAGAATGGAGTTGTACTAATCCACTTTTAACTACCGTTCCGCCAGTCTGTAGTGACGGAATTAATGCCTGGTAATTGGGCAGCAAGCCACCCATACCATTTAGAACTGCTTGTCTGAATAGAGTCCAGGCAGTAGTGTTAAAGCTGAACGATTCACCTAAAGTACCATCAAGTTCCTTTATGGCTTCTGTATTCTGTAAGAGTGCAAGCTGATTCTCTAGAAGTGCCGTCTGTAACTGTCTAGAGAGTTCAATATTGCCTACGGCAATAGCCTGGTTAAGTTGATTCTGAATCGCTTCTCGCTCTTGTTGTAATAGAGCGCCGCGCTGTTCAAGATTACCCTTCATGCCTGCAAGATCGGGCGTACCACTTAACTTGCCTTGCAGTTCTAGAATCTGGCCTATAAGATCAAGGTCGCCTAATTGTTGATCGAATCTATCTAGTACAGCTTGCCATGCTTCCTCTTGCGCTGCTAGAACATCAACCATTTGCTGAGCTAAAGCGTCTGCTACTTCTTGCGCCCTTGTTTGTAATCCGTCTAGGACGACTCTAAGCTGCTGCTTCTTCTTCTTATCCTTAACCTTTTTAATTCGTTTCTTAAGTGCCTGAATGTTCTTTCTTATGGAAACGAATTCGTCACTAAGGTCATTGTAAACTAACTGTAGATTTTCAAGACTTCTATTAGCTATATCGACATTAGTTACGACTTGCGAAACGATTCCGTTCCGCATCTTTAGCGACCATTGCGTTAAGCGAGTTGCGAGGATTCCGGTGAGAGCTTCAATGGAAGCGGCGATATCATCAATAACACCTTCCTCTCTAGTAAGCTCGTTAAGCGCATCAATAAGTTTTGTAAACTTCTTTTTGCTGATCTTCCTGATCTGGCTTGGACCCTTTGCAAGAAGTTTGAGTGCATCCATTAAGTCTCTTTCTGGATTAACCGTCCCGCCAGATTGGAATCCATCAATCTTATGTGTGGGGAGGAAAGTCTCTCCACCATGAGCCATAACCATCTGTGGCATACCGCGTGGGCCAGGAACTACTCCACCGTCATCAAACCCTGGTATTTGCCCGCCTCTGTTTTTACCGACATGCCTGTTTGAAGATGTGACAAACGATGTGCCGAACCATGGAGCAATAGTGTTGCCAGCTTCTTTATACAGAACCTTTGCCATTTGAGCATTAGCGAACGGATTAAAGAATGAACCGATCCTGTTCCACAATGCTCTATGTGCGGCATCGTGTACTCTCGGAGTAATCTGCCATAGTCCGTAACCGCCGTCAGGTGAAACTGCGCCCGGTCTATAACCAGACTCACCGTGAGCAATCTGTGAGAATGTAATTCCTGGCAGACCAACAGACTCAGCGATCTGTGCTACTACATTTGGAGATAGAGTGGCACCGCCACCCCTGGGGAATGGGTGATTAAACTTACCTATGGGGCCAGTAATCTCTGCCCCTTCCACTCCCATTCCAAAACCGCCCATCGGGGCTGACTTAGAAATCTTTTTGTTTGCAGCCTTTCGTAACGCATCAGCTTGGCCCTGCAACATATCTCGTAGTGGGCCAGGTGGACCCTTAATCTTAAGTTTTGGAATATTGGTGGCCATACCCATTGCGCCACCCTTGAATCCCATTGCAGCTAAACGAGCAATAGCATTAGCTTGTGTACCGTTACCTATCCACTCAATGTGAGCGTGATTATTTCGTCCGTGATTTGCATACGGGATTGTTCCTTGCTGACCAGAATAAAGAACTTCAAATCCAGCCTGAACAAGAGTTCCTAATCCCTTTTCAAACATGGCGGTATTATGTCCGCCCCAACCACCACGCGGAACTACGTCTGTAGCCGTACCAGTTACGTTGTGTCCTGGGGATACGTGTCCGCCGCCCGGATCGTAACCAGCAGTAATATCTGCTCCATACCTTCTAGCCCATTGACCAAAGATGTTTACAATTCTGCTATTAATAACTTCATTGCCAGGATCATAACTCGGGTCCACCATACCGCCTCTAGCAAAGCCTGGGGCAGTCCTGTGTTCCCTCTTATCCTTATTAAACATCTGTCCTAAGCTGCCAAACGGGAACCCCATAGAATTCGCTATAGCGAAAGCTGTGTTAGCTGCTTTCTGATGCCAACCAGTTAAGATTGCTTCACCACCGGCAACCTTAATTACGCGATCATCTGGCCCTCTATCTCCTGGCGAGCCAAAAATACCACCAGTCTGACCGCCACCTAAATCTTGTAGCGGTGCTGT
>Ga0184628_10000591_pt1 | contig 19182 bp, 20 predicted proteins | sample PLM4_5_b1_FD_133149 | JGI IMG/M metagenome (GOLD analysis project Ga0184628, IMG submission 133149) | Groundwater sediment microbial communities from an aquifer in East River, Colorado, USA - PLM4_5_b1 | ecosystem: Environmental > Terrestrial > Soil > Riparian zone | place: USA: East River... | reverse complement strand
TCTTTGCGGACAACTGTTACAAGTGCCACAGCCCATCGAAGGGTGTTCCCAAAGCGGGGTTGGAACTGGATTGGAAGGGCGGTTGGGAAAAAGGCGGAGGCTACGGCCCGGTCATCGTTCCAGGCGATCCCGACAAGAGCGAATTGATACAGGCAGTACGCTACAACGACACCAACCTCCAGATGCCTCCTGACGGCAAACTTTCAACCGGCCAGATCAATGACCTGGTTTCATGGGTTCGCATGGGAGCGCCGGATCCGCGCACGACGCGCCCAGCCGGCAATGCCGTGGCATACGGTGGAAACGGCAAGAATCACTGGGCGTTCAAGCCGGTCACAAAGCCCGTGCCACCGGCGGTGAAGACCGAATCCTGGGTGAAAAACGAAGTCGACCGATTCGTCCTGGCGAAACTGGAAGCTAACGGCATGACGGCCAATGAGCCCGCGGACAAACGCACTCTCATACGCCGCGCGTACTACGATGTGATCGGCCTGCCTCCGGCGCCGGCTCAGGTGAACGCGTTCCTTGCCGACAACTCTCCAAACGCTTTTGAGAAAGTTGTGGATGGTCTGCTGGCATCGCCGCAATACGGCGAACGGTGGGGACGGCACTGGCTCGACGTGGCGCGATACTCGGACACCAAGGGACAGACCGACCGGCGGCGGGATGAGACTCCGGTGTATTCCTATGCATGGACCTATCGCGACTACGTCATCAAGGCATTCAACGATGACATGCCATACGATCAGTTCATCCGCGAGCAACTCGCTGCAGATCATCTGAACTACGCGAAAAATCCGGGATCTCTCGCGGCGATGGGTTTCCTGACTCTCGGGGATCACTTCGCCGGCAATGCGAACGACGTCATCAACGATCGGATCGATGTCACGACAAAGGCTTTTCTTGGACTGACGGTGACCTGCGCGCGCTGCCACGATCACAAATTCGATCCCATTCCCACGGCCGATTACTATTCGCTATATGGCATCTTCGCGAGTTCGGCAGAACCGGCTAAACGGCCCGTGATCGCGCCAGCCAATTCTGCGTATAACGATTACCTGGCGAAGCGCCGCGATCTGGATCAGCGCATCGATACCATGCGCGATGAAAACATCAAAGCGTTGTTGGGAGATTACCGGAAACTGGGCGCCGTCTACCTGATCGCAACGACATTGCCGGAGCGAGAACGCGCCGCATATCTCACCAGGCGAGGTGCGGACCCCACACTGCTGCAGAACTGGATCGGTCTTACTCGTCCCGGATTCCGTCCGGGCGCACCGATCTTCGAAGTCTGGAGCGCACTGGCTCGGCCGCCTGCAGCGCGATTCGAACAGCAGGCCCCACGCATACTGTCGAACCTTTACGAGAAGGATCGCGCGGCAGACATGAGCCCCATTGTGCTGAAAGCCTTCAGTGGCACAAATCCGCGTGATATCGGCGACGTTGCGGCAATCTACGCGAAGCTGTTTGCCAGGACGGATGAAGAGTGGGAAGCCGCGCTGAACCCCGTCTGGGAAGCCGCGATTGCCCGCCTCCAGCGGAACCGAATGGGGAATCAATTTCGGCAACTGCGTGAAGCCAGTGAGCTGCTCGAACTCGTGGAGCCCGGCGCTCCGGCGAGAGCTGCGGTGCTCGTCGACACCACGAAGCCGTCGGACTATCCCATCCTGGTTCGCGGTCAGGCAGAAACGCCGGGCGAGATTGTCCCACGGCGTTTTCTGGAAGTTCTGTCGGGCTCGAATCGGGCGAAGTTTCGCGATGGCAGCGGACGACTGGAGCTGGCCAATGCCATTGCGAGCAAGACCAACCCGCTGACCGCGCGCGTGATGGTCAACCGAGTATGGCAGCATCATTTCGGCGATGGATTCGTTAGTACTCCCGACGATCTTGGCAATCAGTCGACGCCGCCGACGCATCCGGAATTGCTCGACTGGCTGGCAAGCCGCTTCATGACGGATGGCTGGTCGGTGAAGAAGCTTCACAAATTGATTCTGCTTTCGGCGACGTGGCAGCAGAGCAGCCGGAACAATCCTCAATTTGCGGATAAGGACCCGTTCAACCATTTGTTGTGGCGCGCAAATGTTCGCAGGCTCGAGTTCGAACCGCTGCGCGATTCCATTCTCAGCATTGGCGGAACGCTGGACCTGACCGTTGGCGGGCATCCCGTCGATATCTCCGCCGGCACGCGTATTGCGCAGGGCCGCGATGCGCTTGCTCCACTGAATCAAACCGGCACGGGGAGCCGGCTTTCGACGGCTCCTCGCCGAACGGTGTATGGCTTCGTGGATCGCGGCAATCTGGAGGAAGTTCTCAACACCTTCGATTTTGCGACTCCGGGCGTGACGACTGGGAAACGCTACGAAACGATAGTGCCGCAGCAGGCGTTGTTCCTGATGAACAGCCCGCTGGTGATTGAACAGGTCCGCAAAGTCGTCAACCAGGAAGCCTTTCAGGATCTCGCTTCTGACCGCACACGCATCCAATACCTCTATGATCTATTCTTTCAGCGTCCGCCGAGCGATGCGGAAATACAGCTGGGATCCAAATTCATCGCGTCGTTTCAGGGCGTCAGCAGCGCACCTGTTCAGCCTGCCCCCGTGGGCAGAGGCGGACGAGCGGCTCCCCAGCCCGGCGCAGCCCGTGGAGGCGCACGAGCGCCGCAGCAGGGACAGGGCCGAGGCCGCGGAGGAGTTGCGCAGACGCCACGGCTTCCGCTCACGGGCTGGCAGGAATATGCGCACGCGCTGCTTCTGACCAATGAAGCCGATTTTGTGAACTAGGTCGGTCGGAAGCGCCGGAACATTTCTCTTCTCAATAAGGAAAATCCCAGGCTACCCCAGACGCGAAGCTTTCCACGGTGGATTGCCTCCCACATGAGCTCGCGCGCAAACACTCGGCTTTGATGCGTGCGGTGCCGGAGGCCCCGAATCTGCGAATGGTCCAGCACGGCGTTCTCAAAAGTTTTGAATTTCGCGAGTGCTCCAACGATGTCGAGTGCGATTTGCGTGCGAACGCACTTTTCACATGTGCCGCAGTTCTTCAGTCCAATGTCCTGAATCCAGCAGACGCGCAGTCTTTCATAACTGACGGGGGCTCGGGCGATGAGATCGAGTTTTTGAACGCGATTGACATGAGACCCGTGATGCACGAAGCGCATCGATTCTGTCGACAGCAGTGGATCGAGCTCCGGGTGACTGCCCCATCGCGGGTAAGTGCCGTTCGTGTAACTCGACGGAACGTGGAATTCGGACAGGCGGTTCTTGAAGAACAGCGCCGTTGCCATCAGGGCGGGACCATGAGCATTGGTCCAATCCACCGAGTTGACGAAGGTTCGGACGTTGGTGCTGCCGGTAATGAATTCGATTCCGGCTTCCTTCATCATCGTCGAATAGGAGCGCGTCAATTCTCCGATGGACCAGGTGAGATTGACGGGCATGTCAAAGCCGGCCATGAAGATGGTGTGCGTGAGTTTTTCTTTGTGGGTGAGAAAGGTATAGAAGGAATCCACGCCGCCGGAAAACGCGGCGCCATGGCCGGCGGTGGCGCAAGGCGCGTCATCACGCAGGCTTGAAGGCCGGATTTCAATGAGCTTGAATCGATCGGGAAACCAGTCGTGAAACACGCGCTGATAGCGGTCGAGCCCTTCGAAGAGTTTTCGAGAGAGCCCGCCGTGGACGTCGATGTCTTCTCCGCTCTGCATGGCGAGCAACAGCAGAGCCACGACGAAGGGATCGGAGTCACCGGAAGGTTGAGATGAACCCGGAAAACGGAACCACAGATTCTCCTGGGGGCGGCGAACGGAATCGCGGAATTCAATTCTGGCCGAGATCAGAACATCGTCTCCGATGGTCGTCATTCGTGGCGGATGAATGATCATAGTTCGATATCGCGTATCATGTTCCTACATGATTGATGCCCGGGAGAAACATTCTCTTGCCGGTCCACCCGGTCCACCCATGGTCGAACCTGCCGACCTGCGTTCATGGCTGATTCTTGAAGATGAGAACCTGCTGGTGTTCGACAAACCCGGATGGTTGATCTGTCATCCGTCCAAGAATGGTCCATGGTCGAGCCTTGGCGGCGCCGTTCATGAAGAGTTCCAGCAGGACAAGATTCGCTTTGTGTACCGGCTGGATCGGGAAACCAGCGGCGTGATTGTCCTCGCGAAAACGGAGAAGATTGGCGGCTACCTTCAAAGTGCCGTGCGCCAGCGCAAGATCGGCAAACTCTATGCTGCGATTCTGGAAGGCGAGATCACCGATACGGTGACGGTGAATCAGCCACTCGGACCGGATCCATCTGCGAACGTCACCGTGAAGCAGCGAGTGGTGGAGGGGCCAGGCTCACAGGAGGCAATCACCATCATTCATCCTTTGGTGGTGCGAGGCGGGCACACGCTTGCCGGAGTTCAGCTGAAGACGGGGCGAAAGCATCAGATTCGCGCGCATGCCGAATGGCTGGGACATCGTGTCGTGGGAGACAAGCTTTATGGATCGGATCCCGGGCTCTATCTCGAATTCGCCATCAACGGCTGGACCGCCCGTCATTCCGAATTGCTGACCATGTCGCGCCAGGCATTGCACTGTGCCGCCATCGATCTTCGACCCACAGGATTGAATTACCTGCTGCGTGCCCCGTGGCCCGCGGATATGGCCCATTTCGCAGAAACGCGCATGTCCCTTCCTCCCGACGAAGCCCAGCACTTACTCGACGATTTCGTCAGTGCGAACCTGAGGTAAAGAAGAATGGATTGGAAGATCGCCCCTCCTGGCCAGGAGGGGTGATCGCTTCAATTTGCCAAATAAACGGGCCGTCTCGCTTTTTCTATTTCAGGGGAGTTTTGCCGGCGGCGGCTTGCTCGTCGACGGCGATGGCGTAGAAGCCGCTGACCGCATAGGTGTTCATGACGGCCACGATGTCCATTACTCCACGCTGGCCAAACAGTTCAACGGCCTTTGCGAAAGTGGCGGAGTCCACCTTCTTGTTGGTGAATAGCTGGCGTCCGAAACGAATCACCGTGGCGTCCTGTTCCGCCAGGCCGGTGAGCGGGCCGCCGGTGCGTACGACATCGATGACTTTGGCATCGACGCCAGACCTTATCGCGGTAGCCTCGTGTCCGTTCCATTCCAGGTTGTAGTTGGTTTCCTTGCACGCCACCATGATCGCGAGTTCGCGCACGTGGGCGTTGAGCGTTCCCGCCACTGCCGCGTTGTGAAGATCGAACAGTGCTTTGGCGACCGCAGGGTTGTATGCGGCGAAAGCCAGCGGCCCACCCAGTACGCCAGCGGGACTTCGGCCGGGCAGAACGTCGAAAATTTTCTGGCCCGCTTCATCCAGATTCTTGCGATCCAGATAAGGGAGCCGGGCCCGCGAATCCGCGTTAATATCCGCGGGAAGCTTCGTGGCCGCAGTTTGTGCAAAAGCAGTGATGGTGCACACGGCCACCAGCAGAATGGCGGTGCCGTGGTATCCGGGACGAAGTAAGCGCATTGGTGTTCTCCTGCCGGGAAATATACTTTGGAAATGCGCTTACCGCCCGAAAAAATCGGACTTCAGGCAAACGTTTCAACGAACTGGCTTCGGGAGTCCTCCATCTGACATCGCAGAGTGGCGTTTTCCATTTCCAGTTCGAAGACGCGTTGCTTCAGGACGTGGATTCTGGATTCCAGATAGTCGTACATCTGTTCGCTGTCGCGGTTGTCTTGAAACTGTGATTGATAGCGATTGATTCTTGTTTCTTTCATGACACGAGTATCGGCGAATCATTCCGGTTCGGGAAATTGTCCAAAAGTCCCTACCGGTGCCTGGCACCTTTGGGCGATGTCCCTTCAGGCCCCTAGATTGCTTTTCCCGTACTCAACTGCTCTTTCGCGCGGTACCAGTCCACTTCGGGCGAACCGAATGGGCATCCCCGGCTCTCCCACAGTAAGTAGGCCTTCTGGCGGACTTCGTTTTCCGATACGACTTCGACTTTCGCCGCAGCGCGTGGACGGGTTCTCGGGGGCGCCGCCTTCGAGACTGCGGGTGCAGGCTTCCGTTTGGGCGCCGCTTTGGCTGGTTTGTCTGGTTTCGAGTCCGCCTTCTTCTGTTTCAGTGCCATGTCTTTAAACCTCGCGGAAAAAGGAAAAAGGTTTTCGGCAGGGTGACCGGCCGAAAACCTCATTGTTCGCACAGACACCATTGTTCCTGTGACGGTACTCATTATCCAACGAAACGCCAGGTCACCACAATCGCCTTCAGCGTCCTCATCGAGGGCGGTTGCATCGTTCTCGCGATCTACGAAAAGCCGGTTCAATTCCTGCAACTGGCAGCCGCGACGAACCGGACCCCAGCTCCGAATGTTCTGCTTGCCGTCAACGGCACCCTGATGCGCGGCCTCGAATTGAATCCAAACCTTATTCGTGTGGGAGCCGTGTTCGTTCGCGAGACGACCACGGCTCCGGTCTATCGTCTTTGGTCCATTGGCGACCTCCACCCGGCAATGATGCGTTCGGAAAGCGGCGGAGCCTCGATCGCCCTTGAGATCTGGTCGGTTCCCGCCGAAGGCCTCGCGTCAATCCTGCAGAAACGAGCCAGCCGGATTGTGCATCGGCAAGGTCCGACTTGTGGATGACACCGAAGTTCTGGGAGTCCTGGGAGAACCCATTCTCTGTGGGCACCAGCGCGAGATCACGTCGTTCGGCGGCTGGCGTTCCTATACGGCCGCTACAGGCTGAATGTGTGATAGCTTGAGGCCGCAATCTTCAAGTCGATTGGAGGGCCACCATGATCACCGGTATCGCATTTGTGCTTCTGGGCGCTGCGTCTGCAGCAACACCATGTGAAAAACTCGCAACCCTGAATCTCGCCAATGCGACGATCAGCAGTGCGACCGTCGTTCCCGAAGGACCTCCCCCGGCTCGCGGCGGCGGAGGCGGAGGACGCGGCGGTGGAGGACAACGCGGCGGAGCTGTTCCCGCGGTCACCGGTCAGCTGGGAGACGTTTTGGCGGTTCCGCGCGGCGGAGCGGCAGGTGCTCCGGCGCTGCCACCCGATGCCGCACCTCCGCGTGGTGGAGGCCAGCGCGGTGGTGGAGCTGCTCCTGCGCCGGCACAACCACCGGCCAACATTCCAGAACATTGTCGCGTGGTCATGGTGCTGAAACCCACATCGGACTCCATCATTAATATGGAGCTCTGGCTTCCAACAAAGAACTGGAACGGAAAATTCATGGGCGTCGGTAACGGCGGCTTTGCCGGATCCATTCAGGGGCTGGGCACCGACATGCCGCAGGCCATTCGACTTGGCTACGCGACAGCGGGCACCGATACCGGTCACCAGGATCAGGGCGGCGCGTGGGCAATCGGTCATCCGGAAAAAATGATCGACTTCGCCTACCGTTCAACGCACGAGATGACGTTGAAATCCAAGCAACTCGTCAAAGCCTTCTACGACCAGAACGCGAAGTATTCCTATTTCAAAGGCTGTTCGACCGGCGGGCGAATGGCTGTGATGGAAGCCCAGAGATATCCGGATGACTATGATGGCATCATCGCAGGTTCACTTGCGAATCGTCACATCCACATGTGGACCTCCGGGTTTGCGCGGAGCATCGATCTTTCGCGCCATCCGGAAGCGGCCGTTTCGGCAGAGAAGGCCACGCTCGTGAACCAGCTCGTCACCAAAACCTGCGACACGCTTAAGGAAGGATTCCTGAACAATCCGCGAGAATGCAAAGTCGACTTTTCCACGCTGCTCTGCACCGCAGGTAAAGACGACGCCACGTGTCTGACGGCTCCACAACTGAAAACCGTGGAGACCTATTACGGCGGTCTGAAGAATTCGAAAGGGGAATTGATTTTCTCCGGCCAGGCTCTCGGCAACGCCATAGGCGCACAGCGAAGCACCAACCAGGCTCCCGGCAACACGTTCGATCTGATGCGCATTGCGTACAACGATCCCAATGTCGATTGGCACAACTTCGATCTCGACAAAGACATGAAGTTTCTCGACGAGAAGATTGGCTACGTGGATGCCGTGAATCCGAATCTGGGCAAATTCAAATCGAGTGGCGGAAAGCTGCTGATCACTCACGGATGGGCCGACACCACCATCACACCGGAAACCACCGTCTGGTACTACGAGTCCGTGCTCGACAAGATGGGAAAGAATCAGAGCGACTGGATGCGCCTGTTCATGGTGCCCGGCATGGGGCACTGCGGCGGCGGTCCTGGTGTGAATACATTCGACTCCATCGGCGCTCTGGAGAACTGGGTGGAGAAAGGCGTCGCTCCCGAAACGATGATGGGAAAGAATAACGCCGGGACATTGACCCGGCCGCTTTGCCAGTATCCTCAGGCAGCGGAGTACAAGGGAAGCGGCGATCTGAAAGATGCAGCGAACTGGGCCTGCAAGGCGCCGGCCGCGGCGACGAAATCAAAGTAGCGAAGAGCCTGGGAATTGAATCAGCCATACGCAATCGCCGATCGCCGATTTGGAACATCCTTTTGCACTATCCTCAGCAATGGCCCTGCTACAAACGCCATCGATAAGGCTGAATGCAAAAGGATGTTCCAAATCGGCGATCGGCGATTGCTAATTGCTAATGTTTGGAACCCTCGTTCTTTAGAAAATCATGAACCCCAGGGTTTCGATCAGTTCGATATCGGCAGTGTCCACCAGCGGACTCCCCTGAACCTCCGCGCGCGTCAGGCGCAACAGCAGTTTCTTGTCCGGTGAGTTGACTTCTTTCACTGCACTGGACGGAATGATCACATTCTTCCCGCCAATCCAATTGCTGGTATCGACAACCACGTAACGGACAAACCAGTTCTCATCCACCAGGAACTCGGCCACATGACCGATCCCGCCATCGGTTGCCTGCACATGAAAGCCGCGCATATAACTCGCCTTGTGAAGCATGGTGCCCTCCAGAGTGGGTGATTACCGCCGAGTATATACGATGTCCCCCTGCTATATTCCTCGTCATGTCCGCAGGAAAGCGCATTGCGCTCACAATACTCATTCTCATTCCGGCACTTCCGTGCGCCCGCAATTTTTCCCAGAGCTTTCGCGGAGAAGCCGTGCCCGTCGCGCAGCGTGCCGTCCCCGTGGAGTTCTCGCGTCTGCGGTTCCTGACTTTTGTCTTTGGTCATGAAGGGCCGATGGATGCGCCTCTGAATGCGCCGCCCGTCATGGGCCGGGAATACTTTGTCGAAGCCGATGTGTCCGGTATCGAATCTGCCTCAACAATTCGATTTGAACTGATCGATGCGAACGGTCGCACACTGCAGCAGTTGACGATGTGGAAGAGTTCCGATGGCTTGTCGGACGGGGAGTTCTATGGATTCGTTACGGCGCCAAGCCAGGCTTTTCGTGCGGCAATTTCCGGAACGACAACAAATGGCACACCCTTTCGCACGGTGCTCGGCGGACAGTTTCAACCTGCGGCAACCGGGCCAGCCGAAGCACAGGCGTTCCCGCCGGGGATTCCAGCAAATCAGATGGCACAGCTTCAGGAAATGCTCAACGAGTACCGTCAGCAGATGCGGGCGCAGGCAGCGCAGGCCGCCGCCGCGCATCCCGATGGGTTGATTCCGTTACCACGCACCCAGGTCTCTGCCATTGCATATGAACCGCTGGCATCCTCCGGTGGCGCTATCGGAATGCGACTCCGCTATTCCGTTCGCTTCCCATCGCGACAGACCATCACTGCCGTGCCCCACGTTTTCCCCGTGTATTCGGATTTCTCATGGCGTGGAATGGTGACCATGAAGCCATTAACCGGAACCATATCGCCGGTTCCGCAAATGGTGGGGGTTCAAAACCTGAAGGACGTTATTGCGTATCAGGCAGCGGCGACGTATCAGGCCGGCGTCACATACACCTTCATCATCGATATGATTCCGGATTTCGTGTTTCAAGGCACACAGAGCGGACGATTCTGCATCCACGAACAAGAATTTTCGAACCGCGCCCTGTGGAATGCGATGATGGCCAGCACGGCGGCGATACCGTATTCCGTGACCATCAATGACACAGGGACTGTTGCCAATGTGCCTGCTTTTCTGCCACAACGGACATTTCACGAAAGCTTTGCCGCTGGCGGAGCCATGGACTGCGGTCCGGTACCGAATATTCGATTCTAGCGGCCGGAAACGCGCGAGCTGTTCTATGCTCTTCAGTAAACCAATCGAGGAGTAGTGTCTCCGTTTGAAATCTGATGCGCGGGTCAATTTGAAAATGCGCAAGCCGATTCCCCTCCTGGCACAGGAGGGGTGGCCGAAGGCCGGGGTGGTAGGTCAAGTCCCAAACTAATTCTGCTTGAAATTGTCTACCTCCCCGGCTCGCCAGGCTCGCCGTCCCCTCCTGTTCCAGGAGGGGAGTCGTGAATCGAGGAGAGGAGAAAAGGAAATGAATGCGACAGTAAAAGCAATTGTGTCCTGGGTGGTTTTGCTGGCGACAGTGGTGCTGTTGTACAACGTCTTCACGAACCGGCCGTCTGGAAAATTAACGGAGCTTACCTTCAGCAAGTTCCTGGAAGAGGTCGGCGACAAGAACGTCAAGAGGGTGAGGATCATCGACTCCGATCTGACCGGCGAGTTTATTTCCGGTGGGTCCTTCAAGACTGTTATTCCCGCCGACTACCCCGCCCTGTATGACAAGCTTCAGGGTGTCGATATGAGGATCGAACACACCAGTCCGAACCCATGGACGACGACGCTCGCCTGGTGGGCGCCACTCTTCCTGTTTGTCGGTCTCTTGATTTTCTTCGTGCGGCAGTTGCGGAACCTGACCCTCCAGAAAAGGATCACGCCGGAACCGCATCCGGGCGACTCGAATCTGGTGCAGTTGGATCCAGATGTCGCAAAGGCGTTCACGAATGCAAACTCCGTCAATGAAGCCCTGCGCCTGGTGATTCAGCTGACAGAGCTTCGAGGCACGGCGTAAGTTTCCATCCCTGCCATTAACTCATTCTGCCGTTGCAGAGCCCAGATGGAGAATTCTGTAACAACCCCCCCTCCGCCAACGACTATATGGATGTGAGCGCGCAGGAAGACCTCTACAAGGACGCGACGCAGACATACAGCGCCATGCTTCAGAGGCTCGCGCGGGCTTACGAATCGGACCCGGATAAGCGGCGGGATCTTCTTCAGGAGATACACCTCGCCCTCTGGCTCAGTCTGGAGAAGTATGAAGCGCGGTGTTCGCTGCGCACCTGGGTTTATCGAGTGGCTCACAATACGGCGACGTCCCACGTCATTCGCCAGCACCGCACGAATTCCCGGGAACTTTTCAGCCTCGAACAAATCGAGGCCATGCCGGATGGTGCCGATCCGTCGCGCGACGCGGGCGATCGGATGGCAATTGAGCGGTTATTCGAACTGATCCATCGCCTGAAACCTCTGGAGCGGGACGTGATGCTGCTGTATCTGGAAGATCTCGACGCGGCATCCATCGCGGAGATCACGGGGATATCCGCAGTTCACGTGAGAGTGCAGATTCACCGAATCAAGGCAATCCTGGCCCGCCGGTTTCACAAAGGAGGACACTCGTGAGTTCGCAATCTCATGAGCCGGATCTAAAAAGAATCTGGCAAAACCAGGAAACAAAGGAGGCCGTCATGTCGGTTGAGGAAGTTCGTCTGAATGCCCGTCGATTTCTGCGTCGCAGGCAGCGTGACCTGATGGCGCGGTCCGGATTCATCATATTCGCCGCGGTTTCTTTTGGAATATTTGTAATGAACGCGCGGATCACCTCGCTGCGGGCTGTTGCGGGGCTGGTCATGGCCTTGCTGTTGATGAGCACCGCCTGGAGTCTGCTTCGTGCGTTCGGGAAAGCCAGGGGAAACTGGTCTTCGATGCTTTCAAGTTCGAACGCGGCGATGTCTTCATGTCTGGAGTTCTATCGGAGCGAACTGGAACGGCAGCGGGAGTATGCCCGGCAACCGGCATGGCAGCTGGTGACCGTTCTGCTGATCATCGCGTGGATGACACGCGACGCGCTGATGCGCAACAGCAGCGATCCGTTTCGCGTCGTTTTGCCGTATGTCTTATTTGCGGCTGCCGGGATGATCGTGCTGATGGCCGTGAGAAAGTTGCAGGCCCGGAGGGTGCAGGACGACATGGATGCGCTGGAAGTGTTCGAAGAGGAGATCCTGAGAGGAGGCGGCCATGACACTGCCGATGAACACCAGAAGTAAGGAATTCCTGCTGTCGATGCGACCGCTGTTTCTCGGCATTCCAACGTTCGTTATCGTTTCGGTGTTTCTGCTGTGGTCTCTCGCGAAACTGGCGTCGTGGGTTTTCGCCGCACTGAAGGCCGTGAAGTAACGGCACATTGGAAAATCTTTCGGGACGAATCCCTCTCCTGAAGGGAGAGGGTGCCGCGAAGCGGCGGGTGAGGGGTGCAGTAACTGTGCGGTTTCTTCACCCCTCACCCGGCTCGCTGGCGCGAGCCACCCTCTCCCTTCAGGAGAGGGATGACGTCTATTTCGCCGGGCGCGAAATCACATACGATTCGTCGTTGAACCACAGGCCGCCGCGCTCCTGAAGCACTTCCTGGGTTGCTTCCAGATAACGGTCGTTTTTGATGACTTCCGAAAGCCGTTGATCCTCGATTTGCGCGACATAGATTGCCGCGTTCCATGCCGCGAACAACGTGGATGTGCCGATCGCACTGGAGATTTCGCCGGGCAGAGTATGCATGTCGTATCGGAACATCGACCGGGCATTGGTGTAGGGATCGAACGTCAGACCCTGCGCTTCCGCTCCAAGCTCCGCCTGGACCGCCTTCAACAGCACATGGCGATTCACCATGAATGGATTTTCGCCGGGCCAGACTTTCTGCACGATTTCGAGTGCGGGATCGCCGCCGATGGAATGAATACCGATGAGGCGTCCTCCCGGTCCAATGGCGCGCGCCAGCGGGGCAATCACACGGCTGGCCTTGAATTCCGCCGATGCGCTTGCCCGATAGGGCTGCGACGCCATGATCAGGTCGTAGTCGGCCGTGGCGTGGCCCTGCTTCGGCACAATCGAGTCGAGGAGGAACTTGTGGTCCTTGCGATACAACGTCAGGACAATCGGCCGCTCGTAAGTCGGATTTCCGGTCTTGGGGCTGACGTTGGCTTTCCAATGCGCAGAAAGAAACGACTGCAGTTCGGTGAGCTGCTCTTCGAATTCATGAGAAGAGTTTCCCGTGAGTTCGACTTCCTTCCAAACCAGGTCCTGCTTCGCTTTTGGCGATTTCGGTGTCAGCCATGGAGCCTCGGAATAGTACAGGTTCGTCAACACCACGACGGACGACGGATGCTCGAAAAAGCGATCCGGCAGCTTCTCAAGCGTCAGCCGCACATCTTCGAGGCTGATTTCCTTTCCGACGATGTAGAAGGGCATTGTCGGATGACGACGGTGCATGGCGCGCATCACACGCGTCAGTACCGTCCCGTCTCCCACACCCGCATCGAACAGGCGCAACGCAGGCGGATGCGGTGCGATGTTGTCGAGCTCCATGGCGACGCGGTTCGCAACGGCCCACTTTTCGCTGCAGGTGTTGACGAACATCAAATATTTTTGCCGATTGTCAAAGAATCGAAAGTTCGTTTGGCCTTCAGCGTCCGGAGTATTGGCAGTGTTGGTGTTGGGAGTTGGTGTAGTCACGGCCCAGCATGATACCTGACTGTGTCCGCGCCTGTCCCATCTAAAACCCAATTGAATTTAAAAAAGGAGCCGCTGCGGAATCCGGGTTGTATGATTCCCGCACCATTCCCAGGAGAACGACATGAAAACCCTGCTGCTGACCATTGCGCTGCTGGCACTGCCTCAGGTGACAGGCTTCGCCCCCGCCCCTGGTGTTGAGATTGCGTATGTGGACCTCAAGGGAGTCCGGAAGACGATTGCCTCTCTGCCGGACTCCGTCTTTGCGCCTCGAGTTTCACCCAACGGCAAACAGCTCACCATCGATACGAACATCGGACCGGACTCCGCGGTTTATCTGATGGATCTTCCGGGTCCATCCACAATGCGCCGGTTTACGATGCAGAGTGAGAACCACTATCCCATCTGGTCTGCGGATGGACTGCGTCTGCTCTTCATTTCGATGCGCGGCGGCCAGCCTGCTATTTACTCGCAGCCTGTTGCCGGCGGAGAGGCGGAACGTCTGACGGAAACAGCGCGAGCGCCGGAGACGTACTCCGCGGTGAATCAGGTTCTTTCCTACATCACCTTGAACACCGATGGCGGAAGTGCGGACTACGATGTGTGGACGTATTCGTTTAGAGACAAGAAAGCCGCTCCTTTGATTCAAGTCCGGAACTCCGCTCAGCACAGCAGCCGGTTTTCGCCGGATGGAAAGTGGATCGCATACGTATCCGACGAATCCGGACGGCTCGAGTTGTACGTGCAGCCTTATCCGGTAACGGGAACGAAATTTCAGATCACGAAGAGTGGTGGAGGACACCCGCTCTGGTCGCCGGATGGCAAGGTGCTGTACTTCGATAATGCGGGACGAATATTTACTGTTGCAGTTCAAACCGCCCCGAAGTTTTCAGCGGGCGATCCGGTGCCGACGCCGATCAACGGGTTTATTCAGGGACGGGGAAACTATCGCAGGCAGTACGACATGACGCCGGATGGGAAGCAATTCATCATGATGTTTGAATCGGCGGGCGGCCGAGGCCGTTAAGGAATCGGAGGTTCTTTCCATGGCGGAACCGGAAATGAAACGTCAAGACAATCCCCTGTTGAAGCGCAGCGACAAAGGTCCGGATGTGACCGAAGCGCAGAACCTGTTGAACAGGACCGGCGCCATCCTGGATCCTGATGGAAATTTTGGCGGGGCCACAGAGGACGCGGTCCGCGAATTCCAGGCGATGAACGGAATTCCGGTGACAGGGGTCATGGACTCCGTAACGTGGAGGCGTCTGCGAGGCCTATCCGAGCCTTCACGGGATATTCCTGCCCGCGCAGTGGCATTTATCGGCCGGGAGGAAGTCAGCAGCCGCCGATACTACGAACTGAAGAAAAGCCCCGCCTGGCCTGGCGGCGCCAGTGGAGTGACGATTGGTGTTGGTTACGATCTCGGTTATCAGGCGGCATTCGAGGCGGATTGGGCCGGTCTGCTGACAGGGCCTCAGATCGCTGCCTTGAAACAGTGGGTGGGAATTCGCGGTGATGCGGCCGCCGCGGGACCGGTGGCACTGAGCGGCATCTCCATCCCCTGGATGGCTGCATGGACCGTGTTCATCGGCAGATCTCTTCCTCAAAGCGTGGGCGATACGCGCAGGGTGTTTTATCGATCCATTGAAATGCCGCCGCTATGCCTCGGCGTGCTTGTGAGTCTGGTATATAACCGCGGAACTTCCATGGCCGATACCGCTGCCAATCCCGGAAGCCGAAAGGAAATGCGCGAAATCCGTGACGCCATCGCTGCCGGCCGGTTTTCTGATATTCCGGATTTGCTTCGCGCCATGAAACGACTCTGGCCGGAGTCGAGCGGTTTGAGGGATCGCCGCGAACGCGAGGCCAGGCTCTTCGAACTCGGACTGGGCCAGGGATAAGCGGAATCGCGGCATGCATTGAACTGACGACTCTGGTTTCACGCGTGACCGTCTCTGGTATTAGTGGTTCAATTATTCCGGCAAAAGGAGGCTCACATGTCGTCGATTTCAATGGATCTGGGGAAAATCACACCGGGAATATCACGCAATGATCGCAGCCGTAAATTGCGGACACTAGTTCTTGAAGGTCTCGCCGTTGGGGCTGCGATGGCGACTGAAATGTCGTTCCTCGAACACCTTGAAGAACTGCGCTCGCGAATTCTGAAGTCGCTCGTGGCTCTCGCCGCTGGGCTGGCTTTGTGTTGGGCGTTTGTCGAGCCTTTGATTCGATTTCTCGGTGTACCGGCTCGACTTGTCGGCATCCATCTGGTGGCCATCGAATCGACAGAAATTTTCTCATTGTATTTCACTGTGGCGCTCGCTGGGGCGGCGTGCCTGGCGTCGCCGTTCATTCTCTGGCAGGTATGGCAGTTTGTGTCGCCGGGCCTTCATTCCCACGAGCGACGCTATGCCGGGCCGTTTATCATTTCGACAACGCTATGCTTCATCGGCGGCGCGATATTCGGCTACCGGGTGATGATGCCGCTGACTCTGAAACTAATCGCTGTTATGGCTCGTGCCGTTCACATCGACGTGACCATGAGCGTGACCGGATACTTCAATCTTCTTGTCGTAATGATTGTTTTGATGGGTATCGTTTTCGAAATTTCCCCGGTCATATTCATACTGAGCCGGATCGGTCTCGTGAGTGCGCGGTTCCTGACGCGAAATTTCAAGTACGCTGTACTGATCGCAATCGTCGCCGCATCATTGCTCACGCCTTCTACGGATGCCTCGACGATGATACTGGTTGCGATACCGATCCTCCTGAACTACGGTCTCGGGATTATCGTCGCCGCCATCTTTGGTAGGAAACGGCAGGCCGAAGCATCCTGAGAATTCGGGGACGGGGGATGAATCCCCCTCCCTGAAAGAAAGCGTTCGGTACGAACGTCCGCCAGAGTGTTCTCAACGGTTTTCGGCAGCGGCAGGCGACGGCAGAACTTGATGAAGATGTTGGTGTCAGCCAGTACTCTTACTGCCACGGCTCCAGCACAGGATTCTGCAGGTCGCCGTAGCGCTTCGGATCGTCCGGTGTTTCAATACGCCACGGCGCGCCAAAGGTGGGAACGGGAACAAGCAATGCCGCGGGACGCCCGTGACTGGTGATGACGATACTGACACCCTTCTTTGTTTGATTGACGAGAGCGCAGAGGTTTGTACGGGCAACCCCGATCGGAACACTCTTTATGCTCATGGGCAAAGTTTGCACAAAATTCAGGAAGCGGCAAGCATTCGTTCGTATGTGGGCAGATTATAACCGGCGTTCCGATAGCCCCAGTGATGCGTCAAGGATTCAGCCCTAAACGACATCGGGGACAGTGATCAATTTCTCATCAGAAAAATTACCACTGTCCCCGATTTGTACCACGCGTTTGAGACGGACTTATTTCGGCGCTTCCCCTTCGCCAGCGAATAGCGTCTTCCCGTCGGGAAATTTGATGGAACTGACGTTCGCGGTAGGTGAACCGTTACGAGCCAGCCATCCGTCCACATGGAGGACCGTACCGACCTTAAGGTCTTCTTTTCTCCATCCGCGCCGGATCAATGCATTCCCCGATGTGGTTTCCAATGCCCAATTCACAACTTTTCCGCTTGTCGTGACATCGATATAAATCCAGGCATGTGGATTGGCGAATTTCACCATTGTCACCTTGCCCTCAAGTTTGACGGGTTTGCTCCGGTCATATTCCGCCGCGAACGAATGATGTGCGAGTGCCGTTCCCGCCAGAAGCGTGATGGCGATGACAGCTGTGGCGAGTTTCCCCATTGTGGTTGATTTCATTGAGCTACTTCTCCTTCTTCTGCTTGGCCAGGAATTCGTCTTTAACATCCTTAAGGTGCTGCAAGTCCCCGTTGTCTTCATGGCAGGCGACTTCCAGTATTTCATCCGCCTTCTTATTCAGCGGAACCTGGATGGTCCAGGGACGCGTATACACCAGCGGGTCATTGACCGTCGCCCGGTAGGTAATCCGGTCCGGACTGGTAGGAATAAACCGCTCGACAACATGCGCAGCATGACTGATAACGTCTCCGGCCTCGTTTAACCAGGTCTTTCCATTTTGATTGGTGGTATCGACGACCAGGGTATCGCCTTCCCAGTGGCCCACGGAGTCGCCCTGCCACAAACGAACGTTGTCTGGAAGGTGGGCACGACCATCCATGAAAATCTGACGCCAGGACATTCGTTCCGACAGAACGATCACATATCCGGGAACCTGAAGGATCTGAATCGGTGACGGCACGTAGTGCGATCGCGGCACTCCGGCAACGAAACAGTGAGCCGTTGGATCATCGTATCCGCGCTGGGGAAGCTCCCTGTCGATGCGTTCCGCACGCGCCCAATCCTGATAGGGAAGCATCGAGTTCGCGGGATCGATCACGACGCCTCGCGCTCGTTCGAGACCATAGTTTGCGGAATTGCCGGGCTGATCGTAGAAACCCGTCAGGTCTGGTTTCCCATCCGCGGTGCGTTTCAGGGTGCCGACGGTCGGAGGATCCGGCAATGTCGCCACGCTTGCCAGCGGCGTCGGTTTCGGACTCTGCGGCGAATACCACGTCCGGGCATCGCGTTCGAAAGCCCCGTTGGCTTCTTCCTTATCTGCCTGGCATTGATATTCGAGGATACGGGGCATGTTTTTAATTCGTTGGAACGCCACGCTGATTTTCCAGGGCTTGGAAAATACCTTGGGGTCCGTGATGGTTGCTTCGTACTGGAGCGTGTCCGCATTGAGCAGGCGATAACGTTCAACAACCGTCAGGTCTTCGCTGTGATAGTTTCCGGCAGCATCAAACCATGTCTGGTCGTTGAAGTCTTTGACGTCGACGACCAGGGTGTCGCCTTCCCAGCGTCCTCGGGAGTCCCCCATCCAGGATTCAAGTCCCTCGCGACCTTTCTTGCCGTTCGTGTAGATGAGGCGATAGACCTGAGACCAGGTGAACGTCATCGCAACGTGTTCGGGAGTCTGGAAGATCTGGAACGGATACTCCATATACATGATCCGTGGCACACCCGGCAGGAAGCAGTTTTCCAGCGGATCCGCTGTTTTCCTATCCTTCAAATTGGCGGCCTTTTTTGCAGTGGCGGCTGCAAGGTAGGGAATCGTGCCGCCATCGACAACACCTTTTGTCTGGAGAAGATCGGCGGCCACCTTGTCGCGGACCTGCCAGATTCCGGCCATGTTTGGTTTGCCATCGGCAGTGCGTGGCAGCGTTTGAGCGCCAGCCGGCGCCTGTGCGAATGCGGAAAGTGCGCTTCCACAAATCAGCGCAAGAAACACGACCGTTGCGGTAAGCCGCACCCTGCTTTTCATGGTTCGGAAATACATATCTATCACCTCAGATCAGTTGCGCAATTCGACCATGAATGGTGCACCGAGATCAAGTAGTACGGCGCGCCGGTAATGGTCTAGTTTGAATTGAGGCGAAAAGACTGCCCTCCTAGGATAGGAGGGCAGCGGGATCGCGAAGCGGATCCCGCGAGGGGTGGTAGCTGCAGGCAAGGGAAATTTTTCTACGACGTGGCTACCACCCCGGCGCTTCGC
>Ga0184628_10000590_pt1 | contig 19192 bp, 17 predicted proteins | sample PLM4_5_b1_FD_133149 | JGI IMG/M metagenome (GOLD analysis project Ga0184628, IMG submission 133149) | Groundwater sediment microbial communities from an aquifer in East River, Colorado, USA - PLM4_5_b1 | ecosystem: Environmental > Terrestrial > Soil > Riparian zone | place: USA: East River... | reverse complement strand
TGCCGTTGGCGGTCGGTCCAGCACCGCGCCTTGCGCCGCGGCGGATGACTGCTCGTGCCCGGCGCCGTCATCAGCGGGTTGTGGGTCATACTCATGGCGCTCGTGATCAGATGGGTGGCCCCTGCCGTGGGGCTCTTCTGATTTGGGAACAGGGACCACTATGAGCGACGTCCTGACCGGAGTCACAAGATATCGGCGAGTGCCCGACGGTGTGCACCCGCCCGAGGATCCCGCGTATCGCAGCACTGCGCTGCGTCACCCCACGCAGCCGTTGGTGATCATTCCGCAGACGCTCTCGGAGCTGACCGGGCCCGTGTATCCGTACGGATCGATCGGCCCATTGGACAACGACCTCACGCGGCAGCATCCGGGCGAGCCGATCGGGGAGCGCATCATCGTTGAGGGGCACGTCCTCGATGAAGACGGCCGTCCCGTGCCGGAAACACTCATCGAGATCTGGCAGGCGAACGCGTGCGGCCGCTACGCGCACAAAGTCGATATGCACGATGCGCCCCTGGATCCAAATTTTTCCGGCGCCGGGCGTACGGTCACCGACAGCGAGGGGCGCTACCGATTCATCACCATCATGCCGGGTCGTTACCCCTGGGGGAATCACGACAACGCGTGGCGACCCGCCCACATCCATATGTCGCTGTTCGGCCAGAGCTTCCTGACGCGGCTCGTGACCCAGATGTACTTTCCCGGCGATCCGCTGCAGCAGCTGGACCCGATCTTCAACTCAGTGCGCGATCCGTCGGCGCGGCAGCGGATGGTCTCTGCGTTCGACATCAACCTGACCTCGCCCAGCTGGGCGCTCGGGTACCGCTGGGACATCGTGCTGCGCGGCCGGGACGCGACGCCAACATTGCCGTGACAAAAGCACTCGTCCCGTTTCAGACCGTCGGGCCGTATTTCGACATCATGCTGCGGTCCCGTGTGCCGAGCCGGCAGGTCACCGACGCGACGCTCGGCACCCGCGTGACCATCGAGGGGACGGTCGTCGACGGTGCGGGTGCGGTGATGCCAGATGCGTTCGTCGAGACGTGGCAGGCCGATGCGCAAGGACGCTATCGACATCCCGAGGACCGTCGACCGCAGCCGATCGATCCGGCATTTAGCGGCTACGGATGGGCGCACACTCGCGCCGACGGTGGTTTCACATTCCACACGATCAAGCCCGGTCCGGTGCCGGGGCCGGATGGCGTCGACCAGGCGCCGCATGTGCTCGTCAGCATCATGGCCCGCGGCATCCTCACGCGATTCATCACGCGACTCTACTTCGAGGACGAGGCCTCCAACGCGCGGGATCCTATCCTGTCGATCGTTCCTGAGGACCGTCGACAGACGTTGATCGCCAGGCGGACCGGCGAGTCGCGGTATCGATTCGACATCGTGATGCAGGGACCGCGGGAAACGGTGTTCTTTGATGTCTAGTCCGGGCGGCTCCGGCCTGCTCGAGCCGCTGTTCGGCGACGCCGACGCCGCCGCCCACCTGTCCGACGACGCGCGTCTGCAGGCGATGCTCGATGTGGAAGTGGCGCTCGTCGAGGTCGAAGCCGAGCTGGGTATAGTGCCCGGTGCCGCGGTGGGGCCCATTCGCACCGCAGCGAGATCGGATCTCTACAATCGAGACGAGATTGCCCGCGAAGCCGCCGACGATGGGAATCTCGCCATCCCGCTGGTTCGTCACCTCGCGCAGCGCGTGGCGACGATCGATGCCGACGCCGCGCGATACGTCCATTGGGGCGCGACGAGCCAGGACATTCTCGACACCGGGCTTGTCCTTCAACTCCAGCGCGCCGTGCCGATCATACTCAGCCATCTGGATCGAGCGTCCGCCGCAGCCGCGCAACACGCGCGGACGCACATCGACACCGTCATGCCCGGGCGCACGTGGCTTCAGCACGCGACGCCGATCACGTTCGGCCTCAAAGCCGCGGGCTGGCTGGAAGCGCTCGACCGTGATCGGGCCGCGCTCGCTGGCGCGCTCGAACAGGCGCGCGTGGCGCAGTTCGGAGGCGCGTCGGGCACGCTCGCCGCGCTTGGCGAGCGTGGGCTCGCCGTCGCCGAGCTCCTGGCGGCCCGGCTGAGGCTCACGGCGGCCGACATGGCGTGGCACGCCCATCGCGATCGGCTTGTTCGGCTGGCATGTGCGTTGGGCATCACGTGCGGAACGCTGGCGAAGATTGCCCGGGACCTCTCGCTGCTCGCGCAAACAGAGGTCGGTGAGGCGACGGAGACCCGCCGGCGCGGTGGCGGCTCGTCGACCATGCCGCACAAGCAGAACCCGGTGAGCGCCTCGATCGTTCTTGCGGCCGCCTTGCGAGCGCCCGGCCTGGTCGCGACGATGATGGCGGCGATGCCACAGGAGCACGAGCGCGGTCTGGGAGGATGGCAAGCGGAATGGGTGGCCCTCCCCGAACTGGTCCTCCTCACCGCCGGCGCATCGCGGGCAATGGCCGATGCGCTCGACGGGCTCGCCGTGAATCCTGCGCGTATGCGCGAGAATCTCGCGCTGACCGGCCTGATCGCGTCAGAAGCCTTCGCGATGGCCCTTGCGGCGCACATCGGCCGGGCCGACGCGCATGCGCTCGTGCAGGAGGCGGCTCGCCGCGCGGGTGCCGGCGGAACCACGATTACCGACGCGCTGGCGGCAAACCCTGAAGTGAGCCGTCATTTCAGTCGCGCGGAGATCGATCGTCATCTGTTGGCGGAGCCGTACGTCGGCGCGGCGCGCACAATCGTGGAGCGCGTTCTCGCGCGGCGAAAGGCTTTTGGAGAACCCGATTCGGGTGTATAAGAAACGCGAGATGAAACGTATCGTTTGCTTCCTGGCGGTTCTGCTTTCGTTCGTTGTCGCGACGACGAGTGCCGACGACAGCGACAAGCTGCTGACGGTGGACCACTACGTGCGCGTGAAATCGACCGTGCCGGTAATGGCCGGTCAGCTGGCACAGCTCTACGTGCGCGAACGTGCAACGGCCGGAGCGGCGCTGCGCGCGCCGTCGCTTGCCGATCGTGTCGTGCTCTTCGTGCATGGCGCGGGCACGCCTGCGGAGGTCGCTTTCGATGTGCCTTACCAGGACTACAGCTGGATGGCGTTCCTTGCCCGCGCCGGCTTCGACGTGTTCTCGGTCGACATGACGGGCTACGGTCGATCGACGCGTCCCGCGCCGATGAATGACCCGTGCAACCTCGCGAAAGATCGCCAGGCGGCTTTTGTCACCGCGTTATGCCCGCCCAGTTACCCGCACACGCTCACGACGATGGCGTCGGACTGGGACGAGGTGGGCGCAGCCGTGGACTATGTGCGGGCGCTGCGGCATGTCGACCGCGTGAGCCTCGTGGCGTGGTCGCGCGGCGGTCCGCGTGCCGGCGGCTATGCGTCGCAGCATCCCGACAAGATCCGGAGATTGGTGCTTCTGGCTCCCGCGTACACCCGCACGGTAGCGGCGAACGCAACCGGTGTTGCGACGGCCGACGGCGTGCCGATGAATACACAGTCCCACCCGGAGTTTGTAGCGAACTGGGATCGCCAGGTTGGCTGCGCCGACCAGTACGACCGGGCTGCGTCCGATGCCGTCTGGTCGGATATGCTCGAGTCCGATCCTGTTGGCGCGACGTGGGGCTCTGGAGTTCGGCGGGCGCCGGAATCGACGGGAAGCTGGACGCCGGCGATGGTAGGGAAGGTCAGCGTTCCAACACTGATGATCACCGGTGCTCACGACAAGCAGGTGCTGTCACAGCGGGTTCGAGAATTTTACGAGGACCTCGCCACGCCAGAGAAGGTATTCATCGACCTGGCGTGCTCGTCGCACAATGCGATGTGGGAGCGCAATCACGTGTTGCTGTTCCGCGCATCCCTCGAGTGGCTTACCCAAGGCACCGTGAACGGCACGAAGACCGGCATGCTGAAGCTCGGATACGCAGGCGTGCCCGAGAGTCGTTAAGGCAATGAAACTCGTGAACGGAGGAAGCATGAGGCGAACAGTTCGTCGATGGGGGCTTCGGGTTGCTCCGCTGGTGGGTCTGGTTATCTGGTTGACGCTGCCGATTGCCGGCCAGTCTGGCGCGAAAAACGGCGAGTGGACGACGTACGGGGCCGATCTCGCCAATACGCGGTACTCGCCGCTCAATCAGATCAGCGCCGAGAATTTCAGCAAGCTGGAGGTTGCCTGGCGGTTCAAGACCGAGAGCCTCGGTCCGCGACCCGAGTTCAATTTCGAGTCGACGCCGCTGATGGCACGCGGCGTCGTCTACTCGACCGCCGGCACCCGCCGGGCCGTCGTCGCGCTTGACGCGGCAAACGGCGAGCTGCTGTGGATGCACAGCGAGCGCGAAGGGGCGCGCGCTTCGGGGGCGCCCCGCCAGCTCTCGGGCCGCGGCCTTTCGTACTGGACCGATGGCCGCGAGGAACGCATTCTCTACGTCACGCCCGGGTACCGGCTCATCGCGCTCGATGCAAAGACCGGCGTGCCGATCTCGAGCTTCGGCAAGGCTGGCGTTGTCGATCTGAAAATGGACGACGATCAGCTCGTCGACCCCGTCACCGGCGAGATTGGCCTGCACGCCACGCCGATCGTGGCGGGGAACACGGTCATCATCGGCGCCGCGCACATGTCCGGCAGCGTGCCGCGCAGCAAGGTCAATGACAAGGGCTACATCCGCGGGTTCGACGTCAAGACCGGCAAGCGGATGTGGATCTTCCACACGATTCCGGAATCGGGTGAGTTCGGCAGCAACACCTGGGAGAAGGACTCGGCGTCGTACACCGGCAACACGGGTGTCTGGGGTCAGATCTCGGTCGATGAAGAACTGGGGATGGCGTATCTGCCGGTCGAACAGCCGACGGGCGACTACTATGGCGGGCATCGCCCGGGCAACAACCTGTTCGGCGAGAGCATCGTCGCGGTCGATCTGAAGACCGGTCAGCGCAAGTGGCACTTTCAACTCGTGCACCACGGGATCTGGGACTTCGACATCCCGTGCGCGCCGATCCTCGCGGACATCACGATCAACGGACGAACGGTCAAGGCGCTCGCGCAGCCGACCAAGCAGGCCTTCCTGTATGTCTTCGATCGCGTGACCGGGAAACCGATCTGGCCGATCGAAGAGCGGGCGGTCGAGAAGGGCGATGTCCCGGATGAATGGTACTCGCCGACGCAGCCGTTCCCGCTCGATGCGCACGGCAAGCCGTTCGCCTACGATCGCAATGGCTTCTCGCTCGACGATGTGATCGACTTCACCCCCGAGCTCCGTGCTGAAGGGGAGAAGTTGATCTCGAAATACAAGATCGGCCCGGTGTTCACGCCGCCCGTCGTCAGCAAAGTCGAAGGGCCGCTCGGTACGCTGCAGATGGCGATTAATGGTGGAGGCACCGTCTGGGCGGGTGGTTCCTACGATCCCGAGACCCACATCTTGTACGTCTATTCGCGTAAGTCGCCGAGCTCGCTGGGGCTCGTCAAGCCGGATCCCGGGAAGCACGACATGAACTACGTCCTTGGCAGCGCGCTCACCGGCGCGCGGGCCACGTCCCCGATGGGTGCGGCCCCCGGGGGACCTGCAGTCGTGATTGCGTCTCCCGCAGCGAATGCGCCCGCGGCCGCCGGCGGCGGGGGCGGCGGGGGCGGCGGCGAGGGTGGCGGCCCGGGCCTCACGGTTCAGGGTCTGCCGATCGCGAAGCCGCCGTACGGGAGCATCAGCGCGATCAGCCTGGACAAGGGCGAGATCCTGTGGCAGATCGCGCACGGCGACACGCCGGATGTCGTCCGGAATCACCCTGCGCTGAAGGGGCTCAACATCCCGCGCACGGGCCAGGCCGGCATCATCGGGACGCTGGTGACCAAGACGCTCGTCATCGCCGGCGAAGCGCAGCCGTCGACGGCGGGCCACCCGCGCGGGGCGCTGCTGCGCGCGTACGACAAGGCCACCGGTAAGGACGCCGGCGCCGTGCTCATGCCGGCGCAGCAGACCGGCTCGCCGATGACCTACATGCTCAACGGCAAGCAGTACATCGTCATCGCGATCGGTGGTCAGAACTATCCGGCCGAGCTGATGGCGTTCCGTCTGCCCGGTTGAGAAGGAAAGGCAACCACGAAGAACACGAACGTCGTGATCTTCGTGGTTGTTCCAGGTGCCCAGGCTTCGGCGACGTACTAAAGGAGAAGAGATGCGCAATACGGCTCTCGGCATTCTGATTACGTGCGGCGCGTTGGGCGTGCTTCCCTTGATGATCGCGTCGGCCTCAGCCGCACAAGCGCCTCCGGCGGCACCGGCTCCCGCTCCCGCTCCTCTTCCTGTCATTGCTCCGTCGTTGCCGCCGGCTTACTTCGTCAATCTGGCGACGCCGGAAGGAATGGCCGCGTTCAGCGCACGGTGGAAGAACATGGATGTGAAGATCGTCGAGGCGCCGGCGATGCCGAATGCAGGACCCGCGTGGAAGAGTTCCTACGACATCACGCCGAAGGCGGGCGACGCCGACTTCGACGATTCATCATGGCCGGCGATCGAGCCCAAGGGGTTGCTCGAACGGCGCGGCGGCGGCCACCTGTTCATGACGTGGTATCGCGCGACCTTGACGGTGCCGGCGAAGATCGGGGACTTCGACACCGCGGGGGCGATCGCCGTGCTGACCTTTACCATCGATGATTACGCGGAAGCCTGGGTCAACGGCCAGATGCCGCGCCGGGCCGGAAGACCGAGTCCAGCGACGATCCAAGGCTTCAACATGCCAAATCGCATCGTGCTTGGCGAGCAGGTCAAGGCTGGCGATAGGTTCCAGATTGCGATTCTCGGTATCAACGGGCCGATTTCACTCGCCCCGGCCAATCCGGTTTTCTTCCGCGAGGCGAAGATCGAGTTTTACCGCTAGCTGATTCGCCTCCTTCCAGACCCTTCACCCGCACGCGGATGAAGCATCAAGGGTAATAGCCGAATGGCCGTTTCGCCTTGGGTTTCCATTCCGGTTGTGCAGGAAGGAAATTGTCGCGATTCGGCATTCGTACCTTCGGGAGGCTCGTGGCATCGAGGACGTCGGTCTCTGTGATGACGTCGTTTCGATAGAGCACATACGCAGTCACAGCGTAGACTTCGTCCGGAGTGAGCGATCCCGGCTTCGTCTGGGGCATGGCGCGGTTGATGAAGTCCCACACGGTCGTCGCGTACGGAACGAGACTGAACGGGATCTTCACAGGCTTCGCATTGCCAAGCGGCACGAGCCCACGATGCAGCGAGCTTCCTGTCGCGTTTGGCCCGTGACACGAGCGGCACTTCTCCACATACACCGCTTCGCCCTCTTTGGCGGTGCCACGCCCCGGTGGCAGTTCTTTGCCGTCAGGCGAGATTGCGGTGTCCCTGGCCTTGATTTCCTCCTGGCTTGGAACTCTTCCCAGCTGATACGTCGGCCCCTGCGCCAGTGCCGTGACACACGCCGAGAGCGCTAGCATCGCCGTGAGAAGCTTAGAGAATCGCGTTCTGAATGCTTCCATCCCGGTTGACCTTCCAGGGCTGGATGCCGTTGAAGTGATCGGCATCGAAGAAGTATTCGGGGGTGACGCCTAGGTTCTTGGCGGCTTCGAGTATGGTTGGTTGAACCTCGCCTCGCTCGTCCGTGCAGCGCGACTGCAACACGGCTTCTTCGCCATTCCACTTCCACGGGAAGCGGAACCGCGTGTGCGCATACCGAAGCACCGGCTGCTGAAGCTCCGCCTCCTTGTACGTCCGGCCGCCGTCGGTGGATACGTCAACCCTGCGCACGGCGCCCCCACCGGTCCAGGCCAGACCGGTGATCTCGTGGAACCCGTGGCCGGGCAGACGCTGGCCGCCTGAAGGTCGAGTAATGATCGACTTGGGTCCCAGCTCGAATCGGAACCATAACCCTTTGCCGTCGGGTCTCGTGTCGGCGTTGTTTCCCGACTCGTGCCACGCCATGTACGGTCGATCGACCACGCTGATGCGAGTCAACCACTTCACAGCGCGGATCGCTTCCCAGCCGGGGACCACGAGTCGCAGCGGGTAACCCTGGTGGGGACGCACGGGCTCGCCATTCTGGGCGTAGGCCACGAGCGTGTCATCCATGGCCTTCGGCAGCGGAATGCTCATCGTGTACTTGTTGGATTCATCCCCTTCGGCCACGATCCAACTGGCCCCTTTTTGGACGCCGCACTCCTTGAGCAGTACCGACAGCAGCACTCCCGTCCATTCACTGCAGCTCGTTCGTCCATGGACCAACTGCACCGACTCGCCGTTCGGGCCACGGAGTGGGCGGCTGTTTGCGTTGCATTCAAGGAAATGCACCCGCGACACCGAAGGCAGCCGTTTGATCTCGTCCAGGGTGAACTCGAGAGGACGGTCCACCATCCCGTGCATCAGCAGACGATGCTTCTTGGGATCGAGATCCGGGATCCCCTTGACGTGGTCCATCAGAAAATGAAGGCCGGACGGCGTGATGATCCCGTCCAGATCCTGAAGCGGTGTCATCAGCGCCGTGTCGGCGATTGAGGTCGCACGGCCGGGGGCCCTGCGTATCGTGTTGTCGAACGGGGAAGGTTGCCCGTAGGCAAGGAGATCTCTGGCAGGCGCTTCGGGCGCGGCGGGCGCGGTTGTCTGGCCGCGCAACGACCGGACAGCTCCCATCACAAGACCGGCCAGGCCGACGCCACCGGTCACGAAGAACCGCCTGCGTTTCGAATGGGAATGCGAACCCATCGCTGTCTCCTTGTGCGATTTCGCCGAGGCCGTGGCTATTGTGAAGGGCGATCTGGCGAAGCGGCGCCTCTCATCGGGTTGAGGCGCCGCTTCGCAGGCAGCGCGATGTCAGTTCGTTGCAGTCCTCGCCGGGATCACCATCGTGTGGTTGCGCTTCGGCACCTGCCCGACCTTGATCTTGGCCACTTGCTTCATCGACGGAATGTCGACCACCAGCGTCTCGTTTCCCACCGGGTCGGCCACATACGCCCGCTTGCCGTCGGGCGTCAACGTTACCCAGGCCGCGCCCCTCCCGCTCAGATCGGCTGTTCCCAACAGCTTCATATCGGGGAGTGAGTACGAGTAGAGAGCATTGTTCAACCGGCTGCAGACGATGAGGAGCTTTTGATCCGGGGTGACAGCCATCCCGTGAGATTCAGAGGAGCCCGCCAGCAGCGGAACTCTCCCGGAAGCCAGCTTCGGAAGGTTGATGCGCGCGACTTCCTTGCGCGCTTGAAAATCCACTACCACAAAGCCGTTGTAGTCGCCGATCTGGACGAACAGCGTTTTGGTCGAGCCATCGGGGTTCCTGGACATCGTCATCGGACGGATGCCTTCGCCAAGCTTGATGAACCACGAGGGTGCATCGGTCTTGGTATCGAGCACGCTCACATGCCCCTCGCCGCCGGCCTCGCCGGCGACGACATACTTGCCGTCCGGGGTGACATAGAGGTTGTGCACGGGCCCTTCGGTACGGATGCTCTTGACCTTGGTGAGCGACGCCGTATCGATGACATCCGCGACGCCCGGGTTGTTCCCGACCCTCTGCCTGATCCCCACATAGACCTTCCGCCCATCAGGAGTAATAGAGATGTTGTTGGGACGGCCTGAGAGGGGGATCTTCTTGATCACGTTGCGCGTCCGCATGTCGGCGACGTCCAACGTCTCGTCAGCCTCGTTACTGACGTAGATCCGGGTTCCGTCGGGGGACGCCGTGACTCCGTGGGCCGCTTCGATGCCCGGGATTTCTCCCACGATGGTGTTCGTGGCAGGGTCAATGATGTGGACCCTGTCGCCCGCCGCGTTGCTCTGGAGGATGCGAACCTGGCCCTGTGCCATCAATGGCAGCGGGAGCAGAACGATCGCCAGAGCCGTCAGACAGCGCTGAACGCAAAGAGTTGTCATCGTCAGGTCCTCGCAAAAAAAGAAAGGGTCACTCCGCTGTCGAGCACGCACCGGTCAACTCGACGAGCTTCTCGTTTGCTTTCCGCCCGCACACCCAGTTGGCGAGTGTCTGCCACTCCGGGTCGAGGAACGAATTCCAATGTTTTCCTCCGCTGTGATAGAAGTCGCCACCCCCCTCAGCCAGCAGTGGGTGCAGGAGGAGTTTGCTCGACGTGAGGTTGTTGGGAACCACGCGCGACTGGACAACCCGGAAGTTCATTCGGGCTTGCTCCGCGTTCCAGGTGGTGGCGCCAGGCGAGAGTTCCTGCAAGCGCATGGGAGTGCCCTTGCTATGGCAGGAAACACATCGGGTGTGGCCCTCGCGCTTGGCCAGCAAGATGGGTTGTACTTTGGTCCTGAAGAACTCGAAATCCAGAGCCGAGGCCGCTGGAGCGCCGGGCTCCTGGGCCCGCGGTGCAGCAGTGGCAGGGTATAGGGTCAGCAACGCAGCCAGGAGCAGAAACAACAGGGCGACGCGCATAGCGCTCCTCCTCCCCAAAGGCCGACAGGTCTGAGCCGGCAGCATATAGGGATCGCCCGTACAGAAGCAATAGTCGTGTCTTGCGCTGCGCCACACATCAGTGGGAGAATCCGCCCCAATACCGCCGGATTGCGGTCATCACGACAGCTGAACATCGAGGGGGAATGAACAGAATCGCTTCGTTCGTTCTGGTCTGCTCAATGTCGCTGGTGTTTGCCCCCGGGGCTCTGGCGCACCACAGCGCCGCCGCGTTCGACACCCAGCAGGAAGTGAAGGCCACCGGCACGGTCACTGAAATCTCCTTCAGAAACCCGCACGTCTACATGACCCTTCAGGTGAAAAAGGCCGATGGGTCGACCGCCACCCTGGAGATCGAAGCGGGCGCAGCATCGGTGTTGAATCCGCTCGGCTTCAACAGAAACTCGGTCGCCGTCGGCGACATGGTGACCATCGTCGGCAACCCGGCCCGGGCCAAGCCCGATGCGTTGATGCTGGGGAGAGATCTCTACAAGCGAGACGGGACGTACTATCCGCTGAACATCGCCTCGCGCAGTGTGTATGCGACCAAGAATGACGTCGCCACAACGATCGCAGGCACCTGGTTCTCGCCGTTGACCGAGTTCACCGGATTCGGTGGCGCCGCAAGGGGATGGCCGTTGACCGAAGCGGGGAAGGCCGCGCTCGCCAGATTCGATCCGAAAGCCACGCCGCAGAAAGACTGCCTTCCGGTCGGAGTCCCGAACCTGATGTTCTACCCGGTCGCCGACACCATCACGGTTCAACGCGATCGGGTGGTGATGAAGGTTGATTGGATGGATTCGGAACGCACGATTTTTCTCGACGGCCGGAAGCATCCGCCCGCAAGCCAGACGTTCCTCCACGGGCATTCGGTGGGGCGGTGGGAGGGAGACACGCTGGTCGCGGAGACGACGAATTTCAAGGAACATCCAATCGGCCTTTCCACGTCATTGCCGAGCAGCACGCAGAAGCGCGTGACCGAACGCTTCCGCCTGGGTCCGGATGGAAAAGCGCTGCTCTATTCCGGCGTGATCGAAGATCCGGTGTACCTGGCGCGGCCGGTCGAGTGGTCCGGACAGTTTCAGTACCGACCGAACATGCCGCACTCGAACGAGAAGTGCGACCTTGCGGTGGCCCTTAAATTCCTGGGTGACTTCAAATAGATGTTGAAGAGGTAAACGTATGGCCCGGAAGAAGGACAGCGATCAGAAAGATCCGAAGCGTCAGGGCGAGAAGTCCGTCAGCAGGCGAGATTTCGTCAAGGCGGGAGCTGCCGCCAGCGTAGGTGCGGGTGCGGCCGTTTTGACGACGTCAGGTACAGCATTAACGCAAGTTTCCCCAACCGACGCTGTTCGATGGACGTACGAGGCGGATATCGTGGTCATAGGAGCCGGGTGCACCGGCCTGCCGGCCGCCATTCGCGCGCGCGACCTTGGTGCGTCGGTGATCGTCATCGATCAGAACTTCGATCCAGGCGGCAAGATGCTGCACAGCGGCGGACAGATCTCTCTTGGCGGTGGGGATCCCCTCCAGCTGAGGGACATCAAAGGCGAAGGCGACAAGGAAGGGTTCGTCACGGCTCCACGGCAGCAGACCGTGGCGGAACTGACCGAGGATACGGACTTCCTGTTCAGAGACCATACCGACTGGTCGGTCATGGACACCGCGGCCCAGGCCCCGTACCGTTACAACGAGCGCGACCTCCATCGGGCGTATGCCGACAACTGCTACGCCACCAGAGAATTCCTGATGGCGAATTACGTCCGCATGGGCCGCATTTCCGGCACGCACGGCAATGGCGGCATGTCGCGCGCCAGGCGCGCCGTGACCTTCTTCATGGAAGGTTCGACGACGGACGTCAAGAAGGGAACGATCTCGAAACAGGATGCCGGAATCGCCGGCAAGAGCTCGAGTCACTTTGCGCCACGGTTCATGGAGGATGGAACCATGGTCGCCAGCAAGGGCGCTCGCACGAACGGCGCCGCGCTCGCCAGGCCCTTGGAGTTCAGCGCTCGCGAAAAAGGCGTCCAGTTCATTCTCAACCGCCACATGGACGAGATCATCCGGGAGCAGCAGTTCTCCGGCAGAGTCGTGGGTATCAGGGCCAGCTATTCACCGAGGTTCGACTCGGTGAGCGGAGCGCGCCTCGAGAGCCTCTGGCAGAACGGCAACATCGACGACCGCAGCGAGACGATATACATCAGGGCTCGCAAGGCGATCATCATCGGTGCCGGAGGTCATGGGGCCAATCCGCAGTTCCGCAGCATGTTCTACCCGGCGTGGAGAGAGCCCGCTTTCGTGTCGAGCGGTTGGGCGTTGCTGGGACCGCGCGGTCAGGACGCCAGCGGCATCATCGCCGGCATGAGAGTCGGCGCGAACCTCGCGGGGATGCAGCAGAACCTCTCGTACGGCAGCACGTTCCATTTCCCGGGCAACCTCGCCACGCGGGATCCCTACACGGACATGCTTCCTGGTCACCCGACGTTCTCGATGCGGGGATCCACGGGCATCAACCTTCTCACCGATTCCTTCCAACACCTGATCGTGGTGAACCAGGTGGGGAAGCGGTTCTTCAACGAAATGCTTGTCACAACCAGGCAGGGTGGCGCCGCGTTTCCGGCCGGGCCCGGCAAAGGCCAGCCGAAAAAGGGGCTCGACCACGTGCAGCTCGATTGGCGCAATGCGAGCGTCGCCAACATCAGGGCGACATACTCAGAGCCCAATAGCGTTCATGCCGCGCTGGCGATGAACGAGGGTTCGAAGGCTCCGGACTTTTTCTCCGGACCGATCTGGGCGATTTTCGACCGCGCTGCAGTGGAGCGTGACAAATGGAATATCGATCCTCCGTTCACGTCGCTGACCAATGGCTTCTTTTTCAAGGCCGACACGATCGAGGAGTTGGCTGCCAAGATTCTCAAAGGTCATGAGTTTCAGAGGGTCCCGTTGACGCACCTGAAGGAAACGGTGGCGAAGTGGAACTCGTACGTGGACAAGGGCAGCGATCCGGAGTTCGCGCGTGGGTCCGATGCGCCCATGCACAGGATCGACACGCCGCCGTTCTACGCCGCGGCGTTCTATCCGGTCTGGCACGATTCGTACGGTGGTCTCCGCATCAATGGGCGGGCCCAGGTCATAGACATGCAGGGCGAGCCCATACCCGGCCTGTATGCCGGCGGAGAGTCAAGTGGTGGCGGCAACCAGCATGGATTGGGGAGAGCCCTCGTCCATGGCTACATCGCCGGCACGTTCGCCGCTAAGGAGACCACCTAACGTGGGCGATCAGACGTCCGGCGCGATTGACGTGTCTCCCGACGTTGTCGACGCCGGGGAAGAAACCGAGCACACAACGAATGTCGTCGTGTGGGATGTACCGTCGGCGATCGTGGTTGGCGAACGATTCAGGATAAAGGTCGGGATGAAGTGCTCCAATGAGTGCGATCTCACTGACAGCCCGTTCGACATCTACGACGAGGGCCTGCAGCCGGGATCCGGGATCCGGGATCCGGGATCCGAAGAGGGATCAGGGATCGGGGAACAGGGATCGAAAGAGGGAAGGCGAGTAGCCACGGGAACACTGTCGGGCGAAACGTGGCCCGACACGACCGGCCTCTATGTGGCGGAGGTTGAACTTGAAGCGCCGGCGGCGGAGGGCCTCTATACGTGGACCGTGAAGGGCCCTTCGACCGGGCTCGGGACAGGCCCGGAATCGGATGTCGAGATCCCGCACGCTGAGGGCTCCATCAGTTTTGGAGTCAGAGTCGTCAGCCATCCTGAATACCTGGTGAGGGTCGAGACCGTCGACCAGGCAAGTCAAACGCCCCTCAGCGGTGCCCGCGTGGTGATGCACCCGTATAAGGCCGTCACCGACGAGCGTGGCATCGCGGAGGTGCGGGTTGCGAAAGGTGCGTACAAGCTCTTCGTCTCGCAAAGCAGGTATTTCACGTTCGGCCTGCCCGTCGAGGTTGACGCGGACATGACGACGAGAGCCGAGCTGTACGTGGAGCCGGTGCAGGAACGCAATTGATGATTCAAGAGGACACAAAGACGGTTTAACCACGAAGATCTCGAAGGACACGATGAAAACGGAACACAAAAGAATTTATTTTTCTTTGTGTTCTAACCTTCGTGCTCTTCGTGACCTTCGTGGTTAAGACCGTCTTTGTGCCCTTGACTCAGTCTTACGGGATCGGCAGCAGCGACTTATCTTTCGGACGCACGCGCTGGTCGGCCACATTCAATAGAATCGTGGTCGCCGCATAGTCACCCATCAGCGCAACAATATTGACGACTCCCTGATTTCCAAACAGCGTCACGGCGCGGGCGAAGGTATCCGATCCCACTTTGTGTTTGCCGATCGCATCGCGGCCAAGCTGCACAATGACCGCGTCCTTTTCTCCCAGCGTCGTCACCGGTCTGCGATATTTGACGGTGTCGATGACCGCCTGCTGCAGCCCCGCCTTCAGAGCGGGAGGTTCGTGCGCGGTCCACACATATTCACTGTCCATCTCTCGCGCCGTGACCAGGATCGCCAACTCCACCAAGCGCGGCTCGAGACCGGATTTACGTCGAAGATAGTCATTCAAGCCAGTCATGGAATCGGCCACGGGTTGGCTATAGAGCCGTATTGATCCCGGTCCGAAGGCATCGACCCTCGCGTCGTAGATCTTCTTTCCGGCTTCGTTCAACGCTTCCCGTTTGACCGACGGAAAACGGTTGCCCGTCTCGGGATAGATATCCTTTGGAAGTACCGCCTGTCCCGCGGCCACGGTGGTTCCAATCACCAACCCCAGACCTATCAGAGCGTGAAGAGATCTCATTTCGGCCTCCTGACGAGAGACGTGAACACTTCCGTTGGGCGCGATTCTAAGCCTTGGGATGACGGGCGGCAATCACTATCGGCGCGCAAGGACCACCGTTCGTCATCGCCACCGCCAGCCACCCCTGGCCCGGTGGATTAGTCGAGCCGGCTTGGTCATGTTCACCTCGATGAGGCGCGCGCACTGACCGCCGCGTTCAACCACGCCGGACGCGCATGGTACGCTGAGACCGCCTTGATGGCTCCAGCGTCCACTACAACCCATGGCCGCGCGGGTCGCGGAGCGCTGTTGGTCGGCGCGGGCATTCTCGTCAGTCGTCTCGCCGGGCTGGTCAGGCTCCAGGTCTTTGCGCACTACTTCGGACTTCAGTCGGACGCCGCCGATGCCTTCAACGCGGCGTTTCGCATTCCCAACTTTCTCCAGAATCTGTTCGGCGAAGGCGCGCTCTCCGCGTCCTTCATCCCTGTCTATGCGTCGCTCGTCGCGCGCGGCGAGCGCAAGGACGCCGACCGGGTCGCAGGCGCGGTCGGTGCGCTGCTGGCGCTCGTCATCGCGGTCCTGGTCGTCGCCGGAGTGCTGGCGACGCCGATGCTGATTGCCGCGATCGCGCCAGGTTTCACGGGCGACAAGCGCGAACTGACAATCCAACTCGTTCGGATCCTTTTCCCTGGCGCCGGACTGCTCGTACTGTCCGCGTGGTGCCTGGGCGTGCTCAACAGCCATCACCGGTTCCTGCTGTCGTACGCGGCGCCCGTCATGTGGAACGCCGCCATGATTGCGACGCTTGTCGCCTTCGGCGCGAGCTCGTCGCTGTCGCGTCTCGCGGTGCTGCTGGCATGGGGATCGGTCATCGGCAGCTTCGTGCAGTTCGCGGTGCAGGTGCCGGTCGTCCTGCGTGTCGCGCCGGATCTGCGATTCGCGCTCGACATCGCGTCGGACCACGTGAAGATCGTCACGCGGAACTTCGTTCCCGTCTTCATCAGCCGCGGCGTCGTGCAGGTGAGCGCGTACATCGACACGCTGCTCGCCAGCCTGCTCCCGACAGGCGCGGTCACGGGCATCGCCAACGCGCAGCTGCTGTACACGCTGCCAATCAGTCTCTTCGGGATGTCGGTTGCGGCCGCGGAGCTGCCGTCGATGTCGGGTGAAGCCAGCGCGGACGATGCCGGACGCGAGATGCTGCGCAGCCGGCTCGATGGGGGCCTTCGACGGATCGCGTTCTTCGTGGTGCCCTCCGCGATGGCGTTCCTCGCCCTCGGTGACGTGCTCGTCGCCGCGCTGCTCGAGAGCGGGCGCTTCCTCCATGCGGATTCGGTCTACGTCTGGGGGATTCTCGCGGGTTCATCCGTCGGCCTGCTGGCGTCGACGCTTGGCCGGCTCTACTCCTCGACCTACTACGCTCTTCGGGACACGCGGACGCCGCTGCGCTTTGCCCTCATCCGAGTCGCGCTGACGACAGTGCTTGGATATTTCTTCGCGATTCCGCTGCCGCGGTTACTCGGTGTCCCGCAGGTGTGGGGCGCCGCGGGGCTGACGTCGTCTGCGGGAATCGCCGGCTGGGTTGAGATGCTGCTGCTGAGGAGAACCATGAATCAGCGAATCGGCAGGACGGGATTGCCGGCGAGCTATGTTGGGAAGCTGTGGACGGCGGCCATCGCTGGTGCCGCGGCCGCGTGGGCGGTGAAGTTGTCGATTCCCGCGTTGCCTCCGGCCGTCGCCGCGGTGCTCATCATCGGACCGTACGGTCTGGTCTTCCTCGCGATGACCTTCGCGCTGCGGATCCCCGAAGCGTCAACAGCCGTCGGTCGATTTCTTCGACGCCTTTGACTCAGCGTTCACGCAGTCTGGCGATCCGATCGATGACGTCCTCATGCAGCATGAGCATGTAACGTTTGAGCTCCTCGAACGTCGTATCCTGACGGTCGAATCGTCCGGTGATTTCCTGACGCATCGCAGAAAATTCGCGATGCGTCTCGTCGCGCAGTTGCACGATCTGCGCTTCGACCGATGTCAGACGGCCATCGACCGACGTCATCCGGGATGGCAAATCCTTCAACATCTCCACGTATTGCTCCAGAACGTCGACGCGTGGGGATCCGGGATCCGGGATCCGGTTCGATTTGGGATTTGGATCTTGCCTGTAAACGCCAACTCCCAAGATGTTCTGAACACCTTGGGAGTTGCGAGTTGCGATTTGGGTTTTGGGATTTACCAGCGCGGCTCTTGCCGTCGGCCGCCGCCGCCACCGCCGCCACGACCACCACCACCACGACCGCCGCCGCCCCCGCCGAAGCCGCCCCCTCCGCTGCGCGGCTGCTGCGGGCGCGCTTCATTGACCGTCAGCGTCCGGCCGCCGAAGCTATGCTCGTGCAGCTGGCTGATGGCATTCTGCGCGTCCTGGTCGTTCGCCATTTCCACGAAGGCGAACCCGCGCGCGCGGCCGGTTTCCCGGTCCCGCATGACGTTCACTGTGGAGACAGTGCCCGCCTGCGCGAACAACGCGGTGAGGTCATCTTCGTTGGTGTCGTAGGGAAGATTACCGACGTAGAGTTTGTTACCCATTCTGCACTCTGTGCATCATATCGATGCTCACTGGAAACGCGGCGCTCGGAGCGGGATGCTCAAGCTTCACTGCGCAGGAGGGACGCGAGGAATTTGCTCTCGTATCGATTCTGACGCGCGCAAGGCGGCGGGGCGTCTGCTTCCTTTTTAACCGCGCCAGTATAGCGGAAACCCGGACAGCTCAGTGCAGCTGAAGCTCGGGCATGGGTCGCCCGGCAAAGAGCGGCCGGCACGCCCGGGCCATCCAGCGCGCCCGGCGCGCGGAACGGCTGACGCGTGCGCTGTCTGTGGCGATGCCCGTGTTCGCGTACATCTGCCGATAAATCTTCGAGATGAGCACGAAGGCGAGCCGTGCCTTCAGCGATTTCACGACCGATGCCCGCTCCCAGATGCTGCGGAAGCTGTAGAAACTGTCCCACACTTCCTGCGTCTGCCTGCGGATGTCGTCGGCCGACATCACCGGGTGGTCCATGTAGACCTTCGGGCGCTGCGCCTGCGGGATCAGCCAGTGCCGGTTGATCGGGATGCCGCCGATGCGCTCGGGATTGTCGCCCAGCGACTTTTCCCACGCTGCGAAATCCAGCGTGCCGGGGAAGGGCGTCAGCATCACGAACTGCGCGAACGTGATCCCCGCCTCCTTGGCGACCTTGAGCGTCGCGTCGAATGAATCGGGACGATCGCCGGGCAATCCGAAGATGAACGAGCCGAGCACGTGCACGTCGTGCTCCTTGAACGCCCGGAGCCGCTTGACCAGCGAGTCGCCGCTCTCGTTGAAGTTCTTGTAGATCGACTTCAGCCCCTCTTCGGTCACCGACTCGACGCCGACGAGCGCGCCCTTGATGTGCGCCCGCTTCATCGCCTCGAGGAACTCGGTGTCTTCGCCGGCTTCCATCGTGATCTGCGTGAAGAAGACCGTATCCTTGGGCAGCCGCCCGAGCTGTTCCATCAGCGCGAAGCGCTCGGCGCGGACCGCTTCGAGCTGGTGCAGATGTGATTTGTCCTCGCGGCGCGCGGCCATCCGCAGATCTTCGAGCGTGACTGGATAGAAATTGTCGTCCGCAAGCGCGATGAACCGGAATCCGCGCCGGCGGAGATCGAGGATCTCTTCCACGACCTGCTCGTAGCCGCGCTGTCGTGGACGCTGGCCGTCGGTGCGCCAGACGGAGCAGAACGAACAGTGCTTCGGGCAGCCGCGGATCGTCTGCACCGACGCCCACATATACCGCCCCTCGGGCAGCAGTTCCCACCGCGCGGGGAGAAAGTCGGTGCCTTCAATCTGTCCGCCGGCATACGACGGACGCAGCGTGCCCGCGGCAGCGTCGCGCAGGACTTCAGCCCACACGTGGTCGCCGTCGCCGGTCACCACGGCGTTCGCGTCGCCCAGGTCTCGCGCCTCATCCGGGTA
>Ga0184628_10000589_pt1 | contig 19229 bp, 15 predicted proteins | sample PLM4_5_b1_FD_133149 | JGI IMG/M metagenome (GOLD analysis project Ga0184628, IMG submission 133149) | Groundwater sediment microbial communities from an aquifer in East River, Colorado, USA - PLM4_5_b1 | ecosystem: Environmental > Terrestrial > Soil > Riparian zone | place: USA: East River... | reverse complement strand
GCGGGGAGCCCAGCTCCCGTGGAATCGGTGACTCGTCCCGAAAGCTTTGGGCCGCTCGTATCCTGAGCGGACAACGTAACGGAACACATCAAGAGGAGCAGCGCGCTTCCCGACCATTGTTTCTAACCCATCCGTTCCTCTCCTGTGACTGCGTGACTCGTTCGCTACGCAGCCTTGGCTCAAAGTAGACGCCAATGGAGATGAAAGAGTGCGTCTCGCAACATTTCTCTACAGTTTCGCAGCGGAGATGGGACAAGCATCGCGGGTTTTCGCGGGTGATGCGTTAGGGAGGCAGGATAGATTTCTTAAAGATGAATACCGTTCTGAGGCAGGTTATCAAGGAGGAACTCGAAGCAAGAGAGAATCCGTTACCCAGCGACCCGTTGTTCCTCAATCAGTACTGAACGCGGTACAAGAAAATACGGAGGGCATTGAAGACGGCGTGTGAACTGGCAAAAGTTCCCCACAAAATGCCTAGGGACGGAGTTGAACCGCCGACGCCGGCCTTTTCAGGGCCGCGCTCTACCAGCTGAGCTACCTAGGCACAGGCAAACCTTATAAAGATAGCGGACAGGGACGACTTCGTAAAGCCTCGATTTGATATGGAGTCGGATCGTGGCGGTCCTTTTTTGTCCGGATCAGCGATAAGCTATGGAGTTGTGGATACTCCACTGAATCTTCTCAAGGAAAAATTCGGCTTTACGGACTTCCGTCCGGCGCAGCGCCAGATCGTCGATCTGGTGATGGCAAGTCGGAATGTCGTTGGCGTGATGCCCACGGGAAGCGGCAAGTCGCTATGCTTCCAGCTGCCTGGTTTGGTTCTGCCCGGTTTGACCCTCGTCATTTCACCGCTGATTGCGTTGATGAAAGACCAGGTCGATCACCTCGAGGAGCTTGGAATTCCGGCGTCGGTGATCAACAGCACGGTTCCCAGGCACATTCAGAACGATCGCCTTGAAGCTGCTATCGCAGGGAAGCTCAAGATTCTTTACGTCGCACCCGAACGATTTCAAAACGATGACTTTCGCCTGGCGCTCAAACGAATCCGCGTGAGCCTGTTTGCGGTGGATGAGGCGCACTGCGTTTCGATGTGGGGACATGATTTTCGGCCTGACTATCTTCGACTGAGAAAAGTCATCGCCGAACTTGGCAAACCACCCGTGATTGCACTGACGGCAACTGCGACTCCAGCAGTTCGTGAGGATATCGTCAAACAGCTGGGTATCGAGGGTGCCGTTGAGATTGTCAGCGGGTTTGACCGCTCGAATCTTTACCTGGAGGTTCGCGAGACGTCGACGGTAGCTGAGAAAGCGCGGGCCATTGCCGGATTGTGCAGAGACGCCAGGACGGGAATCGTCTATGCGGGAACGCGCCGAAATGTCGAAGACATTCATCGATCGCTGAAGCGGAACGGCATCGATGCGGTAGCCTATCACGCCGGCCTCTCCACCACGGAGCGCAAGGCCGTTCAGGATCGATTCATGTCGCGCGAAGCGGGCATCATCGTGGCAACCAATGCGTTTGGAATGGGAATTGACCGGTCCGATGTTCGCTTCGTCGTTCATGCCGATATTCCGGATTCCGTTGAAGCGTACTATCAGGAAATTGGTCGCGCAGGACGAGACGGCGGCCCGGCTCAGTGTCTGCTCCTGTTCAACTATGCCGATAAGTGGATACCCGAACTGTTCATCGATGCGGGTCATCCTCCAGCCGACTATCTGAAGCAGACTTTTGGGAGACTGCTGAGTGCCGGTGAACCGGTCGTGATCGGAGAGCCATGGAAGAAAGTGACCTCTCGAATGGACCAGCGCTTTCACGCGGCCGTGTCGCTGCTGCAGCGCGCCGGATACGTCGAACGCGTTCATTCACCGAACGGCTCCGGTGTGAGAATACTTCGGCCAAAGGACAGGGACCTTTCCGATTTCAATTTCGAGGAACTGGAACGGCGGCGAGAGTTTGAATATCGAAAGCTGGCTGTGATGCTGCAGTATGCCAGCCGGTTCAAGAAACACTGCTACCGATCGTTTATCCTGCGGTACTTCGGCGAATGGAGCAATGTTCGGGACTGTGGGAATTGCAGTCGATGCGCTCCGGAAAGGCGGGTCGAGCTTTCTCCGGAACCGGAGCCCGAACCCCTGAAGCGGGTAGTCGCTGCGTCCGCTTCCACATCTGTTGCCGCAGTTGCCGTGGCGAGGCCCGTTGCTGCCGAAAATGCGACAGTGGTCACATTGAAGGTACTCTCCTGCATTCTGCGCGCAAAAGAACAGCTCGGACGCGGCAAAGTGGCCAAGATCCTCGCAGGTTCGGAAGACGTATCGATCCAGGATTTCCGAAGCCTGACAACTTATGGAATTCTCTCCACCTATCCCATTCGCACGATCACCGAAGTCATCGATCGACTGATTGAGGAAGGCTACATCGATGCGGGGCAGGGCCTGCGTCCGGTGATAGCTGTCACGCCAAAGGGCCATCAGTTCATCAAAGACCGGCCAAGATAAATGTTTCCTACGGCTGGTAGCCCAACGCCTGAAGTGTCTTCAGAGTAATGGCTTGTGTGCCTATGGCGGTGAGATATCGCTTTCGATCGGGAGCGGCCTTCGCCGCATACGCGTCAAAATCCTTAGTCCAGAGACGGCGGGCTACATACGCGGATAGTAACGAAAGCAGTCGACGAGATGATCGTTGACCATGCCGACGGCCTGCATGAAGGCATAGCAAATCGTCGTACCAACGAATCGGAACCCGCGACGCTTGAGATCTTTACTGAGCGCATCGGACTCTTCCGTACGGGCCGGGATTTTCTTGAACGCGTCCCACCGGTTGACTCTGGGCCGGCCATCCACGAATTTCCAGACATAGGTGTCGAAGCTTCCGAATTCCTTTTGCACATTTAGAAATGCCTTGGCGTTGCTGACTGTGGATTCGATCTTCAATCGGTTTCGGACGATGCCCGGATCCAGCATCAGTTTCTCGATTCGAGCCTTGGAAAATTTCGAAACAGCGACCGGGTCGAAGTCGCGAAAAGCTGTCCGGTAGTTCTCTCGCTTATTCAAAATCGTCTGCCAGCTCAATCCGGCCTGAGCTCCTTCCAACGTCAGGAACTCGAAGAGCGTTCTGTCGTCATGAACCGGCACGCCCCATTCTTTGTCGTGATAGGTGAGATTGGGTTCTGAAGCGGCCCATGGGCAGCGCACTTTTGTCTCTCGAGAACTCTTTTGCATGTTGCTCCAAATTCTAAATCGGGAATTACAGGATGCGGTCCTTCCTGTTACATTATCCTGATGTTCACGAAGGTCGAATCGAAACCTGTATTCCCCGAACTCGAAAAGACAGTACTGAAACGTTGGCAGACCCGGCAGACGTTCGAGAAGTCGCTGGAACGATCGAAGGATAAGCCCGAATTCATCTTCTATGACGGTCCGCCGTTTCCCACCGGCAGCCCGCACTACGGCACTATTTTTGTAAGCATTCTGAAAGACGTCGTCCCCCGATATAAGACGATGCGCGGCTTCTATGTGCCGCGCGCATGGGGTTGGGACTGCCACGGACTTCCGGTGGAGACCCAGGCGGAAAAAAATCTTGGAATCAAGGACAAGAGGGAGATTGAGCAGAAAATTGGCGTCAAGGCGTTCAACGACGAGTGCCGAAGTATCGTCTCCAATTTCAATTCCGCCTGGAAGGTGTACATCGATCGCATCGGGCGATGGGTGGACTTTGATCATCCGTATCAGACGCTTGATGCGACATTCATGGAATCCGTCATCTGGGCGTTCTCCGAGATCTACAACAAGGGCCTGATCTATAAAGATTTTCGTGTCAGCCCGTACTGTTATCGCTGCCAGACGGCGTTGTCTGTTTCGGATACGCGCATGGACGACGCGACCCGGATGAAGCAGGACCGGACAATCACGGTGAAGTTTCCCGTTCGCGATCGGGAGAACACGTACTTTCTCGCGTGGACGACGACACCCTGGACGCTGCCGTCCAACCTTGCGCTGGCCGTCGGCCCCGGAATCGCTTACGTGTATGCGAAGAAGGGTAACGAAACCTTCATTCTGGCGAAAAGCGCTTTGGCACGTTACAAGAAGGAACTGGAAGGAATCGAGGTTCTTCGAGAACTTACCGGTAGCGAACTCGTAGCAGAGAAGCTTCGCTACGAACCACTCTTCCCATACTTTCGAGACCGTTCCCCGAAACTTTTCCAGGTGCTGGCTGCGGATTTCGTGGGTACCGACGACGGTACAGGCATTGTTCATATCGCTCCGGCGTTTGGCGAAGACGACTACTGGGTTGGCAGGAAGGCAGACATCAGTCCGATCTGTCCGGTCGACGAACAGGGATGCTTCACCTCGGAGGTCACGGATTTTGCCGGACGCAATGTCCATGAAGCCAACGCGGATGTGATCCGCCATCTCAAGGCTGCCGGCCTGGTGATCAAAGACGAAACCATCGAGCACAACTATCCCCACTGCTGGCGATGCACGACCGCGCTGATCTACAAGGCGCTTGACGCATGGTATCTGAACGTTGAAAAGATCAAGGATCAACTGGTCGAGTGCAATCAGGAGATCGAGTGGTATCCGGAGACGATCAAGAACGGACGTTTTGGCAAGTGGCTTCAGAACGCACGAGATTGGAACATTTCTCGTAATCGATATTGGGCCACACCGATTCCAGTCTGGGAGTGCGGTTCCTGCAAGAAGCGGGAAGTCCTCGGTTCAATCCAGGAAATTGAAAAGCGGGCGGGCCAGAAGATTGCGGACCTGCACAAGGAATTCCTGGATGCGGTCGTGTATGCGTGTGCGTGTGGCGGCACGATGAAACGCACCCCGGAAGTGCTGGATGGGTGGTTCGAGTCCGGTTCCATGCCCTACGGTCAGTTTCACTATCCCTTTGAACGGGCGGAGCATTTCCGGTCGCATTTCCCGGCCGATTTCATTGTCGAATACCCGGGGCAGATTCGCGGTTGGTTCTATGTCCTGCATGTCTTGTCCACCGCGCTCTTCGGGAAGCCGGCGTTTCGAAACTGTCTTGTTCACGGAACGCTTCTGGCCGCCGATGGAAAGAAGCTTTCGAAATCGCTGAAGAACTACACCGATCCTTTGCAGCTCATGGATCGCCATGGGGCGGATTCGCTTCGCATGTATCTGCTTTCGTCTTCGGCAGTGCAGGCCGACGATCTGAGTTTTCGAGACGATGGTGTTGAGGCGATCACACGAACCATTCTTCTGCCAATCTGGAACGCCCTGTCGTTTTTCGTTTCGTATGCCACGATTGATGGCATCGCACAATCGGATCTGACCTGGAGCGATTCCTTTGAGTTCGATGAACTCGATCTTTACATCCTTTCCGAAACAGAGCTCGTCATCACTCGCGCGACGGAACGTATGGATCGATACGCCATCCATGAAGCCGCACAGCTGTTCGCTCCGTTCCTGGATACGCTGAACAACTGGTATATCCGAAGGAGCCGCGCTCGCGTATGGGCGAAGGATCCACGGCAGCCAAGCAAGATGGCCTTTTACGCCACGCTCTACCGTGTTCTCTCGCGCGTGACGACGATGCTTGCTCCGTTCTGCCCCTTTGTCGCCGAAAGTGTCTGGGAACGGCTCGGGTATAGCGACAGCGTTCATTTCGAGAATTGGCCGACTGCGGAGTCGAAGTACATCAACGAGTCCTTGTCTCAGCAGGTGGCCGTGGCGCGGACAATCATTACGGCAGGGCTCGCCATTCGCGCGCGAGAGAAGATTCGCGTCCGACAGCCACTGCCCAGTGCGCGGGTTGCTCTGTCTTCGGCTGTGGATCTTCGGCGACAGATTGGAGCAGTGGCGACGGAACTGAACGTGAAGTCGATCGAGATCGTCAAGAACGCTTCCGATATCGCGGACCGGGTCGCGAAGGCGCAGGCGAAGAAGCTGGGGCCGAAGTACGGAGGCGCGGTGCAGGGGATCATCAAGGATCTGAAGGAAGGTCGGTTTACTCAGAACTCGGACGGCACGGTTTCGGTTGGGCAGCTCAGCTTGCTGGCAGACGAAGTGGAAATCAGTTTCGTTGGGAAACAGGGGCTGTCGGTGGAGTCTGAAGACGGAGTTGTGGTGGCGCTTTCAACGGAGATCACCCCGGAGTTGGAGTTGGAGGGGGATGCGCGTGATCTGGTGCGAGCGATTCAGGATCTAAGAAAGGACGCGAATCTGGAGTTCTCGGATCGGATTGCGCTGGGCATTCGGGGGGCGGATGACGTGATCGCCGTGCATCGGGAGTACGTGATGGGTGAAACGCTTGCGACGTCGGTGGTGGGGGAAGTTCAGAAGCCGCTTGTTTCGAAGCCGGTGGAGATAGGGAAGCGTTCGGTGCAGATCTCTTTGGAAAAAGAATCCCTCTCCTGAAGGGAGAGGGTGGCCCGCGCCAGCGGGCCGGGTGAGGGATGAAAAAAATTATCTTCACCCCTCACCCGGCGCTGCGCGCCACCCTCTCCCTTCAGGAGAGGGATTTTCTTCCAACCATTTCTACTTCTTCTTCGAAGTCTGGCCGTTCTCCGAACCTGCTGCAGCGGATGAGACAACTGGAGGGACCGTCGGAATTCCCAGTCCCATGATCTCCCTCAGAGCCAGTTCGATCCGTCCGCGATAGTCGTGGTTGTCCTTGAGGAATTGTCGTGCGTTGTCGCGTCCCTGACCGAGGCGTTCTCCCTGGAAGGAGAACCACGCCCCGCTCTTGTCGACGATGTTCTTTTCCACGGCGACGTCCAGAAGGTCGCCTTCGCGGGAGATCCCCAGTCCGTACATGATGTCGAATTCCGCCTCACGAAACGGAGACGCTACCTTGTTCTTGACGATCTTCGCCTTGGTCCGGTTCCCGACAATTTCATCGCCGTCCTTGATGGAGGCGATTCGGCGCACATCGACGCGTACCGACGCATAGAATTTCAGGGCACGGCCGCCCGTTGTCGTTTCGGGATTGCCGAACATCACGCCGATCTTTTCGCGAATCTGATTGATGAAGATCAGGGTGGTTTTGGATTTGGAAACGATACCGGTGAGTTTACGAAGAGCCTGTGACATCAGCCGGGCCTGGAGGCCCATTTGCGCATCGCCCATGTCGCCTTCGAGTTCGGCTCGCGGCACCAGTGCGGCAACCGAGTCGACGACGACGATGTCGACCGCACCGCTTCGAATCAGCACTTCGGCAATCTCCAGCGCCTGTTCGCCGCTGTCGGGCTGGGATACCAGCAGATTGTCGATGTCGACCCCAAGATTTCGCGAGTACACCGCATCCAGCGCATGTTCGGCATCGATGAATGCAGCGGTTCCGCCGTTCTTCTGCGCTTCCGCGATGGCATGAAGCGACAGCGTGGTTTTTCCGCTCGATTCCGGTCCGAAAATTTCAATCACACGGCCTCTGGGGTATCCTCCGACTCCGAGTGCGGAGTCCAGAGAGATGCATCCCGATGAAATCGCTTCCAGCGCCAGACTGGGGTCGATACTCCCAAGTCGCATGATCGAGCCTTTGCCAAATTGCTTCTCGATTTGAGAGAACGCAAGGTCGATCGCTTTGTTTTTTTCAGATCTTTCTTCAGCCATTACTTCCTTCCTCTATTTCGTCCGCTTGAGATTTCCGTACTGAACCAGGCGGAGTTCTTCGCGAATCAGTCCGTTGAGTTGATCGGGGCCCGTGGATTCCTCCGAAAAACTCCGTACCCGCTTTCGATAGCGTGTTTCGCGAGGGTTCAGGGCCTGAGCCGTCTTGAAGCACTCCTGGGCTTTTCGCAGCCAGTTCATTTCCAGACACAGCAGTCCAAGCTGGTAAAACGCCTCGTCAAACTGGGGATCCATTTGGGTCGCGCGCCTCAGATGCTGGATGGCGCGTTTGTGCTCTCCATTGGTGTAATAAACCGAACCGAGAAGAAAGTGGACAGCCGCACTCGGTTTCAACTTCAGAGCCTTGGAGAGATGCTTCAGCGCCTGTTTGCTGTTTCCAATACCGGCGAGCAATGAACCCAGAGTGGCATGCGCGGCGGACGAGTCCTTTCTCAGACCGACGGCCCGCTCCAGTCGGAACTGAGCATCGTGAAGATCGCCGGTTCGCTGCTGGATCAGTCCGAAAAGAAAGGTGGCTTCGAAGTTATCCGGCTTTGCTTCGAGAATCGGACGCAGACATTCCAGGGCACGAGGATAGTCCTTTGCCTGGAAATGTACTTCCGCAAGCAGCAATGCCAGATCGATGTTGGCGGGGTCATGCTTTGCAGCGGACTTAAGGAAGTGCAGGCTTTCACGCGCGCGGTCCGCCACGATCAGATCGTAGGATTTCTCAATCCACAGACTGAACTGTTTTCGATCCGACCCGCGGTATGCCGACATAATGCGCTGCATGCGAGAACTCAGGCGTTCGACCTCTTCGGTCTCCAGAATTCTCGAGTCGATTCGGCGCCGCCAGTCTTCTTCGAGATTCTTCAGATCGATTCCCGCCGTCTCCAGAGAATCGGTCAGCGTTTCTATCATAGTGTGATCGATGAAATTGCTTGCGGCCACCCGTTCGATGGTTTCCATGAGTCCGTCGACGCGTTTGGTCAGCATGGAAACGGTGTATTCCAGTGTACTGATTCGCTCCAGGACATGTTCCTCCAGAAAAGGAATCGACCCATCAAATGTGGTCGAACCGGAGGAGACCAGCAGCCTGGATCCGCATTTCCAGCAGAACTCCCGATTTAAAGGATTTCGTGTGGTGCACTTTTGGCAATGAACCATATAGACACAGCTTCCTACATTTATGGACAAAGGAGGTCCAAAACTTTTATTAGTATTTAAAGAATCCTTGCCCGGATTTCCGTCCCAGTTGACCCGCATCGACCATCTTGCGCAAAAGAGGGCAGGGCCGGTGCTTTGGGTCCCCCAATCCGCTATGCAGAACTTCCATCGTATATAGGCAAACATCAAGGCCAATCATGTCTGCCAGCGCGAGGGGGCCGATTGGGTGGTTCATTCCCAGCTTCATCACCTGATCCACGGATTCTGCGGAACTGACACCCTCCATCACACAGTAGATGGCTTCGTTGATCATGGGCATCAACACTCTGTTGGACACGAATCCCGGAGAATCGTTGACTGTTACCGCTGTTTTACCGAGAGCTTCCGACAGTCTCGCTGTCGCCTGTTGTGTTTCGTCGGTCGTCGCCAGACCGCGCACAATTTCCGCCAGATTCATCACGGGAACAGGATTCATGAAATGCATTCCGATAACTCTGCCGGGCCGATGGGTTGCCGATGCAATTTTTGTAATCGAGATCGAGGACGTGTTCGAAGCCAGAATAACTCCGGGGCGTGCAATCTCATCGAGTGCTTTGAATATCTGGAGCTTCGCGTCGATATTCTCAATCACCGCTTCAATAATGAAGTCGGCCGTCGAGAGGTCTTTCAGGTTAACCGTGGTTGCAATTCGTGCTGTGGCCGCTTCCTTTTCCGCCGCAGAAAGTTTTCCTTTTGCCGTCTCACGGTCCATATTGCGAGAAATTGTCGATAGTGCACGCTCGAGTGCTTTCGGATCGACATCGCAGAGGATGACGCGAATTCCGGATCGAGCCGCAACATGGGCGATGCCGTTTCCCATGGTGCCTGCCCCTACGATTCCAATAGTCCGGATTTCTTCCATCATCTCTGAATTGCCATGGCGACAGCGTTTCCTCCACCGAGACACAGGGTGGCGATGCCTCGTTTCGATTGACGCCGGATCATCTCAAAGAGCAGGGTGACGAGAATCCGTGCGCCGCTTGCGCCGATGGGATGACCAAGTGCCACAGCGCCTCCGTTGACATTTACTTTCTCCGGCGGAAGACCCAATTGTTCGATCACAGCGACGGCCTGCACAGAAAACGCTTCATTGAGTTCGAAGAGATCCACGCTTTCCATTTTCCAGCCAGTCTTCAGGAGCAATTTCTGAACCGCTTTGACCGGAGCCATCATGACCAGTGCTGGTTCAATTCCGCTTACGGCGTGGCCTGCAATACGGGCCAGCGGTGTCCTGCCAAGCTGGCTGGCGCGGTCCGCTGAAGTGACGATCAGGGAAGCCGCGCCATCATTCACACCGGGAGCATTCCCTGCAGTCACCGTGCCATCCTTCTTGAATGCCGGTTTGAGTGCGCGAAGGGTTTCAATGGAAGCATCCGGTCTCGGTCCTTCATCCGTGTCAAAGAGCAGGGGATTGCCCCGTTTCTGCGGCACCTGTATGCCCTGGATTTCGTCTTTGAACCTTCCGTTTCGGATGGCATCGATGGCCTTGCGGTGACTGTTCAGCGCGAATTCGTCCTGACGTTCGCGCGAAACTCGATATTTTTCGGCCACTATTTCGCCGGTATTTCCCATGTGGAATTTTTCAAAAGCATCCGTCAGGCCATCGTGGATCATCGAATCGACAATGGTTCCGTCCCCAAGCCGGTATCCGTCACGTCCGCCGGGAAGCAAGTAGGGTGCGTTACTCATGCTTTCCATGCCGCCGGCGACGACGATCTCCGAATCGCCCGTCATGATGGCCTGTGCGGCCAGAGCGACAGCTTTGAGGCCGGAGCCGCAAACCTTATTTATCGTCAAAGCCGCGACTTCCGGTGGAAGCCCGCCTCCCAGTGCGGCCTGACGCGCCGGATTTTGTCCGAGACCGGCCGAGATCACGTTGCCCATGATGACTTCGTCGATATCGGATGGACTCAGCCCGGCCCGCTCGTATGCGGCGCGAACGACGAGAGCCCCCAGCTGAGGAGCAGTGAGTGGTTTTAAGGATCCCTGAAACTTGCCAATTGGAGTTCGAACAGCACTGATGATGACGGGTTCTTTCAAGGGTCACCTCCCGCCATTGGAATGACGATCCCTACTAGTATAGATGAAAGTTCACATCGATACGCACTGGAGTGGCGACCGCCTGCCCCTGGTAAGTTCCGGGTTTGCAGTGGAAACTCTTTGCGACAAATCGGCTGGCTTCATCGTCGAGACCGTATCCGAGTCTCTGAGCAATCCTGTTTACGGTGACTGTTCCGTCCCTGTTGACGATTACATCCAGCACAACGGTGCCCTGGATACGTCCTTTGCGCGCATCATCGGTGTAGTTGGGCTCCGTCGATGGCAGGGGGCACGACGGAGGTGACGCTCCTCCTTTGCCTATCGTGACAATTGGGTTGCCCGGTCCTCCAGGGCCATTTCCAGGACCCGGTCCGTACGGGCCACTCTTATCGCCGACTCCATGGTCGTTTCCCTCTCCGATGCCTCCGTCTTTACCAGGTCCACCGGAAGGCGGGCCCGGTAAGCCATTGGGATCGCCGAGCTGCAGGATCAGGTTTTGATTTATTACGGTGGGTAGCACCGCGTCGACGATGGTTGGCTGCGCCATCAGTTCCGATGTTATCAGCATGACGAAAGGAGTCGGCGGTACCAGCTGAAATGCGGCTGCTCTTGGTAGTACACCCCTGGACGCCGGCGTTGGAGACTTCATACCTCCTCCACCGCCTCCGGAGCGGGTGTCTGATCTCGGAAGCAACAAGTCCGGCGGACTCAGAAGCACCGACGAGTCGACGATCGTTTTGGGTTTGATGGTCGTGACAACGGAAGAAGTGATCGCTATCGTGAGTACAACTGCGTGGACCACAAGTGAAAGAAATCCGGGAATCTGATTCTGTTTCCGGGACCAGATTTCTTTGACCTCAACTGGCGCCGCCGTGATTTCTGCGCGTGGTGTCGGCGTTTTCCATTCCTTGAAAAATTCGCGCATCTGTCGAACGAGCGAAAAGACCCAGGGTTTGGAATCGGAAACACTGGTTCCGGTAGTGAATACTCGTGGATTTTCAGAGTCGTTGGATTTCATGGGTCTGCTCCGTTTCGCGATGAAGTACCGCAATAGACGGAGCAGTGCGAATTACGTCAGTTCCAAACGCGGGGTGTGAGAACTCGATTTTAGTAGAGATGAAAATTAATGACGATCTGAAGCTGAACGGCGACGGCTTGTCCGTCCCTATTCCCGGGAGCGCATTTCCACTTCTTCAGAACCTTCTTGGCTTCGTCATCCAATCCATAGCCGAGGCTTCGTGCGACGCCCGTCACATCGATACTGCCGTCTTTTTGGATGATGGAATCCAGAACGACGGTGCCCTGGATGTGAGCCTTGCGAGCATCGTCCGAATAGTTTGGTTCGGGAGTGTAGTTGCACTTCGGTGCAGAGGCTCCACCAGTTCCGCCGACTTTATAGACGCCCCCACCAAAGCCTCCGCCGCTGCCCGGACCTGCTCCTGCTCCGTCTCCGGTACCCACGCCATGTCCGGTACCTGCGCCAATACCACCGCCAGACCCCGTACCGGCAGATGGCGGACCAACCACGCCATTGGGGTCACCCATGTGCAGAAGGTCGGTGACAGGCAAAAGATTCGCCAGCTGAGGCGCGATAATCGTGGGCTCCGCCATCAGGTAGGGTTCTGCCTTCGTAATGATCGGGGTTGGCGGAACAAACTGTTTGTCCGCGGCTTTCGGAAGAACGCCCTTGGATGCGGGAATGGGAGCCTTTGTGCCACCACCGCCACCGCCTCCGGATTTTACGTCCATCTTGGGAAGCGACAGGTTAATGGGTTCGAGAAGAATCGAGTTATCCGATATGAGCTTTGGTTTGGTGACGGCTATTGTGGAGAGATATATCAAAAATCCGACTATTCCAACATGAGCCACAAGTGAGAGAAGCCCGGGAATCTGCATCTTCCTCTTCGACCAGAGTTCTTCCACTTCAACCGGCTCCGCGGTCGTTTCAATGTGACGCGGATGCAGTCTGTCGTTGATGACGGATTTAATACTCGAATAGAGAGACGAGATCTGCGACGGAGGATTGACGAGTTTGTCGAGCGCGCTGGGATCGGCTTCTGCAGTAATCTCCACCTTGGGCGTGGGGTTCCGGCGCTCGGCGAGGTTCTCTCGTATCTGGCGTATCAACGAAATGAACCAGGCGTTCGGTTCCGAAATACTGGTTCCGGTGGTAAAGATGCCCCGATCTTCAGATTCGTTGTTGTTCATTTGTTCGCTCCGCGTCAACGTGGCTCGATTTACTGCCCCGAGAATACCACATAGTGTGCCTATAATCCCGATGTATGCAATCTAATCTAAGTGCCCGCTTTTCTTACATCCTGATTGTGATTTTGATTCTAATATCGGACCGAATTTCCAAATCTGTGATTGTCTCCCACTTCGACCTGGGCCAGCCGACTCCGGTAATAGACGGCATATTCAACATAACGTATGTGCAGAACACCGGAGTTGCTTTTGGAATACTTTCCGGGTTCAGTTCCCCCGCAAAGGTCCTGTTTCTTGCGCTGCTTGCCGGCATAGCCGCTGTTGTCGTGATCATATATAGCCTTCGAAATGATCCGCGCAATAGGATGCTGCAGGGCTCCCTGGCCCTGGTGCTGGCGGGTGCGCTGGGAAACCTCTATGACCGCATCCGGTACGGCTATGTCGTCGATTTCCTCGAATTCCATGCTCGTGGTTACTACTGGCCCTCTTTTAATATCGCGGACACGTCCATCTCGATTGGAGTAATTCTGCTGGCATGGGAGATGTTTCGCAATGAAGCTCCAAATCGGGCCTGAAGAGCGCGGCCAGCGCATGGATGTATTCCTCGCAGGCCGCTTCGACCGCATGACCCGATCGCACATTCAGGCCATGAACAAGACTGGTGCCATCCGGATAAACGGTCGTCAGGAGAAGGATGGATATCGCCTTCGGGGCACCGAGACCATCGAGGTGAATCTGGATCTTTCAACGCCCTCGAAAATGGACGGTCTCGAACCGCAACCGATGTCGCTCCAGGTTTATTACGAAGACGACGAACTCGCCGTTATCGAAAAGCCTGCGGGCCTGGTTGTACATCCAGGAGCAGCGACAGGGAACAACACTATCGTTCACGGCCTTTTGTTCCACTTCAAGAACCTGTCGAAAGCCGGTGGCCAGGCGCGGCCGGGTATCGTACACCGACTCGATAAATGGACATCGGGGTTGTTGATCGTCGCCAAAGATGACTGGACTCATGCGCAATTGAGTCGAGCCTTTCAGGAACGGAGCGTTCAAAAAACATATATCGCACTGGTACACGGCCGCATGCCGCAACCGTCTGCAGAGATTGCTTTGAGCATTGGCAGGCACGCGAAAAATCGTACTCGTATGGCAACTCATCCGGACGGACGCAAGGCGCTGAGTTCCTATCGAGTATTGGAAGAGCTCCCTGGGTTCTCCCTGCTTGAAGTCCGAATCATGACGGGGCGCACGCATCAGATTCGTGTTCATCTGAGTGCCATAGGACATCCGGTGGTTGGCGACGACGTCTACAGCGAAAGCCGATTCAAGGAATTTTCAAAAAAATATGGCCGGCCGGGACGTTATTTTCTCCATGCTGCACAATTGCGGTTTACACATCCGAAGACGGGTGCAGCATTGATGTTTGAATCGCCTTTACCCGCAGATCTGAAGAGTTTGTTGGAGCGCATTCGAGGTTAAGTGGGTATTCTATGGAGTCTCCGCAGGCAGACGGGTGATCGCCCTGGGCTCCGGCCCAGAGAGGAAAGTCCGAGCTCCACAGGGTATTGTGCCTCGTAACCCGAGGGCCCGTAAGGGACGGAAAGTGCAACAGAAAACATACCGCCGATGGCCGAAAGGCTCAGGTAAGGTTGAAAAGGTGCGGTAAGAGCGCACCAGCGGTCCGGTAACGGATCGGCTTGGTAAACCCCACATGGAGCAAGGCCAAATAGGGAAACACCGTGCCGCAAGGCGCTATGGACGGCCCGTCCATGTTTCCGGGTAGGCTGCTCGAGCTTCGGGGAAACCCGAAGCCTAGATGAATGATTGCCACTTTGTTTCGCGCAAGCGGAGCGGAGTACAGAACTCGGCTTATAGTTTGCCTGCGGAGGACTCATGTCGACGTACGTGGTTACCGGCGGCGCCGGATTTATCGGTTCACATATCGCTGAAGCACTGCTTGGTCAGAAGCACACAGTCCGGATCGTTGATAATTTTTCGACGGGAAATGCCGCCAACATCGAGCCGTTTCGGAAAGATGTTGAAGTATTCACTCTGGATATCGCCGAGGCGTCCGGCCTTTCAGACGCATTTCGAGGCGCCGACTACGTAGTTCACCAGGCCGCCATTCCTTCTGTTCCCAAGTCCATGCTCGATCCAGTAACTTCAAATCGCGCGAATGTCGACGGTACGCTCAATGTTCTGGTTGCGGCGCGCGATGCCGGCGTCAAGCGGCTGGTTTATGCATCGTCATCTTCTCTTTACGGCGACAGCCCCACGCTGCCCAAGCACGAGGGAATGGTGCCCAATCCATTGTCGCCTTATGGGGCGCAGAAACTTTTCGCGGAGATTTACTGCCAGGTGTTTTGGAAGGCCTATAAATTCGAGGCGGTTGCGCTGCGCTATTTCAACGTCTTTGGCCCCAGGCAGGATCCGACGTCGCAATACAGTGGTGTTCTTGCGAAATTCATACCTGCAGTTCTTCAGGATCGTCGTCCGACGATTTATGGGGACGGTCTCCAATCGCGGGACTTCACGTACGTCGCGAATGTCGTGGATGCGAATCTTCTCGCATGCACGACGCCGGGAATTGCAGGAGAGGCATTCAATGCCGCATGCGGGGATCGAATTACGGTCAATTCGATGCTGGAGCAAATTAACAAACTGACGGGGAAGAACATACCTGCGATATACGAACCCGTGAGAAGCGGAGACATCCTCCATTCGCAGGCCGACGTGACGAAGGCACGCCGCATGATGGGGTATCAGGCGAAGACGACGTTTGAAGAGGGACTGCGCCACACGGTGGAGTGGTACCGGGACAACATGAAGGGTTAGGAAAAATCCCTCTCCCGAAGGGAGAGGGTGGCGCGCAGCGCCGGGTGAGGGGTGCAGAAAGAATCCCTTTACTCCTCAACTTTTCTTGCGTGCTGAGACCGTACGAGGAATTCCCTGGAGATCCTTTCGAGTCGGAAATACTTCCCACAGCGCTCCGAACAAGTCCAGCACCCGCTTCTCCAGTCCCGCACCAATCTCCATGATGAGATACCCGCCCGGCTTCAGCACTCGCTCTGCCGAAGGAATCAGCTTCCGATACGCCGCGAGTCCGTCTTCTTCGCCAAAAAGCGCAACGTGAGGTTCATGTTCGCGAACCTCAATCTGCAGCCTCGAGGTTTCCCTCGGGCTGACATATGGCGGATTGCTCACGACGATATCAAACGGGCCGCCCGCTGCGTCGAGCAGATCCATGCAGACGATCGAAGCTTGTGCACCGAGCTGAACGGCATTGGCTTTAGCCGTCAGCAATGCCCGGTAGGAAATATCCGTGATGGTGACCTGACTCTGCGGCAATTCCAGAGCGAGGGTCAGTCCAATGCAGCCCGATCCGGTACCCACATCAATGATGGATGAATTCGCTTCGGCATGGAGCCCCAGTACGGTTTCGACGATATATTCCGTCTCCGGCCTCGGAATCAGCACGTCGGGATTGACAGTAAAATATCGGCCGTAGAATTCCTGCCTGCCGACGATGTACTGAACTGGAACTCCGGAAATCCTTTCATACAGGGCGTCTTCAATCTTCTGATACTCCGCGTTGTTGAGTGTGCGATCGTCGTGAGTGTATAGGTAGGTTTTATCGACCGAAAGGCAGTGCGCCAGGATGACTTCGGCGTTCAGGCGCGGGCTGGAGACGCGATGGGTTTCGAGGCGTTCCGCTGCCTTACGCAGCGCTTCGCGGATGACCATCCCCGAGTTCTTTCTTGAGCCGTTCGGCCTGAAAGTGAGATGTCAGGGCGTTGAGAATTTCATCGATGTCCCCATCGATGATGTAGTCCAGGCGATTGATGGTAAGTCCAATGCGGTGATCCGAAACCCGATTCTGAGGATAGTTGTAGGTACGGATCTTTTCGCTGCGATCACCGGATCCCACCTGAGAACGGCGTTCGTCCGCCAGCGCTTTCTGCTGTTTCTCCATTTCCAGTTCGTAGAGGCGAGAACGCAGAACGCGGAGGCCCTTGGCGCGATTCTTGATCTGCGACTTTTCGTCCTGGCAGGAAACAACAAGTCCGGTAGGGATGTGCGTAATCCGTACCGCAGAGTACGTTGTATTGACGGACTGTCCGCCCGGCCCGGAAGAGCAGAACGTATCGATTCGAAGATCCTTTTCCTGGATAGCGACTTCCACTTCCTCGGCTTCCGGAAGCACCGCCACCGTAATTGCAGACGTATGTATTCGACCGCTGGCTTCCGTTGCCGGCACTCGCTGAACGCGATGAACGCCGCTTTCGTACTTCATGCGGCTATACACGCCCTTGCCTTCTATAAGCGCTATGATTTCCTTGAAACCGCCAACGCCCGTCGGGCTGGAAGACATGATATCGACGCGCCAGCGCTGGCGTTCCGCATAGCGGGAATACATTCGAAATATATCTGCGACGAAGAGTCCGGCCTCATCGCCGCCGGTACCGGCGCGGATTTCCAGGATGACGTTGCGTTCATCGTTGGGATCCCTGGGTAGAAGCAGCAATTTCAAGTCGGCTTCGCATTGATCCCTTCTTCGTTCGAGCGAAGCTAACTCCTCCTCGGTCATTGCCTTCATTTCCGGATCGATGTTTGGCTCGCGCAGCATGGCCTGCGTATCGACGAGACTTGAGGCGATTCCCCGATATTCCCGATATTTCGAAACGATGACGCCGTAGTCGCTTTGCGACTTGGCGATCTTCTGGTAGCGTTTGCCGTCCGCCGCAATATCGGGGTCAGCCATTTGCAGGTTCAGTTCTTCATACCGGCTTTCAATGGTACGAAGCTTGTCTTCCAGTAACGGATCCAGACTCATACAGTGAGAGCTTCTTCGAGAGCCTTGATTGCGGTTTCGAGCTGTTTGTCGTCCGGCTCTTTTGTGGTGATGCGTTGAAGCATCAGACCTGGAAGCGTAATCCAGCGCATCAGGCTTCCCGGATGCTTGGCCGAATACCGGAGCACTTCGTATGAAATGCCCAGGATCAGTGGCAGCAGGGCAAGGCGAGACAGCAGTTTTCCGGTGATGGAGTCAAAGTGGACAATCGAGAAAACGATGATGCTGACTACCATTACCACCATCAGGAAGCTGGTTCCGCATCGGGGATGAAACGTGGAGTACTTGCGGGCATTGTCGACTTCGAGCGATTCGCGCGCTTCGAAGTTGAACACGGTTTTGTGTTCGGCACCGTGATATTGGAAGACCCGGTTCATATCGTTCATCCGCGAAATCAGGAGGAGAAACGATACAAACATGCCGACGCGAAAGACTCCGTCAATTGCACTGAACAGGAGCGGGCTCTGGAATCCCAGGCTTGTCTGGATATACCGGGTTAAGAACAGAGGCAGAACGAAAAAGATGACGATATTCACGCCAAGAGCAAGGACCAGGTTCCCCGCGATGAGCCACGATGAAACCGGTGACGGCTTTGTCGACGCCGGCTTGACCTCTGGGGCTTGGTTTGACTGTTTCGCAGCGTCCTTTGCGCCTTCTTTTGCATCTTCCGCCGCGAGTGCTTCCTCGGCGGAGTATCGAAGGGCCTTGATTCCGAGGACCATGGCCTGACCCAGGACTCCAATTCCCCGAAAAATCGGGAGTTTGAATATCCGCCACTTCTCCCCGGCGGTCTGGAGGACATCTTTAATGATGCCGACGGATCCGTCCGGACGACGCACCGCAACGGAATATCCTCTCGGCGAACGCATCATCACGCCTTCGATGACCGCCTGCCCGCCGACAAGGATATCGTCACTGGAAGTGAGCGCCCAGGATGTGGCCGTAAGCGCCAGGTATTTCAAATATCGGAAATTCAAGGTTTTCACCTTTAGTTCTTTGTATATCGACGTTTAAATCTTTCGACCCGGCCTGCTGTATCCACGAGTTTCTGTTTGCCCGTGTAGAACGGATGGCATTTGGAACAAATCTCCAAATGTATCTCCGGCTTGGTGGAGCGCGTTTTAAACGTTTCCCCGCAGGCGCACTTCACAACTGCTTCCACGTAAACCGGATGTATATCTGCTTTCATCGATCCCTCCCTATAAGTGGGTTCTATTATAAGGATTATGACGGCGCTGACAACCCCCAGAGGTTGCAAAGGGTACGAAAATTCAATAGAGTAACGGTTCCGCAATTCTCAGGAGGAAACAAACAACATGGTTAACGAACCCCAAAAATTGGCGGGACAG
>Ga0184628_10000588_pt1 | contig 19230 bp, 20 predicted proteins | sample PLM4_5_b1_FD_133149 | JGI IMG/M metagenome (GOLD analysis project Ga0184628, IMG submission 133149) | Groundwater sediment microbial communities from an aquifer in East River, Colorado, USA - PLM4_5_b1 | ecosystem: Environmental > Terrestrial > Soil > Riparian zone | place: USA: East River... | reverse complement strand
TATGACTACGGCACTGCCTTGTATGCCTCGGATTACTTCGATTTCATGTACCAGGCGGCGGAGCTCCTGATTGCCGAGGGCCACGCCTACGTGGACAGCCAGTCGGCCGAGGAAGTGCAGCTGCACCGGGGTTCCTTCACCGAACCGGGGAAGAACAGTCCCTATCGGGAACGGAAGATCGAGGACAACCTGGATTTGTTCCGCGAAATGCGGGACGGCAGGCACCCGGACGGGGCGCACGTCCTGCGGGCGAAGATCGACATGGCTGCGCCGAACATCAACATGCGCGACCCGACCCTGTACCGGATCAAGCGCGGGACGCACCATCGGACCGGGGACAACTGGTGCATTTATCCGATGTACACGTATGCGCATCCGATTGAGGATGCGGTAGAGGGCATTACCCACTCTCTGTGCACTCTGGAATTTGAGGACCAGCGGCCTTTTTACGACTGGCTCCTGAACAAGCTGGCTGACGGCGGGTTGCTGCAGCGTCCCCTGCCCCAGCAGATCGAGTTCGCGCGTGTCAACCTGACCCACGTTGTGTTGTCCAAGCGCAAGCTCATCCAGCTCGTCGAGGAAGGCCACGTGGACGGCTGGGACGATCCGCGCATGCCGACCTTGGCGGGTGCGCGTCGCCGCGGCTACACGGCGGAAGGCTTCCGCAAGTTTGCCGACATCATCGGGGTGTCGAAGGCGAACCAGTTGATCGACTTCTCCACACTGGAAGACTGCATGCGCGAGCACCTGAATGAGGTCGCTCCGCGGCGCATGGCGGTGCTGGATCCGCTGAAGCTCGTCATCGAGAATTATCCGGAGGGGCAGGAAGAAATGTGCGAGGTCGCCAACCATCCGCAGAAACCGGAGTGGGGCAAGCGGCAGGTGCCTTTTTCCAACGAACTATGGATCGAGCGGGACGATTTCCAGGAGATACCCGAGAAGGGGTACTTCAGGTTATACCCGGGAAATACCGTGCGCTTGCGCCACGGGTTCGTGGTGAAGTGCACGGGGTATGACAAGGCGACCGATACGGTGACGTGCACTTACTATGCGGATTCGAAATCAGGGACGCAAGGGGCGGACAAGTACAAGGTGAAGGGAAATATTCATTGGGTAAGTGTGAAGCATGCTTTTGCGGCGGGGATCCGCACCTACGATCGGTTGTTCAAGAGCACTCGCCCGGATGAGGTTGCAGACATCAATCCCGCCTCGAAGATCACCTCCATGGCACAACTGGAACCCAGCCTACAGAGTCCGGAACAGCCGACCTTCCAGTTCGAGAGGCATGGGTACTACACGCTGGATAGCAGCGCGACTCGGATCTTCAATCGAACGGTAGGCTTGCGAGACTCCTGGGCATCGGGCAAGCCAGGCTGAACGCTACTTCCGCGCAGTCAGTGCAACCATCTCTAACTGTATCGTTCCCGTCGCACTGCTAAACCACACCTGCCCTTCCTGCACCGTGCACTGCAATCGCATGGCACGCTCCGCCAGCTTTCCGGCAGATTCACTGGCCGGGGCAGGCACGCGCCACACCGCTACATTCTTCGCGCGCCCCAGACGCCGGGCATTGGCCTCCCACCACCGGTCCGCCCCTCTGCCATAGGCGTACACGGTCACCCGGTCCGCCCTGCCACTGGCGCGAATCAGCCGCTTCTCATCCGGCTGGCCGACATCGATCCAGTGCACGATCGAACCAGTCAGGTCCTTCTGCCAAAGGTCGGGCTCATCGCTGTCGGACAAACCTTTGCCGAACGCAAGATGCTCGTGAGCATTGAGCGCGAACGCCAGCACGCGCACCATCATGCGTTCATCGGTTTCTGAAGGATGGCGCGCCAGCGTCAGCGAGTGCTCGGCGTAGTAGTTCCGGTCCATGTCCGAAACCTGCAAACTGGCTTTGAAAATCGTCGCCTTGAGTGCCATTGCGGCACTCTACGTCAGTCCGGGTCGTCCACCGCGCCACCCGCGGAGGCGAGGTCCTCCTGCTTGATCTTCTCCGTGTTGAACTTCGTCGCCCGCCCGGTCATGGTCTTCAGCACTTCGTCCAACGGCGGCGGCTCTCCCTGAATCCAGCGCAACGGATTGATCCGCGCCACCACGAACGCTCGCAGATACGGACTCACAAATCCCTTGTCCTTCAATTTCTTCACCACCTCCGCCACCCGCACATCCAGCTCTATCACCATCTGCGCATGCTTCTCATGCCCCTTCAGCGCCTTGGACAGGGGTTCCGCTGAAAACTTCTCGAGCCGCCGCACGATCGGGTTGTAGGCGCCACCGGCAAACTTCGCGTTCTGCTCGTAGCAGATCCCCATGGTGACGAACGAAGCTTCCTCCAGGTAGAAAGTAAACCCGGACTCGGCACGCTTCTCGTCCTCGGCGATCAACCCGCGGTAGATGCGGATCACCTCGAGCGACTTCTCGCGCAGGTTATGCGCCTTCTCGGTATTCAAGGCGAGGATCTGCCAGGCGACCTCGCGCTTGGGCACCACCAGCGCAGTGACCGACTTCGCCCCGAGACGCCGCATGGCCATCAGGCGATGCATGCCGTTCGGCGTCCAGAAGCCCGTCTCGGGGGCGGTGACGCAGATGATGGGGTCGAGAAAGATCCCGGTCTTGTCGATGACGTCGGCGAGCTTGCGCCGATGCGTGTCCGAGAGGTCGCGCTGGAAAGGCGTGGGTTCCACTTTCGAGATGGGCAGGATGCAGGCGAGCACCGGGCCTCCGCCCAGGGGATCCTTGTAAGTCCCGATGATCTCCCCGCCCTCCTGCACCACGCGCTCGCGCACCTGCTCGGCGGTGCCCGAAAGCATGTCCAGCCGGCACTCGGCCGGCGTCAGGCCCCTGCTTTCCGACAGGGCCTTCTTCGCCCGGCGCTTCGCTGGAGCCCGCTTCAATGCCGATTTGGCTTTGGCCATGACAGGGATTCTATGTCTGCGGGCCTACGCCGGCGGCGCGACATTCACGCCGCGCACGCCGTGTTTCTCGACCAACTGCGCGACCAGGCCGGAGGCCTTTATCTCCTCCGCGAACCCGCGCAAGTATCGCGCACCTTCCATGCGCGCCTTCGGCGTGCCGATTGCCTGCTGCACCGCGGTGACCTGCCCATCGAGAAGCCGCGAACCCGGCGCCTTTGCCGCATCCGCGAGCAGGCCCGGCCGCAAGCCCGCCAGCGCCTCCAGCCGTTGCAGCTTGAACAGTTCAAACGCGGCAGGCAAGCCCTCGGCGCGCACCAGCGTGGCGTGCCGCAAGCTGCGCGTCAGGAACAGGTCGTAGGCGCTTTTCGCGGAAACCGCGACGCGCACGCCAGCGCGGTCGACGTCGGCCAGGCTGCGGATCGCCGAGTCGGCCGGCACCAGGTAGGTCACTGGAATCTCGAGGTAGGCCGCGCTGAACGCGATTTCGTTGGCGCGCTGCGGCTCGGCACCGAGGAACGCGACGTCCCAAATGCCCTGCTTCACGGCATCCGCCGTCTCTCCAGCCCCCGCAAAGCTGACGTACGCCGCCGGCACGCCAAGCCGCCGGGCCAGTTCCGCTCCAAGATCCGGCGCGATGCCGCGCGGCGCACCGTGCGGCGAGCCCGGATGCACCAGCAGGAAATTGCTGTGATTGATGCCGACGCGCAGCGTGCCGGATGGCGCGAGTTCGGCGCGCGCCGCAGGGGAAGGCGTGGTTGCCATGGGCCCGATTATGGGCCCATGGCGGCAAAACTACCCGCGCTGCTGCCGCTTTGGCGCTTCGGCAACGCCCAGCGTGGCCGAAAATTCGCGCTTCTTGCCTTCGCGCACGACCTCGAGCCGGACCCTGTCGCCCGGCGCGGACTGCCCTACCATCGCTGCCAGCTCGCCGGAGGCGTCCACCGGCTTGCCGTTGTACCTGAGCACCACGTCGCCCACCTTGAGCCCGGCTTGCTCCGCCGCGCTGCCGGGCAACACCTCCACGATGAGCGCGCCTTCGGTGCGCTCCAGCCCGAAGGACCGGGCGAGCGCCTGGTCCACCGGTTGCGCGCTCACGCCGAGGCGCGCATGCGCAGCGCGCCCGGTGGCGACGATCTGCCGGGTCACCTGCTGCACCACGTCGGCGGGAATGGCGAACGACAACCCCTGGTAGCCTCCCGAGCGGCTGTAGATCTGCGAATTGATGCCGATCACCTCGCCCGCCATGTTGAACAGCGGCCCGCCCGAGTTGCCGGGATTCACCGCTACGTCGGTCTGGATGAAGGGCACGTAGGCGTCGCCCGGCAGCGAGCGGCCCTTGGCCGAGACGATGCCCGCGGTGACGCTGTTCTCGAAGCCGAAGGGCGAGCCGATCGCCACCACCCAATCGCCCACGCGCGCGCGTGCCGGATCGCCGAACTTCGCTGCCGGCAGGCCTTTGGCGTCGATGCGCAGCACCGCCACGTCGGTGGCCGGATCCGCGCCGAGCACCTTGGCGCGGAACTCGCGCCGGTCAGTGAGCTTGACCATGACTTCGCTCGCGCCCTGCACCACGTGCGCATTGGTGAGCACCAGGCCGTCGGCACTGACGATGAAGCCCGAGCCCATGCCCTGCGCTGACGGGAATTGGGTCTTGCGCATGCTCGCCGTGGTGATGTTCACCACGGCCGGGCCGGTCTGCTCCACGAGGCTGGCGAAGTCCGGCGCCGCGGCGACGGCCCGAGCGGCGGGCGCGGGCGCAGCCTGCGCGCTCGGCAGGTGCGCGGGTTGGCTGCCGATGAACGCGCCGAAGGCGATGAAACCGAGCGCGGCCAGCGCGGCCGAAAGCTTCCTGGTCTGCATGAACGACCCCTGCGTAAAGTTGTACTTCGGCTTCGACAGAGGCCGCGCGCGCCGGTTCCCTAGCCGCCGCGCGCCGGCAGGTCGGCGTACTCCGCCGCGCCGCCCTTGGCCGCCACGCTGCGCTGGATGTCCTCGATGCTGAAGATTCCTGGCTGGAGGGCATTGAGGTAAGCAAAGCTCTCCGCCACCGAGTGGTCGCGGGAATAGGAAACCATCTCCTTCGTCGCCGCCACTGCCACCGGCGCCTTCGCGGCGATGCGCCGTGCCACGGCGAGCGCGCCCTCGACCAGCGATTCTTGCGACTCGAACAGCCCGTTGACGAAGCCGAGCCGCTCCGCGCGCTCGGCGCCGAGCTTGTCGCCGGTGTAGCCCAGCTCCCGCACCACCGCCTCGGGGAGCTGTTTCGGCACGCGGTTGAAGGTGCCGACATCTGCCATCATTCCCAGGTTGATTTCCTGGATCACGAAGTACGCATCCCGCGTCGCGTAGCGCAGGCAGCAGGCGCTCACCATGTCCACGCCGCCCCCGATGCACCCGCCCTGGATCGCCGCGATCACCGGAAAGCGCGCCTCGGCGAGCGAGTTCAGGCTCGCCTGCAGGCGCAACAACTCGCGCCGGAACTCTTGCCGCGCTTCGAGCGTCGCGCCGCCCAGGGCGCCGGAGGACTGGAACATCGACAAGTCCAGCCCCGCGCAGAAATGCGGGCCCGTGGAGGAGAGAACCAGCGCGCGTACCTTGCCGTGCGCGTCGAGTTCCCGCACCAGGGCGGGCAGCTCGCGCCAGAACGCCGCCGTCATGGCGTTGCGGCGCTCGGGCCGCGACATCTTCACATGGGCGACTTTGCCCTCGACCTGCACTTCGAAGCATTCGTGGCTCATTTCATCCTCCCAGTGCGGGAGCATAATCCCAGCCATACCCAACAGGAGATCCCATGAGAAAGACAGCATTGCTGCTTGCGTTCTTCACGGGGATGGCCGCCAGCGCGCAGGCCGGCGCCCAAACCGGCGTCCAGGGCGGCTACGCCGGCATCGGCGTCCTGTCTGTTTCCACCGACAACGCCGCCGAATTCGGCTATGTCTTTGCGACCAGCGGCGAGCGCACGGCGACCGGCTTGAAGGTGTACGGTGGTTATCTCTGGCCGAGCCGCTTCGGGGTGGAAGTCGGCTACTACGACCTCGGCAGCTACGACGTGTTCACCGGCAGCACGAAGACGGACGAGTTCGCCACGACCGCCATCGGCGTGTCCGGCGTCTACGCCATGCCCTTCGCCAGCCAGTTCGTGTTCAATTCCAAGTTCGGCATCGCCTTCACCTCCGCCGACTACATCTGCCTCGCGGGTTGCAATGGCCCAGTGTTCAGCAGCAGCGTAAACGGCATCGCCGGGCTGTTCGGCGCAGGGTTGGGTTGGCGGCCCGCGCGGAATTTCACGCTGCGCGCCGATTTCGAGATCTTCGCAGACATCCTGCACAAGGCGGGCGTCTACGAGACCTACTATCCCTACTCCACGTTCTCTGTCAGCGCCCAGGTCAATTTCTGAGGCCGCCCGCCTTGGCAGCAAGCGCCTGTTTTCATTGACGGATTCGCACGCGCAGCGTATAGTGCGTGTGCAGGATTCTCAAGTGCCGAAATAGCTGGTCCGCTCGCGGCGAGGTGGCTGCGCTCATCAGGTAGTTTTTTCCTCCTTGACCATTCCGCAGGGCGACCGCCCTTTACAACAATTTCCGGGAAAGAAGACATGAGCGCAGGCACAGTGAAGTGGTTCAACGATGCAAAAGGTTTCGGCTTCATCACCCCCGAGGACGGCGGCAAGGATCTGTTCGTGCATTTCTCCGCCATCCAGGGCGGCGGCTTCAAGACGCTGAAGGAAAACGACAAGGTGCAGTTCGACGTCACGCAGGGCGCCAAGGGAGCCCAGGCCACCAACGTCCGGCCAGCGTAATCGCAATTGCCGCACCCCAGGCCCGGTGATTCCGGGCTTCACCATTTCCTCGAGGAGCGGGCATGGACAAGCGAAAGCTCTGGCGTGACCAGGAGCAGCAGGTGGTGGAACGCTGGAACGCGGCCGAAGCCCGTTACCGCGAAGCGCACGCGGAGCTCGCGCGCGAGGCAGCTGCAGGCGCGGCGAGCGAAGAGCTGCAGCAAAAGGTCGAGCGCGCCCGCGCCGACATCGAGGCCGTGAGGCGGCAGGTGGCGCGCCTCAAGGTTGAATTCACTTCCGGAAAGAGATACTGAACATGCGCATCCTGGGACGCGGCCACGCCGCGCAATGGACCAAGGAAAAGATCGACTCGCTCTCCACGCTCGAAGTGCGCAATTTGCACGCGAACGCGGAGCGGCTGCTGGAGACCGAGATCGCCGCACTGTGCATCGAGGTGCTCGGCTCGCGGCCGCGCACCGGCGTGACCGCGCCGGCCAAGGCGAAGGCGCCTGCGAAGCCCCGCCGCGCGCGCGTGAAGGCCGAAACGGCCGCTTAGCCGCGCTAGGATGTGCGGGCGCTACGTCAGCCCCGACCAGGCCTCGATCGAGCGCGCCTGGCAGATCCGCAGGAGCAGCGGCCTCGATTTTCCGCGGCGCTACAACGTACAGCCGACCACTGACATCCCGGTGCTGCTGCTCGACGCCGGGGCGCTGTCCCTCGTGGCCGCGCGCTGGGGACTGATCCCGCATTGGTGGAAACAGGAAAAGCCGCCGACCTTTACCATCAACGCGCGGCTGGAAGAAGCAGGCGGAAAACCGATGTGGCGCGACCCGTTGCGCCACTCGCGGTGCCTGCTCCCGGCAGAGGGCTGGTACGAGTGGCAGGAGGTCGCCGGCGGCAAGCAGCCGCATCACATTCGCAGAACAGACGGCAGGCCCTTTTGCTTTGCCGGCCTGATGTCCACCTGGAAGGAACAGCTGAGCTGCGCCATCCTCACCAAAGCGGCCGTGGGCCCGGTCGCCGAGGTGCACGACCGCATGCCGGTGGTGCTGCCCGACGAAGCGCACGCCGGTTGGCTGGATCCGGCGCTGGAGGACGCAAGCGCCTATGCGCGCGAGCACGCGCAGTCGCGCGAATTCACGCACTACACGGTGAGCAGGCGCGTCAACAACGCGCGCAACGAGGGCCCCGACCTCCTGCAACCCGCGACCTAGCGCGCCTCTGCCGGGTCCGCGCAGATTACGCGGTTGCGCCCCTGGTCCTTGGCTTTGTACAACGCGGCGTCTGCGCGTTGCAGGGTCGCCTCGATCGATTCGCCCGACCGGTGCTGCGCGATACCGATGGACACGGTGACGCGTTGCCCAGCCGGAATGCCGGCGATGCTCGCTGCGGCGAACGCTGCGCGCACCCGCTCCGCAACCCGCGCCGCATCGGCCTGCGCGGTCTGCGACAGCGCCACGAGGAACTCCTCGCCGCCGAAGCGGGCGACGAAGTCCGTCGCCCGCAGCTGCGCTTTGGCCATCGCGGCGAAATGCCTGAGCACCGAGTCACCGGCCAGATGGCCGCAGGTGTCGTTGATCTCCTTGAAATTGTCCATGTCCGCGAGACACAGGCTGAGGGCTGCGCCGCGCTCCGCGCGCGCCGCCTCCACGGCAAGCAGGCTCATCATGTGGCGCCGGTTGAACGCGTCGGTGAGGCCGTCGCGTTGCGCCTGCTGCCGCAGGCGTTGCCGCAATTCCGCAATGTAGCTGGCCATGTAGGCCATCCAGCCCAGCACCACGCCGAAGAGGACGACGCGGAAGATCTCGCGGCGCGCTTCGGCCAGCTCAGGCTGCCACTGCAGCGACAGTACGGCGACCGTCGCGTAGCAGGCGAAGTAGAACGCCGCAATCGCGAGCAGCCCGCGCGTGCGCAGCGTGAACACGCCGAAGCTGTAGGCAATCAGATACATCGCCATGAACGCGGGGCGCGCCTCGATGCCGTGGTAGGCCGCGTAGGACACCGCCAGTCCCGCAGCGACGAGCTGCGGAACGGTCAGGCTGGGATCCGCGAACTTCCGGTTCAGGCCGCTCGCGAAAGCGGCGTAGAACGCCGCGCAGAGCGTTGCAACCGCAGCGCCATAGGTCAGAGCGGCAGGCATGGCAATGTATCCTGCCTGCGCCACGAGCAGAGTCATGCCCACGGTCACCGCCGAGGCCGCAATGGACAGCGCGAGGCGTCCCATGCGCAGGTATTGCACCCCCTGCGGCGTCCTGGGCTTGGCATGCGTCATGGCAACCCTCGAAAGAACTCGCGCACGTCCCGCGCCAGCAGCCCAGGCTGCTCGAGGGCGGCGAAGTGTCCGCCGCGCGGCATCGGCGTCCAGCGGCGAATGTCAGTGTACATGCGTTGCGCCACCGAGCGCGGCGGACGCAGGATCTCCTTCGGGAAGTCGGCGTAGGCCATCGGCACGCGCACGCTCTGGCCTTCGGGCACCGGCCAGGGCCCGTGGCGGCGCGCGTAGTAGGGCCAGAAGGACGAGCCGATCGCGCCGGTAAACCAGTAAAGCGAGATGTTGGCCAGCAACTCGTCGCGCGAGATGGCGTTCTCGATCACCCCGCCGCAGTCCGACCACGCACGGAACTTCTCCGCAATCCACGCGGCGAGCCCGGCGGGCGAGTCGCTGAGGCCGAAGGCGAGCGTCTGCGGCCGGGTGCCCTGAATCCACTGGTAGCCCGTGTCTTCGGCGGACCAATGACGCAGCTCCTGCAGGAACTGCTGCTCTTCGGGCGTGGGGTTCTTCAGGGCGTCGAGCTCGCGCCGCACGGCGAGCAGATTGAGGTGGATGCCGATGATGCGCTCGGGATACCGGTGCCCGAGCACAGTGCTGATGAACGCGCCCCAGTCGCCGCCCTGCGCGCCGAAGCGCTCGTAGCCGAGCTGGCCCATGAGTTCGGCGAAGCACTGCGCGATCTCTTCCACGCCGAAGCGCGGTTGCCCAGGTTGGAACGACAGGCCGTAGCCCGGCAGCGAGGGCGCCACCACGTGGAAATCCTCCGCCAGCAGCGGGATCAGCTTGTGGAACTCGAACACCGAGCCGGGCCAGCCGTGCGACAGGAGGAGCGGCAAGGCCCGGGGATTCTCCGAGCGCGCATGGATGAAATGCAGCTCGATGCCCCGCAGCGGCAGCATGAACTGTGGGAAAGCGTTCAGCTTTGCTTCCCAGGCGCGCCAGTCGAAGCGCGTGCGCCAGTAGTCGCACAGCTCCTTCGCGTAGGCCAGGCTTGTGCCGGTGGACCAGGGCTCGAGGGGCGGCTCGTCGGGCCAGCGCGTGCGTGCAAGGCGTTCTTTCAATTCGCGAAGCGCTGCTTCAGGGATTTGCAGGCGAAACGGGCGGGGGGCATGCGCCATGGCTCGCGTTAGTATCGGGCCATGCGACGCCTCTGGGCAATCGCTGCACTGCTCGCTCCCCTGCTCGCATCCGCATTCGACCTGCAAGGGCACCGCGGGGCCCGCGGGCTCGCCCCGGAAAACACCCTGCCCGCGTTCGCCGCCGCGCTGGCCATCGGCGTCACCACGCTGGAACTGGACACCGGAGTCACGCAGGACGGGGTGGTGGTGATCCATCATGACCGGCGGCTGAACCCTGACCTCGCGCGCGGGCCGGATGGGCGCTGGGTCGAGGCGCCGGCGCCCCTCATCCACAACCTCAGCTTCGAGGAGCTGCAGCGCTACGACGTCGGGCGCCTGCGGCCGGGAAGCCCGTACGCGCAGCAATTCCACGATCAGCAGCCGGCCGATGGCGTCCGCGTCCCACGGCTCGAGGAGCTTTTCGACCTGGTGAAGAAATCCGGCAACGACACCGTGCGCTTCAACATCGAGACCAAACTCTCGCCGCAGGCGCCGGAGGAGACCCTGCCGCCGCTGCAATTCGCGCGCGCGCTGCTCGCCGAGATCCGCAAGGCCGGGGTCGAGTCGCGCACCAGCATCCAGTCCTTCGACTGGCGCACGCTGCGGGTGGTGGAGCGCGAAGCCGCGGAGATCGCCACCGTCTACCTCACCGGCCGGCGCGGCGCGGAATCGCAGCCGAAGGCGGTGAACGCGGCCGGCGGCCGCATCTGGTCGCCCAATCACGAGGCGATGGACTCCGCGGCCGTGGTCGAAGCGCGCGCTCTCGGCCTGAAGATCATCCCCTGGACGGTCAACGAGCCGGCCGCTATCGAAAGGGTGCTCGACCTGGGGGTGGACGGCCTGATCAGCGACTACCCAGAGCGCGCGAGGGTGCAGATCACGCGCCGCGGGCTGCACCTGCTCGCGGCGCCGCACTGAGCATGCCGCCGGTCACCCTCGCGCTGCTTGTCGGCAACCTGTCGGTGTTCCTGCTGCAGCTCGCGGGCGGGCTCCCGCTGTTCGAGTGGTTCGCCCTGTGGCCGCCGGCAGTGTCCGGGCCGCGCAACGGCCCTCCCTTTGAAATCTGGCAGCTCGTCACCTACAGCTTTTTGCACGGCAGCGCGCTGCACTTGATGTTCAACATGCTCGGCCTGTACACGTTTGGACGCGACGTGGAGCGGTTGTTCGGCTCCGCGTGGTACCTGCAGTACTACCTCGTGAGCGTGGTGGTCGCCGCCCTGTCCCATGTCGCCCTCACCGCCTGGATGGGAGCACCGCCGTATCCCACGGTGGGGGCTTCGGGCGGGATTTACGGCTTGCTGCTCGCCTACGGGGTGTATTTCCCGCGGCGCACGCTGATCCTCCTGTTCCCGCCCATCCCGCTCCCGGCGCGCGTATTCGTCGTGCTGTTCGCGGCCCTGGAGTTGTACTTCGGCGTTACAGGAACAGTCTCCGGCGTCGCGCATTTCGCGCATCTGGGCGGCATGCTGGGCGGCTGGATGATGATCCGCCTGCGCGGTCGTCGGAGGGGCCGGTAATAGTGTATAAGGGGTGATGTCCAAGACCGCCAGCAGGACCCCTGAAGCACCCCGCGAACACCCCGGACGCCAAGCCCGCAGCCGCTTCACGGTAGGCAAGTACGAGGTGATCGCGCAGCCGATCCGTGGATCGGCCCACATGCTCCGCTACACCGTATTTTTCAAGGGAGTGCGCATCGGCGCCATGGCCAGCGTGCCCACCGAGTCGGACTGCAGGTTCCTGGAAAGCCCGCCGCCGGTACCGCCGGTGAAGCCTTTCCAGGTGTTCTACCGCCCCGGCCGGCCGAAGAAGGGCGCGCAGCCGCCCAGCGCCGCCGACCGCGGCAACGGCATGTCGCACGAGGACCTGACCTCCGGCATCCCCCTGCCGGCGCTGGAGAAGTCCACCGACTGAACATCGGGGTCAGAGCCCGATTTACATCCTGTTGCAATTCAGGGCAATTAGAGGGCGACTGTAAGCACGCCCGGGCGTTATAAAGTGGCAGGAGGTATGCCATGAGAAGACTGCTCGCTGCCCTGCTCGCCCTGCTGATCGCGGTCCCGTGCGCCTACGCACAAGAGCGCAAGGCCTTCGGCCAGGCCGAGCTCGACCAGATACTTGCCCCGGTCGCGCTCTATCCCGATGCCCTGCTCTCGCAAGTGCTGATGGCGTCGACCTATCCGCTGGAAGTCGTTGAAGCCGCGCGCTGGTCGCGCGCTCACCCCGGCATCCAGGGCGACGAGGCGGTGCGCGCCGTGGCAGACAAGGATTGGGACCCGAGCGTCAAGTCGCTGCTCGCCTTTCCCAACCTCATCACGCGCTTGGACGAGAAGCTCGATTGGACGCGGCGCCTCGGCGACGCTTTCCTCGCGCAGGAAGCCCAGGTGATGGACACGGTGCAGCAACTTCGCCAGCGTGCGCAGGCGGCGGGCAAACTGCAATCCGACGAGCGCCAGCGCGTCGATAACGACGGCAGCAACATCGTCATCGAGCAAGCCAACCCGCGCGTGGTCTACGTCCCCTATTACGACCCATACGTGGTCTACGGATCCTGGTGGTGGCCGGCGTATCCGCCGGTGGTCTGGGGTCCCTGGCCGGGCTACGCCGTCGGGTACCCGGGTTATTGGTGGGGCATGGGCGTCGGCATCTCTGCCGGATTCTTCTTCGGCGGCGTCAGTTGGCACAACCACCACGTCGCGGTCGTGTACCCCCACGCCTACTACGCAAGGCCGGCGTACTTGCGCCCCTATGGCCCGCCGCCGCGCCAGATCCAGGCCGGCAAGTGGCAGCACGACACCGCGCACCGCCGCGGCGTCGGCCAATCCTACGAGCAAAGGCGCGCCGAGCACCGCACGCAGCCGATGCCGCCGGCATTTCGCGCTGCCAGCCCGCAGCAGCAGCAGCGGACTGAGCAGCGCAATGAGCGCAGGGTCGACGCGCGGCCGGATCAACGTCCGCCAGCGCGCGCGGAGGCGCCGCAACAGGCGCAGCCGAGGATTGCGGCGCGGCCGGAGCAAAGTCCGCAGCCAAGGATGGAAGCGCCCCGGCAGCAGCCAGGGGTCGAAGCGCGAGCAGAGCACCGTCCGCAAGGACGCGCGGCGGCGCCGCAACAGACGCAATCTAGAACTGCATCTCACCCGGAGCACGCCGCGCAGCCCAGGATGGAAACCCGAAGTGGTGGCGGGGGTTTCGGGGGGGGGGGGGGGGGCTGGGGGGGCGGGGGCGGCGGGGGCGGCGGGCACGGCGGGGGTGGCGGCCGCGGCGGCCGCGGCTAGCGCCGCTGCATCAGCTTGTCGAACTCCTCGGCAACGCGCGCGTCGTTGTCGAGCATTTCCTGCGGGTCCTTGTCGGCGTAGTGCAGCACACCCAGGTCGGCGTAAGCCTTCTGCACGCGCCCGCTCCACAGGCCGATATCCTTCACCGTGGGCACGATGCGGCTGAAAAGCCGCTTCTTGTAGCGTGTGTGCCCTTCGGACTGGTCGTGCTGGCGCATGGCTTCCTTGGGATCAAGGCCGATGCGCTCCCACATCTCCTCGGAATTCAGCCGGTCGCGCAGGTGGTGCGAGCCCTCGATGACGAACTCCTCGCGCTCGCGCCGCTCGGCCTCGGTCAATTGCGGGTAGTACTCGCGCAGCGCGAGGCGCCCGAAGGCCACGTGGCGCGCCTCGTCCTGCATGACGTAGGCGTTCACCGCCTGGCATAGGGGGTTCTTGGCGTAGTCGCGGATCCTCTGGAAGGCGACCAGCGCCAGCCCCTCGATCAGCACCTGCATGCCGAGGTAGGTGAAGTCCCAGCGCTTGTCGGTCAACGCCTGCTCGAGCAGCACCTTGAGGGGCTTGGAGATCGGGTAGACGAAGCGGAATTTCTCGGTCAGCAGGCGCCGGTAAGCTTCTACGTGGCGCGCCTCGTCCATCACCTGGGTAGCGGCGTAGAACTTCGATTCGATGGTCGGCACGTCCTGCACGATGCGCGCGGCGCAGATCAGCGCGCCCTGCTCGCCGTGCAGGAACTGCGACAGGTTGTGCACCTGCGCGTGGTAGCGCAGGTCGGATTTCTGGCGCTCGGACATCTTGTGCCAGAGCGGCGTGCCGTATAGCGGCAGCACCGTCTCGTCGACCTGCATCGGGTCATCGGGATCGACGTCGATCGACCAGTCGATGCGCTTGTCGGCATCCCACTGCTGCTGCTTGCCTTTGGCATACAGGCGCAGCAGGTCTTCGCTCTGCGTGTCGTAGTTCCAGGTGAAGGTGGTCTCGCCCGCGCCCTGGAACTTCCAGTGCGTTTCCTCGACCGGGAGGATGTACTTGAAGACGGCAGCCATGAGCCGTTACTTTACACCGGGATCAAACGTACGGTGGGCCAACGGCCCACCACGTGGTGGGCCGTTGGCCCACCCTACTCGTTGCGTCCGCGTACGTCGCGGTACAAGGCCTGCAGCTTTGCCAGGTCCGCCTCGTAGTCGCCGCTCGGCTCGAACAGCGCAAACAGGCGCAGGGACTTGCGTCCATGATCGAACGCCGCGGGCAGGATCGGCACCCTGGCGGCGAGCGCGATGTTGTAGAAGCCGCTGCGCCAGGGCGTGCCGCGCTTGCGCGTGCCTTCGGGAGCGATGCCGAGGAGCACGCGCTCCTCGCTCACGATCATTTCCGCCGCGTCGGCGACGGCACCGTGCGGCGTATCGCGCACCACAGGCGTGCCGCCCAACCACCGCATCAGCCAGCCCAGTGGCGCAGTGAACAGCGTGTGCTTGCCGAGGAACCGCACGCGCAGGCCCAGCGCGAATACCACGAGGATGCCGACGATGAAGTCCCAGTTCGAGGTGTGCGGCGCGACGATGGCAATCATCTTCGGCCGGTCGGGAAACTCGCCGTCCACGCGCCAGCCAAGGAGAGTCAGCAGCCCGCGCGCCAGGGCCTTGGACAACGCATTGCCACGCCGCGGCAGGCTGGGGGGCAGTTCGGGAAATTGGCGCATCGGGCCATTGTATGGTGGGCCGTTGGCCCACCGTACGCCGTTGGCCCACCGTACGCCGTTGGCCCACCGTACGCCAATGGCCCACCCTACTTCTTGAGCGGCTTGAAGCGGGGGCGGTGCGGCCGCGCCGCCTCCTCGCCCAGGCGCTTCTTCTTGTCGGCCTCGTACTCCTGGTAGTTGCCGTCGAAGAACACCCACTGCGAGTCGTCTTCCACCGCCAGGATGTGGGTGGCGATGCGATCGAGGAACCAGCGGTCGTGCGAGATGACGAGCACGCTGCCGGCGAATTCGAGCAGCGCCTCCTCCAGCGCGCGCAGCGTTTCCACGTCGAGGTCGTTGGAGGGCTCGTCCAGCAGCAGCACGTTGCCACCCGAGACCAGCATCTTGGCGATATGCAGCCGCCCGCGCTCGCCGCCGGAGAGCTGCCCCACCTGCTTTTGCTGGTCGGCGCCGCGGAAGTTGAAGCGCGCGAGGTAGGAGCGCGAGGGCATGGTGAATTTGCCCACCGTGATGTTGTCCTGCCCGCCCGAGATGTCCTCGAACACAGTCTTGTCGCCCTGCAGCGCGTCGCGCGACTGGTCCACGTGCGCGAGCTTCACCGTCTTGCCGATCAGGACCTTGCCGGAGTCCGGCTTCTCCTTGCCGTTGATCATGCGAAAGAGGGTGGACTTGCCCGCGCCGTTCGGGCCGATGATGCCGACGATGGCGCCCGGCGGCACCTTGAAGGAAAGCTTGTCGATGAGCAGGCGCTCGCCGTAGCCCTTGGACACGTCCTTGAACTCGATGACCTCGTTCCCCAGGCGCTCGGCCACCGGGATGAAGATTTCCTGGGTTTCATTGCGCTGCTGGTGCTCGTACTGCGACAGCTCTTCGAAGCGCGCAAGGCGCGCCTTGGATTTCGACTGGCGGCCCTTGGGGTTCTGCCGCACCCACTCCAGCTCGGCCTTCATGCTCTTGATGCGCGCCACCTCCTGGCTCTGCTCGACTTCCAGCCGCTTTTCCTTCTGCTCGAGCCACGAGGAGTAATTGCCCTCCCAGGGAATGCCGCGCCCGCGGTCCATTTCCAGGATCCAGCTGGCGGCGTTATCGAGGAAGTAGCGATCGTGCGTGACCGCCACCACCGTGCCGGGAAAGCGCTGCAGGAACTGCTCGAGCCACTCGACGCTCTCCGCGTCGAGATGGTTGGTCGGCTCGTCGAGCAGCAGCAGGTCCGGGCTGGAAAGCAGCAGCCGGCACAGCGCCACGCGGCGTTTCTCGCCGCCCGAGAGCACCTCGACCTTCTGCTCCCAGGGCGGCAGGCGCAAAGCATCCGCCGCGATCTCGAGTTCCTTGCCGCCACCGCCTGTATTCACGATGGCTTCCAGCTTCGCCTGCTCGGCGGCGAGCTTGTCGAAATCCGCGTCGGGCGCGGCATAGGCGGCGTACACCTCGTCCAGGCGCTTCTTCGCCGCCGCGAGCTCGCCCTGGCTCTCCTCCACCGTCTCGCGCACCGTCTTCTTCGGGTCGAGCACCGGCTCCTGCGGCAGGAAGCCCACCTTGATGTTGGGCATGCGCACCACTTCGCCCTCGTAGTTCGTGTCTTCGCCCGCCATGATCTTCAGCAGGCTCGACTTGCCCGAGCCGTTGAGTCCCAGCACGCCGATCTTGGCGCCAGGGAAGAAGTTGAGCGAGATGTTCTTCAGGATCTCGCGCTTCGGGGGCACGATCTTCTGCACCCGGCGCATGGTGTAGACGTACTGGGCCATCTCAGTTTCGCTTCTCGTCCTTGCGCAGCGCGCGCCACACCCGCTCGGGCGTGAGCGGCATGTCGATCTCCTTCACGCCGAGCGCCTCGATCACGGCGTTGACGATCGCGGGCGTGGCGCCGTGGCAGCCCGCTTCGCCCGCGCCCTTCGCGCCGAGCGGATTCATCTGCGTAGGCACCGACTCGTCGAAGCTTGTCGTCAGGTCCGGGATGTCCGCCGCGCGCGGCATGGCGTAGTCCATGAAAGAGCCCGTGAGGAGTTGCGCGGATTCGTCGTACACCGACTGCTCGAAGAGCGCCTGCCCGAGTCCTTGCGCGATGCCGCCGTGCACTTGCGATTCCGCGGTGAGTGGATTGATTACGCGCCCGATGTCATCCACCGCGCAGTGGCGCGCTACGCGCACCGTTCCCGTCTCGGGATCCAGCTCGACCTCCGCCACCTGGCAGCCGTTCGGCCAGGTCTGGCCTCTTACCGTCTCGGTATGCTCGCAGACGATGCGCCGCTCCGGTTGCCTGGCCGCGAGCTCGAACAGGCCGATGCCGCGATCGGTGCCGGCGATGCGAAAGCGTCCTTGGCCGTATTCGAGATCGCCCGCAGCCGCCTCGAGCGCCTGCGCGGCAAGCGGCCGCGCCGCCTCGATCAGCGCCGCCGCGCCGGCGAGCGCGGCGCTGCCGCCGACCTGCAGTCCGCGCGAGCCGCCCGCGCCGCCGCCGGTCTTGGGCAGGTCACTGTCGCCTTGCACGACGCGGATCGCCTGCGGGTCGATGCCCAGCTTCTCGGCGACGAGCTGCGCGTAGGAAGTCCACAGGCCCTGTCCGATCGCCTGCGTACCCGAGTGCAGCACGAGCGAGCCATCGGCCACGGCCGCGACGTGCACGGTCTCGTTCAGCTTGGCGCTGCCCGTGATCTCCACGTAGCAGGCGAGGCCACGTCCGTAGCGCAAGCCGCGCTTCTCGGCCGCCACCTTGCGCGGCGCATACCCATGCCAGTCCGAGGCCGCCTGCGCCCCGCGCAGCATGCGCGCGAAGTCGCCGCAGTCGTAGGTCAGGCCCGCGGGATTGGCGTAAGGCATGCGCTCGGCCGGCACCATGTTCTTCAGGCGCAGCTCGATGGCGTCCACGCCGAGCTCCATCGCCGCGCGTTCCACCAGGCGCTCGAGCAGATAGCCCATCTCCGGCCGCCCCGCGCCGCGATAGGCGTCCACGGGCGAAGTGTTGGTGAACAGCATCTTCACTTCGTGATCGAGTACGGGAATCGCGTACACGCCGGTCGGTGCGCGCGCGCCCGACATCGCGGGCACGGCGGCGCCGAAGCTCGAGATGTAGGCGCCGATGTTGGCGAGCGTGCGGATGCGCAACGCAGTGAAGCGCTGCGCCGCGTCGATCGCAAGCTCCGCCACGGTGACGTTGTCGCGGCCGTGCACTTCCGAGAGGAAATGCTCGGAGCGGTCGGCGAGCCAGCGCAGCGGCCGGCCGAACTTCTTCGCCGCCCAGGCGAGCGCCGCGTGCTCCGGGTAGGCGTAGCCGCGCGCGCCGAAGCCGCCGCCAACGTCGGTGCAGACGATGTGCAGCTCGTCTTCCTTGAGATTGAGCGTCTTGGCGAGCTGGCCGCGCACGTTGTGCACGTTCTGCGTGGGGCACCACAGCGTGGTGCGGCCGGACGCTGCGTCGTACTGTGCGGCGAGCGCGCGCGGCTCCAGGGGGTTCGCCACCACGCGCTGGTTGATCACCTTCAGCCGCACGACGTGCTTCGCCGCCGCGAATGCCGCCTCCCGGGCCGCCGCGTCGCCCATGTGATAGTAGGCGGCGACGTTGCCCTGCTTCGCGGCAGCTTCCGCGCCGGCCACCGCGTCGAGCGGCTCCCACTCCACCTCCACCAGGTCCGCGGCGTCGCGCGCCTGGTTGCGCGTCTCGGCGACCACCATCGCGACCGCGTCGCCTACGAAGCGCGCTGCGTCCGCGGTGATCGGCATGCGCGGCGGCGCCACGATGGGCGTGCCGTCCTCGCGCTTGTGCATGCGGGTGAAGGGAATCTCGCCAATGCCATCGGCGGCGACGTCCGCGCCCGTATAGACGGCGAGCACGCCGGGCGCGCCGCGAGCGGCGGAGACGTCGATCCTGGCGATGCGCGCGTGCGCATGCGGCGAGCGCGTGAAAGCAACGTGCGCCGCGCCCTCGGGACGCACGTCGTCGGTGAACCGCCCCTGCCCCGTGAGCAGGCGCGCGTCCTCCAGGCGTCGGAGGGGCTTGCCGATCCATTGGCTGGCGCCGGGCTGGCCGGCGGGAAAAGCGGCGTCGTTCATGGCGGGGCGCGGCGGATTCTATACTGCGGGCAAGGAGAGCTTCATGACCGAATCGCAGACCCTCGGCTTCATCGGCACGGGCGTGATGGGCGAGCCCATGTGCCGCAACCTCGCAGCGAAGTCGGG
>Ga0184628_10000587_pt1 | contig 19245 bp, 17 predicted proteins | sample PLM4_5_b1_FD_133149 | JGI IMG/M metagenome (GOLD analysis project Ga0184628, IMG submission 133149) | Groundwater sediment microbial communities from an aquifer in East River, Colorado, USA - PLM4_5_b1 | ecosystem: Environmental > Terrestrial > Soil > Riparian zone | place: USA: East River... | reverse complement strand
GCTCTCCGTGGTCGTGATTGGCGTGCTGCTCGTGGGAAGCCTGTGGACCATGCTGCCGTTCATCAGCGGACTGACGTGGGCCACGACCATCGCGATCGCTACCTGGCCGGCGCTCCTGCGACTGCAGCAACTGACCGGCCGCCGGTCGCTGGCGGCCGCGATCATGACGCTCCTGGTACTCCTGGCCTTCATCGCGCCGTTGGCCGTCGCGATCAGCACGGTGCTCGAAGCCGCGGCGCGCGGGCCCGCCGTGATCAGCGACTTCGCCGCGGGGGGGCTTGGGCCACCGCCGGGGTGGCTCGCCGACATTCCCTGGTTCGGCGCGCGCGTCGCCACACGATGGCAGACCCTGGCGGCAGGAGGGCCTGAGGCGCTCATGGCCGTCCTCGAGCCCTACGCGGGCGCCGCCGCGGCCGCGGCGATTGCCGCAACCGGTGGTGTCGGCAGGGCCGCCGTGCTGGTGGTGCTCACGGTTGTCATGGTCGGGATTCTCTATGCTCGAGGCGAGACTGCGGCGGAAGGGGCTTTGGCGTTGGCGCATCGTCTGAGTGGAGAGACCGGCGAGCGCGCGGTCATTCTCGCCGGGCAGGCGATCCGCGGCGTGGCGCTGGGTGTCGTGGTGACGGCGTTGACGCAAGCGGTGCTCGCCGGCATCGGCCTGTGGCTCTTCGGCGTTCCTCGCGCCGGCGTCCTGATGGCCCTCGCGTTCGTCCTCGGCGTCGCACAAATCGGCCCGCTGCCGATAGTGGCGGCATCGGTGATCTGGCTGTACTGGACCGGCAGCACCGGTGCAGCGATCGGGTTGGCGGTCTGGAGCCTGCCCGTCATCATGCTCGACAACGTGCTGCGACCGTGGCTGATCCGGCGCGGCGTGGACCTGCCGATGCTGTTGATCGTGTCCGGCGTGATCGGCGGCCTGATCGGCTTCGGCGTGGTGGGCCTCTTCATCGGCCCCGTCTTGCTCGCCGTGACCTACACCCTGCTGAAGGAGTGGATCGCAACCGGGCCACCCCGGACACCGGTGACCTAGAGCGGCCTCGACGCAGCGGTACTCGTCGGGTAGGTCGTCCTTCACCGGCCCGCGAACGATGCAGCGAGGAGCAGCACCGCCAGGGCGATCAGCAGCCCTCCCACCAGCCGGCGATAGGCCGGCTCGGGAATCCGTCCGAGCACCGGAACACCGAGAAACGTCCCCGCAACCACGCCAAGCGAGATAACGAGCAGCAGACGCCAGGATTCGGCGATGACCGGCCCCGCCGAGAGGAAGTAGATCGGCACCCGCGCTGCGTCCACGAGCAGGGCCGACGCCGTCGCGGTGGCGACCAGCGATCGCGGACGCAGCTCGAACCCCAGCAGAGCGGCGGCGCGGATGCCCCCCTGGTTGCCGACCAGCCCACCGAACGCTCCTGACAGCACACCGCCGGCCAGCCGCCATGCCGACGTTCGGGGCAGCGGTAGGCGGCGCCGCAGCAGTTCCGTTGTCCCGGCCAGCACGAGGAGCGCCGCGAGCACGATCGTGAGCACCGGGCTCGCCAGCTGCGATTGAAGGGCCGCGCCCGCCAGGCCGCCCACGGCGCTCGCAACGCCGAACTCCCGGAACGTCGGCCCATCCACGTCGCGACGAAGGCGCACCCAGCGCACGGCCGTCGCGAGCGCATGCGGCACGGCCAGCACGGCGACCGCTGTCGCCGTCGGCATCGGAATAGACAGTACGAGCACCGGCGTCAGCAGGCTGCCGATGCCGAACCCCGAGACGGCCGCCACCGCTCCCGCGAACGTGGACACGGCGGCCACGGCAATCAGCGAATCCAGGCGATCTCCTCCACGCCGGCACCCGGCGACGCGAGGAGCGAGTCTATCGCGGGTTCGCACCCACCTCGGCCGCGTGGCGCGATCGCGTCACGCGGAGATGCTGGCCTCGAGATCGCGTGGCAGGATGCGCCAGTGGCGATGCGGCTCCCGCGCCATCGCGTCGTGCAGGCTGCCCAGCCGCGCCTGTAGCCCGCGCATGATCGAGGCGCCCTGCGCATCGAGCGCGACGTGGCTCGCGTCGATCATCAGGCGGTTGGTCGCCGACGAGATCAGCAGCTCGAAGTTGACCACCGCCTGCACCTCACCCACCGATTGGCCACGGCCGTCCGCGCGCACCGTGGCCGGCAGGAACATCGCGTAGTTCCACATCGTGTTGTCTTCGTGTTCCACCGACACGGTGTAGAGAAAGAGGGCGCACAGGCGGATCAGGCTGTCGCGTGTCAGCGCGGGCACATATCCCAGGATGCCGCGAATCACATGGCGGTCAAGGGTGTCGAACCAGACGCGCAGATGCGGGTCCTGGGCAAACGACCGGTCGTCCGGGTAGTAGTGGCGGACGTACTCGGTGACGTAGTCCACGAAGAGATCGAAGTAGCGGCTCGACTGGCCGAGATACGGGTAGTCGAGATCGCCGCCGATCTCCCGCCGCGCCGTGTCCTCGCGCGGGTCGAGCCGGCGCAGGTCGAAGTAGCGGGCACCGTCATCGTAGTAGCGGAGGATGGTGTCGTAGTCGAAGCTGAAGCCGGTCACGTCGAACCCGTTGCGCCGCAGCGTCAGGTGGGTGTGGTAGTTGGTCGAGAGCGTCTCGGCGATGTGCGGGGCGAGCAGGCGAGCCAGCGGGTGCGCCGGCGGGAGCCGGTGAGTGGCCGTGGCGAACGGTGCCACGCCGCCGACGTGATACTGCATCCCGTGCCGCCACACCGTCGTGTGCGTGGCCAGTGAGCAGAGCGCGATGCGCTCGGCGAACGGCCAGCGGGTGTCGCCCGGCTTCACGAGGTGTCCATCGATCTCGATGCCGCTGAGCGAGACGGCGGTATCCTCGTCCGCATAGCGGATCCGGCAGCCGAGACGCTGCAGGCCGTCGCGAACCGGATACTGGCGCAGGTAGTCGAGGTCGATCTGGTACTCGCGCCGCCCCGATCGCTCGAGCAGCTTGGCGAAGGGGCCGCCGACCGCGAGCACGTCGAGCAGGCGGCCGCGCCCCTGCGCGTTCGCGAGCTCGGGATGCCAGGTCGGGGGGGTGCGCACCAGGCGAAACAGCCAGGGATAGGCCTGTGCCACACGGTCGGCCGGATCGGCCGCCGCTTCGGGCTGGTGTGAGCTGACGACCGGATAGAGATCCTGCAGGACGTGCAGCGCCTGCACGATCATCGCGCCCGGCAGCGACATCTCGGCCCGGGGCATGTCGGACGGCACCACCAGCGACGGACTCTTGAAGTCGCCGTAAGTCTCCGGTGCCGTCAGCAGCCGAATCGGCACGTCTTCGTCCGGAACCGGCGTGCGCCGCGGCCACAGCCGGCTCACGACGATGAACGACCATGCCGCCGCCCACACGGTCTGCCGGACCATCCAGGCGACGCGTTGCAGCCCAGGCCGATCGCGCAGCAGCGCCGCGCGCAGGCGCGCCGCCCAGGCCAGCATGCCGCCGAGCCGCCGCGCCACCGGCAGACTGTCGCGGGTGAGCGCCGCGCTGATTCGAGTGGCCAGCCCCTGAAGCGGCGCGGGCGCCCATCGCCGCGGCGTCAGCAGTGTGTCGAGCCATGCCAGTGGCCACATCAGCCATGGCATGCGTTCCTGCAAGGACTGGATTGTCATCGCGGCATCTTAGCCGACCGCATCCTGCGCTTGCTCGAAGGTCTCGTGTAGAGCATTACAATGCGAATCAGAATCAGTCTTGATGCGAGTCTGAGCGAAGGAGACATGAACATGAAATTGGCAACAGGGGCGCTGCTGCTGACCCTGATCTCATCGGCGGCATGGGCTCAGGTCAATGGGGGCGAGCAGAAGCCCGAAGCCAGCGTGCCATTCAACATGACCACGGTGGCGACATTCACCCTGCCGTGGCGACTGGCCTTCCTGCCGGACGGGCGCATGCTCATCACCGAAAAGGTCGGGCCCGTCTGGTTGGTGACCCAAGAGGGCCAGAAGACCATGGTGACCAACACGCCATCGGTCTACTGGCAGGGGCAGAACGGCATGTTGGGCGTCTACGTCTCGCCTACCTACGCCACCGATCAGCGTATCTATCTCACCTATGCCGAGCCTGGCGACTACGGCGGAGGCTTGGCACTGGCGCGCGCGAAACTGAATCTCACCGCGACCGCGGCGAACCTGCAGAACGTCGAGGTGCTGTGGCGTCAGCTGCCCAGGGGTAGGGGCGGCCAGGAAGGCGCCGCGGTCGCCTTCTCTCCTGACGGCCAGTATCTGTTCCTCTCGGTTGGCGACCGCCAGCGGTTCACCCCGGCTCAGGATCCCGACCAGCCCGTGGGCAAGGTTCTTCGTCTCACGTTGGATGGCAAGCCCGCGCCGGGCAACCCCAACTTCGGCAAGACTGGTGCTGCCACCATTCCGCTGATCGATCCGCCCACCGACACCGAAGCCGCCAAGACCGCGAAAGTGGTGAGCACGTATACCTTCCCTGGTCCCAACAACACGCCGGCGGAAACCTGGACCATGGGCCACCGCACGCCGTACGGCATGGCGTTTTCTCCGACCGGTGAACTGTGGGAGATCGAACACGGCCCGCGCGGCGGCGACGAGTTGAACCTGATCGAGAAGGGCAAGAATTACGGCTGGCCGCTCGTCGGGTATGCCCCCAACTACAATGGCGTGGCGATCCCCCATCCCGACACGCGGCCCGACCTGGCAAAGCCGGCAATTTACTGGGTGCCGGTGATCGCGCCGGGCAATCTGATGTTCTACCGCGGCAAACAGACGTTCCCGCAGTGGGATGGCAACGGATTCATCGCCGGTCTGGGAACCCAATCGCTTACCCGCGTCCTCTTCGACGGAAAGGGCGGTGCCAAGCTCGCCGAGCGCTGGAGTGTGGGAAAGCGTATCCGCGATGTGGCCGAAGCTCCCGACGGCTCTCTGTGGATGCTCGAAGACGCCAACGTCGGCGCCCTGATCCATGTAACACCCAAGTGATGGCTTCGCGTTAGGCACACGACAGCCAATGGGCCGGAGTGATCCGGCCCCGAACGCCATCGCGTCCCTGGTTATCTTGGGGAGCCGGACGACATTCGCATGGCCCGGCGCGCCGGCAGCACGCGCCGGACGCCGATCACGACGCCGAGCACCAGCGCGCCCGCGATGATGCCGGTGATCCCGTCGAATGCGATAAGCGTCAGCACACGAAGCGTGTCGCCGACTGCGGGCACTTCCGCCAGGCCGCCGACGAGCGACTCGAAGGTATGGTGCAGCGGCGGAATGCCGTGGACGAGTATGCCGCCGCCGACAAGGAACATGGCCGCGGTGCCGGCCACGGACAGCCCCCTCAGCAGCCAGGGTGCGCCCGCAAGAATGGCGCCGCCCAGGCCGCGTTGCATCCGGGCAAACGCCGTGTCGCCGCTGCGCTGGCTGAGATGCAGCCCGGCGTCGTCGAGCTTGACGATGCCCCCGACGAGGCCGTAAACGCCGACAGTCATCAGGACGGCCATGCCGGTTAACACCAGCACCTGGGTGATGAACGTGGAGTTGGCGACCGTCCCCAGCGTAATGACGATGATCTCGGCCGAGAGTATGAAATCGGTGCGCACGGCGCCCTTGATCTTGTCCTTCTCGATCGCTCTCAGGTCGGCCGCGGGGTCGTTGAGCGCCTGCATGAGGTCGGCTTCGTGCGCCGCGTCCTCCGCCGTGCTGTGAAACAGCTTGTGCGCAATCTTCTCGACTCCCTCGTAGCAGAGAAAGGCGCCACCTATCATGAGCAGCGGAGTCACCGCCCAGGCCGCCAGGGCGCCGATAGCGAGGGCCCCCGGCACCAGGATGGCCTTGTTGATGGCGGATCCCTTGGCCACCGCCCAGACGACCGGCAGCTCGCGGTTGGCGCTGACGCCGGCAACCTGCTGGGCGTTGAGCGCCAGGTCGTCGCCCAGCACGCCGACGGTCTTCCGCATGGCGACCTTGGTGAGCAACGCCACGTCGTCGAGCCCCGTGGCGATATCGTCGAGCAGGGCGAACAGGCTGGATGGCATGGTCGCTCCTAGTCTGCCGCAAGTGCGCGCAAACAGGCGCGAATCACGCAGAACCTGGACGCAACGGCGCGAGGGACTCCGATCGTGTCCTCGCGTCGCTTCTGTCCTCTTCAGCGCGCGGACGTGAAGGACACCGACAGGGAGGCCTTGAAGGCGTAGCTCGAGCGCCGGGTCTCGGGCGGCAGGTCGCGCAGGGCGTCGCTGAACCGTCCCGTGTCGGAGGGGTGGAACATCGGTCCGCCGGTGGCAATCAGCTGCAATCGCTGGCCCGGCGGCGAAATGTGCAGGCTCGGGCCGGCGAGCAGGCGGGCGCCACCCTCGGCTTCCTCGGATTCCCAGAAGCCTTCGAGATCCTCGCCGATCGCCTCAACGCCCAGCGACACGCTCGGCGTGAGCTTGCGCGCCCAGCCGACACTCGTGATCAGATCCATCGCGTCCCGGTCCGATGACAGCGGCTTCTGGAACAGCAGGTTCCCCTGCAGTTGCCACGACGTCGCGTTGTGCCCGGCGACGACACGGGCGAGCGCGACGTTGACGCCGCCGGCTTCGTGCAGCATGCCGCCGCCAGCTGCCAGCACCATCCGGCGCTGCCGTCCCAGCAGCGAGACGAACGCCTCGCCCGACTGCGAGCTCTGGTAGGAGCTGCCGACTTCGGCAAGGCCAACCCGCCCGAGAAATGTCAGGCGTCCGTACGACGCGTGAACGCCAATTCGCTGTTCCGGCTGGTTGGACGTATCGCTCTGGAACGTCCGCTCGCCAACGCCTACGTCGTAGTCGAATCGTGCCGTGGGCCGGACTTCCGTCGTGATGGCGACCGAGAAGGCAAACGGGCGCTCCTGCGCGGCGGCCGACAGGGCCGCCGCGAGCAGGAGGACGGGAACGCTGACGATGAGGAGTGTGTGCCGCACGACTCTCCTCGCGTCCTAGCGCTTGGGCGCGGACGGCCGCCGCGGCAGCCCCTCGGACTTCATGATCGCGGCCGAGAGCTTGACCTCGTCGAGGTCGGGCCGGCTGAAGTCGATGTCACGCGTCAGCAGCCGCCACAGCGGGTTCGCCGCGCTCGCATACAGCACTTCCTGGAAGTTGTAGGGCGCGAAGTCGGCCTGGCTCGTAAACAGATCTCTGAGGTCGGTGGCGGCCGCATCGTATTGGTTGAGCGGCGGCAAGCCGAGGATCAGATTCACCGTCTTGAACACGCTCGCCAGGCTCAGATGGGTCTTGCTGACGTACTGCTTCTTCACCCACGGGCTGATTGCCAGGAAGAGGGACCGGTGTCCGTCGACGTGATCCGCTCCGTTCTGGGTGTCGTCTTCGACCACGAACACCACCGTGTCCTTCCAGCAGGGGCTGTTCGACAGGAGCTCCACGGTGAGACCGAGCGCCGCGTCGTTGTCCTGAACGAACCGTTTGAAGGACCACTCCGGCCCCGCGGGATTGATGTCGCGGGCGCCGCCGCCGTGGTCGTTCGGATAATAGAGGTCCACGAACTGCGGCAGCTTGCACACGTTCCGGGCGCGATCGACGAACTGCGATTCGAACACCTGCTTGAACCGGCCGAAGCGGCTGTACCGGCCCGGGTCCTCGGCCAGCGGCGCGTCGGGGATGTGGGTGTTGTAGGTCGGGAACATGTGATCGCTGTGGTCCCGGACTACCTTCTCCATCGGCACGTTGGCGTGCTCGCGCGCGCCGGTCGGCTCGGCGCCGCCGGGCTCGTCGATCACCGCGAATTCGTAGCCGTTGCCGAAGTTGACGAAGCTCCTCCCGTGCCGGTAGAGGTGTTTGTAGATGCCGCCATGCTGGTTGTAGTCGTTGGGCTCGGGCGACGCGTTGGCGTCGGTGAACCCGATGCGCCCGGGGAAATCCTTGATGACCGCTGGGTCGTCGCCGGAATCGCGGCGGCGGCCGCCGTACGACGCGGGCCAATGCGTCTCCTCGAGCTCGGCGGTGTACTGGCCGGTGAGCCAGCGGTGGCCATCCGACGACACCGAAGGCTCGAGGAAGAAGTTGTCGCCAAACGCGAATCGGAGCGCCAGCTCATGATGGTTGGGGCTGGCGGCATACCCCAGCGCAAAGGCCGGGTCGCCGTCGACGGGCTGGCCGCTCCGGGTGGTGGTGATGTCCCCGAGCATCAGATCGTGGGTCGCGTTCTCCTTGTTGATGAAGATCACGTGCTTGATCTGCGAGCTCGCCTTACCCGGCTGACTGGGAATCGGATTGTCGCGATCGCCCTGGCGTCCAAGCGCCAGGCCGCGCTGCCCGTCGCTGAACCCGTTGTTCGCGAAGACGCGAGCGGTGAACGCATCGAGCCGGGCGTCCGACGGCAGCTGAATGATGTTGACGGTGCCGAGCACGCTGAATTTCGGTGAGCCACCCTCACCCACGGGAATCAGATTGGGGCCGGCCCCCCTGCCGCGGGCGTTGGCGACGTAAAGCGACCGGCCGTCAGCGCTGACCTCGATGCTGCTGGGCCACCACCCGGTCGGGATGTGGCCAATCAGGTGGCCGTGCTTCCCCTGACCATTCAGTCGAATGACGCCAACCGCATTCACACCGGCCTCGGCGACGTAGAGAAACTCCCCATCGGGACTGAGCGCAAGCGCAACCGGCTGCACGCCCTTCAGCGACCGGTCCTGCCCTTTCAGCAGCGACAGGCCGACGCGGTCGCGCTCCTCATAGGTCACCGGGTCGAGGATCGAGATGCTGTCGTTGTTGCCGTTGGCCACGTAGATCGCGTTGGCGCCGGCGACGACCGTGTTGGGATGGCTGCCGCTGTAGACGTCGAGCCCATCTTCCACCTCGCCGACGAGCGGCCCGGTCTTGATGATCCGTCGCCGCTGCGGCTGTGCGCGGTTGCTCGTGTCGAGGACGTAAACCGAGGACGACTCGGGCACGTTGGGACTGCCGAGGCCAGGCACGGTGTACAGCCGGTTCGCGGGCACGTAGCCGCAGCGGATCCCGTCCGGATCCTGAAGGCTGTCGGGCAGATTGCGGGGATCGACCTTGGTGATCTCGATGACGCGATCGTGTTGCGTTTCCTCGGGATAGCCGGCGCCCGGGTAGCAGAGCGGGTAGTCGAGTGTGTCGTCGCCGGTCGGGACGGCCGGCCGCAGATGCGTGTACTGGAATACCCCCACGTTGCTGACGAACAGGGTTCGATCGTCGGCCGACAGCCCGATGCCGAACGGGTAGCGACCGACCGCGACGTGGCCAACCACGGCGGCGAAATTGTCGGGCTCGGTGACGCGCCCCATCCCGTCGACGCCGGTGACCATCTTGGAGGTGTCGAGCACGTGCACCCGGAAGCTGCCCTGATCGACGACGTAGAGATAGCGGCCGTCACGAGTCAGTGCCATGTCGCCGGGGTACGCCCCCTTGAAACGAAGCGCCGGCGTGTCCACCACGCTGAGTGGGTTATCGAGCGGATGCGCCGCCCCGTTGAGGTTGACCGAGCCGATGATGCGGCCACCAACGGCATCGGCCACCCAGATGTTGCCGTTCTCGCCGCCGGAGAGGTAGATGCGCGTGCTGTCTGGAGAGAACGTGACACCCATGAACGTGGCGTTGAGGTCGATGCGCTTCACGACGGGCGCCGGGCTGCCGATCTTGGAGATGAGCGTCAGCGAGAAGGGGCCGGCGCCGCTGTTCAGCGTCGCGAGCATGGTGCCGTCTGGGGACAGCGCCAGGCCAAAGGGTTTCGGCGCCTGCACGTTCACTTCGACGCCGGCTGGCGTCACGAGCCGGCCGTTGGGCAGCACCGCCGCGCTCACGCCGTCGATGACGGTGTTCGTGGTCGCGGGCAGGTCACCTGCCGGTGCGGAGAAGCTCAGAAATGCGGAAATGCGGCCGTCACCTCCGCCGCGTTGTCCGGCGACCCAGGCACCGAGCACCATGATCAGCGCCGCGATCGCTGCGCTCTGCATTTTGTATCGAGCGACATACCTGCCCATCCGTCCCCTCCGATCCGCACATTAGCCCCGCGCGCTGCCCGCGCCGGGAACCGCGAGAGTGGCATCGAGCTGTATCAACTCGATGAGCGTCGAGTAACTTTTTTGCGGCTCAGGCGTTGAGTTGAAACGCGCGTTACACGCGCCGACTACGATTCGCACTCAATGAGCGACGCACCGGCCCTCGAGGTCGCCGGCGTATCGAAGCGCTTCGGGATCCGTGACGCCCTGCGCGACGTGGATCTCGTGGTGCCGCCGGGGCGAGTACATGGATTGTTGGGGCCGAACGGCGCCGGCAAGACGACGCTGATGCGCATTCTGCTGGGGCTCGTCTCTCGCGACGCCGGCAGCGTGCAGCTTCTTGGGCAACCGCTCGAACGTGCCGGCCAGTCCATTCCTCATCGCGTCGCGGGCAGCGTGGAGATGCCGTCGTTCTATCCGTATCTGTCGGGACGACGGAACCTCGAAATCTTGGCGCGTCTCGATGGCATCTGGAGCGCACGACCTCTCGCGCGTGGCCGCATCGAAGATGCGCTGGCGCAGGTGGGCCTCGAGGCGGCCGCCGATGCGCGAGTGGCCACCTACTCGGCCGGCATGCGGCAGCGTCTGGGCCTGGCGGCCGCGCTCCTTCGTTCGCCGCGGCTGCTGCTCCTCGACGAGCCCACCAGCGCGCTCGATCCCGCTGGGGCCCGCCGCGTGCGGGCGCTCGCCCGCCGGCTTGCCGATAACGGCGTGGCCGTGGTGGTGAGCAGTCATGACATGGCCGAGGTCGAGGAACTGTGTCGCACGGTGACGATCCTCGACCACGGAGCGGTCATCTTCTCGGACACGGTCGATGAGCTGCGGGCGCGAGCGCCGGCAGGAGTCCACGAACTGCACACGAGCGACGATAGCGCCGCCATCGCCATGGGACTACGGCAGCCCGGCCTCCGCGTGCGCCCGGCACACGGCGGGGGGCTCGAAGTCGTGGCGAACCCCGACGCGCTGGACGCGTATGTGATCGCGCTCGGGCGTGCGGGCGTGGCGGTGCGGGCGCTCGGATCGCGAACCGCCTCGCTCGAATCGTTGTTTCTGGATCTCACCGGGCGCGCCGTCGCGTGAGCCTTCGGCGGATGTGGTCGGTCGTCGGCGTGGAGTGCCTCAAGCTGCGCGCGCAGTTCAAGGCGCGACTCGTCCTCGGGGTGTGTCTCGTCGGCCCGTTTGCGTTCGCGGTAGCCATGCAGCTGCAGAGCAGCATGCCGTCCGACACACTCTTCGGCCGCGCGGTGAAGGAATCGGGGTTCGCGCTGTCGCTGGTCGTGCTCGGGTTTGCGGCGCTGTGGGCCTTTCCGCTCCTGACGAGCGTCGTTGCCGGCGACCTGTTTTCCGGCGAGGACCGCTACGGCACCTGGAAAATGGTGCTGACGCGATCGTGCAGCCGCGCCGAGGTGTTTGCGGGCAAGACGGCCGCAGCGGTGGGTTTCTCGTGCCTCGCCAGCCTGCTGCTCGCCGCGAGCAGTGTTGCCGCGGGACTCATGATCATCGGTGGCGGGCCGCTGATCGATCTCTCGGGGGTGCTGCTGCCGTCGGACCAGGCGCTATACCGGGTCTCGCTCGCATGGGCATCGATCCTGCCCCCGGTCCTGGCGGTCACGGCCATGAGCGTGCTGCTGTCCGTCGTGTCGCGCAGCAGCGTGGTCGGCGTGGGGATCCCGGTGGTTCTCGCTCTGCTCATGCAGCTGGCCGCGCTGCTCGACGGTCCGGAGCCGCTGCGGCGTCTGCTGATCACGTCGGGATTTGTCGCGTGGCACGGCCTGCTGGCCCAGCCCCCCTTTTATGGATCGCTCGTCCACAGTGCGACCGTCAGCGCCGTCTGCTTCGGCGGGTGCCTGGCCATCGCATACTGGCAGCTGCGCCAGCGCGACATCGGCGGGTAGGAGTCTGCATGGCCGCGCGTAACGTGCGCATCGTGATCGCCGCCCTGGCGGCCGCCGGCGCCGTCGGGTGTACATTCAGCCCGATCACCGCCAGCCGGATCGAGGGTGCCATCGCGCCAACGTTTGCCAACCTGGTTCACGTTCAGATGTCGTGGCTGGGAGTGCCGCCACTGCCGGCCTCTCAGTCCGGCGTCACCGCACGCTGCCGCCGGCTGATCGATCGCCAGGCGGGATCCGGCGAGTGGACCTGCGTCCTGGCGTGGCGCGGCCCCGACCGGCGCCTGCTTCGCGACACGTTCGAGCTCGTCGTCGGGACCGACGGCTGCTACACGGCGACGGCCTCAGCCGAGAGCTTCGGCGGGCCGATGCTGACGGCTGAGGACGGACGGAGGGTGCGCAACGTGCTCTATGCGTTCGAAGGGTGCTTCGACACCACTTGATCCCGCCGGCGCAAGGGAGGCCGGGAAAGGACCGGCTCCTCTCGGTGCGCTACTCGGTCGCCAGTGCGACCGCCGTCGCGGCCTTCGCGATGATCGCCGCAACGGCTCGCGGCTGCGACACGTAGACCGAGTGACTGCCCTTGACTTCGGTCACGCTCGATCCGGCGCGCTTCGACATCGCGCGCTGAGCGTCGGGGGGAATCATCCTGTCCTCGGTCGATACGAGATACCAGCTTGCCTTGGTCTTCCACGCCGGTGCGCCGACGGCGCCGTTCAGCGCTTCGAGGCCCCAGGGCACCTGGGAGTCCGCCATGAACGCCGCCAACTCCGCGCTCACATCCGCAGCGAACGATTCTCGAAACTTCGCCCGATCCAGAAACAGGTAGCCGTCCTGCGGCGGCAGGATCGGCGGCACTGGCGCTCCCGGCGGCGGGTCCTTGATCAGCGCGGACACGGACTCTCCTTTGTCGGGAGCGAACGCCGCGATGTAGACGAGCCCCGCGACCTGTGGATCAGTGCCGGCCTCCGTGATCACGACGCCGCCGTACGAATGGCCGACGAGAATCACCGGGCCGTCCTGCCTGGCCAGCGTCCGCCTGGTGACCGCGACATCGTCGGCCAGCGAGGTGGTCGGATTCTGGACGATCGACACGTTGTAGCCGTCCTTCGTGAGCTGGTCGTAGACGCCCTGCCAACCAGACCCGTCCACGAACCCCCCGTGCACCAGAACGACGTTCTTGACGCCATCGACTGCTTTCGCTTGTGACATGGATACCTCCGAATGTCAGAACATCACCGCTTTCCGTACTCGGTAAACACGTAGTCCCTCGCCTTTGCTCTCGTGTGGCACGCGACCCCGCACTTGGCGTCATTCCCCTGCGGCGGCGTGCCAGCTGTGGTGCCGGGCTTGAACGTGTCGGACGCCTGGTCGTAATCGAACACGGCATATCCCCCCCCGCCGCTGTCCGCGAACCTCTGGCTGTCCTTCGCCATGAAGTCGACGTTCACCAGGCTCCCAGGTACGGTCGCATCGGGGAAGAACGCGTTCGGTTTCGGAGTCCAATGGATCTTGGCCATCTTGGCCCCGTCCGGGACGGGCTTGCCGTTGGCGGGAATGCCAGCGCGGTAGGCGTCGATCATCACGGGATTGCCGAGGATGACCGCGACGACCCTTTCGTTTCGACTGAGGGAAATGCTCTGCCAGTCTTCGTAACCCCTGAACTCGGAGAACGCGAGCCCCCCGGTACCTTCACGGTGTATTTGTCCTGCGCCGACACGGCCAGGCCGCCTACGACGGCAAGCCATACCGTCGCCGCTCCAATCGTCAGCATGTTCTTGCGACTCATCGCAGCACCTCCTGGATCACGATGAATGAGACTACATGCGCGTCGTCGGTGCCATTGAACGAAGGTATGGGCGATACCTTCGTATTACTTCGGACAACCGCGGGGAGCTGCACGAGATGCGCGCGTGATGCGTCGGACCCTCGTCGTGATGTACGCTCACGTGGAGGAGTCGCGCATGGCCCTGATGACACTTGATGACGTAGCCGGCATCAGTCGCCGGGTGGTTGGCCAGATGGATCGCCGGCTCTCGCTGCTCAGCGTGATGCTGACCCGAGGTGGCGCCGGCCATGTCGAGCTTCTCATCGGCAGGCAGGACTGCGAGACCGACCCCTGTCGCTATCTGTTCAACGTGACGCGTAAGGGGGCCGACGCTCTGGCACTCGAGCTGGGCTACAAGCTCCGGATGGCGCTGAACAGCGCCCGCTGGTAACCGGTCAGATCGGCCAGCTCAGTGCGGTGCGTCACGCGCGTCGCCGGCCCTCGCGCGCATAGCGACCCGGGGGCTGACCCACGAGCCGGCTGAAGGCGGTACTGAAGGTACTCGCTGAGCCATAGCCGACGCGTTCCGCCACCTCATCAAGCCCGAGATCCTGCCGGCGGAGCAGATCCTTCGCGACTGCCATCCGCCACGCAAGAAGGTATTCCATCGGCGGCATGCCGACCGTGCGCGTGAAGCGTTCGAAAAACGCGGAACGCGACAGACCGGCCGCCTTCGCGAGCAAGGCGACTGTCCACGAACGCGCGAGTTGGCTGTGCATCTGCCGCAACGCCGGCCCGAGTCGAGCATCGGCCAGCCCGCGCAGCAGACCAGGCGGCGCGCCCTCCCCCGGCGTCGCCCTCAGCGCTTCGATGAGCAGAACCTCCACCAGGCGAGTGAGCACGAGGCCGCGTCCTGCCCGCCGGTCGCTCGCCTCCTCGCCGACGAGACCCACCAGGATCGAAAGGCGTTCCACGCCACGTACGTGCACGAGCGACGGCAACAGCGACACCAGCAGCGGGGAATCGGGTGAGTCGAACTCGAACCAGCCGCCGAGCAGCCGCACGTCGGGCCGCCCGCCGCGCCTGCCATGGCGGACTTCCCCCATCGCTTTCGACGCGACGTTCGGGTCGAGGCGCTCCACTCCTGCGGGCTCGAAGCCGGACATCGTAAAGGCCGGTGTCGCCGGGAGGAGCACGAAGTCGCCGGCCTCGAGCGTCAGCGGGCCGTGGCCATCGACCCTCAAACGACAGCGGCCCTCCAGCACGGCGCAGAAGCTCGGCTGGCCGAAGGCGGAATAGCGGACACCCCACCGGCCGGCGCCGCTGATGGGCCGCGAAAACACCGCCCGCGGCTGCAGCAGCGCGATGATTTCCGAGAGTGGGTCGTTCATCGCTGGACGATGGCCAATGAAATCAGGACTCCACATCGTAGAACGTCCAGGCGGCAGCCGCCATAGTAGTCGACGACACGAGGGGGCGATTGACACGGCCCCACCAAAAGGAGTCGTCATGAATACCGTGCTGATTACTGGTTGCTCTTCCGGCTATGGCCTCGCGACGGCGCGCCACTTCCACGCCCGTGGCTGGAACGTGATCGCCACCATGCGAACACCGCGCGAACACATCCTGGCGTCGGGCGATCGCATGCGCGTCCTCGCACTCGATGTGACCAGGCCCGAGAGCATCGCTGCCGCGATCGAGGCGTCCGGGCCCATCGACGTGCTCGTCAACAACGCGGGCATCGGGGCCGTCGGCGCCTTCGAGGCAACGCCGATGTCGACGGTGCGCGAGCTGTTCGAGACCAACACCTTCGGCGTGATGGCGATGACGCAGGCCGTGCTACCGCAGTTTCGCGCGCGACGATCCGGGGTGGTGGTGAACGTGACGTCGAGCGTGACGCTGGCGCCGATGCCTCTCGCGGCGGCGTACACCGCGAGCAAAATGGCGATCGAAGGGTTCACGGGTTCCCTCGCGCACGAGCTCGAGGGGTTCAACGTGCGCGTCAAACTGGTTGAACCGGGCTACTGCCCCACCACTCAGTTTACGAGCAACGGCGGATCGCGCATCGAAGGGCTGTTTCCGGGGGCGTACGCGGGGTTCGCCGCGCCGATTCTGGCGGCATTTGCCGCTGTCACCACGGTGACGACCGAGACCGACGTGGCCGATGCGGTGTACCGCGCCGCGAACGATGCCTCGGGCCAGCTTCGCTTTCCAGCGGGTGCCGATGCGGTAGCTTTGGCCCAGTCTCGTTAGACTACGCACACCCTCACGCGCAAGTCCTTCAGGACGAACGTCGCCGCTATGGCCGTTCTGCTGCGACGATGGCTCGCGCGACGCTGACGAAATCTGGAGCCACGATGTCAGGCTGCGGACCAAGAGGGTAGAGCACCTTCCCTGGCCTCGCCACGAAGGCCGCGGCGCACCCCGCTCGAAGGGCTCCGACCACATCCCAGGCGTGCGCCGCGACGAGGCGGAGCTGGTCAATCGGCACGCCTAGTGCCTCGGCGACGGAGCGGTAGACTTCGGGAGCGGGCTTGAAGCGTCGCACGGCGTCGACCGAGAACGACCGGTCGAAGAACGTGGTCAAGCCCGCGTGTGTCAACTGCTGGGTCACCGCCGCCGGAGCCGAATTCGTCAAGGTGACGAGCCGCAGGCCGGCGTCACGCAACGCCTGAAGCCCTTCGACGACATCGGCGTGCGCTGGAAGCCTCAACATGCCTTGCAGGATCCGCGTCCGATCGCTCGACTGAAGCGAGACGCCGCGAGCGCTCGCCATCATGTCGAGCGCGGCGCCGGCGATACTGCCAAAATCCGAGTAGGGGCCAGCCAGCGTCACCACCTCCGAATACAACAGGAGCGTCGCGAACCATTCCTGCATCGCGCCGGCGTCGGCAAATACGCGGGCGAAATCGGGCTCCAGCGCCCGGAGATCCAGCAAGGTCTCGTTGACGTCGCAGACGATCACGCGAGGCATGTCGCCCCCCCCATCACGGGCACAGGCCTCAGCGCGACTTGCCCTGCTGGTTCAGGTCGTCGTAGATCGCGTCGACCAACATGGCGCCGGTGTAGGACGGCGTCGCATAGACCCCGTCGTACTCGCGAGTGACGTCGAGGCGGCGGATCCGGTCGAGCGTCATGCCGGCCGTGCGCGCATCGCGCACCCGATCGCGAATGATCGTCACCATGTCGCGGTACTCGACGACGTCGGACTGGTTGCCGATGCGGCCGTGGGCGGGCACGATACGTGTTCCGCCCTGCTGGTTCAGTTCCGGGACCGCAATGTCCACCAGCTCGTTCAGGCCGTCGAGCACGCCCTGAATCGAGCCGCCGCGCGCCCGGTCGAACTTCGGATACGAGGTGGTCGTGAAGACGTCACCGGCGGCGATCACGTCCGAGCCCCGGAACCAGACCATGACGTTGCCGTCGGTGAGCGACGGTCTCCAGCGGATCTCGATCGGCTCGTGGTTGAAGAAGAGCTTCTTCTTCGCCGTGAAGAACGTGTCCGTCGGCCACAACCGCTCGGGCAGCAGCGTCGGACTGCCCGGCAGGCTGATCCGGTTGAACCCCTTTTCGTGCGCGAAGATCGTCGCCTGCGGTCCGCCCAGATAGCCCGTGTTGCCCTGAAACATCGGTTGTCCGGCCGCGGCGAGATTCGCATTGCCGCCGATGTGATCGAGGTCGATGCTGGTGTCGACGATGCCGCGAATGGGTCCCTTGGTAAGGCGGCGCACTTCGGCGATCACCTTGTCGCTGACCTCGGGCACGCTGGCATCGACAAGGAGCGCCCCTTGATCGCCTACCTGCGCGACGACGTTGCTGCCGGCCCCGGTGACGATCAGGTAGACGTTGCCCTGCACCGGCAGCACTTCGACGCCCGCCTTCGACAAGTCGGGGCGACCCGGCCGATACTTCTGCTGGTCGGCCGTCAGCCCGCCGCCGGGCGCCTGCGCACCCTGAACGACCCACGAGCCTGCCACCAACGCGGCCAGAAGCGTGGTGACCGCGATCGCCCTGAATCGAGGCTTCATCCGCTGCCTCATCTGCCGCCACCAGCCGCCCGAAGCCGCTCGATGGTCCGCTGGTATTCGGGATACGTCGTCGCGGCGCCGCCCTGCGTGGCCTCGAACGGCAGCTTGAACTGTTCGGCGGGCTCAGTGTGCTTCGTGCCGAGCGGATAGTGCGGCACCCAGCCCACTTCCTTTCCCGCAAGCTCGTCCACCGACTCCCAGGGCATGACCGGGCCGACCGTCTGGCCGGGGTTGCGCACCCACGACTGGCTGCGGACGAGCGGCTCCTCGAGGTAGATGGGATCCTCGACGATCGAGACCATCGTCAAGAGGTCGCCGTGCAGGAAGAACTCCTCGCTCATCACGGCGTACGGGCTGGCATAGACGCCGACCTTCTGGAGGACCCCCATCTTCATGTGCGTGGTGGTCACCGTCAAACGGCCGTCGTGGAACGTGCCCGTGGAGAACCCCTCCCACGTGTACTCGGCGAAGTGGGACGGGTGGGCGCGTCCATCCACCCAGATCGTCCGGTCTGCGCGCCCGAACACGCCGACCAGCCGCAGCGCGAGGAGCTGCTCCGACACTGGATCACGCACCTCGCTGATGCGTATGTTCGGGCCCTCGCCCCGCATCGCGTACACGGCCGGCCACGCCTGCGCCATGCGTTCGGGTTGCGAGAGCACATCGGCATCCCAGCTCTCGGCCATCTGGCGCGCCGCGGCGTTGATCGGCAGGCCGGTGTAGTCACCGAGCAGCCCGCCGGCGCCGCGGTAGACGGCGTCTTCATGCACCCTGGCCGCCCACTCACCCGCCAGATCGATCCTCGAGCCCTGGGCGAACGCCTGCGTCGCGACCATGCTTCCCCCAAGCAGCCACACGCAGGCGAGCCGTCCCTGTCTTGAATCGGGCATGCCAATCCTCGGATGCAGAAAGATCTCTTCTCTGCGCAGATTAGCATGCCCGCACGCGCTGACGCCGGTGCTCAGGCCGATCGCGCGCGTGTACAGAGATGTCACATGGGCTCAGTAACCGCTGGAGCCCTCCGCCGCATCGACACGGCCGCGATGCAGGCGGAAGAGCAGCACGAAATACGCGACGGCCAGCAGGAAGCCGGCCGGCCACCAGTAGAGACCCACCCGCAGCGCCTCCGGACTCGAGGCGGCATTGAACGCTGTCAAGGAACGCGACGGGTCGTTGGCCGCCGCGATCATCACCGGGTAGACCGACGCGGCCGTGGCCGCGAGGATGCCGAGCAGGAAGAGCGCGGAACCGAGGAAGGCGTCGCGATCGCGGCCGGCGCGGCGCGCGGCCAGACTCGACGCGAGACCGCCAAGAAAGACCACGGCGGAGGCCCAGGCGAGCGGGCGCGACACAAACCCACGAACCAGACCCGGCGCCACGATCCACGTGGCCGCGGTGGCCGCCGCCCACAGGACGACGACGACCGGAAAGAGACGCGCGGCGATCCCGACCGCCCGGTCACGCACCGGTCCGGCCGTCCGCCAGGCCAGGAAGAGCGCGCCATGGTGCGCCAGCGCCGTCAGGCCGAGGAGACCGGCCAGGACCGTGAACCAGTCGAGGATGCCCAACGCACCAAACGGCGAGAAG
>Ga0184628_10000585_pt1 | contig 19318 bp, 8 predicted proteins | sample PLM4_5_b1_FD_133149 | JGI IMG/M metagenome (GOLD analysis project Ga0184628, IMG submission 133149) | Groundwater sediment microbial communities from an aquifer in East River, Colorado, USA - PLM4_5_b1 | ecosystem: Environmental > Terrestrial > Soil > Riparian zone | place: USA: East River... | reverse complement strand
TCCGTTGTACAGCGCGAGCGGCTACGACCGCGAGCGTCGAAACCTCTCGTACGCGGCGAAGACCACGGTACAGCTCAACAGCGCCCATCGAATCGACGCCTCGTTTTTCGGCGACCCATCGCATGGGCCCACCGGCCCGCAGCGGCCATCGGCGTTGCTGGTGTCCACCGCCGCGTCGTTCAGCGAGATCGACTACGGCGGCCATAACCAGACCGTTCGCTATGACGGGGTCGTCGGGGGCCGATGGCTGGTGGAGGTCGCCTACGCGCGCGCGCTCAACACACTCAGCGAAGTGCCCTCGACCGACGAATGGCAGGTCACCGACACGACGGTGACCCCCCGGCGGATCAGCGGGGGCATTGGCTTTTACGAGGCTGGCAACCGGAGCCTCGACAATCAGGTGACGGCCAAGGCGACCAGCGTCCTCGGCGCGCATCAGATCAAGTACGGCGTGGCCTTCGATGACGTGGCCTACAGCAACCGCAACCAGAACACAGGGCCCACGTTCGTCGCCCCAGACGGCCGGCGAACCGAGACGGGCGCCCGAGTCTCGATCGTTGCGGATCCGGCGCTCAGCCGGATCTACCGAGTGACGCGTGCGTACTTCACCAGCGGCATCGACACCGAGCAGACCTACTTCAATTTCTTCGCGCAGGATTCCTGGAAGGTTGGCAGCCGCCTGACTCTCAATCCAGGGCTGCGTTACGAGCGAGAAAATCTGTCGGGCACGATCGTCAAGGACTTCCTGCTGACGGACAACTGGGCGCCGCGCATCGGTGCCGCCTTCGACGTCAACGGCGACGGCAAGACCAAGATCTTCGCCAACTGGGGTCGGTTCTTCGCGCGCCTGCCGAACGACGTCGCGGTGAGGGCGCTCTCGGGTATCGAGCAGATCCGGCTGGCCGACTACTTCGACTCCGGGCTGACGCGTCCGATCCCCAACGGCACGCCGGCGGGTGGGCAGACCAATCACTATTCCATTCTGACGGCGAGCGCCGGCTCCGCGGCCGATCCGAACGCGAAGCTCTCGTATACCGACGAACTGGTGTTGGGTTTTGAGCGCGAGGTGGCGGCGAGCACCGCGCTCTCGGTTCGGTACGTCTACCGCAACGTAGGACGCGTGCTCGAAGACGTCGGGAGCGTGCCGATGGCGGCGTTTGATCTGGGGTTGGTCGACGACGTCCACACCATCGTGTCGAATCCGAACAGCAGTTCACCGATTGATCCAGAGGTTCAGTTCCTCGGCGCCAAGTTCGATGATCCGGTGCACAAGTACCACGCGGTCGAGGCGGCGCTGACCCGCCGCTTCTCGAACAACTGGTCGGCGATGACGTCGTACCGGTGGTCGCAGCTCCGCGGCAACTTCGAGGGCTACTACAGCAGCGATCGTGGCCAGTCCGATCCGGGCTGGACCTCGATGTACGACTTCCCGACCAACGACCCGAGCTACACGGCGATCGGAGCCCGGAGGTTCGGCTATGAGGGCGACATCCGATACCAGGGGCAGACAGGTATCCTGCCGCTCGATCGGCCGCACCAGATCAAGGCCTTCGGTAACTACGCCTGGGACAGCGGACTGAACGTCGCGTTCGGTCTCAATCTCGGCTCAGGCAAGCCGCTGACGCCCCTGGCCGCCAATGCGTGGTACCTCACCGGCGGCGAAATACCGACTGCGCCTCGAGGGTCCGGGATCCAGACGATCGACGGATTCAAGACGCGCACGCCTTTCGAGAGCCAGGTCGACCTCCAGGTGTCCTACACGCTGAACAAGGCCAGCAGCCGCAACGTGACCCTGCTCGCCGACATCTTCAATGTGTTCAACGAGCAGCGAACCGTGGGGTACGACACGTGGACGCAACTGGACTCGCTCGATCCAAATCCTGATTTTGGCAAGCCGGTGTCCCAGATCCAGACGGTGGTCGGCCCGCAGTTTCAACCACCGATTCAGGTGCGGGTCGGAGCCCGTTTTTCGTTTTGACCGAATCCAGGGGAGTCCATGTCGCCAATCGCCGCCAGTTCTGCGCGTGTCGCCAATCGGTCGAGATCGTCGGTTTGGCTCCTCGTTCTCAGCGTAGCCTTGCTCTGTGCACGGTCGGATGGGCGTGCGCAGTCCGCGAACCCGCTGAAGTTCTTCGATAATTACTTCGTCACAGGCGACTACGTCGTGGCCGGCGTTGGCCTGCGCGGACTGGGCGGCCTGAACGGGAGCCCCGCGGGCATCGCACGCGGCACGATCACCGTCAGCGGCGTGCCGACGGACGGCGATGTCGTGGCGGCATTTCTGTACTGGCAGGTGGTGTCAACAACCGCGCTAGGGCCCGACTCCGGAGCCGTCGCTGCGACGTTCGACGGCACGCTCCTCAGTTCCGCCGATGGGCCGTTCTCGAAGGTGCTGAACCGGGACGGCACCGCACCGTGCTGGAGCTCCGGTGGTGGCACGGGATCCTCTGGCGGCACGCGCCGGACCTTCACATATCGGGCCGATGTTCGCAGGTTCTTTCCTGTCGATGCGGAGTCTGGCCGACTGATCGTCAACGGCCCACATGAAGTCAGGGTGCCCGATGCTGGTTCGAGTGGCAATGGCCTTCCGATCGCACTCGGTGCCAGTCTGCTCGTCGTCTATCGCGACAATCGCGTCGATCCCAGGGCGCCGCTGAAGTCCATCGTCGTGTACGACGGCGGTTACACGATGGACCAGAGCAACGAGAGCATGAGCCAGACGCTGGGGGGGTTCTACCAGACGGCAGCGGCTCCAACCACCGCCGCTCGACTGACTCACATTGTCGGCAGCGGCCAGGCGAACAAGTCGGAGCGACTGTTGCTGCCTGGGGTGAATCCAATCCTCGGTCCCTTTGCCGGCGCAGCGGGGGATTCGTGGGATAGCCCGACGTACAACGTCGGCGTTCTGGCGGGAAGCAGCACGATCACGACGTCCGTCGATCACGTTGGCTTCAGCACCTTCGACTGCCTGTCGTGGGGTGCGATCGTGTTCAGCACGGAGGTCCAGGATACCGACGGCGACGGACTTCTCGATATCTGGGAGACGAACACCTGGGGGAACAAGAACTGGAAGACCAATACCGGACTGAAGGATCCGAATGGTCGGCCGTTACCCAATCTCGCCGATATGGGCGCCGACCTGAACGTCAAGGATGTGTTTGTCGAAATCGGTTACATGGAGGCCGACGACCACGATGGCACGGCCGACAGCGTTCTATACGGCGGCGTGCCCAAGCCGGAGCACAGGCATCTGCCCGATCCCACCGCCCTGAAGATGGTCGGCGACGCGTTTGCGTCGCAAGGGATCGCCGTCCATTTCGATGTTGGAAGCAACTATCAGGCGCTCGAGGCTGGCACCTATGTGATCCCGTCTGCCCGGGCGCGTGGGGGCGAAGCGATCAACGAGTTTGTGACCGCGTGCCCCTGGCCGGATTGCCAGTTCGGCAGCTATCCGGGCACCGTCGGCTGGAAGGTCGGATACAAGTTCTTCAGGGACCAGCTCCTCAGAACGCCAACGTCGACCCCTCCGCTGCCTCCCCTGGCCGCTGACGGGAGCGACCCGTGTGATGTCGCAGGCGTGGCGCCCGGCAGCGATGACGGACCCGGCGGTGCCTGCGAGCGCCGATTCGACCGGAACCGCAAGGACATGTTCCGTTACGTGCTCGCCGCCCATTTCGTGGGACTCCCTAAATCGGAGTTCCCGTGCCTGGACTCCGCTGCTGTCGATGCTGCGGGAAATCCCGTCGGCACGCCTGTGCCGGCAAGCACCGAGGCTCCCTTCGGCATCTGCGCGGTGGTCGACAATCCAAGCTTCCACATTCCGAGAACGAGCTCCGGCGTCGGCGATTTTCCGGGCGCGGACACGATGCTGACGCTCGGTGGTTTTTCTGACGCAGCCGGAAGGCCCGTGGGCACTCCGTTCATGCAGGGCTCCACGCTGATGCACGAGCTGGGGCACACGTTCGACCTGTCGCACTCAGGGGTGTACGTCCCGACGGTTCAGTTGGAACCGTGCAAGCCGAACTACCTCAGCTCGATGAACTACCTCTTCCAGTTGCGGGGCCTGTTCAACGACTCCGGCAACCCCGGTCCGCACATGGACTATTCCGGGGAAGTGCTCGGCGGGGTCAGTGAAGCGCCCCCGGTGGATGGCGCGGTCATCGGCGGCAGCTACAGGACCGGCTGGTATGCGCCCGAAGGTCCATTGACGATCGGGTCGCCCGCGACGAAGCACTGTGACGGGTCGCCGTTGACGGCGGCTGAGGAAACTGCACGTTTGGAAGGGCAGGGCATGGTCCGCGTTGACAGCGCCAGCGTCGGATCCCCGATCGATTGGAACCTCGACCCTTCGCCCTCGCTTGCTCAGGACATCAACTTCGATGGAACGAAGGACGCGCTGAGCGCGGGGTCGGACGACTGGTCCAACCTCCGCCTAAACCAAATCGGAACCAGACGGAACGTGTTGGGGCTTTCGGTGGATCTCGGTCGCGATGGTCTTGGTCGCGATGGCCTCGGGCGTGACGGCCTTGGCCGCGATGGCCTTGGGCGCGACGGGCTCGGTCGCGATGGATTGGGGCGAGATGGCCTCGGCCGCGATGGTCTTGGCCGCGATGGTCTTGGTCGTGACGGCCTTGGTCGCGACGGCCTTGGTCGTGACGGCCTCGGACGCGATGGCCTTGGCCGTGACGGCCTTGGTGTCGACGAGACCGACGACATCATCGCGGCGGCCGGGGGCTACGCACCTGCAACGGGAGTGACGGGGACGGTGCTGGGCGGTAGTGCCTGCGCCGGGCTGACGCCCGCCCTCTGCCACAGGATTCAACTGACGTTCGAATTTCCCACGGTGTTCGGCGAGCATCTCAGGTTCGTGGCGTTTCGCTCCCCGGCGCTCGGCAGCGTCCTTCCGTTCGGTCCTTCGGCCACCGATCCGCCGTTGTCGATCACCGATCTCACAGAACTTCCGAACGGCACCGTCACGTATGTCGTGGCCGCGGACTCCGACACCCTGACGCCGCCACTCACCGTGGTCCGGAGCCCGGCGATTCCCTTCACGATCACCGCCATCAACGTCGCACCTGTGGCGGTAAACGACGTCTACACCGTGGCCCAGGGCGGGTCGCTGTCGGTTGCAACATCATGCGCGGTTGGCAAGGGCGTACTGTGCAACGACAGCGACATCGACAGCGCGTCGCTCAAGGCGGCGCTCGTCGCAGGTCGCGGCCCGACGCATGCGGCGACGTTTGCGCTGAACGCGGACGGCTCATTCACCTACACACCGGCGCCGAGCTTCGCCGGTACGGACAGCTTCACGTACACGGCCGACGACGTCGACCCGACCAACGCTCGGGAGGCAACGGTCACGATCACGGTCAATGACAACACACCGCCGGTCGTGACGCTGACGGTGCCTGCGCCGAACGCGCAGGGCTGGTATACGACCAAACCCGTGGCCGTGACCGTTTCCGCGGCAGACCCCTTGAATGTCACGTCCATCAGCTGCACCGTTGGCGTCAACGGAACATCGGTGATCGTCATGCCTGCCCTGACTGGAGGCGGGACGACGCTGGCCAGCGGCACTGTGAACCTGACGGCCGAGGGGACGCATAGCGTCAGCTGCTCGGCCACGGACGGGGCTGGCAATACCGGTGCGGCCGCCGGATCTTCGCCGATGCCAGCGACCGTGAGAATCGACACGCAGAAGCCCACCCTGACGATCACGGCGCCCGCGAACAACGCGACGCTGCTTCTCAGGGCCTCGGTGAATGCAAGCTTCAGCTGTTCGGATGGCACCGCCCCGCCGGCGTCCGGCATGAAGAGCTGCACAGGAACAGTGGCCACTGGCGCGAAGATCAACACAGCGACTGTCGGCCCGAAGACGTTCGCCGTGACGGCGACGGATGTCGCCGGGAACACCACCACGGTGACGAACGCCTACACCGTCGTCTATGCCGTGACGCTGTTGCCGGTGAAGGGTCCCGCCACCCAGGGGAGCGCGGTCCCCGTGACCTGGGAGCTAAAGGATGCGCTCGGCGCGTCCGTCACGTCGTTGAGTTCGCTGCTCACAATGGAGAGCGTGTTCAATGGGCCGATGCCGTCCGGCGGCTGCGTCGCATCGACGACCGGAACCAGGGAAACCCTTTATAGCCCTGCGAACGGTTCAACCGGAAAGAGTAGTTTCCGGTATGTCCCGCCGTACCAGTTCAACTGGGATACGACCACGACGGCAACCGCTCCGACGATTACGGGGAAGGGCTGCTATACCGTGCTGATTTACCTGGACGACGGGTCGACTCCGAAGATGACGACGCCAGTGCAGTTGAAGTAGGAGGCGGTGCAGACGTGTCCGGGGGAGTGGGCTATAGCCCTGCGCGCCGGCGGACGTCCGGCAAGAGCGAGTCTTCCTTCGACTGGCCGCGGATGCTCGTGTAGGTGCGGTAGGCGTCGGCGAATCCCGCGCTACCGAGGCCCTCCCGAACACGGCCCTGGAAGTAGTAGACGGGGGGGAACATCCCGTAGGTGGGTTCCTCATCCAGGAACAGCGCGATGGCCTCGCCACGGCGCTTGAGGCACCTATCGAACTCGGCGTCGGCCTGCGTGAACGCCTCAGCTGCCAAGTAGGCGCGCCCGAGATCGAAGTGGCCCATCCAGGTGTCCAGCAGGGTGTTGGCCTCGGTCAAGACCTTGATGGCCTGGCGCGCGTCGCGGTTCTTCAGCGCGCTTTCACCCTCGATGATCTTGGCGTATGCCTGCGGCTCGGCCTGAAGCTCGTTGCCAAGGTCGGCTGCCAGCGCCTGCGCCCTTGCTGCGGCGCCCGCTTCGACGAACACCCGCGCCGCCAGGAATCTGATCTTCACGGCGCTGCTGTTTTCCAGAGCCTTCTCGGCGGCTGCAATCGCGGCGGCTCGCTGCTGGCGGAGCACCTGTGTGTAGGCCAGCGCGGCGAACTTGCTGGCGGCGCGGTCGGTGTCTTTGGTCGAGAGATCCGTCGCCGCGCCCGCCGCGAAGATCCGAGCGGCGTCCGAGAATCGACCTTCGTAGAGCGCGAGGTCGCCAAGGCCAGACGCCGTGTACGACGCCCCCTGTTTGTCGATTTTCGCGAGGCTCTGATAGGTCTCCGTCGCCTCGGGCAGACGTCCCTGCAGCACGTGGGCGAAGGCGAGGGGGAGTACGCCGAACAATCCGGGCTGCTCGATGGCCGCTGCCTCTCGCTCTGCGGCCTGGGCATCGCTGCTGTAGGCCGAGTACAGCGCCAGGTTCTCACGGTACAACGAGCGCTTCGGAAGGATCTTGATGACCTGCCGCATCTCGTCCATGGCCTTGGGGAGATCCCTTAAGTACGTCAGGCACAGCGCCCGATTGTTACGAGCCATGGCGTCGTTGGCGTACCGGGCGAGCAGTTCGCCGAACTCCTTCACGCAGGCCTGGTAGTCGTTGGTCCACTCGAAGGCGAGCCCGCGCGTGCGGTACCGCTCGCGTTCCGTCATGCCGTCGAGGTGGCGCACGGCTTCCTTGATGTAGTTCTGGGCGTCCTGCTGCTTGTCAAGATTCCGCGAGGCCACGGCCAGACCGGCATAGCCGAGGCCGAACTTCGGATCGAGGGCGACCGCCCTCGAAAAACCGAGCCGCGCCTCTTCGAACCGGCTGTTGGATAGCGCGTCCATTGCGGCCGCATAGTCGCGCACGACATCCAGCGAGGTGGCTGAGAGCGTGTCGAGCGCGAAGAGCTTGTCCGATTCAGACGTGTCGTCGCCGAGCGCTTCGCGAACGTCATTGCCCAGACCCGTCGCGGCCGCGAGCACCTGTTCCCGGCCAGCGGCCCGAGCATTGGCGGTCGCGAGCACCTGGCCGGTCACGGCCTGCACGGCCTTGACCGACAGGTCATAGCCGTTGCCGCGACGGGTGATCGCCCCGGAGAGCACCACGCCCAGGCCCTGCTTGACCGCGATCTCTCGCGCGGCCGATTCGGTGAGGGCCTCCGGCGGCCTCACGCCGAGGGTCCGCGCGATCTCGGTGCGGCCGTAGGCGCTGATGAAGCCGGCCCCTTCGAGCGTGAGCTTGAGCATGGGCTCGAGCGTGTGTTCGAACGTCGCGTCGCCTGTGCCGTTCTGGAAGTCGGCAATCACCACCGACACGGGGTCGTGCACTGGCGGCGGGATGAACTGTCGCTGGTAATACCAGAGGCCGCCCCCGAGTCCGACGAGGACCACGACGACCGCCGCCATGAGCGGCAGGCCCACGACGCGTCGTATCGGGAGCGGTTCACCGTTTTCGTCGAGCCGATCCAGCGCGGCGACGAAATCGGCGGTGGTCTGGAAGCGCTTGGCCTGGTCAGGATCGAGGCACCGCGACACGAGGGCGTCAACCGCCAGGGGAATCTCCGGCGCCACCGATCGCACCGACGGCGGAGCCTGCTTCATGCGCGCTTCGAGCTCACCCACGGCGCTGTCGGCCTGCTCGGCCCGACGCCGGCCAAGCAGCATGTCGTACACGATGAGCCCCATCGCGTAGATGTCGGCGCGTTGATCGACGTCCTGGCCCCTGGCTTGCTCCGGGGCCATGTAGTGGACCGTGCCGACGATCGAACCGGCCATCGTCGCTCCGGCGGCCAGCGTTCTCTCGGCCGCAAGCCGGAACTCTTCTGGAAGGTCAGCGGGCGTGGCATCCACGCCAAGGTCGGGTCCGCCAATCGAACGGGCGATCCCGAAATCCATGATCAACGCGTCGCCCTTCTTGCCGATCATGATGTTGGCCGGCTTCAGGTCGCGGTGCACCACGCCTGCCGCGTGGGCGGCCACGAGACCGGGGATGACCGACCGCAGGATGAGAAGCGCCTTCGGCACGGGCAGCCGACCCTCGCGTTTGATGATCGTCGCGAGGTCGGACCCGTCGATGTACGACATCGTGATGTACTTGATGCCGCTGATTTCGCCGAGGTCGTGAATGCGCACGACGTTCTTGTGCGTGACCTCGCGTGCGAGCAGCAGCTCCCGTTTGAATCGCCGCTCGATCTCCAGGGCGGCGGCCCGGTCTTCCATCGCCTCGGGCCGAATGACCTTGATGGCCACGGCGACGCCGAGCTCTTCGTCCCAGGCCTGATAGACCGCGCCCATCCCACCGAGTCCGAGCATGCGGATGATGTGATACCTGGTACCGAACGGCTTTCCCGGCTTGAGGGGGCCGGTCTCTTCCGAGTCGGGTGGTGCGATCGTGGGGCGCGCCGGCGGCTCAGTCGTGCGCGCGGGCGGAGCGGACACCCTGGTCGCGCCCCACTGAGCGTCGGCGGTCGCCGCAGGGGCGCCGAGCGTTGTCGCGTCGAATGAGCCGAGCGTTGTTGCGTTGAAAGGAAGGTTTGCGCCTGGTGCAGTGGGTAGGCCCGTCGTGTCGATCCCGCTCGTTCCGACGATGCGTGGAGGGGTGTCAGCCGGCGGCGGCGTCAGCACGGTCGCCGCGACCGCGTGTGACAGCGAGGCCATGCAGCTGGGACACCGCTCCGCGGACCAGTGTGTCTCGGTGCTGCACGACGGACACTTCACACTCAGAGTCTACGCTACAGCAGTGCTGCGCCTCACCTCTTCGAAACGTATTCGAAGGCACCGTGATGACTGACAGTCCTGTCGGATGCCCTCCCTGAGGTGCTCGCGGTATCAGCGGCTCTGCGATTCGCCCCAGCGGCCCGAAGGGCCAGACGCAGCAGGTGTAACAGGGCCGTTACGGGAACTTCAGGACCATCAACGAGGCGTCGTCGTCGAGAGGCCCCGCCCCCGTTGCCCGCTTGACCGCCGTGTACAGGCGCTCGCTTTCGGACGTTCCCGGCAGCGCGGGCTCGGTCAGTAGCGGCTCGAGGTCAGACAGGTTCCACCGTTCACCGCTCAACGTGACGACTTCGACGAGGCCGTCGCTGAAGAGGTACAGGGAGTTGTCGCGCGGGACAGTCGTCTGCTGCACCTCGTAAACAACGTCGGGGATCATACCGATCATCGGGGCAGGTGTGCTCAGCGGGTTGAACGTGCGCTTGTCAGACGAGACGAGATAGGCGGGATGATGCCCGGCGGAGCCATACGTGAGTGTGCGATCCCCCGTGCGGTACACGCCGTACCACATCGTGAAGAACAGTCCGTCGTGACTGTCCATCTGGAATCGGTTGTTCAGGCTCGTGAGGACCTGAGCCGGCTCGACGAAATTCACGTCGGGCAGCGCGCGCTGCCGCAACACGTTCAGCACGGTTACCGAATGCATCGCGGAGCCGACCCCGTGGCCAGACACATCCATGAGATAGAACACGAAGGTCTCTGCGTCGATCCAGTCGTACCCGAAGGCGTCACCTCCAAGCTGAGTCGACGGCACGAACTTCCAGTCGGTCAGCACCGGTCCAGAGGTGAGCGGAGCCGGGAGGAGGGATACGACGTAACTGCTGGCCCTCTGCAGGTCGCGATCGAGCTCCATTGATCGCGCGGCGTCGCGACGACCGCGGCGCTCGTACTTGAGCAGGTGGCTCCCCATCCTGAGCACGCTGCCTTCCTTCAGGGTCACCGGCTTCGTGAGACGTTGTCCATCGAGAAACGTCCCGTTGGTCGACCCCAGATCGGCCACGACGACCTCGCCGTTGACGATCGCGGCGCGGGCATGCAATCGAGACATCTCGGTGTCGGCGAGCGCGAGCGCCTGGGCGGGATCGCGGCCGATGGTGAGATCGTTCGTGGTGATCTCGACAAGGGCGACCGGTTGGTCTCCCTTGCTGACGACGAAGTAATGCCCGACGACGTCCGATGCGGGCGCGGCCGACGATCCCTTGTGACTGACGACGATGGTTCGTTCGAACTCGTCGTCTGAGATCGGTGTCACGAGCGACTCACGCGGGATGTCATAGGGTCGAGCATACGTGCCGCTGCGGGCGGGCTACGCGTCCGCCTCGGTCACGCCGGCAGTCCACTCGGTTTCGCCGTCGCTGCCGGGAGAGACGAGCGCCGGGGCCGGTGATGGAAGCGCAGCCTTTCGGCGAAGCCTGCGTCGCGCCGCTGCACGAGCCGCTTTCTTCGGCGCCTTCTGCGCCGACTTCTTCTCCGGCTTCGCCGCCTTCTTTACCGCTTCTTTCTTTTCCGTCTGCGCAGCCACCTTCGATGCGCTCGCAGCGGGCGTACCCGCGCTGTCCGCGCCTTTCTTTTTGGCCTTCGCGAGCTTCCGCTGGGCCCTGGCGGCCTTCGCCGCCGCCTCGGCAGAAGCGCGGGCCGCCGCCTTCGCGGCCTTTCGGGCGAGCCGGGCTGCCTTGCCGGCCTGCTTCGCGTCCTTCTTTGCGCGTTTCAGCGTCCGCTTGGCCTGACGCGCTTCCTCTTCGGCGCCCTTGACCTTCTGCGCGGCGTCCTTCGACTGGCGCTCGGCGTCCCGTGCCAGCGCGATCGCCTTGCTTGCGGTTGATTCCAGTTTGGTGGATGTCATGATGTCGTGCTCTTCCGGACGCGTGCCCTCGCCGCCGGGTTGGCGGCGCCTCCCGCGACCACACACAAGCCTATCTCACACGTCCGACGACCGACCACCGGATTTCTCCCAGGCGATCGGGCCGCGCGCGATCCACAGGGAGGTGCCGATCGCGCGACGCGTCAACACGGACGGTCGGACATTGCGCGACTGACAGTTACCGCCGAATAGACCGATACTAAGAGGGATAGCCAAAGGATCTAATGTCTTCGCAGTTGACGCCTTCACCGACACCCGACACGCTCCAGCATCTCATTGCCGAAATTGGCAACTTCGAAGAGATTGCCCAGCACCTCCTCCCGACCGCCGGCGAGCTTCCCACGTTCGAGGGGATCGACGTCTACGGGAAGACGATGTCGCTCAACGGCGCGATCGGGGGCGATCACCTGATCTACGTGGACTTCAAGCAGCGCTTCGACCTCGAGGCCCGCATCGCGCACGCCCTCTCCAAGGGGCGCGCCGACGTCGTCGCGAACCTGAGGCACAGCCAGCGCACGGCCGGCATCGCGCTCGTCGATGTCTCGGGCCATCGCATGACCGACGCATTGCTGGCGGCGATGTTTCACCAGGCCTTCCTGCTCGGCGCGATTTACGAGCTCGACACCTTCGGGACCATCACGCAGCGGCTGTTCGAGAACCTGAACACGCGCTTCTATCAGTCGTCCGGTGCGCACAAATACATCTCGCTCATCTACGGCGAAATCTCCGAGGATGCCCGGTTCCGGTTCGTCTCCGCGGCGCATCCGTTTCCGTCGGTCTTCTCACAGCGCCACGATCGGTTCATGGAAGTGAGCCCCGACCTGTGCGTCTCGTTTCCGCCGCTCGGCATGCAGCCGTCGCTGCACGCGATCGATCGCACGAAGGTTGACCCGAGCGCGCTCGGGTTCAAGGAGCGGTACGAGGTGAACGAGTGGTGGCTGATGGGAGCGGGCGACATTCTCCTGCTCCACACCGACGGTCTGGCCGAGCACGCCCGGGGCGACGAGTCCTACTTTCCCGGCCGGGTGGAGCGGGTGCTGCGCGACGTGAAGGATCGAAGCGCCCGCGAGATCCTCGAGGCCATCGAAGTCGATCTCAAGGCGTTCGCACCACCCACCGACGACATCAGCCTCGTCGTGATCAAGTTGCGCTGACGCGCCGCGCCGGCTACAGCTCGCGGACGCCGTCTCTCTGCAGCAGGAACCAGACCGCCACCAGCGTCAGCAGCACCCCGTTGGCGATGAGCACGGTGGGTGCCGACGTGACGGTGGCGAGCCAGCCCGAGACGAGACTGCCGAGCGGCATGCCGCCGCGGAACGACAGCATGTAGATGCTCATCACGCGGCCGCGCATCTGGTCGGGCGCAATCAGCTGGACGAGCGAGGTGACGGTCGAAAAGACCATCATCAGCGCGACGCCAGTGCAGAAGAGCAGCGCCTCGCTCAGCGCCAGCGTCCGCGACAGCGCGAACGCGACGATCAGCACGCCGTACACCACCTGCATGACCAGCGCCGTCAGCCCCATCCGCTTGAACTTGCCCAGCCAGGCGACCGCCAGCGCGCCGGCGATCGACCCGGCGCCGGAAAACGCCATGAGGTGACTGTATGTACTGGCGCCTTCGTGAAAGACCTGTTGCGCGAAGAGCGGCAAGAAGGTCAGCAGGGCGAATCCGAGAAAGGCGGTGAGCGCGGAGAGCGCAATCAGCTTGAGGAGAATCGCATGATCACGGACATAGGCCAGCCCGTTGCCAAGCTCAGTGCGCAAACCCGATGAGGTGGCCGGCGGAATGTGCTTCACGCGCAGCGCCATCAGCGTGTTGATCACGACCACGAAGGACATGGAGTTGAGCAGAAAGCACGCGTTCATCGCCTGCGGCTCGTCGTAGCCCCAGCCGGTGAAGAAGGTCAGCGTCGCGGCGAAGAGCAGCGGGCCGAGCACGCGCGCGACGTTGAACTGGATCGAATTCAGCGCGACCGCGTTGGGCAGATCCTTCTTGTCCACGAGCGACGGAATGAGCGACTGGTAAGCCGGTCCGCCGAACGCCTGTGCGATACCTGTCGTGAAGGACAGCGCGAGGATCTGCCAGATCTGGACGACCTGGAAGTACATGAGCGCCGCGAGCGTGGCCGACGTCGCCATCTGGATGTACTGCGAGACGATGAGCGTACGGCGACGGTCGTATCGGTCGGCCAGGACGCCGCCGACGAGCGAGAACAGGATGATGGGCAGCTGCTGCAGGAACGCGTCGAGGCCGAGGAAGAACGCCGAGTGCGTCAGCGAGAGCACGAGCCAGTTCTGCGCGACGATCTGCATCCACGTGCCGATGCTCGACGTGCACGCGCCGAACCACTGCACGCGGAAGTCGCGGTAGGTGAACGCCGACAGCATCCGCGTGAGCGTGCGCGTACCGAGCGACGCCGTGTCCGTGGCTGGGGCGGTGGCCTGGGCGTCGGGAGCGGTGGGGGGAGGCGTCGGAGCGGCCGCAGTGGTCACAACGTGAAGGTTGATTTTACTGGGGCTTGACGCGCTCTCGGTGTGTTCGCTATAGTTTCGCCGAATAGCGAACATATGGCGAAAGACGCGTTGGTTGCTCTGGAATCTGCGCTCCGCGAGCGAAAGCTGGATCGCACGCTCATCACGGCCCTGCCATCAATCGACCGGGACGACGCGTCGGGTGGGTTGGTCCCTACCGGCATCGCCTCTCTCGACGCGTGCTTGCGCGGAGGGCTTCCTCGCGGCCACCTGTCTGAAATCGTCGGGCCCCGGTCGTCGGGCCGCACGACGCTGCTGCTGCAGATCCTCGCCACGGCCACGCGGCGCGGCGAGATCGTGGCGGTCGTCGATACCTTCGATCGGTTCGACGTGGCCTCGGCGATCGCCGCCGGCCTCGACACCGAGCGCCTGCTCTGGATTCGCGGCGATGCCATCACCGGGAACGGAGACCTGCCCGAGCGAACCGTCGCGCGCGCGATCAAGGCGGTGAATCTGGTCCTGCAGGCGGGCGGTTTCGCGTGCGTGGCGATCGACCTGGCCGACGTGCCGTGCGCGGTCCTCGCGCGGATCCCGTTCACGACCTGGCTTCGCATTCAGCACGTCGTCGAAGGCCGCGACACCGCCTGCGTGCTCGTCGGATCGCAGCCGATGGCGCGCAGCGCGGGCGGCCTCACGCTGGCGTTGACCGCGCGCACGCGATGGGCCGGCGATACCGATCGCGGCCGGCATGTCTGCGGTGCCGACGTCACCGCGCGTATCGTGTCGCCGCGCCGGCGCGTCGAGGGCAACGTCGCGTTTCAGGCGGTCGTTGCCAGTACCAACTGATCACAGGCTACAGAGACAGAGAGGCACAGGGGAACTCATGAGTATCGCTGCCCACTGCCCACGGCCCTCTACCTACTGACATAGAAGACTTACTGACATAGAAGGTGTGACGTGTTTGCAGCCCTGTATGCCGCGGAAGGCAGTCCATCCGACCTGCTGATGGCGATCGCGCGCGAGTTCTCGCCGCGCGTCGAGGTGTGCGGGGCGCGCGAGGTCACGCTCGACGTGAGCGGTCTCACGCGGCTCGTTGGCGACGGGCGAACGATTGCCGCGGAACTGCGTCGAACCGCCGGCGCGCGCGGACTGCTGTGTATGCGCGTGGCGATTGCAGGCACGCGCGCGGCCGCACGGCTACTGGTGCATGATCTGGCCGCGCGCGCCGCATCGGCGATCCGAACTCCGACCTCCGAATCCCGGACCCCGAATCCCGAATCCCAAATCCCGGCTGAGGCGATTGTGATCGAGCCGGGCACCGAAGCCGAGTCGTTGGCGCCGCTGCCCATCGACCTGCTTGCCATCTTCGACACGCTCGAATCCCGTCTTCCCGTCCTCCGCCAATGGGGACTGCGTACCCTGGGCGACCTGGCGACGCTGCCGTGTGCCGAAGTGGCCGCGCGGCTCGGGCAGGCAGGCGTGGAGTGGCAGCGCCTGGCCCGCGGTGACGATCGTCGTCCGCTCGTGCCGGCCGTGCCCGAGGAGCGTTTCGAGCAGGCCCTCGATCTCGAATGGCCAATCGAGGGGCTCGAGCCGCTGGCGTTCGTGCTCGGGCGGCTGCTGGAGCCGCTCTCGACGCAGCTCGAGCGTCGCGACCGCGGCGCCGCCGCGCTGCACCTGCGCCTATACCTGGTCACGCGCGCGGTGCACGAACGATCGGTGGATCTGCCGGCGCCCACGCGCGACGCGCGCGCGCTGCGGACGATCGCGTTGCTCGATCTCGAATCGCATCCACCCGCGGCCGCCATCGATCGCGTGGTCGTCGCGGTCGATCCCACGCCGGGTCGTGTTGTCCAGTTCTCGCTGCTGACGCGACCGCTCCCGTCGCCCGACCAGCTCTCGACGTTGATGATGCGTCTACAGGCACTCATGGGAGAAGGGCGTTGCGGCGCGGGTGTCGCGGTCGATTCCTGGGAACCGGGCGCATGTGTCATGGGGCGCTTCGCGCCGTCCGATGCCAGCACCATTCAGTCAGACGGGTCACGTCGACACGGGCCACAGAGACACAGAGACACAGAGACACTTATTTCAAAGAGAGATGACCCTGTGGCAGTGCACGAGGCTGCGACATTGCCTGTTGTCGCGCTGCGCCGCTTCAGGCATCCCATGCCCGTACGCGTGCGGGTTGATCGTGGCGCACCGGTGCGGGTGATCGCCGATCGTCGGGGATGGAGCGGCGGACGCGTCGAGACGGTTGCCGGTCCCTGGCGGTCGTCGGGGGGATGGTGGGTTGAGACAGATGACAAAGCGCGAGGTGCGACGGTGCGGGGGTGCGATGGTGCGTCCGACGGTGCGAAGGATGCGAAGGATGCGAAAGAGAGCCTCTCCATGGCGACATGGGAGCGCGACGAATGGGACGTGACACTCAGCGACGGCGCGACGTATCGCATCTTTCGTGATCGCGCCACCGAAGCCTGGTTCATCGAGGGCGTGGTCGATTAGTCCGGTCGCATCCAGCACCGCGCACCATCGCACTTCGCACTTTCGGACGCCCCTCGCACCTATTGCACCTTCGCACCCTCAGTTCTGACCCGTGTACATCGAACTTCATGCCGCATCGGCGTTCAGTTTTCTCCAGGGTGCGTCGTTGCCCGAAACGCTCGTCGAGCGCGCCGCCACCCTCGGCTATCCCGCGCTGGCGCTGCTGGACGCCGACGGCGTCTACGGCGCGCCGCGCTTTCACAAGGCGGCAAAACAGGCGGGGCTCCGCGCCATCATCGGCACCGAGCTGTCAATCAGCGGGCCGCGGGCCGTGGGCAGTGGGCGGTCTCACGATCGACCGCCGACTGACTGCTGTCAGCTGCCTGTGCTCGTCGAGAGCGCCGAGGGCTACCGCAATCTCTGCCGCCTCGTCACGCGCATGAAGCTGCGTGCGCCGAAAGGGGAGGGCACGCTGGCGATCGACGAGCTCGAGGGGCACACTGCGGGTCTGGTGGCGTTGGCCGGCCGATCGATGCTCGATGTCGGGCGATTCGGCGTCGGCGGCCTCCTCGATCGGCTGGTCGGTCTCTTCGGCCCCCGCAACGTCTGCGTCGAACTGCAGCGCCATCTGCTGCGCGAAGACGAAGCGGAGAACGTGGCGCTGACCGGACTGGCCCGCGCGTTCGGCGTGCCGGTCGTCGCCGCCAACGACGTCCGGTTCGCCGAGCCCGCCGATCGTCCGCTCTTCGACGTGCTCACCTGCGTGCGCCATCGCACGACTCTCGATGCGGCGGGCCGCCGGCTGGCGCGCAACGCCGAGCGCTATCTCAAATCGCCCGAGGCGATGGCGCAGCTCTTCGCCGATCGCCCCGACGCACTCCGGGGCACCGCGGCGCTCGCCGAGCGGCTCGAGTACACGATGGCCGATCTGGGCTACCGCTTCCCGGTGTATCCGGTGCTGGACGGCGGGACGGAGATCTCGTTTCTCCGGTCGATCACCGAGTCGGGCGCACGCGATCGCTATCGGCCGTATCACGACAAGGCGCGCGCGCAGGTCGCCCGCGAGCTGGCCCTCATCGAGAAGCTCGATCTCGCCGGCTACTTCCTCATCGTCTGGGACATCGTCAACTACTGCCGGCAGCAGGACATCCTCGTGCAGGGACGCGGGTCGGCGGCCAACAGCGCCGTCTGCTACAGCCTCGGAATCACGGCCGTGGATCCGATCGCGATGGATCTGCTGTTCGAGCGCTTCCTGTCGGAAGAGCGCGGCGAGTGGCCGGATATCGACCTCGATCTGCCGAGCGGCGATCGACGCGAACGCGTGATCCAGCACGTCTACGAGAAGTACGGTCCGCTCGGTGCGGCGATGACCGCCAACGTCATCACCTATCGCGGCCGCAGCGCCGCGAGGGAAGTCGGGAAGGTGCTCGCGCTCCAGGAGGATGAGATCGATCGGCTGGCGAAGGTGATGCACCGATTCGAGTTCAACGACCCGCGCGAGACGCTCGACCGGCATCTGGCCGAGGTCGGCCTGTCGATGGCGCGGCCGCGCATGCGGGCGTTCGCGGATCTCTGGGGGCGCATCCAGGATTTGCCACGACATCTCGGTCAGCATTCGGGTGGCATGGTGGTGTGCCAGGGCACGCTCGACACCGTCGTGCCGCTCGAGCCGGCGTCGATGCCGGGCCGCGTCGTCATCCAGTGGGACAAGGACGACTGCGCCGAGATGGGCATCGTCAAGGTCGACTTGCTGGGTCTCGGGATGATGGCCGCGTTGCAGGACGCCATTGAGCTGGTCAATACCGGGAGCCGGGATTCGGGAGTCGGGAGTCGAATTGCGGCCCCTGATTCCCGAGCCCCGATTCCCGAGTCCCAAGTCCCGGCGCAGATCGATCTTGCGCATCTGCCCCCCGATGATCCCGCCGTGTACGAACTGCTGCAGCGGGCAGACACGGTGGGCGTGTTCCAGGTCGAGTCGCGGGCGCAGATGGCGACGTTGCCGCGGCTGAAGCCGACGCACTTCTACGACCTCGTCGTACAGGTGGCGATCATCCGGCCCGGACCGATCGTCGGCGACATGGTGCACCCCTATCTGAATCGCCGAGCCGGGCGCGAGCCGGTGGTGCCGCTGCATCCGTGTCTCGAGCCGATTCTCGCGCGCACGCTCGGCGTACCGCTGTTTCAGGAGCAGTTGCTGCGGATGGCGATGGTCGCGGCCGGCTTCACCGGCGGGCAGGCCGAGGAATTGCGCCGCGCGATGGGGTTCAAGCGATCCGAGAAGCGCATGCGGCAGATCGAGGGGCAGTTACGCGAGGGGATGGCGCGCAACGGCATCACGGGAGATACCGCCCAGCGAATCATCGGCTCGATTACCTCGTTTGCGCTCTATGGGTTTCCCGAATCGCACGCCGCCAGCTTCGCCCTGCTCGCCTACGCGAGCGCATATCTCAAGGTGCACTATCCCGCCGCGTTCTACGCGGCGCTCCTCAACAACCAGCCGATGGGGTTCTATCACCCCGCATCCCTCGTCAAGGACGCGCAGCGCCGTGGTGTGCGGTTTCACCCGATCGACGTGCAGCAGTCCGACTGGTGGTGCCGTATCGAGTCCGACGGCGCGATCCGGCTCGGCTTCATGTACGTCAACGGGCTCCGGAAAGAAGTGGGGCAGACGATGGCCGCATTCGATCGATCGAGCACACCTCCGCCTCCCCCGTTCTGCCCGAAATGCGGATCGGATGATCAGTCGATGATCGAAGTTGTCAGGGACGGGAAGTACTTCTGCAACACCTGCGCGCACGAATGGACGACCGAGATGCGTTCAGCCGGCCGGTTCCCGTCCATCGAGCGCCTGGTGCAGCGCACCGGACTGCGCCGCGACGAGTTGACGACGCTGGCCGACATCGGCGCGCTCAAT
>Ga0184628_10000584_pt1 | contig 19329 bp, 22 predicted proteins | sample PLM4_5_b1_FD_133149 | JGI IMG/M metagenome (GOLD analysis project Ga0184628, IMG submission 133149) | Groundwater sediment microbial communities from an aquifer in East River, Colorado, USA - PLM4_5_b1 | ecosystem: Environmental > Terrestrial > Soil > Riparian zone | place: USA: East River... | reverse complement strand
CTCCGAAACCAAAGGTCGGACGTTCGACTCGTCTCGGGCGCATTAAAACCCCCGCCAGTATTGCGTTTCCGACCGTTGGTTTATAGAACCACCGATCGGGCACCAAAAACCGCCATTTCGGGCACCAAAAGATCCGGCGGTGTGGTGTGAAGTTCGTTCGCACTGTCCCAACCCACCAGCAAAAGAAAGACGCCGAGGGTAAGAAGCTCTGCCTTGTTTGCGAGTCGAACCTGCCGCCACGCCGGTCTTCCTATTGCTCGGATGAGTGCGCCTATCGAAATACTCCAAACTGGATGCGGGCCCTTGTGCGGCGTCGCGACCACGGGATTTGCGCTCTTTGCGGTGTGGATACTCACAAAGAACATCTCGGCCGCTGGGAAATGGATCACATCATCCCAGTCTCCGAAGGTGGCGGACTCTGTGGATTGGATGGCTATCGGACTCTATGTCCACCTTGTCATGGCAAAGAAAGCGGGCAGCTTCGAAAACGGCTGAACAGGCGCAAGCGGATTGAAGCGGGTCACCGTGAAACGGGATTGCTCTTTGACGCGGAGGCCTCCGCATGACCCTCCATCCGATCCAGTGCCGCCCGCAAGTCCGACGTCGTGACCACTTGGTAGCGTTGAAAAATGCTGTCCGTCTTCCATCCACACAGCGCCATGATGTGCGACTGGCTCAGTCCAGCCTGGACAAATCGACGTGCGGCCGATCGGCGCAAATCGTGGAAGATGCGAAGAGCCCGGATCGCCTTCTTGCCGGTCTCTTTGTCGTAAACGCACGGCAACCCCGCCTTGTCGTTGGCGGCGATCCACTGTTTACGGAACTCACCGACCGGGCGGCCGTCGATGACAAAGACGTGCTGTGTGATTGTGGTCACACGTGGACGCTTCATGGCCCTGCGGGCTGCCTTGTCTGTTTTAACCTTCGGAGTCTTCGCCCAAGCCATCCGATCTGTGAGAAGGTCCCGCAGCTCGCTCGTCATCGGGAAGATCCGGCCTTCCCCGCTCTTTGTCGTTCCTGGCTCCAACCTGATTTCATTGGCAACAAAATCCACGTTGCTCCATTTCAATCCGCTGATTTCTCCGCGTCTCCACCCAGTCAGGAACGCAAAGCGTACAAACAGGCCCAGCATCGGGGCCATATGGCTGCACAACCGCTCGACGTCCGCGGCAGTAAAGAAACCGGTGCGCGTGTTGTTCTCGCGAAGGTGGGGAACGTGTGGCATGTGCAGCAGCTTGCCGCCTTGCATCGCCAGGCGGAACACGTGACGGATGGCTTCCAGCTCGCGGTTGATGGTGCCGGTGGAGGGCTTCGGAGTTTCCGCTTGTCGTCTCAGGATGTACGTATTCAGCTGCGACGTGGTGATCTGGCTGGCTCGCAGGTGGCCCAACGCCGGATCGACATGGTTCTGCATTCGGGCATCGAACGATTTCAGAGATTTTCGTTTGTTGATCAGATACTCGTTGCGGACATCCACGATGAGTTCGCCAAACAGAACGACGTTCGGCGCCGACGATACCGGGATCCCGCTGGCATCATCGGAGATTCGCTTCGCCAGCTCACGGCGGGCCTTCTCCTCAGTTTCGAAAGTTTCAAAGTATCGCACTCCGTTCGCTCGATAACTGATGCGCCAGGCATTGCCCCGGCGAGATATTCCGCCCGTTCGGTGTCTTCCCAAGTCGCCCTCCGAAGTGGGCGGCAGAGTACCACATTTCAAAAAGTTCAGTTCGTGTTGCCGGAGGTCTTAGGTCGCCTCACGGCGGTTGTATCGAGATACCTAAAGACGACTCCTGATTTCTGCGCCAATCAAGTCGGTAACGGGTTTTTACTGGCCCGTCGCAGTGGAGCGGAGGGTGTGGGAGCCTTGGCCCAGCCGGGGAGAAGTTTCGGCCTCCCGGCAAACAGGCAAGCATCGGAAGGGCGTGCATGACACCACTGACAGCACGCCAATTGGAAATCCTTCAGCACTCGTTGGGCGTTGACCAGTACGGTCGCGGCCAACAGCATCGAAACCATTTCTGTGCTGGCGAAGATGATGAGCCTACGTGCCGCGAATTGGTCGGAATGGGCTTCATGGAAACGTTTCAGCGAGAGTGGTTGCCTTACTACAACTGCACAGTCACGCGAGAGGGTAAGGCGGCGATGTTTGCGCAAAGCCCGAAGCCTCCGAAGCTGACACGAAGCCAGCAGCGGTACAGGCGGTTCCTCAATGCGGATACCGGTGCATCGTTCGGCGAATGGATCCGCTCGGAAAGGGTCACGTCATGACTCTATTACACGGCGGCATCGGCGATCTGTGGAAAGGCTCTCTGCTGAAGCCAGACATGGCGCACGTCAGATATCTTGACGGCTGTCCCACGTGTGAAGCTCAGAGGAAAGGCCACAGTTCTGCGCTCGGTCTCGACCCTGAAACTCCCGCCGAATTCGTGTACGCCACAACAGATCGCGAATATGCGCGCTACTACGCGTCCCGAGCTGTACGTGGCTGGCTCTATGAAGTCGAGCTCGACCCATCGTCCATCGAGGAATCAAAGGAAGATCCGTTTCCAACATGGAGAGCACATCAGGCGCGAGTTGTTCGCGTTCTCGAAAAACGGATCACGCTAATGATGGCTGAACGTCGGGATTTATTTCTCCGGTGGGGAGGGTCTGCTTCGGAATTTGAAAGCATGCTCAGCCGAGCCGCGCGCGACTACAGTCCGCCCCACAAACAGCACAGCCTCATTCAATCAACCTCGATCGGCACTGGCAGCCGGCCTGGGGACGACGCATGCCAGATCTCTACCGTACAAGAAGGAGAAAGCAATGAAATCGTTTACCGCAAATGAACTCGCGGCTTTTCTGGAGCCGCGTCGAGATCCACAGCCGGACTGGTGCGTGCCTGAAGGCGAGACACGCTGTGAACTCCCCACCTGGAAGATGACTTTGGTTGTGATCGCGATGATGGGTTTCGGAGGGATGTGCCTCATCGGTTTTGGCACAACGATGTCCTGGCTAGCGCGGATCTTCGGCTGAATCGATTCCATTGAGAGATTACGCAAAAGCATCCTCCCGATTTTGGACCGGAGATACCGGAAAGCAACTGCGCGGCCAGGCGGATCCGCAGCGCGTGGCTTTCTATCTTTTCACCTGCCCATCCTCAAACATGATTGGGCTGTACTACCTCCCGATGCCCACTTTGATGCATGAAATTGGCATCACCTTGGAAGGGGCTTCGGAGGCCCTTCGAAGGGTCTCCGAAGTGGGTTTTGCCTTCTACGACACCACTTCGGAGTACGTGTGGGTTCCGGAGATGGCCGCACAGCAGATCGCGGAAACACTCAAGGCGGCGGACAACCGAGTGAAGGGTGTTATCAGTGAGCTCAAAAAGCATTCTAAGTCGCCATTCTTCAATAAGTTTGTTCTGAGATATGGAACCCCTTTCAACCTGAAAATTGACCTGATTTCAGAAAGCCCCTTGGAAGGCCCTTCGAAGCCCCTTCGAAGCCAAGAGCAGGAACAGGAGCAGGAGATAGAGCAGGAACAGGAGCAGGAGGACTCGTTCCTGAAACATTCTCAGAGTCTTAAAAATTCGTCCGTTCCCATACAGGCGACGAGCGAGCGAACGAACGAATTTGAAAGACAGGATTTTCAGAAATTCTGGGGACCGGTGGAGAAGTACCTCCGCAGCCAGGTGGTGGATGAAGTGTTTCAAACGCTCTACGCCGGCATGCGAATTCTCGACATGACCTCGAGGGCCGTGGTGGTGGCAGTTCCCCAGGAATTTCTCAACCAGTACGGCGGGATGGAATACGGTCCCGCGTCGCTGAAACATCGCCTCGAAAAATCAGGTACCGGCTTGATGCGAAATCGAGCGCTGAAGCTGGTGCCACTGGAATCGATCGATTCCGCTCTTCCGAAAGAATCGCGAGTCGTCCTGGCGGGAGAAGTTCAGTGAGAACGTTAAGCACGGTCGACTTCGAATCCACGTATGCCCGGCTCGCCGATCGCGCGGTGGCGCTCAAACGTGTTCGGCCGGACCTTCCACCGGCGTCTGTGCCGAAGCAATACCAACCGAAGACCTGTCGCGGTTGTGGCCGAGTGTTCCTGCCTAAAAACTCAACACACCTTTACGGGCGTGTCGGCTGCCAAAGTCTGGGCCAGCGCTTCGAGTCCATCGTCATGCCGGGAGCAAAGGTGAATCATCCATGAAATCCGTTACCCAAATCGAATTTACCGTGCTCGGCACGCCGCGGCCCCAGGGATCCATGAAGCAACTGCGGCACCGAATATCCGGAGAGTTCGTCTCGATGCCAGACAATCTGAAAACGAAGCCCTGGAAGCAGGAGGTTGCGCGAACAGCGCTCTGGGAGAGGGTGCCGCGACTTACCGGGCCTTTGGCCGTCAAGCTTCAGTTCTTCTTTGCCAAACCGAAGAGCCGCCCAAAGTCCTGGACCGAACCCGCCGTGAAACCCGACCTGGATAAGTTGATCCGCGCCATTTTCGATTCCGTAAAAGGGATCTGTTGGAACGATGACGCGCAAGTGGTGGCCGTTGCCGCCGAGAAAGCATACGGCCTGCCCGAGAGGGTTGTGGTCGAGATTCAGGAGATTCTGAAATGAGTGTGAGAACCACCCCCGCCCTTGTTGCCCCGACAGTTTCATGCCCGTTGTTTGAAGTCCCGATCGGCCGGGAGGATTGTCAGCGGCAGAGTCAGAAAATTTCGACCAACGAAGCTACCTGCAGCGGCCGCGGCTGCCCTTCACCGTGGCGCATTTGCCTGCACTGCTTACGCCAGGGTAAGACCGGGCCCGAATGCGCCGTGACAGATCCGATTCATGGCACCTGTAAAACACATGCCGGCGTGACGGAGATTAGCGGGGAGGCGCGCTTTGTGACGGTGCCGGCCGCCCGCGTTCGGCCCCTGAAAGGCCAGCCGCGCACGTATTTCGATGCCAGGGAACTCTCGCTACTCGAGCGCAGCGTTCTGAAATACGGGCAGCTGCAGCCTGGCCTGGTGCGGAAGGTGAAAGGCGATCCCAAACACGATTACGAATTGATCGATGGTCAGCGGCGCTGGCATGCCGCCATGAAGCTTGGCACGCCGTACAAGGCGATCGTGATCGAAGTCCTCGACGAAGAAGATCAGTTTGAGAAGTCCGTCGCGTCGAACTTTCAGCGCGCCGAACACACACCGATGGAGATCGCCCGAGCCATTGATCGATTGGTGCGGCGTGGCGGGCGGACGCAGTCGGATGTCGCCACTCTTGTGGGACGTTCCATTGGTTGGGTGGGTCAGTATCAGCGGCTGTTAAAACTGGCGCCGGAACTACAACTGCATCTGGAAGTATCCCAGGCTGATGGTCACAACCCATTACCAATGAGCCTGGCATTTCAACTCGCGATGCTGGAAATACCCGAGCAGCTCGAGAACTTCAAAATGTTCCAGACCGGAGAAATGTCGACGGCGGAATCCATTTTCAAGATCAAAGAGAAACTGGTTTCCACTGGGGAAATCCAACACCGAAAACTCGAACCCAGATACGAATATCGCCGCCTCTCTGGTCTGGCCGATCGCACCCAGCGCGAAGTCAAAATGCTGCTTTCGCGCCTACCCCCCCCAGCGATCCAGCGCGCGATTCAAGGGCGCGGGCCCCAGGTGGACAAGCTGATCGGTGTGATCGATGAAGGTGTGAAAGCTCTGATTGAATTGCGCCAGCGAATTACCGCCGCGCAAAAAGAGAAAGTCATGAAGGAAGCTGTATGAAATTTCTACTCATCGCACTCGTTTTCATCACGCCGGCAGCCGGGCCCACGGCCTGCGTCGAGCTTCAGGGTGTGCATCTGCAGATCCCGATCCGCAGCGGGCCGGCGCCGGATCTAGCCATCGTCGCGTTGCCGGCACCACAGTTGCAGCAACCCAACGCACCGCAGCCACCGTTGCCAACTGAAAAGCCGGGCGTGCCTCCGGTGAAGCCGTGAGCGATGTTCGATGAGGAATGCAATGGTTCCCTTATTCCGATTGTCCTGGCGGCTCTGGTGGAGCGTGTGTGCGCGCTCGAGGAGCAGCGCCGGCCGCGGAGTCGTCCTCAAGTTCTCGATGAAGAGGCCGCCCTCGAGGTTCGAGTCACCAAAACAGCAATCCGCGCGGAAATGGTCCGATTGTACCTGGATCCGTCTCGTCCCTCGGTTGCCGAGATTGCCAGGCGCCTGGGATACAGCAAGCGCGGAGTTCGAAACAACCTGCAAGCCGCCGGCGTTTATGTCGGCGCTGTGAAAAAGGAGTCAACATGAAATACATCCTGAAAGCGGCCTTCTGGCTCACGCTCATCGTCGCGGTGTGCTGGTTTGTGGTGATTCGAGACATACAGGCACAGCTACCAACATCCGCGTTTCCTGAACACGATTTCACCTACACCTGCACGCCGACGAATGGCACAGCGCCGCCGTTGGAATTCAAGTTCACCGCAGCGCCGGCGCCGCACGTGGATGTGTTCTTCGGAGTGCCGGCGGCTTCGAACGACAAGCAGCCCCCGGTCATTTCTACAGTCCTGAATTCCGTAAACGTCAACGTTCTGACCAACAACGTAAGGATCACCACCACCAACGGCGTGCCGCTCACCATCACAGCTAGCGACAACGTTGGCGTCGTCTGGTACCGGCTCGACGTGGACGGTCTCGAGGGGCCTAAGGATGGGAACGCCGCGTTGATTCTGCCGACGACGTTCTACACCCGATGGAATGCCCGAAACGTCGCGGCAGGTTCACATCACTTCAAATTGACCGTGTCGGATCTGGCCGGAAATCTGGCGGTTAAGGAATGGGAGATGACTCGATGAAGCTTCAACTCGAAATCCATGTGCATATGCACGACGAATTCCGTGCGCAGCAATTGGCTGCGCTTTCAAAGTCTCTGTCCGTGTCCACGTTCAAACTTAAACACGCGATCGCCGGTTACACACGAAAACCCGGCCCGCATTGCCGTTCGGAGGAAATTGTAATGAGTGAATTGACTGAAAAAGTCGAACAGTTGAAAAACGAAGTCAACGATGCCAAAACCGTGATGGGATCCGCTGAGATTCTGATCAACGGATTCAAAGACAGGCTGGCAGCCGCGGTGGAGGCCGCCCTGGCCAAGGGCGCGCCACCGGAGACACTGACCGATATTACGGACATCACCACGGCGTTGGACGACACAGGGAACGCTCTCGCTGCAGCTGTGGCCGCGAATACGCCAGGCGAACCGGAAGTCCAGTAATTGATTTTGCCGGGGCCGCGAGCCACGAGTCCGTTTGGCCGGCTCAAAGCGATGACCGGTTCCGGCAATCCAAAAAGTAACTTTACACGCACAGGACTTTCTGTCGTAAAGTCTCAGCGAACATAGACGTATTGATGTATATCGATATGTCAATACGGAAAAGCGAGGAACCCTTTCATGCTTCTTCTCACTTCGACGTCCGATAAAGTTCAGGTCATCACCGGATCGGCGGGAACGGTCAAAGTCCATGCGTCCTGGGTTGATAACGCAGCTGGTTCGATCACGCCCGGACGAACCAATACAGCGTCGATCGCAACCGCCGCGACCACTGACATTGTGGGGGCTCCCGGTTCCAGCACGCAGCGGAACGTGAAGCACATTTCTATTCGAAATACCGACGCGTCAGTCAGCAATCTCATCACGGTACAGCACACCGATGGCACGACCGTCGAGGAGCTTTGGAAGGGTACTCTTCTGGCCGGAGAGTCGGTGACCTTCGACCAGGTTGGCGTCTGGACGCTCTACGATGTCAACGGATCCGCAAAGCCATCCACGGCCAAGCTGGATGTCTGGTTGACTGTGACCGGTTCGGATTACGTGAACGCCACGACATCCTTTACCGACATTACGGGGCTGACGACTCCCCTCAAAAGCGGAAGAAAGTATGCTTTCGAAGCCCATCTATATTCGATCAATGATGCCTCAACGACAGGTTCCCAGTTTGGGGTCAATATCGGGGCGGCTCCAACTGTTCTGGTGGTGGCAGACATTGCCACAGTGACTCCGAGTGCGACCGCGGCAGCCGTTTCGGCTGGCAGTGCCACCGCCCGAGATACCGCCGCTTCAGTAGACACAACGGGCGCCACATCGATCCGGCTGGCCATCATCTCCGGATATATTCAGCCGTCTGCCGATGGCACCTTCGCGATGCGCGGCAAGTCGGAAGTGGCGGTTGCCGCCGGTCTGACCGTGAAGGTCGGAAGCTGGCTGCACGTTCGCGAAGTGGATAACTAAACCCGGAGGCCGAGACTTTGGCAAACGGGGACATCAGCGCAATCCGGATCGCGAGTGCGGCTGCGCACAACGGCTGGGTTGCGGAAATCGACATTTCGGGGCTCAGCCCGGGCGGCACGTATGCGCTCGGGCTGGGCACCAACAACGACCCGTCGACGGCCAAGATTGTCTTCACCGTTACCTCATCTGGATATGACGCGACTGGCGTGCTGGGGACCATTCAGCGCACGGTCTACGGTACGCATCAGGTCCGCAAGCCGTCTCCGAACCAAGCCACCAACGATGAATCGGGAACGGTAACCGTCCGCGTTTCGCTGAGTGACTTCGTCTTCACTGGCGATACGCTGACCGCCACCATTGCCAGCGGGTTCTATACGCAGGGCGGCACCCCGACCAATTCCGTCTCCAGCTTCGCCGTCACCAACAATTCCACTCTCGCGCATCCGAAGGTCATTGCGAACTGGTCCTGGCCAGGCTGGCAAAAAGTCAGTGGCCCTTCCTTCGATGTCCGGTGTGTGGCGTTCCACCGTTCCGCGATCAATGGGAAGCCGGTGGCCTGCGTCATCTTCACCGCTACGGATCAGCATTCCCACAGTGTCAGTGTCACGGTCGCCGCGGCAACCATTGATCCGCTGATGGGGGATTATGGGGAAGTCAGTGAATACATCGCCACCATCTCCACAAGCACGTTCACGGCCGGGGATCAGATCACTGTCAATTTCAAAGCCTATCCGTGGGTCGGAAACTCCGGGGCCACACTGGACACCAGCGACGGCGTCAACAGTCAGCCAACGCCAAAGTACGCCCCGCAATTCTATGTGTACGACGGTGGGACCTATGGGACTTCCGCGGCCGTGGTGGACTCCACGTTCGGCAGCGACACCACGGGTGTGGCGGTGGATGAGAAGACATTCGATTCCTTGAGCCCGCCGCCAGCGTTCCGCACGATCAATAAAGCGGTAGCCGCTGTCAATTCGCGGAACAACACCGTGTACGGCCGAAACGACGCGGCCGGATCCGTCCACCTGAAGGCCGGAAACCACACGTGGACAGGAGCCAGTAATTCCATTTCCGCCACAGTCGGCAAAGTGTGGTGCACCGTCCAACCGCTGGGATCCACACCGCGCGCGAGCGTGATCATCAACGCGGTTTCCGGAACGCAGGGATTCGCCGGCACGCCTGTCAAAGTGTGGAACTGCAGCATCAACGTCGCCACTGGTCCGGTGTCCCTGTTTACGGACATCACCTACATGTGGATGGACCAGTGCACGTTTGTTTGTAACGGCACCACCGCCATTTATCAAACGGTGCTGTACTACATGACAAGGAACAGCATCGGCGCGATCGCCCACGATTTGACGCCGTTCGGCGGCGAAGTGTCCAACGCCGCGCTGATTCGGGGCAATGATCTTTACGGCTGCGGTGGCACGCCAGTATGGACGACACTTGGCAATACAAATTCGGTCATCCACCAAAACATATTTTCGAACGAACCTGTTGGCGGACCAACGGCTAACACAATGCCGATCCTGGCATTCAACACGATGTATCGCCAGGATGTCTCTGTTGAAATGGCCTGCCAGATTCACAACGCCACCGCTGGCATTATTGGCGCGGCCATTGTCCAAAACATTTTTGAAAACAACAGCAGCGGTGAACTGGAGTTGTTCATCACTGCCGATGCGTCCACATCCAATCCAGCCAACAACGTCTTGATGTGGCACAACACCCTTGTCGGCGGCCGGATTAATCGCGGTTACAACGATACGGGTTCGAGTTCCTTACTTCGGACACTATGGTCCGAAGTCGGTAACATGACGGAGAAAGAGGCGATTAAATCCGACACGTTCCCAACTGCAGATGCGGCCCGCACAGGGAATTGGCCAGTGCTTTATGGTGTTGGTCGCCGCGGTTGTTTGAATGTGGAAGCCACACCATTGGCCGCGTCCGGCCAATTCCAATTGGAGTTCGACGGGATCTCTAGTTACGCGCCAGCGAAGAACGGCGGCAGCAATCCCATCACGTCTGCCACTAATCCCATCGCGTTCTCCGGATTGCTAGGCCGCTTGGCGTGGAACGGCGGTACCGCCAATGTGGGTGGCGGGGATTACAGGATTCAACCACACTCGTTGTTGCGCAATCTGATTCCATCCGGTGGTGCGGTCCTGCCCTACGATATCTTCGGCGTTCCGCGCAAGAATGACGGCACCGGTGCAGCTGGCGCGTATGAATTCGCCACCGCCGGCGCCTCGGTTGCCGAATTTGACGAGGACCTGGAATTAACGGCATGGTTCGAATCCGAACTGGTGACCGCGGCGATTCGTTGGTTTGACGACGACCTCCAGCAAGGCGTTGCCGCACCAACGGCGGGCAATGCCTCACTGTCCGAGTTTGACGATGACTTGGAGAACCTTGCATGGTTTGAGCCCGAGCTGGTCGCCGCGGCTCTCCGTTGGTTCGACGACGATATCAAGGAATCGGTTGCCCAGCATTACACACTGTCGATGGGTCAGGGTTCCTACACTCTGACTGGTCAGGCGGTCGCCGTCACCGCACAGCGGAAGCTGGTCATTGCTCAGGGCAGCTATACCTACACCGGACAGGGCGTTCTTCTGGTCGCCGCGCGGAAATTAATTCTGGCTCAAGGGTCCTATGCCTTAACCGGGCAAAGCGTGACTCTGACTGCCTCACGAAAGCTATTGCTGGCACAGGGAAGCTACACCCTCACCGGGCAAGTCGTCAGCCTGATTCACGGATTTACCTGCACGATGTCGCAGGGTTCGTATGCCTTGACTGGCCAGGCTGTGACGATGGTTCATGGTTACACGCTGACGGTCAGTCAGGGGACATACACACTCAGCGGCCAGCCAGTGGCACTGAAAGCATCCCGAAAACTGGTACTCGCGCAAGGCAGCTGCAGTCTCAGTGGTCAGTTGGTTGCGCTGACGTATTCTGGGGCGCCTGCCAACACCTACACCCTGACCATCGGGCAAGGCACGTTTGCATTGAGCGGTCAGAGCATTGCGCTCGCCGCCTCCCGGAAACTCGCACTGGCCCAAGGGTCGAACACGATGACCGGGCAATCCCTGACGCTGCAAGCCGCCCGAAAACTCACATTCGTCCAAGGCAGTTTTACGCTCAACGGCCAGACTTTAAGTTTGCGAGCGTCTCGTTCTCTAGTCATGACGAAGGCCGATTACACGCTGACCGGCCAGGCGTGTGCACTGAAGTCCTCTCGGGCCCTGGTACTTTTCCCGGGTTCGTTTGTGTTAACCGGCCAGACCCTCACGATGCAGTTCTCCGGCGCCGGCGGCCTTGAGAGCTTTACGGAAAGCAGTACCGAAGCAATCGGTTTGCCTTACACCACAGAGCGGATCGGACTCCCCTATAGCACGGAAGCCGTGGCTCTGCCATTCACGACACGTCGAACATAAGGAGGTTACAGATGAGAACTATCGAAGAGATCCAGAGTGAACTGAATTCCGCGCTGTCAGCCTTTCACGAAAAGGCGATGACGGCCATCGCTACCGAGTCCCAGGCGTCCAGTAAGACCATCCGGGCCCTGAGAGCGGAGCTGTCGGCCGCTTACTCCAAAGGCGCGGATGTTTGCCCAGCGTGTAAAACACCCCCCCTGGGGATGCTGCGATCGCCGGCCTACACCATGAATGAGCGGCTGATTCCCGCGGTCTATGAGGTTGGCTGCATCCGCTGCCCTCCTGTTTTAGTAGAGATCGATGGGAAGAAGCGGCGCCAATCGTATTCCGCGCATGCCGACAGTCCGGCAGGAGCGGTGCAGCGTTGGAATAATCAGGAGTGGGTGACGGATTCAAAGATTGATTTGATCCCCGCCCCTCGTTAGAAGAATCGGAAATTCACTGAGAAGGAGTTGACATGGCTTCATTTGTAAAGTTCCAACCGTTCATCGAAAACGTGTACGAGAAGGTATTCAATCTCGGGTCGGATTCGTTAAAAGTCGCACTCACGAATTCAGCCCCCTCTGCTGCCAATGCCGTGCTGACGGATATCACGGAAATCGCTTACACGAATTTGTCCTCCCGGGCTCTGTCGATCAGCACCTCAGCTCAAAGCGGCGGCACGTACAAGCTGGTGATTGCCGATCTCACACTGACAGCGTCGGGTGGATCCGTCGCGGCATTCCGCTACGTGGTGATCTATGACGACACCGCAGCCAGCGATCAGCTGATTTGTTATTTCGATTACGGGTCGGCGCTCACACTGTTGGATACCGAAACATTGCTGTTGGATTTCGATGGAACCAACGGCCTGTTGCAAGCAGCGTAGTGGCGGTTGTCTTTTTGTGCCGCCACCGCGGCTGCAATCAGAGGCTTCCGTGTAAGACACATGGACGCAATGCAAGGCGGGCAGGATACGACGCCCAGTGGGAAAGAGAACGCCTGGTGTTCCTGCAGGAGAACCCGCTGTGTGTTCGCCACCTGGCAAGGGGCCTGGTAGAACCCGCAACAGACAAGGATCACATCCGCCCTGTCACCGGCCCGGAAGATCCCACGTTCCGGACCGGCCCCTTTCAGGCGCTGTGTAGTCAGTGTCACAGGGACAAGACACGAGAGGATCGACGATCCTACTAGGTTTGAAGGATGACTGTGGATCAGAGCGATAGATCGAGGAATGGACTATTCGTTCGAAGAGAGAAGTATTCAGTTATCAATGTAAGTGCATGATTATAAACACATGAGTCAAAATGTAACGATATGAATATATTCATCAATGACATTTGGTGTCACTTTAGGGTGGGTATATTGAATCCTTGTAAGTTGTTGATTATAGGGAACGCCGAGCATTTCCGTGCATGAACGCGCATTAAAATCCTGAACATTTTATGCACTAATGCCGTTTTTCGTCACGAAATGAATAAAATCCGATGCAAAACGAATCAAAACCGTGAAAAGGGGGACAAAGCCGAAATCGGCGCATCTCCGATTGGTCACCGGTAATGCCGGCCATCGACCGGTCAATGAAGCCGAGCCGGTTCCCGCCGGAGAAGTTAAGAGACCACCGGTCGTCAAAGGTCGCGCGAAAAAACTCTGGCTGAAGTACGCGCCGGACCTTGAAAAGAAAGGCGTGCTGACCGCGTGGGACGTCGAGAATTTTGCGATGTGGTGTATCCAGATGGCCGAGTACCAGGAGAATCCGAAAGCTTCAAACGCTGCAAGCCGAACCCAGCTCATCCGCCTGGGCGAGTGCTTTGGATTGATTCCTCCCGGCCGCGCACGATTGAAAGTTAATGGCAAAGAAGAAAGCGAAGATCCCGCCGAGCAGTACTTCAAATGATCCGGTAACTCAGTACGCGCTGGACGTGACCAGCGGGGAGAAGGTTGCTGGGCCATTAGTGCGCCTTGCCGGAGAACGCCACCTGCGGGACCTTAAGGACGGTCCGAAACGCGGACTCACCTGGGACTTCCCTTCCGCCGAATGGGTCTTCGGATTCTTTGAAAAGGTGCTGCGCCTGGCGGGAGGTGAACACGAAGGAAAGCCGTTCATCCTGCAGCCGCCGCAGAAGTTCATCATCGGTTCATTGTTTGGTTGGAAAAACTCGACCGGTGCTTACCGATTCACCACCGCATTTGTGGAGATCGGCAAGGGCGCCGGCAAGTCCCCGCTGGGTGGCGGTCTCGGGATTTATAAAATGACTGCCGACCACGAGCCGCGCGCGGAGTGTTATGCGGCCGCTGTCGACAAAGACCAGGCCAAGATCCCATTTCGGGATGCGGTGGCCATGGTGGATCAGTCTCCGGCGTTGAATAAGCGGATTCTTAAAACACCGATGGATAATGCCGACGTCACGAAGGTCTGGAATCTCGCGCACCTGGAAAGTGGATCCTTCTTTCGGCCGATCGCGTCGGAAAATACGGGCCGCGGGAAATCCGGCTTCCGACCGTTCTTCGTTCTTCTCGATGAGATCCATGAGCACCCCACCGATTCGATGGTTGAATTCATGCGGAAGAACGTGAAGGGCCGGCGTAATGGCCTGGTGTTCATGATCACCAATTCAGGAACGACCAACAAAGCCACGGTGTACTGGAGATATCACAGCTATTCGGAAAAGGTGTTGAAGGGAACGTTCATTGACGACGAGATGTTTTGTTACGTCTGCGGTCTCGACAAAGGCGATGACTGGACCAATCCGAAGGTCTGGCCAAAAGCCAATCCCATGATCGGCGTGACGATCCCGATCTCGTATCTCGAGAAGGAAGTTCGGGAAGCGATCGGGATGCCCTCTAAGCAAAGTCTCACGCGCCGGCTAAACTTTTGTGAGCTGGTCGACTCCGCGGATCCACTATTCGAATCGATCATCTGGGAAGCGAACGGGGGCGCGGTGGACCTCGATCGGCTTCGCGGCCGGCGATGCTTTGGGGGACTCGATCTCTCCTCGAAAAACGACTTGACGGCTTTGGCCCTGATCTTCGAAGCCGATGAGCCGTACGTGAAAATCTATGATTGCCCGGGCTGCGGCGTCTCTTTTGGGACGTACCAGTCCCGCTGCCCTCGCTGCAACGAACTGGTTCCACTTCTCCGCTATGTCGTCACGGAAGCCAACCGGAAAGACGTTCTTCTGTTTGCATGGACTCCGGCCGATACGCTCGCCACTCGTGAACATACCGACCAGGCTCCCTATCAATACTGGGTCGATGAAGGTTATTTGATGGCTGTGCCCGGGCGTTCGATCGACTACGGATTCGTGGCTCGCAAGATCGCGGAGCTCACCGCGCTGTACAGAATCGAGTGTATTGCGTTCGACCGCTGGCGCATCGATGACATGAAACGCGAGCTGGAAGATGCCGATTGCAATATCACACTGAAGGAGTGGGGACAGGGATTCCGAGACATGAACCCGGCGATCGAGGCGATCGAAGAGGATGTTTTGAATATATTGCTTCGGCACGGCAGAAATCCGCTACTCACATCGGCGATTGACAACGTCAAGATCGTGAGAGACCCGGCGGGGAACAGAAAAATCGATAAGGAAAAGTCCACTGGCCGTGTCGACCCCGCAGTGGCGCTGGCCATGGCTTCTGGCCTAATGATGTTTCCACCGGAAGCCGAAGCAACCTACGCGTCAACTTTGATTTGATTGTGAAGCGCTTTATGCAACAATGCCCATGACTTTACGGAGGCCTCTACGATGAAGATCCCGCGATGGTTTACCAGGTCCAAAAAACGTATTGTCGAATTCATTTCTGGTTTTAACCGCAAGGATATCCCCGGCGCGCTGATGACGATCGGTCTGTCGCTGCTGGGTTACGGAGCATCACAGATTCGCCCAGGGTATGGCCCCATCATCGTTGGCCTGCTGTTGGTGCTTTACGTGAAGCCACTGACGCGGTGGGTTAAGTAAGTGGGTTTCCTGGAGGTCATCGACCAGAGTATCCGCGCCGAGAATGAGTCCTCCCCTCCCGGCCCCATGGACGACTTCTGGTACAACGACATCGGTGAGTCGCTCGAATCCGATTCTGGAATTCGGATTACTCCGCAAAGCGCAAAAACGATCTCCACTGTCTGGAAGGCTCTCAATTGGTGGTTCCGTATCTACGGAACACTCCCACATAAACTCTACGAGCGCGCGACGTTGTTGGGAAAGCCGGCCGCCATCGAGGCGGTGGATCATCCGTTGTACGACATTATTCACAGCGCTCCCAATCCCGGAATGACCGCAGCGGATTTTCACGGTTTCATTCCCGTCGATAAGAGAACCTGGGGAAACTTCTACGCGTTCATTCAGCGGAACACATTCGGGAAACCGGTCGCGCTCTGGAGAATCCGTCCCGACTATGTGACACCCAAGATGAAAGGCCGGCAATTCCTCTACGAGATTCGTGGCGACGACGGACTGCCCAAGCCGTTCTTCCCGGATGAAATCCTGCATCTGCCGGCCATCTCGAATGATGGCCGCGTGGGCCTATCCGCAGTCCGGGCAAACCACAATGTGCTGGGATGGAATCGCGCCACCGTTCGGTATGGCGGACAGTTTTTCAATAATGCATCGCGGCCCAGCGGGATCATTTCACTCAACTCTCCGATCAAGGATAAGGAAGTTAAGAAAGAGTTGGTCGACAATATGCGCCGGTCCGGAAAGGAAGCCGGAAAGCTACTGCTCATCGAAGGTGCCGCGACATTCACGAAGATGACGCTGGATCAGGACGAGGCGCAATTCATCCTCACACACAACCTGCAGGAGGAAGATCTTTGTGGCATTTTCGACGTGTTTCCACACGAAGTTGGTATCACCAGGAATAGCAACAACAGCATCACGGAGCAGCTCACCATCAACACGGTCACTCGACACCTGACTCCCGAGTGTGTGCGCAACGAGCAAGGAATGAATCTGCAGCTTCTCTCCGATATACCATCCTCCGGCCGTGGTGGCGGTACGGAGCGATCCCGGTATTTCTTCCAGTCGGAGATCAAGTCCCTGATGCGCGGAGACACCGCAGCCCAGGTCGCTTTCCTGAAGGCGATGCGCGATCTCGGGATATATAACGGCGATCAGATTGCAGACTTTATTGGGGAACAGCCTTATGAAGGCGGAGACACCCGCGTGATCAACGGTGCTTACGTGCCTCTGGACATGCTGCGGGAGATTGCGAAGCGCAGAAAGCCAGGCGACGTCGGTGCACCCAACGGTCCAGGCGGGGATCCTCCCACGGAAAATAAGCGAGATGCTGCAATCCCTTCGAAGTTCGTCGAAGTCGCAGCCCGCGTGCGTGAGTCTTACTCTTTTCTATTTGCCGACGCTGTCGGCCGAGTCATCTCGAGGAAGAAACCGCAGGAGCGTGCGAAGTACACTCCAATTGCTTTCCGTCCGGTTCTGTCAGGCCTGACCCATGCCCTCGGCGTTAAGGCGAGCACTGATTTTATGGATCGCTATTTGGCTGCTCTCTCCGAACGTTCGGCAGTGTGGGAGTCCGAAGCTGTCTCGTCCGAGGAATTGGGCCGTGCCATGGATGCGCTGATCGAGCACGGCAAAACGCTGGAATATTTCGAGGGGAGGGTTTGCGATGCGTAATTTCGAAATCAGCCGGGTCTTGAATGCGGCCCGTCAGACACCGTGGGCGATCCTTCCGGAGAAACTGGCCGAGATCCAGGCGGTGTTACTGGCCCGTCTATCAGGCGCTGAGATCTCTGCCGAAGACCGAGCCGCCTACATCAAGGCGGCAGACGAGCGCCAGCGTTACCAGCAGCAAGGCGCTGTTGCCGTTATCCCGGTGTTCGGCGTCATTGCGCAACGCATGGGACTGATGGGCGCCATGTCCGGAGGAACGTCGACGGAAGGGCTGACGAAGCAAATTCGAGAAGCCGCCGCGGATCCGTCCATTGCATCGATCGTGCTGAATGTGGATTCCCCTGGCGGTTCTGTCAGTGGCCTCCCGGAGCTGCATGCGGAGATCATGGCCGCCCGGGAAGCAAAGCCCGTTGTCGCGTCTGCCAATGCGACGATGGCCAGCGCCGCGTACTATATCGGTTCCGCCGCATCAGAGGTGGCGATCACCCCTTCTGGCCGTGCTGGTTCCGTTGGTGTGATCGCGATGCACATCGACGATTCCGCCGCCCTCGAGCAGGACGGCATCAAGGTCACCTACATCACTGCCGGCAAGTTCAAGTCCGAAGCAAATCCCCACGAGCCACTAACAGAAGAAGCGCGGGCGCAGCTTCAATCCGATGTGGATAAGTATTACGCCATGTTCGTCCGCGATGTGGCCAAGGGGCGAGGGATATCGATTGCGGACGTGAAATCCAACTTCGGAGAAGGTCGCATGCTGTTGGCTCAGGATGCCAAAGCCGCCGGCATGGTGGACCGGATTGAAACTTTGGATCAGACGATCGCGCGGCTGTCCCGATCGAGTCGTCCGGTGAATTCCCGAAAGGCCATCGCGGAACGCCTGGACATGGCGGCGAAGTTTCTATAGGGTAGTGCCCTAATCTGAAAATCCGGACGAACTACACCTATATCCCCAGCTGCCAAATATGGAAATCTGCGACATCACGCTAATGGGATTCTCGCTTTGCAGCATCGTCCTGATAGGAATCGTCGGGTTGATTATCTTTGGCGTATTGGTTCTATTTGTTCAGAGGCCACCACGCGGAACAGTGGACGCCTTTTATCAGAGGACGCCGGAGAGCAAAGAGGAATCCCAGAGGCTGGCCGCTATCGATGATTACGAGCGGGACCGAAATAAATCAGATTAGGACACTACCTCCCATAGAAAGCTCTTGACACGGAAAAGCAACTTACCGTAAACAGTAGTCTGAATTTGAAAGTCCCTGACGTCGAGCGGCAGGCCGCAGCCCAATTAGGGCAATCGAAATAAGGGAAGCGTAGATCCGAACGCCATTAGCGGGCGGAGGCTAGCGAAGTAACCACATTACTTTTCTAGTCTCCGCCCGTTTCGTTTTGGGCAGTGAGACTCAGGAGCACGAAGATGCGAAAGTCTCAGGAACTCAGAAACAGGGCCGACGTGAAGCGCAAGGCCGGAAACGCAATCCTCGCCACCATCGACAAAGAAAATCGCGACTTCTCGGCACAGGAACGCACCGACATCGACGCCATCAACACCGAAATCGATACGCTGCTTGCGGATGCTCAGCGCCACGAACGGATGGAAAATGCCGAACTCGGCCGCACGCGTAACGCGGAAGTTCCGAACATGGGGCTTGACGATCCGGATGAAGACGAGCCGAAGCGAAACGCAAAAGTGTTTCCACTTTTGGGACACCAGCTCCAGGCGATCTACACCGCGGCGACCGGGAAACTGGTCGGTGGCCTGAACAGCGTCGAAGAGGCGCACAACAAATTGAAGGCCGCGATTTCCGGAGCCAGCGAAGCCTACGACTCCGATGGCGGTCATCTGGTGGAGCGCGATATCTCCACGGAGATCGAAGCGGGGATGAAGGCCGGCGGGCAGATCCTTGCACTCTGCAACGCGATCGAAGTGCAGGGCAACGGCCTGGTGGAGAAGTACATCAATGAGACCTCCCGCGCGACAGGATCCCGTTCGGGTGCCATTCAGACCTATTGGTCCGGTGAGGGCGGCGACATCACG
>Ga0184628_10000583_pt1 | contig 19374 bp, 20 predicted proteins | sample PLM4_5_b1_FD_133149 | JGI IMG/M metagenome (GOLD analysis project Ga0184628, IMG submission 133149) | Groundwater sediment microbial communities from an aquifer in East River, Colorado, USA - PLM4_5_b1 | ecosystem: Environmental > Terrestrial > Soil > Riparian zone | place: USA: East River... | reverse complement strand
GAGGATGTGTTCACATTGCGTGCGTTTCCAAATTCAATTTTCGCGGCGCTCACCTCGCCCTTCCCCTTACCCATTGTGAAACGGTCGTGGACCTTTCCAATCGGTTGTAGAATGGGCCATGCTTCCAATAGTTATCGCGCTGCTTCTCCAACTGCCCGCGGATACCGGACTTATTCCGGCCAGGCTTGTAAAGGCTACTTCTCCCCTTCCTCCCGCGAACGCCGTCGCAGGGACCTGCGTCCTGGCGGACGTGCCAGTCGATGCGCGGGGAAGAATTGGAGAAATAACGATTCTACAAGGGCTGGGTCCGTTCAATGATTCCGCGACACGTGCAATCAAACAATGGCAGTTCAGTCCTGCAAGCCGCAATGGGCAGTCCGTGGCATCGCGGGTGGGAGTCTTGACGGTATTTCGGCCCCCTGCCTTGGGAAACGCCGGAGTCGGTGGTCCATCTTTGGGCTTCAAGCAACCCACACCTGCAAAGAACAATCACCCTCCAATGCCAATTGCAATCACGGACCCTGGCTATCCTCAAACGGCCACGACAGAGGGTGTCGTCATCATCGACGTTCCGATCGACAAGAACGGCAATCCGTTGACCATGGTGACAATTCAGGACGTCCCCCAACTGACCGATGTTGCACGAGCTGCCGTCCAATCCTGGAAATTCATGCCGGCAATGGAATCGGGTCAACCCGTCGTCGGGAGGCTGATTGTGGCGATATCATTTGTGCGGCCAGTTGTTGTGATTCAGCAGTTCTGATTCAAGTATGTCGTCAAGGATTACAGGCCGGCTTTGCCGCCGAACTGAACCGGTCCACCGAAGTATCCGTTGCGCGAATGCACCGAATAGTCCGAGCCAGATTTTCCAAAACGATCCACAAGCCGCACCACGACTCCATGATAGCTGCGGGCGGAAGTATTGACTGGGGCATAGCTCAGTGTGAAGCGCGGTTTCAGTCGGGAAATAGCCCTGAGGCCCTCGCGCTCCCTCCGATGAGCCCTCCCATTATTGCGTATCTAGATCAAGTGCAAGCTTTGTGCTTTTCTCGAGACGCACCGGGCCGGATGATTGCGCGCTCAGGAAGTGCCCAGCTTGTGTGACGAAGAAAGCCACTACTCCAATCGCAAAGTATTTTTTCGAGATGCTGAACATGGCAGACCTCCTGACGTTTTTCTGGATCCCTTGTATATCCCAGGGATTAGAAGAGCCATGAGCGCGCAATGAGTTTTGGACGAGTTGTGCGGAGGAGTTCTATACGAATCGAAGCCGGTTGATACGCAACGAAGAGAGGGACATGACAATGGATTCGTGGAGATTTACGGCAGGACTGCAGAGAGAGGGACTCTGGGAGTATTCGGTTCATCGGAAGCGATCCTGCCATCGCGGATGCTGATGATCCGATGCGTAAATGCGGCGACATCGCGTTCGTGAGTCACGAGAATGATGGTGTTTCCCTCGCGGTGAAGCTTGTCGAAAAGCTTCAGAATTTCATCTCCGGTTGCCGAATCCAGATTGCCGGTTGGCTCATCTGCCAGGATGATCGAAGGACGATTGACCAGTGCACGGGCGATGGCGACTCGCTGTCGTTGACCGCCAGACAGTTCGTTTGGTTTGTGGTGCATACGGTCCTTAAGTTCAACCATCGTCAGAGCGTCTTGCGCACGAGTTGCGCGCTCTCTCGAAGGCACTCCGCTGTAGATCAGGGGCAGTTCGACGTTGTGCAAAGCCGTGGATCGCGCCAGCAGATTGAAGGTCTGGAAGACAAAGCCGATTTCCTTGTTCCGGATATGCGCCAGTTCATCGTCCTTCATTTCGCTGACCAGTTTTTCGTTCAGCCAGTACTGTCCACCCGTTGGCGTATCCAGACAGCCAATCAGGTTCATCAATGTGGATTTGCCGGAACCGGACGGACCCATGATCGCAACATATTCGTTGCGGCGAATCTCGAAGGTGACATCCTGAAGCGCATGAACCTTAGAGTTCCCCATCTGATAGGTCTTCCAAAGATTGGCGGTTCGAATCAGAGCATTGTTGGAGTTACTCGGCATTACGACTTCTTCTCTGGATTTTCAGCAGGCTTTTCCACCTTGATCTTCGCATTGTCCTGAATCGTGCGGAGAACCTGATAGGGACCGGAGATGATTTCGTCTTCCGTGGTGAGGCCTTCCAGAATCTCGATATCCGTTGTTCCCGTAATGCCGGTTTTGACGGGATGGAACAAGGCAATGCCGTTCTTGATCGTGAAGACGCCTTCCTTCTCGATCTTCTTCTTGATTGTCTTGTCCGGATTATCGAACTCGCGAATCGTCAGCGCCTGGATCGGAATCGATAGAACCTGTTTGGCGGTGGCCGTAATAATGGTCGCCGTGCAGGACAGCCCCGGACGCAACTCCTTGGGTGGATCGTCCAGGATGATGACCACCTTGAAGTCTTTCGCCTCCTGGGCGCCGCCGTTGTTGTTTCCGGTCGTGTTGCCGGATTTATTCAGTGCGCTGTTCCCGACCTCCGAAACATGCCCCATGAGAAACTTCTCGCCGAGAGCATCGACCTTGATCTTTGCTTCCTGACCCACCCGCACATTCACGATGTCGGTTTCATCCACACGGACTTCTGCGGTGATTACCGAAAGATCAGCAATTGTCATGAGGACGGTTCCCGGCTGGTTCTGAAGACCGACAATGGCGATTTCACCTTCGTTCACAGGCAGGTAGGTGATGATTCCATCCAGTGGAGACAGGATCGTCGTCTTGGAAAACGAATCCTTTGCTCGAACCAGCGACGCACGTTGTTGAGCAATCCGGATCGTGGATTGCTCGCCCTGATTTTTCACCTGGGCCACCTGAGCTTCCGACTGTGCCAGCCGCGCAGTAGCCGCGTTCAGTGCGATCAATGCGAGGTCGTAATCCGACTTGAATCTTTCAAACGCGTCGGGCGAGATCAGACCGTCTTTCAACAATTTCTCATTGCGATCGAAGCTCTGTTTCGTCCGGGCAACATCGGCTTCGGACCTCTTGATGTCGGCCTTCGCCGAATTCACGCCGGCTTCGGAGGCGCGGAGCTGGGCCGCCATACCTTCTGTTTCGCTTTGTGCCGCGTCGAGCATGGCTTCGGCGGATTTCACGTCGGCTTCAGTCTGAATCGACTCCAGACGGATCAGCAGAGCGCCCTCGCGCACGCGATCCCCTTCCCTCACGGGCATACTCACGATACGACCCATGGCATTCGAACTGATGTTGACGGATTTTTTCGGCTTGATTTCGCCATTGGATGACACCGACTGAGTCAGATCCTGCCGGACGACCTTTCCGGACTCCACCGTGATCACACCGGTATCCTTCATATATTGGAAGTAGTAACCAATGCCGGCCGCGGCCGCGACCACCAGAATGCCGGAAAATAGAAGCTTCTTCTTTAGAGTCATTTGGACCTCAGTGCATCAGAATCAAAATTTGGAAAGCAAATCGAATCAAAGAATGTAACGGCCGTTCCAGGAATGAAAGAACAGACAATCGGCAGTCCGACAATTCCGGAAAGTATTGTTGCCTTGCCACTTTGCCCCTTGCTCTTTGCGGTCAGCATGCGTTGGACGGTGTCCGGATCAATTCCGTGAGTGGCCGTGATGGCTTCCGCATTGATGACAAGAGGGGAAAGTGTCATGGAACGGTCTTCGGCCTGTATTCCAGTGTGACCACGATTTCCGGGATGGGCCTTCCATCGATCTTTAGTTTTCCCCTCAACAGGTCGGCGCCCCCCGCGCCGGCTGTAATGGACCTCAAGTAATAACCGTCCGGAAGCTTATTGGTTATCAAACTGTATTCGCCGCCGGACAAAGACTTCATGAATGTTCCATCTTTGTGCACGGGCGCACTGCCGGACGGAACCGGGTTGAACACTACCGCCATGTAACTAAACGGAAAACCGGGCAGTATTGTTCCATTACGATCGACAATTGTGACGCGGCCGGTAACATTGCTCCAGATTTCGCCTTTCATCCGGATTCCAACCCGGTCTTCGGAGCCCACATTGAAAGCCCACTGTGAGTCGAATGGAGCGCCTGTGACCGTCGCATAGTAGGAGTCCGATGGAACTCCGGAATACTCGAAGGTTCCATCCGATTTCAACGTGGTTTCTGCCACACGCTGCCCGATTCCAGCGCCGTAGAGAACAACCTTCGCGTCCGGACCGATCGCAAAGGACGGCAGTCCGTCCACCTGCCCGCGAACTTTGCGTAAAGCGCCGGGTGGTTCCGGAGCGAGCACAATCCGAATCCCTTCGGTGATTGCCGGGTCGGGTATCAGCGGATTGCGGAGCAGGTCGGTGCTTCCATAAGTCATCGAAACAATGGAATATTCTGTGGGAACATTTCGAAGCAGGATCCGGTTCTCCCCTTCCAGAACGTGCAACCTGAAGGAGATATTGGGTTGAATGGCGAATAGAGGCGTGGACACGGGCAAATGGTATGTCTCAATCGTCATCGGAATCGACACTGCCTTCAAATTGCCTCCGCCTTCTATTTCAATACGTCCGGGGACCTGAATAATTACAGGTGGCACAACTTGAAGATCATCGATGTCCTGACTCCCGACTGAGACTGCCGTTTGTCTGTCAACGTTCGGGCTCGGAATTGTGATGGCCGAATAGGCGCCGGGTTGAACGTTGGTAAACGTGAAACTCCCGTCCGGATTGACGGGCACTCGTGGGGCGCCGGTGATGGATCGTCCCGCCAACGCGACTGTGAGATCGTCTATCAGTTCCGGTATCGGATTCCCCACAACATGACCGCGCACGGTGGCCCCACGCGTGATTGCCGCGGCAGTGCCTGCAGCAAGATCGATATCCCGCAGATCGGCATCATCAATGTCCACAGCGCGGGTCGAGAGACCAATACCGGGATTTGTTGAAATGATGTAGGAACCCTTACGGGCCTTTGGAAATTCGAAGGTGCCGTCGGCATTGACCGCGGTGGATACCGTCTGCGAAGAGTTCAAGGATGTGATAATGCCTGCAGCACTGACGGTGATCGCCGCATTCGGAGGAAGATTCAGTATGGCTTGCAGAACCGACGCGCCCGACAATGCTGACAGATTAGGATTCTTCGACATTTCCACGACGACCGCACTTGTCAACGGCCGCGGCGGAGGCGCCAGCCGGCCATAGACTTTTCCTCCATCGAAGTCTGGAATCTTGAAGTCCATACCTTGAATAACCGAGCCATCGGCGACAGACACAATCGTCGCACGCTCCGGTTTCGTGACTCCTGGGAAGTAACTCGGTACTTCGAGTGGATCCAGAACGATGTAGTAGCGGCCGGGTGGGACGTTCTCCAGGCGGAATTGACCGTCATTGTCGGTTTGTGTCAGACCGGCGAGCATGGAAGCGCCAAGAGCAACGTCGGCCCGCTCCAGCACCGCTTGGGCAACAACCCTCTTCTGCGCCGCTGGGGTCCCATCGAAGGACACAATCCGGCCGGAGATAACGCCTCCCTGTGTTTGCGCGAGAAGTAGGATCAACAGCAATGAGTGCATGGAGTATTTCCGCCGGGTATTCTATATAATCCCGCCAGAAGGACACTAGCACTGCGTGTCGCGCTTATATCGACGCCATTATTGTGAAACCTTCGGTCGACACGTTCTGGGGTGGATATGCTGGATATTTTCAGGATACCGACGGCCATCTGTGGGAAGCCGTCTGGAACCCGGCCTGGACGGAATGGGGAAATTGGGGGGACAGCCCCCGCTGCTGAAGGGAGAGGGATGCGCCCTCTGTCCCCTTACTTTTCTACCTGGGAATGATTTCGGGCTTAGAGGCAAATCCAGTGCGCGGACCTTTGTTGTCGCGAAGGAGAACACGGTCCGTGTTTGCCAGCGAAAATCCGGTTTCGTAGACAAGCTGCGCGATGCGCGCCATCTTCGGGAAAATGATCTTATCGACGGTGTCGGTGATGCGGTGATAGTCCGGATGCAATCCCGTCGTGAAAAACGCGATGGGAATTCCCTTCGATGCATAACTGTAGTGATCGCTGCGCGTGTAGACACTTTCCGGATCGTTGAGATCGTTCATCTCGTAATCCAGCGTAAGCGGCCTGGCCGACGTATTGTTGGCAGCCACAATCAGATTGTGCAGGTCGGTGCTGATCCGATCGTCGCCGATAATGAAAAGCGAGTTCGAGTAGTCCCCTTCGATATTGTCACAGTCATCGCGCCCAACCATGTCGAGGTTGAGTTGGGCCTGAACTTTTTCGAGCGGTACGATGGGGAAATCCGCGTTGTAGCGTGAGCCATAAAGCCCGGCTTCTTCACCGGTATGCCACATGAAGACAATGGAGCGTTTCGGTTTTGGTCCAGTGGCGAATGCCTTCGCAATCGCCAGTTCTGCTGTGGAACCGGAACCATCATCGTCGGCGCCGTTACTGACAAGATCACGCTGATCCAAAGGCACCGCCGGTACCTGAGGTGCCGCCGCACGAGCGCCTGCGCCGCCCTGTCCAACCGCTGTTGGGCGCTGCACCGTTTTTCCGGCGGCGACAACTGCCGCCTGAGCTGCGGGACTTCGGCGCCGGCAGGCATCGGTTCCGCCACCGCGTCCAGCACCGGTCTGGCTGTATCCAACGTGATCGAGATGCGCACCAAACATCACGTAAGTGTCCTTCAGCACGGGATCCGTCCCCTCAATGATCCCAACCACGTTGTGGCTGATCTGCTCATTGAGCACAACAAACGTGTTGTCGATGTTGATGGTCACCTTTGCCGGCAGTGTAATTGGAGCAATCGGTTCGCCACGGCGCGCCGTAGCGAGAATGTCGGCGAATTTTGCCGAGCCACCATCGAACAGCGCCTCAAAGAAAGTTTCGTCACCGGTGAACTGCGGCGTCACGATGCCATCCACCCGTTGAACCGTAGTGATATCCGCAGGCGCCGCCGCCTGCCCTCCACGACCGGCGGCGCCTTGCGCTGCACCTCGCCCGGCTCCGGCGACGCCACCGCCGCGCAGTGCCTGTTGCGCCTGGGCAACGGCAGCATTTGCCTGTGCAAGGGCCGTCTGCGCCTGAGTCAGCGCCTGTTCCGCAGCACCTGGAGCTGCGGGGGTTGCGGTGAATCCAATCGTCGCCTTCGCTCCAATTGCGATAGCACCTGCTGCACCGCCACGCGCTCCTCCACCTCTGGGGGTATTAGCAACGGGAACAATTGGAACAGCTACAGCAACAGCCGGTGTGGCAGCAGAAGTCGCTGGTACCACGGGTTCGGGTGCAGCCCCTCTGCCTCTCTGTGCGGCAGCCGGGGCCGGCGCCAGATTGGGAATCGTTACAACCAGTTTGTCTTTCAGATCGCGTCCCTGAAAATCATTTGGCTGCCCATAACCCACGAACTCCACGCTGCTGAATGTGAGTGACTGGCTGCCTCCGCCATTGACGGGAAAGGTGACGTGGTCACCGTGCTTGAATGTCTTCGCCTGACCGTTCACTTCAACGGTGACGGTGGAATTGCGTGTCACGCGATAGCCTTTCAGTTTCACGGGCTGAAAATACGTTCCGTCAGACGCGAGCGGTTTCACGCCCCATTGCCGCAGATGATCCGCAACGTACTGCGCTGCGAGACCAAAGCCTTCGGTAAAGATCTGCCGGCCCTGAAGCTGATCGGACGCCAGATACGTCAGCCACTCCTTCATTTCGTCCGGATTGATTGCGGAGTATTTGATACCGGTCGCAGGCTGGGGCGCAGTCGGGGGTGTGTTCTGTGCCAGCAGTCTCCATGGTTGTATCCAGGCCGTAACCAACAGTACAAATACCATCGCGGCATTGCGATTCGACTCCCGGCCGCTGAACTTCCTCATCTGCGCCTCCCGTTGGAAATACTTATAGCAGGGAAATTGGGGAATGAGGGGACTGTCCCCGAATTAATTTCTGGAAAGAGTGATGACGATGCGGGCAGAAGCACCCGTGCTGGCGGGCGCCGTGAAGAGTCCGCCATTCATCAAATCTGTCATTCTGCCATCGACGATGGATTGGATGGCATAGCCTGCTGCGATATTGGAGACGGTCACGGCGTACGTGCTGTTGGCAGGAACCGAAGCCCGAAAGAGGCTGCCTACGATAGAAGAGGCAACCACTCGAAACGTCTCATTTGTTCCAGTGAAAACAATGGAAGTGTCGGGCTTGTACGGGAGTCTATCGCCCGTATCCAGCCTGAGATTCACATCAATTGTGACCAGTTGTGAAGCCGAAAACAGCTTCACGCCGGACACACCGGCGGACGTGACATTGAGCGCAGGATTTGCAACAACGAGATTCGTCGTGCCACGAAGCTCCGCTGTATATTGTCCGGAAGGAACGCCGATAAATTCAAATGTTCCATCGGGGCGGACGGGAGTCGATACGCGCTCTGCAGGTTCGGACGCGAAGCAGCAAAGCACCACGCGATCGGCCTGAGAAGGAGCGTTCGTCACGCCATCGACCACCGTTCCCAGTATTCTCCCGGTGCCGATATCGCTCCTGCCCGCCACGCGAATCTCTACAGCGATGGGCGAGTCTCCACTCACCGTAAGGTTTTCCTTCAGGAGATCGGCCGCGCCTGCGGAGATCGATCGAATGACAAAGTCCTGGGAAAAAACGGCAACTCGAAATCGATACTCTCCCGCTGCAAACGATCGGCTGAAGCGGCCATTGGCATCCAGCTTTACAATCGTCGCAGCGGTGCTGCCTGAACTGCCGACCGGACTCATCGCAATTTCTCCCAGTGATGGCGCGTCGGAAATATCGCTCCCGTCCTCCAGGAAGACCCGGCCGCTGACATTCGCCATTTCGGAGGGGACGACAGGCGGGGCTATCTTGTCGGATCGAACGGTTGCGACGGCAGGTTTGGCCGTTTCGGACGGAACGGGCGGGGCCTCCCTCGTAGCGGATATCCAAGATCGCACCTGACGGACGCCAGGGACGGCGAAGGCGAGAACTGCCGTCGCTACGACAATGGAGAGGAAGATCTTGAGTGGTCGCGTCCGGGGCCGACGGCGTACGGCAGGGATAAGCGGCTCCTTCGTTTTCTTCGCCCCCATCAACAAGTCGAATCGCGCATGCATGGCATTCGAATCGCAAGGTTCCAAAGGGATGCTCCGAAGCACTGTCTGTATTTCCTCGAAGTGTTCCATTTCATCGCAGCATTCGGGGCAGGACAGCATGTGCGTCCGAACGTAGGAATGGACTGCTCCGGACAGTCGATCCGACAGACTGCCTGCTAAACGATCCGCTAAATACTCCCGAACTTCCTCACATTGCATGACGGCGTTCAACCTGAAAGCGTCCGATACAAATCCCACAAGTCCATCATGGCGCGATGCACACGAACTTTTGCTGCCGGTATTTCGATATCGAGCAATTCGGCGATCTCGTCGGGTGTCATCTGGTGGTATTGAGAGAAAACGACCAGTTCCCGCCGGTCCTCCGGCAGTTTCAGAAGAGCGCATCGCAATGTCGCCGCCTTGTCTTTGCGCGCACCTTCGGTGCCCGAAGGCAGAACCGTTCGGTGCTTCCTGAACAGGTCGTGATGCGCATTTCTGGCAATTCGAAACAGCCATGACTTGAACCGGCCTTCGTCCCGGAACGTATCGCGATACTTGAGAATCCGGTAAAAAACATCCTGAACGAGGTTCTCACTGGCTGCACGATCGCCGGTCATCCGAAAGAAGAACTCGTATAACTCCGGGTGATGCCGCTCAAACAACGTCTCCAGTTCTCCGGAGGCGCCTTCGCGTACCGCAGCCATCAGAGATTCATCGGTGGAATTTCTGGGCATAGCCATCCTGAATCCTTCTTTTCGATATATCTACTTCGCAAAATTAGTGTTACGGGAAATTATAGAGCAGGAGTGACAATTTCCGGGAACGGGCACGGACGCGGCTCGGCATGGACAGATTTGAGCTATCGCGATACGCTTTGCGCGCCGGACTCGGTCTGGAAACCCCTGGGAAGTCTTGAGGGGACCTGAGAGGAATACTTGAGGACATGATGAAACTGAAGACTAAAGGTCGTGGATTACTTCTGGGCGTATGCGGAGCCGTGCTTGCCACATTGCTTCTTGTCACGTCCGGACTGCGTGGCGCCGACACGCTTCCCGCTCAGATTGCCGACGACGCGTACTGGAAACTCATCGATAGTGCATCGGAACCAACGGGGGAATTCCCATCCGAAAACTTTACGTCCAACGAAAATGGGTTCCAGATGATTCTTCCGGATTTGATGAAGGTCGCAAAACAGAGCGGAGTTTATTTGGGCGTCGGTCCCGAGCAGAACTTCACATACATCGCGGCACTGCATCCGAAGATCGTCTTCATCGTCGATATCCGGCGGCAGAATCTGCTTCAACATATGTTCTACAAGGCGGCGTTTGAACTGGCGGACAATCGTGCGGACTTCCTCTCCATTATCTTTGCGCGCAAACGGCCCGCCGGATTGACGGACAAGTCGACGATCGGAGACATGCTCATCGCCTACGACCGCACAGCGCCGGATGAGGCGATTTACACAAAGAATCTGGAAGCCATGAAGGAAGTGCTTCTGAACAGGCACAAGTTCGGAATGTCCGCAAACGATCAGGCATCGCTGGAACACGTCTATGACGTATTCACCTACTACGGTCCGCAGCTCAACTATGGTTCCACTTACCCTCCCAATGGACGCGGTGGCAACGGAGGCGGAGGCGCAAACTTCATGACCGTCATGACGGCAACGGACCCTTCAGGTATGGAGCGTGGATTCCTCGCCTCCGAAGAAAACTATCGGGTTCTGCGCGACCTGGAAGGAAAGAATCTACTGATCCCCATAGTCGGCGATTTCGGAGGTCCAAAAGCGCTGCGCGCGGTGGGACAGTATCTGAAGGATCACGGAGCCACGGTATCGGCGTATTACACATCGAATGTGGAACAGTATCTGTTCAATCAAACCTCCGGACGCGGCGGGCGTGTCATCAACGGAGGCGCGACAAAGTTCTATGAAAACGTCGGTACGCTGCCACTGGATGCGTCGAGCGTTTTCATACGATCGGGGGCACCCAACCCTTATAACGGCGGCCGAGGCGGAAACGGAATGAACAATTCTCAGGTTGCGCCGATTCAAGCGACCGTGAATGCGTATAAGGCGGACAAGATTCAGGTCTGGAACGACATCTTCACTATTCAGAACTGAAATGGGGAATGAGGGGACTGTCCCCTCTGTCCCCTGGTTCAGGCTTTCCTGGCCGCGCGGAGTGAAAGAATCATTGCCGATGCGATCAATGCAGATAGTGCCAGATACAACACGCCGCTGATAAACGATCCGGTCTTGTTGCTCAGATACCCCACAAGATACGGCCCGACAAAACCTCCCAGATTCCCAATCGAGTTGATCAGACCAATGGAAGCCGCAGCCGCGGTTCCGGTAAGAAAACTCGTGGGCAGTGCCCAGAAACTTGGGAAGTATCCGTAAATGCCTGCGGCAGCGAGACAGAACATGGAGATCGCAAGTGTGGCCCGATCTCTGGCGATTGCGCTCAACAGCAATCCGACTCCGGCAATTATCATGCACGAGGCTGTGTGCCAGCGCCTCTCCTTTGTCCGATCGGATGACCATCCGACAAACAGAATCGACGCGAGGCCCACACAATACGGCAGAGCCGAGATCAAACTGACGGTCAGGTTCGAAGCTCCCGACAATTTCTTCACGATGGTCGGCAGCCAGAAGCCGAATCCGTACAGAGAAGTCACCATGAAGAAATAGCCGGCTGCGAGGAGTATCACTTCCCGATTTCTCAGGGCCTGAAACACACCAAAGGATTTCGTCTTCAGCTTGACGGCCTTCTCCGCTTCCAGTTGCGATGTAATCCAGTCGCGTTCGTCCGAGGGAAGCCATTTGGCCTGATGCGGCCGATCGGTGAGATAGAAGATTGTCACGATTCCAAAAATGATGGCCGGCGCGCCCTCAATGATGAACAGCCATCGCCATCCTGCCATCTGCAGCCAATCGAGCTGAAGAAGCAATCCCGATACCGGCGATCCGATGATGTTGGAAATTGGAATCGCTGCCATGAATATGGCGACGACTTTTGCCCGGTCCTCGTTTCGAAACCAGTGACTGAAGTACACAATAATTCCGGGAAAGAAGCCTGCTTCAGCGGCGCCCAGGAGGAACCTCAGGACGTAAAACTGATTCTTCGTTTGAACGAAGCCCATCGCAATCGCCACAACGCCCCAGGTGATCATGATGCGAGCGATCCAGCCGCGAGCACTCCATTTCTCCACCAGAATGCTGCCGGGAATTTCCAGAAAGAAGTATCCGAGAAAGAAAATGCCGGCACCGAAGCCCAGGATATCGTCGGTGAAAGAGAGGTCACCTTTCATCTGAAGCTGCGCATAACCGAGATTGACCCGGTCCAGGTACGCGATCACAAAGAGCAGGAACATATACGGCACAATTCGCCGCATGATTCGCGCGCGGGCACGAAGAGCGACTGGACTCAATTCAGCAATTTCAATTGCGGACAACGGTTTCCTCCTGGCCAAATGCGCCGCCAGCATAATGCATGGGTAGCGATTGTGCCATGACCAGTATTGTGTGAAACTCCCATGGCTATGATTCTCGGCAATTACACTGAGGGCCGGTGGCTCGCACCACGCAAGGGCGCGACATTCGACCACTTCACTGAGGGCGCGTTTCTGTTCACCGGCACCGGCATCGTTCCGCCGAATGATTTCACATTGAACGAAGGCGATTTGGTGGCGATTACCGTCGAGGGTGTCGGAACTCTGGAAAACACAGTGGCGGTGAACACATGAAAATTACCGGACTCAAAACATTCGTTCTCGGGTCGGGCTGGCGCAACTTGATCCTGCTTCGTGTCGACACCGACGTGCCCGGACTCTACGGCATCGGTGAAGCGACGGTGCAGTGGGGCGATGAGGGCATGCTGGGGTATCTCGTGTCCCTGGAAAAGCGCTATCTCATCGGAGCCGATCCGCGTGACATCGAAGCGCTTTGGGAGCGTGTATATCGCAACGAATACTGGCGCCGTGATTTCTTTGTGTGTTCGGCCCTGGGTGGAGTCGAAATGGCGTGCTGGGACATTCTCGGAAAATCTCTGGGCGTGCCCGTATGGCGGCTGCTCGGTGGCAAATGCCGCGAGACGGTGCCCGCGTATGCAAACGGATGGTATCAGGTTGAACGCACGCCAGAAGCGATCGCAGCCCGCGCCGTTGATGTGATCCGGAGTGGCTACACGGCTTTGAAGATCGACCCATTCGGAGCGGGCTCATACGAAATGAGCGAAACCGAAAAGCTTCGATCGGTCGCAATCATCGCCGCAGTACGCGACGCCATCGGTCCGGAGCCCGAGATTTTCATCGAAATGCACGGCCGGTTTGCCGCACATACGGCGATCGACATGTGCCATCGCATGGCTCCGTTTCGTCCAGGATGGTTTGAGGAACCGGTTCCACCGGAAAACATGAACGCACTCGTGGAAGTCCGGCGCGCCGTGGCGCACCTTGGAATACCGGTGGCTGCGGGTGAACGATTGTTTACACGTTATCAGTATCTGGACTTGTTTCGCGATCGCGCCGTCGACATCATTCAACCGGATGTGTGCCACGCGGGTGGCCTGGCGGAAACACGGAAGATTGCAGCAATGGCAGAAGCGCACTACATGCCGGTCGCGCCGCACAACGCATGCTCGCCGGTAGGAACGATGGCATCGGTTCATGTTGCGGTGTGTACTCCGAACTTCAGAATCCAGGAGACATTTGACGACTTCGTCGAGCCCTGGGTGCGTGATGCCATCATCGGTAGGCCCGAAGTGAAGAACGGATGCTTCACCTTGCCGGAAGAGCCTGGACTTGGAGTGGATCTGAATGAAGCCATGATCGCCGCACATCCGCCGATGGAAGGCTTCATGGATTTCTGGAAAACGGGATGGGAAAAGCGCGACACATATAAATCGACAGGAAAATAACAGGAGGTTCATTCATGTCCGTATTAAAACCAATCGACGGCCCTCGAATCACGCCCTATCTGTTGTACCGCGACGTTGCCAGTGCCTTGAAATTCCTGTCGAAAGCGTTTGGATTTAAGAAGCTGGAATCCATGAAAGACGACGACGGGTTAATCAATCACGCCGCGATGCAGTTTGGCGACGCGCTGGTCATGATGGGATGTCCCGGCAAGAAGTACAAGAATCCCAGGAAGCTGGGACATGTGACGCAAAGCCTCTACGTCATGGTCGACGACGTCGACACGCACTACAAGAATGCGAAGAAGGCCGGCGCAAAGATTCTGGAGAAGCCCTCGGATGTGTTCTACGGACATCGCCGCTATGGTGCCAGGGACCCCGAGGGCCACGAATGGTATTTCGCCGTGAATATCGGTAACAGCACTGAGAAGAAGCTGGAGAGTCGAAAGAAGAAACGCTGAAGCCGGATTGTACAAATTAGAATGATGTTCCAGGCGAATCCCTCTCTGAAGGGAGAGGGCGGCCGAAGGGCCGAGTGAGGGGTACAACAACAGAACTTAATTTCTTATTTGTACCCCTCACCCGGCCGCCCATCTCTTTTTTTGTGCACCCTCTCCCTTCAGGAGAGGGACTATCCCCGCAAAAAAGACAGTCCCTGAAATTGTGTCCCCTGCTTATCCTTGATTTCGAATTCACGATTCGAAGGAGCACCAAATGATTGTCAGGGTCATCACCTTTTTTCTCTTAACCACCGGAATTGTGCTTGCGGCGGAAAACCCCGTCGACTTCCGAGTTCTGGCAACGAACAAGACTTCCACGATGGAGAAAGAACTGAACGCGGCCTCAGATGTCGGTTATCGCATGGACAAGGTCATGGGCGGCAATACCGAGTTCGGTGGATCCGAAGTGGTTGTCGTCATGTCGAAAAAGAGGTCTGAGCCCGCGGTAAAGAAATACGCCTACAAACTCCTGGCAACCTCCAGGACATCCACCATGGAGAAGGAACTCAATCAGGCTGGCAGCGAAGGATTCAGCTATGTCGATCAGACGGTCTTCAATACTGCGTTCGGTGGCGATGAAGTTGTTGCGATTCTGGAATTGAATCGAGAAAACCGGTCCAGAATCCGCTATGAATACAAACTGCTGTCGACTTCCAAGACGTCCACAATACAGAAGGAACTTCAAACGGCAGGGGACCTTGGATTTTCCTTTGTGGGCGTGACCGTCGGGAAAACCGCTTTCGGCGGAAAGGAAGTCCTGTCGATATTGAAGAAAGATGTTCCGTGGTAGCGCCCGGCTATCTGAATGCGTTTCGCGCCGGCCCGATATATTGAGCATCACCGAGTCCTAGAACCGGGAAGAAAATAAAACCCAGGAAGGCCAGGCCGAGTCCAAAACCGGCACCTTTACCGAAGGACCTGGCCAGGTCCAGCATGACGATGATGCCTATGACGATATTAACGATCGGAACAAGGTAGAGAATAATCCACCAGAGAGGCCGTCCAACAATGTCCAGGATGACAATGGCGTTGTAAATTGGAATCAGGCACGCCCATCCCGGTTTTCCGGCCTTTGTGAACACCTTCCAGACGCCCGCAATGCAGACGACAACTGCTGCCAGCAAAAATACCCAAAATAGAATTCCGGGGTCGTTGCTGTTCATTTTTATTCTCCTGGCTCTGATTTGCTGCTGAGTTGGGACGCGAATATACAGGCGCGTGTGTACCGAGTCAATGGGTATCCTCTCGCTTCCTGTTGACAAAACTGCATGTTCACTATCGAATAGGCTCCTATCCAGAGAATTGCCGGACCACCGGTCCGCCTGAAGAGGTCGCGAGTGTATATACCTGAAGGATTCGGGACGATGTTCCCATACGTGTTTGCAAGAAATGCGGAAAAATTTATCGAGTTTCTGAAACTCGCTTTTGATGCGAAGGAAATGGGACGCACCGTACACGACAAACTGCTGGCCAATGCGCGTATTCGGATTGGAACGACCACGTTCATGGTGAGCGAAGCGGGTGAACGCATCCAGCCGACGCAAAGCGCGTTTTATCTCTATGTCGAGAATGCAGATGAGACATACGCGAGAACCCTTGGATGTGGAGCCTCCGGAATGTTCTCTCCGGTCGAAATGCCTTACGGTGACAAGCAGGGCGGCCTTACCGATCCGTTTGGAAATATCTGGTGGATCTCTCAACGTCTCGTTGAAAAACCCTACGATTGATGGGAGGGCGAAACGACGAAATGCGATACAGGAACACCCACATTCACGATAAGCGTCCGAACATGCTGGCAAGGCTTCTTGCCGGCTGGATCCGACAATTTCGAAATCGCACGTGGTGGTTGCCGCCATCGGCTCCTCCTCAGGATCCGTTTGAATGGAGTCCCTCGAGAATCCATCCCAGACCCAAACGGTCCGGTGGTGTGGCGGCCGTTGCCGAACCGGATGACGATTAGGATGACGACCAGGATGACGACCAGAAGGTTATGAATTGCGAACTTTGCCGTAGCACAATCCCCGTGCAGCCGTGGCATACTGACCGCTATGAGTAAAGACAAGCAACGCCGAGAAAAGAAAAAACCGAAGAAGGCAAAGACACCGGCCAAGTAGGCGACATCCCGCTGAGGGCGTCGTCGACAAAAGAACGTTCTTTGCCGTATTCGCGCGGGAATTCGCAAGCGAGCCTTCCAGCCGCATTCGATGCGGCTGGGGGTACCCGCGACACCACAGCCCTTCCTCTTTCAGCACCGGTTACGAATTCGCCGCAGATTATTCCGATGACAATCCGGATCAGAAGAGCCTGGAGATTCCCATGCTGTAGTAGTAATCGGGACCGTGCGCATGATTGCCAAGTCCGAAACCAGCGCTCAAGTCGATGGCGGTCCGCTTCTTTACTGTCCATGTCCCACCAGTGGCGGCATACCTCTGAAGCCATCCATGCTGGCGATTCAATACGTAGAATTCGGAATAGATACTGACTTTTTTCGCGAGCGCATAATTGAGCGTCGATACGGCAAAGGTGAGATTGTAACGCTGGCCCTGGGAAGAAAGCCGGTAGTAGCCGACATTGGTCGTCACGACAAACTTCCTGGATAAATTGACGTCCGAAATCAACGTCCCGCCCGGCTGAAAGACGTGCTCGGCGATACTTCGAGTTCCCGTCGGAAGTACAGCGCTAGCCATCGCGGACACTGCGCCCCGGTCTCCGGATTTCAGCAGGATTTTCCCATCTATCGTAGTGTCGTCCCACCCCGACGCCTGTGTAGACATATTTCGCGTCTCCACGTAGGTCGGTAATCCGGCGCGAACTTCGACACGGCTTGAAAGCCCGACGCGCAAAAGCAGTTCACCGACATCGAACCCAAATGTATCGCCGAAACGCCGACGGCCCGCGCCTCCTTCAATCTGAACGTGACCTGCCGGCACGATGTGGGCGCTGATGGAAAAGCTTGGACGGTCTGGACCAACGGTACTGGCATCCTGACCATAGACCAGCGGACTGCCAGCCAGGGCCAACACCATCAATAATCCGATCTTCATAAAGCTTTCCTCGGCTCGGGACTCTGACGCTTTTTTCCGGAAACGGACAGCGGTTGAGGATAGCGAAATAATCGACATCGCTAAATCGAAAGTTGACCGGGTGAGCCTCCAATTGAAATTCGATTCCGATCGCGCGATGCTCCAGGGCTCATATTCCCATAACTAACCAAAGCGACGGCGCATTCTGCACAGATGTATTTTCATGTATGCTGACGGTCGATCCGCATATATCTGGAGGCTCCTATGAAGCGATTGGTCGAATGTTGTGTGGTGCTAATTGTCTTGTTCGCCGTACTTGAATCCGCTTCTGCGCAGACTCCTCCAACTGCACCGCCTCCAGGCGGGCGCGGGGGCCGCGGCGGCAGAGGGGGCGGACCACCAGCGATGCTGCAGATCTCCACGGATCCCGGTCCGGCGGCAGAAATGGTAAAGGCCGCTCTGGATGCATTCAATCGACGGGATCTTGATTACTTCAGAAAAACACTGACCGAAGATGCGGTGTGGCTGGATGACGACGGACACATTTTTGCTTCAAGAAACCAGATTGTGAATATCCCCCTGACGGCGGAACTCACCGAAGCTACAAAACGCAAGCTCACGCCAAGCAACATGCGATCCGGGATGACGGCGGATACCGCATGGGCTACGTTCTACTATGAACTCGACACGGATGGAACTCTGCGTCACGGACTGAGCACCATGGTCTTTCGCAAAATCGGGAACGACTGGCAGATCGCCGTCGTTCAGGCCGCATCCAATATGATGCAGACTCATCTGACTGGTGACCGCACGGATCAGTAGATGTTCAAAAGGAATTCGAGGATCATGTGAATCCACTATCGCAGCCGCTTCCATTCTTCCGGCAAGTTTTGTTCTCCTTGCACAGCGTCCCGCGAGTTCGCCTCTGACGTTCAAACGTCTGCGCGACGCGTCTGCTGAACCGCAGAACTGGCTCATGTACTGGGGAAATTATCAGGGAACGCATTACTCGTCACTGAAGCAGATTGATAAGTCTAACGTCGATCGCCTGCAAACCAGCTGGATGATGCCGATGAGCGGCGTGGCCTCGCTGCAGGCGACACCTTTGGTCGCCGATGGCGTGATGTATACCAGTGGCGTTCCCGGTACGATTTATGCTCTCGACGCGGGAACCGGAGCCCAGATCTGGAAGTACGAACGTACACCGAAGGCTCGCACGACGGGCCTTCTGCTTTGGGAACCCCAGGTCGCCGATGCCATGGCGTCGGCGCCTATGAGTTACTCGGTTTATGGGAAGCAGTTCATCGGAGTCATGGCGGGCCCAACACTCTTCAGCCTGTCCCTTCCCTGAAAGGAAAACGGGGTCAGACCCCATTTTCCTTTCAGGCGAGCTTTACTTTGAGTTTGTGGCCCTTCAGCTCGCTGTGATTCAGCTTTTCGATGATCGAACTGGCGTGTTCGGAGGAAACATCTGCAAAGAGATGGCGTTCGCGAACATCGATCGTACCGACCACTTTTCCGGGAAGCCCAGTTTCACCGGCGACGGCATTCACGACATCAATGGGCACGACTCCCATGGCTTCGCCGACGTTCATCCATAGGCGTGTCTGCTCGACCGGCGTACGGCGGCTCTTCTTCAGTTTTCCGGCGGGCCGCGGCGAGACGACATGGGAACCGGCTTCCCGAACGGGTTCCGCAACAACGGCTGTAGCAGGCTTTGCGACCGGTTCCGCGACGCGCACGATTTCACGCGGTTTTACCGACGGCGAAGGCATCATCGCCGGGCGCGGCCGGGCCGGCATTTCGTCCCGCCGAACGGGCCGATCCTTGTTCCAGGGGGTGCGTGGAGGCCCTTCATCTTTTGAAACGAAACGAGGGCG
>Ga0184628_10000582_pt1 | contig 19383 bp, 18 predicted proteins | sample PLM4_5_b1_FD_133149 | JGI IMG/M metagenome (GOLD analysis project Ga0184628, IMG submission 133149) | Groundwater sediment microbial communities from an aquifer in East River, Colorado, USA - PLM4_5_b1 | ecosystem: Environmental > Terrestrial > Soil > Riparian zone | place: USA: East River... | reverse complement strand
CGTTCATGGCGAACTTCATGTTGCCGGTGCCCGAGGCCTCTTTGCCTGCCGTCGAGATCTGTTCGGACAGCTCGGCGGCGGGGTAGACCCGGTGGACGAAAACGCGCCTTGTTCGAACGATAGGAAGGATTAGCGCGGTACGAAGGCGACCTAAGAGCCGCTTATCAGCCTTCCCGGCGCACCGGCACTGACACAAAGGTCAAGAGCTTGCGCTGGCCGTAGCACCACGGGCATCTCAGGACTTCGAGTTGGTAGACGCGGCGCATCAGCTCGGCCCAGGGATGCCAGGCGCAAGTACGGGCGGACGCCGCCGCTGCTCAAGCGATCGAAGTGAACTCTCTCCGCCCCTCAGTAGGGGGCGGTCGCGTGCTTGACGGCGGCTTCGAGCGCCTTTCGCATCGCCTCGATCACCGCGCCATTATCCGTCACGCCGTGCCTGGCGGCCAGCGCACCGACCTCGTCGTAGGCGGCCCAGACGGTGCCATCGGTCTCCTCCCACACGGCGACGCGGAGCGGGAGATCGAGGGCGATGCTGCGCCGGCTCTGCATCAGGTGCGTGCCGACCGCGGGATTGCCGAAAATCAACACCTGCGTGCGTGGCAGATCAAGCCCCGCCTTCTTCGCCGCAGCTGAATGATCGATGCGCGCCGAGACCTCGACGCCCTTGCCCTTCAGGAACGACTCGAGTCGATCGACGGTCTCGGGAACGGAGTAGGTGCTCTCGCGGCTGATCATCCCCTTGACCGCCGCGGGCGGACCCAGCTTGGGGTCGAACGCGCCGGCGATGCGGCGTCCGAGATCGGTGAAGTCGATGCCGTCGCGATTGCCGCAGAGCGTTACGCACAGCAACTCGCCTGGATCGGTGAATCGCGCGAGATAGCACGAGAAGCCGGGGACGTTGCCCTCGATGTCCATCAGGCCCTTGTGCTTCGGAAAGCGCCACCCGGCATTGGCCGGCACCGTAGCACCGCCATCGATCGTCGCGGCGGCATAGAGGATGTCTCGGTTCTTCTTCTCGCGCACGAGCAGTCCGCCCGCAAGACCGATGTCCCACAGGCTGATGTCCGCGGCGGATGCGTAGATCGCGCCACTGCCGCTCCATGCCGTCCCGCTGCTCCGCCTGGCCTTGACCAACCCACCGTCGTTCCCGGTGTAGCCACTCGCGGCTTCGGTCGGATCGATGTACGGACGATCCTGGAGGAACTTGCTGTGCTTGAATGGCGCGGCGTCGAGCGCTTCCTGTTTCACCGACGACAGTCCGGAGACGAAGACGGTGTGCTTCAGCTCGAGGCGCTCGATCTGGTGCGTCGTGACGAACGCCTCGTAGCTCATGCCGCTCGCGCGCTCGATGGCGAGCGCGAGCAGGAAGAAGTCGGTCGCGCTCGCGGCCGCCCGTGCGCCGGACTTGAATGCCTCCGGCAGGTTTCGCACGAGCGCGAGGATTTCGCCGGCCTTGTAGTCGCGCGCGGGATCGAACCCCGGCTGCGTCGTGTAGTCCGGCAGGCCCGACGCATGTGCCATCAACTGCCGCACGGTCACCGCCTGCCACGCCGCCGGCAGATCCTGCACGTGCTTTCCGATCGCATCGTCCAGGCTGATCTTTCCCGCCTCGACGAGCTGCATGATCGCCACGGCGGTGTAGGCGCGCGTCATCTGCCCGACGTCCCACAGCGTGTTGGGCGACGCGAGACGGCGCGTCTCGAGATCGGTGACGCCATATCCTGTCACGCGGGAAATGTACGGCGCCTGTACGATCGCCAGCGTCACGCCAGGAATGTGGCGCTCGGCCATGAAGTCCCCAATCATCTGATCGATGGTCTGACCTTCGAACTGGACGGACGGATTGCCGCGCTGCGGGGACGTGGGAGACGACGCCGGAACGATCATGAGGGCTCCTGTCAGGAGGGCCGCCGAAGCTCTGGTGAGCATGCTTGTCGCTTAACTCCGCCGTGCTACCAAGGTCACGCCGCGGCCTCCATCGGTGCCTTGGTGGATACCGGTTCACGACACTCGCGGCGCTTCGCCATGTAGTAGAGCACGGGCACCGTTAGAGCAGATCGCCGAAGCATTCAAGTATGTTGAGCAAGGGCGCAAGGGAAACGTCGTGGTCACGGTGACGCATCCATAACGGCGGCGGGGCCACGCGTTCATCGGCCAGGCGAGGCCGCCGAATCCTGCATCCGCCAAGCGAGGACGACCAGCCAGTGCATCCACGCCACGTACAGGACTTCAGCCAACACGATGGCGAACATGTGCGTTGGCGAGAAGCCTTCGGAGCCGGCTAGTCAGCCATGCACCAGGTAGGTGGCGCCGGAGATCCCTATCAGTCCGCGTTCCTGTCGTGCGACGAACACTATTAAGACTAAGTCAGCGGTGCATCTGACACGTGCAATCTTGGCAGCCGTGCTCGGCGCACGTCCCGCAGGATTCAATGAGCCGCTTCTTGAGGGCGGCCCTGGCGCGAAAGACACGTACGCCGGCATTGCTGACCGAAAGATCCCGCTGCGCCGCGAAGGCTTTCACCGGGGTGCCTTGCACATCAATTGCCTGCAATGCCTCCGCGTATTCCGGTTTGAGAGTGCTCGCCAGGCGTCCAATGCACGCACAGATTTCCGCCGCAATTTCCGGTTCAGGTGTTGCGTGCGTCTGGAGCTCGGTCGCGAACGCCTCGAGCGCGCGGCCGGTGGCCTCACGCCGTCGAAAGCGATCGATTGCGGCGTTTCTGAGCGTCCGATAGAACCACGGAACGAGGCCTTCATCGACCGGAGCCTGATCCGGCCGCTCCATCACCTTGATGAATGCATCTTGTAGGATGTCTTCGGCCAGTTCGCGGTCGCCGACGCGGCGTTCGAGATACCGCAGGAAAAGCCGATGGTTCTCCAGCAGGACTTCGAGCGGTGCCGGCGACTGGTCCGCAGGTGAGCCCGACCGAGCCATTGAGGTCAGTATAGCGCGGGTGGAAGAGTGTAATGCACGCGCAGGCTCCGCGTCATCAGTCTGAAGGCTGACAGAGGTCCGCCTGACAAAGGAGCTTCAGATGTCCAAGAAGAACACCGAGACCCGCCGACCCGGATGCCGTTGCGGCGCGACCTGCCTGTGCGGCAGCGGCTGCACCTGCTCGCGCTAGTAACGACAAGGACGCGCCGCGTCAATTGGACGCGGCGCGCCCGTACATGACGCGCGATCCTGACCCAGCGTGCGTACTCGTGCCCCATTACTCCCGAGACGTGCGGACGCGCACCGAATCGCATTTGCTAACTGCGTTTGGGTCTTGTGTCAGAACTGCGTCAGATACCCCCCGGAAACCCTGGGCAAACATCGTCATTTGCGGCATCGATGCTGTTCGGTGTTGCGGGAAGTCGTTGATCGGAAGTGTGTTGGTGCGTTTTGATGCGGGTCAGCACGCGCGAAGGGAACCGATTGCTGAACCCCGGATCGACAGCACCGTTAGGCCCGCCAATTGGGGCGAAAGCGACCGCTAGGTCGACAGGGATTGTTGGACCCGCCAGCGCCACCGCTTCACCGTGGAACGGGAGACGCCGAGCGCATCGGCGGCTTCGTCGACGGGCAGGTGGCGAACATCCTGAACGCGCTCAACCGGGATGACGGCCTTGGGTCGTCCTAGCCTGCGACCTTGCGCCTTGGCGCGGTGTAGGCCTGCCATAACCCGCTCTCGGATGCGCCCCCGCTCGAACTCCGCCAAGGCGGCGAGGATATGGAGCTGCAGCTTTCCGGCAGGCGTCGTGCAGTCGATCCCCTCCCCCAGCGAGACGAACACGACGCCCAGGTGCTGCAAGTCTTCGAGCATCGTCACCAGATGGCGGTCCGAGCCGATCCAACCGCCAGCAGATCAGCACATCGAAGCGACGGCGCTTGGCGTCACGGACCAGATCGTCGAGGGCGGGGCGACGATCCTTCGCCCCGCTCACGCCGCGATCGACGTACTCAACCGCCGTCCAGCCACGCGCGTGGACATACCGTCGAAGCTCCTGGAGTTGGTTCTCCGGTTCCTGGTCCAACGTGCTCACGCGGGCGTAGATGGCGGCCTTCAAGCCGCCACCTGCCCTTCCGCCGGAGCCGCCACGGCTCCGGCCTTCAGGATCTGATCGGCCGCCTTGAGCACGCGTTGCGCTGATCGTTCAGGGATCGGGTTGCCAGCGCCCCACCAGGATTGGATGTAGCCCCGGCAGTGCTCGACCCCGGGCAGATCCAGCGCCGCACAACACAGCAACGCAACCGCTTCGGCTTCACACTCCTGGAGATCGCGGGGCGTGATCTCGCCATCCGCCTGTACGCCCTCCGCCGTATGCCCAAGCAGCACATGCGCCAGTTCATGAAACCGCGTCTTGTGCGGCATCGGGTTGACCGGGTTGATCGCGATCGACCGCTCACGCGCGAATCCCAGGACGTTGCCGTTGGTCGCGTCGAAGGGAACCTCGGGCACGTCGAGCACCGCCAGTGCTCGGACCGCGTCCCAGATCGGAATCGGTGCCGGTGGGATGTCGGTGCCGTCGGTCTGTGCCAGAACAAACCAGTGCGGCTTGTAGATGAATCGGGTGAAGACGCCAGGCTCGTCGGCACCGTCGTCCCCTCCGATGGCTCGCTTGACCGTGACCGGCTGGCAGAGCGTGATCGCCCTCTCGCCCTTGCGGACGTACCGACCGAGCTCCTTCCACTTCGGGAACGTGGCGATCGGTCCCGGCTGGATCCCGCGTTCGAGGCACTGCCCCCACGCGAGCAGTTGATTGTCGAGGCTGTAGTTGTGGAATTGCCGGTAGGCGGCGGAGACGATGCCGGGGTCGGAGACAGCGGACCGGAGTAGGTCCACGAACGAGGCGGCAGATTGAGACATAGACCCTCCAGTGGGGAGGGCCAACGGGCCTGCGGCGCGATAATGGCAAGCAGGCCGTCAGCCTTGTACGCGGTTGACGTGCTTAGGGGCGTTCGCGTGTATCAGCACGCGGGCGCTCCGAACTTCCTATTAGGACTGTAAGACCTTTATTATCAACTAGTTAAGCATACTATCATTGGCCAGATCGATCAACGGGATTCTTGGATGGCCAGCCGCCGGATTCTTGACAACCAGGCACTTCAGATCGACCGTCACCCGCCAACCGCCTATGGACAAGGCAGCCTGTCCAGCGTCACGCGAAGCAGGTCTGACTCCGGCAGTCGCTCGTCGGTTCGTCTCGGCGCGGCAACGTCGTCATCCTCGCGGAGCCGCCACATGTCTCTGAGCTCCGCTCGCAAACAGCCGCAGCTCCTCACGCCGCCCGACAACAGATGTTCATGGCGGACGCGCTTGTCCGGCGAGCCGCACGCACAGCGGACGACCGCCGCGCGCTTTCTGTGCAGCCGTCGGTCTGGGACGATGACGCGTAGCCGCCCAAACGTCTGACCGACCTGAACGAGGAGCCTCACCTTGTGTCCGGTCCACGTCCGGTCGATACCCGGTCCGACGCTCTCGTTTCGCGCAATCATAGGCGTTCCTCCTGTCGGGGACCGGCAGTTGGCCGGATCAGTTCATCGGGCTTTCTGCCACACAGTCTGCGACGGTGGTCCCTCTGGCGACAGGCGGGACTACAGGTGCGAGCGTCCGCGCGCTTCGCTGTGAACGCATGCCCGCAGACGGCGCAGACCTTCTCGCGTCGTTCGGCGGTCCGCGCCCGACGCCTCGCACTTGCCGCCAGCCACGCGCAGCGGTCGCAACAGAACAGGCGACCCTGGGGTCGGCGGCGGTACACCGGGCGACGACAGTGGGGACAAGACTCCAGCGGTGGGCACTGCTGGACCAGCCACCGCTCGGCACATGAGAGGCAGCACGTCACCCTTCTGGCACGGCCCGAACGGTAGTCTCGCTGCTGGAGGGCGACCGGTGCGCCGGATGGAATAGGGAAGCCACAGCTGCCACAGATTTCGGCGTACCGTTGTGCATCGAGCGAGTCGACATAGGCAGAGGGGCATCGGACGTGACGGCTACCGGTTGTCACGACAACGTGAAAATCACCATCCGTCACTGGCCCGGTCTTGTTATAAGTAGTGCTTGTTCCGCGCGCGGTACCGTTGCTCGCCGTCATGCCGCCCTCCGCATTCGTCTTGTTCTTGCCGTCCACGTCGCTGCTGTCAGTGAAGTCAGTGATATCGATCCCATTGCCTTGAGCATGAAGCGGGAACTCCCCCCTTTCACACGACCCGGCGAGAGCAAGATCGCGAATGGGTGACATCACTGACATCACCGACCACCCGGCACGAATCGCGGTTGCGAGAAGCGTTGCCACAGTGTTGCCAAGACCTGGGTCGACTCGGATAGACTCGCGGAGAGGCGGGCGGACAGCGATTCAGTCGGATCGTGGTGTTTGGTAAAGACTTGTTGCCAGAAGTCCTTTGCCATCATCATTTATGAAACCTGGTTCTTAGGGTTCGAATCCCTGCCTCACCGCCAGTTCGCTCGTCGGCTCCCTCCCCCATTCGATCGAGATCGCCCTCACTCGCGGGATTCGCTCGGCGCAGGGCATAATCGGCCTCGCCCGGCGGCCCCGCAGTAACGATCCGGGCGAAGCGGCCGACAAGAAGAACAGGTCACGCACATGTACTTCGCCACCATCCTCGCCGCCGCCTGGCTGCTGTTGGTGACAGCCACGCCCGCCTACGCCTACCTCGATCCGGGCAGCGGCGGGATGATCGTGCAGCTGCTGCTCGGCGGCCTCGCCGGCGCCGGCGTCCTGGTTCGCCTGTTCTGGAACCGGGTCCGCAAGCTCGTCGGGCTTGAGAAACCTGACGACGAGATGCCGTGACCCCGGCCCCGGACAGTCAATCGCCCCCGTCCCCGTCCTTCGACCCCGGCTCATTTCGCGATCGCACGGCCCGCGTGTTCTACCTCGACGGCGCCGTCTGCCGGGGCCTGAACGCCGATGCCTGGGACGAGTGGCAGCACGTGTCCTCCTCGTCGTTCTTTCAGCGCGCGATGGGTCAGGGCTCGGTGGTCAAGACCGAGACAGCCGACGACGCCATGCTCGCCAGCGCGAGCCTGTCAGGCGAGTGGACGGGCGTGCTCAGGCATCAGAGGCTGCCATTCGTGTCGTACCCATACGAATGGTCGTTCGGCATGCTCAAGGACGCCGCCTTGTTGCAGCTCGAGCTGATGGCTGCAGCGCTCGAGGAGGGGTTCCTGCTGAAGGACGCCACTCCGTACAACGTGCAGTGGGAGGGCAGTCGTCCTGTCTTCATCGACGTGACGTCCTTCGTGAGATGGCGGCCGGGAGAGCCGTGGGCGGGCTACCGGCAGTTCTGCCAGCAGTTTCTCTACCCGCTCTTCCTGCAGGCGTACAAGGGCGTGCCGTTTCAGCCCTGGCTGAGAGGACGCCTTGACGGAATCGAGGCCGCCGAGTGCAGGCGGCTCATGTCGCTGCGCGACCTGTTGCGGCCGGGAGTGCTCACACACGTCGTCGCGCACAGCGGTCTGCAGCATCGATACGCCGCCGTCACGCCGAAGGTGAAACAGGAGCTCCGCCAGGCAGGTTTTCACAAGTCGATCATCACGGCAACGATCGGACGACTGCGGAAGCTCGTGAGGCGGCTCGAGTGGTCGCCGCCAGCCTCCACCTGGTCTGACTACGCCACCTGCAACAGCTACGACGACGAGTCGTCTCGGGCGAAGGAGGCGTTCATCCAGCGGATCGCCAGCTCACGCGAGCGCGGGCTCGTCTGGGATCTCGGCTGCAACACCGGAACGTTTTCGAAGCTCGTGGCCCGGCATGCGGCTCACGTCGTGGCGATCGACTCGGATCACGCGTCGATCGAAGCGCTCTACTCAGAGCTCAAGGCGGCCGGCAACCGGAACATCCTGCCGCTCGTTGGAGACGTCGCCGACCTGTCGCCCGCCCTCGGCTGGCGCGGTGTCGAACGCAGGGCCTTCACCGATCGCGGCCGACCAGACCTTGTGCTGTGCCTCGCGCTCGTCCACCATCTCGCCATCACGTCGAACATCCCGCTCGCCGACGTCGTCGGGTGGCTCTCCGAGTCGGGTGCAGAGCTCGTCGTCGAGTTTCCAATGCCGGACGATCCCATGGTGCAACGGCTGCTGCACTCGAGGGATCAGGCGTACGACGACTACTCGCTGGTGTCATTTGAATCCGCGCTCGCGACGCACTTCGACGTTCGCGAGCGGCTGCTCCTCCCATCCCGCCAACGCTCTCTGTACTGGGCAGTGCCGAAGGCCGCCTCGGTGTCGTGATGGCACGCCGATCGTCCCAGCCCGACGTCGCCCTGCTCGCGATCGGCTGGGGCATGCTCTGGGGCGTCGCGCTGGGTTTCTGGCTGCTCGCGCCCGAGATCGTGGACGCGCATCGCATCCAAATCGAGACGCTGGGCCAACGGGTGGTCCTGACGCTCGCACTCACGTTCATCTTCGCCGCGCTCGGTGGATTTCTCACGCTGATCGCAGGGCTGGCGCTGGCGGGGATCGAAGCGGCGATCGCCGGTCCCTTTCGCGACCGCACGTGGGCGTACGGGCTCTTTGGAGGCGTGCTGCTCGTCGTTGCGTACACGCTCGACAGCATCCTCATCCACTGGACGAACTTCCACTCGCTCGACGACCTTCGCCGCGTGCAATCGTCGCTCGCGGCCTTCATCGCGTCGTGTGTCGTCGCGTCGGTGGTGCTGGGCATCGTGTACCGCAAAGTCACCACCCGATTCCGTTCGCTGCGCCCGAGGGCGCTCGCATGGACCTTGGCTGGCCTGGCTGTCACGGGCGCCGTCGCCCTCGCGCTGCGAAGCGCGGCGTTGTTGCCGGCACCGGACATCGGAGCGCTCCGCGCGCGCCAACCGCAACGAGACGATGTGCCGCTGCTCTTTGTCGGCATCGACGGCGCCACCTGGCGGCTGTTGCAGCCGGCCATCGAAGGCGGCACGGCACCTACGCTTCGCGCGCTGGCCGACCGAGGGACCACCGGAACCGTCGAGGCGCTCTGGCCTCCGTACTGGTCCGGGGCCGCGTGGGCGGCGATCCTCACCGGCCTTCCGCGCGAGGTGACCGGTGTCTACGAGGACCTCGCCGGCATCGCGCCCGGTCTGCCGCCGTTCCAGCTCCCGCTCGCGGTCAGCCTGCGGCTCAATCCGATCTACTCGGTTCGCTCGCTCCTGGCTGCGTCAGGCGTCATTGAGCCCGCGCTGCCTCCTCGTTCACTACTGCGCGGCAAGCCCGTATGGGAATTGCTGCACGACGCAGGCGTGGACACCGCAGTCGTTCGTTTCCGTTTCACGCACCCGCCGGCCGCGCAGATGGGCGTCACGATTTCCGACAGAGTGGGCAATGACGGGTGGACGCTGCTCGGGGTTCGCCGCGACCCCGTGCCCGAGGCGGTGACCCCCGCGAGTCGTGCCGACGAGCTGCTGGCGCCCTTCAAGCCGCAGGCACGGGACGCCGACCTGTTTCAGAGGCTGCTGCCGACCGCGGATCTGCATCAGCCCGCCGACGCCCTCCTGGATCCATTCGAGCAGTTGCGCATCTCGTCCGACATCGACACCCGTACGTTCGAGGTCAGTGAGCGAATCGTCAGGACCAGTCCGGCGCAGCCGTTTCTCGCCGTCTACTTCGCGGGGCTCGACAGCGTCGAGCACGCGTTCTGGCAGTACCGTTTCCCCGGGGACTACCCGCAGAATCCTCCCGCGCCGGCAGATGTCGAGCGCCTCGGAGCGGTGCTCGACCGATACGTGCGCTACATCGACGATCGGCTTGGCCAACTGCTCGCGCTCTACAGTCAGCCGCCCAATGTGCTGATCATCTCGGACCATGGCCATGGCCCGACGACGCTCTCGACCGCATGGCGTGGATGGCACGAGCGCGACGGAATCTTTCTGGCGTCTGGACCCTCGATCCCACACGACGTCGGCCCGCGCACGGTGTCGTACTACGACATCGTCCCGACGATTGCCGCGCTCAAGGGATTTGCCGCGCCGGAGCAGCTGACCGGGCGTGCCGTGGTGACCGCGCCTGTCCAGGCCACGCCGCCGCGCTAGCAGCAATCACTCGGAAAGGTCAGGGCTCACCGAACGGCAGTGGCGGAGGATTGCCGCCGGATCGGGATGGTCGCCGGCAAACCGGCTGACGTAGCGGTAGCGCTCCACGCCATCCACCCCGATGACGACCACGCCGCCGAGCTGGAATGGATCTCCCGCCACGCGCGACTGCCGGAAGCCGGCTTTGAGCGCTGCGAGGCTCCTGGCGATCACCGAAGGGTGCAGGACCGTACCGGCACCGCTTCGCATGCCGAGCGCACGGAACGCCTGGCGATCCGGATCGGTGAACAGCGGCATCGTCAAGGTGTGCCGGTCACGAAACGCCCGAGCCTGGTCTACGCTGCCGTTGCCGATCACGAACAGCTCGGCTCCCGCGTCGCGGATGCCGTTGACGAACGGCGCGATGTCGGCGACCTGCTGTCCGCAGAAGAGGCATCCGAAGTGGCGGACGAACAGAAGGACCGCGGTGTGATTCGCCCACAACGTGCCGAGGCGAACTTCCCGGCCCTCGGGATCGAGCACCAGCACACTGTCGAGCGCGTGCGGTGTCGCGTTGGCGGAAGGGATCGGCACGGTCAACCATTCTAGAATCCCACGACCATGCTCACGCGCGTCGTGCGTGGAACGGCCGGGTGCGTGTGGATGTCCTCGACCCCTTGCGCCGGCTCGCCTGGCAGGCGTGACGCAAAGTAGTAGTCGATATCGCTCACGACGGCGTTTGCCAGGTTGAAGACCTCGACGTTGACGCGAATGTACCGGCTCACTTGATAGCCACCCTCGAGGTTGAGCAGGGTCGTCGACTTCGATCGCACCGAGTTGTCTGCGACCAGCGGACGGGGGCCGAAGTAGCGGAGGCGCAGGCTGCCGAAGGTGCGGTGGAAATTGTCGATGCTTGCTCCGCCCGACACCACGGTGTCCACCGCTTCCGGCACGTACGGTCCCTCCTCGTTGAACGACGTGAAGCGTGCCTGCGACTTGGAGACGTCGCCGTCGAAGATGAGCCACGGCAGGGGGCTGTAGTAGTTCGCGAATTCGACGCCGTACCGCTTGCTGCCAGGGCCCGGCTCCGTGGCGCCGACGTCGCCGTTGTAGACGAGTTCCGACCCGAGTCGAAGCGTCCACAGCGAGACGGTGGTCTGCAGGTGGCGAATCGCGACCGTCCTGGCGCCGACTTCGGCGCCCTTGGCCCGGACGAGCGGCGTGACGCGTTCCGCGAGATTGCCGCTCGCATCGATCAGGAGTGTCGTGCCGCGCGCGTCGTTGCTGTGAAAACCCGTGCCGGCATTGGCGTAGAACTCGGTGCTCTTCCAGGGTCCGAAGATGGCGCCCGCCTTCGGGCTGACGATGCCGGCAGTCGATGTGCCGCTGTTCTGGGCGATCAACTTGTCATCGACGCCATAGTGTGACGCGTCGCCGCGAAGTCCGATCGTCGTTCGGAGCCATCCCGACCACTCGATCTGGTTCTCGCCATAGACCCCGGCGGTCGTGACGTTTACCGAATCGTCGCTCCGAGTCGCGAGCCGAACGCGATTCTCGGTGTGATACAGGGCCACCTGATCGACACGGTCGTAGCGCATCTGCACGCCGTAGCTGTTCTGGACCGAGTATTTGCCCCAGTGTGAGATCCGGCGTTGAAAGGCCTTGGCTCCGGTCACAAACCGGTGGTCCACCTGTTCCTGCTGGTCGCCGCGCACGGGGTCGTCGAGAAAGAAGGTGAAGTTCGAGATGAGGTCGAGGTCGTATTTCAGGCCGAACGCCGTCACCTTGGTCAACGTCTGTCCAGTGCCGCGTTGCCACTCGGTGGCGAGGCTGTAGCGGGACGTGTGGCCGCCGTCGGTGGGGTCGAGCGTTCCGTAGCGACCGACCAGGCCCGCCTCAATCGCGCGCTGCGGCGTGGCCTCGGTCGCATTCCACGTGCCGTGGTACCCCATCGCCGTCAGAGAGAATCCGTTGACACTCTCCTCGCCGAGGCTGTATCGCAGCACGCCGTTGAGCTTCTTGTAGGAATCCGGCACGTCCCAGGGCCCATCGTTGGTCGATACCTCGAACGCCCCGAGCAGATACCCGCGGCCCACGCGCGGCGAGGCGGCGAAGACCCCGCGCCCAAAGCCGTACGTGCCTCCTTCGATGCGGGCCAGCGGCCGATCGAGCAGGCTCGCATAGTTGATGTTGGCTGCTCCGGCGGTGGCGAAGTCCCCCTGGTCCGTGTAGTACGGACCCTTCGAGTACTGCACGCCCGCGACCAGCTCCGGAATCAGGAAGTTGACGTCGGAATAGCCCTGGCTGTGCGCATGGGTCGGCATGTTGGCGGGCGTCGCGGCGATGGTCGTCGCGAAGTCGCTGCCGTGGTCGAGATTGAATCCCCGCAAATAATACTGGTTCGCCTTGCCCTCGCCGCTGTGCTGGGTGACGATGACGCCCGGCACGGTCTCGAGCACCTCGCCCTGGCGCATGAACGGCCGGACGTCGAGCTGTTTCGCCGTGATCGCCCCCTGACTCGCCGATTGCGCGATGCCGACGAGGTTCTCCGCGGGGTTCTCCACGTCGGCCAGATTGGCGAACGTCCGTTTGCCCATGACCACCACTTCGGCGCTGAGCGAGAGTTGCAACGTGGCGTCGATGCGCACAGACCCCTGCGCGACCTCGACGCCGCGCCGTGTCACCGACGCGAAGTTCACCAGCGTGAAGGCCACCTGGTAGCGGCCGGGCGCCAGATCGACGAACGTGTAATCACCGGTTCCATCGGTAACCTCCACCAGAGGCTCGCCGCCATCATTTTCCGATCTCAGTTCGACGGTGACCCCGGGCATCGCCCCGCCTGTTTCATCCACGACATGTCCCACGATCGTTCCAGGGAGAGATTGAGCGGCGGACAGGGTCTGGAAGCAGATGACAAATGACGCACACACGAGCAGGTCGCGCGGCATAAGGGCTCCTTGATGGACGTTCTCAGGAGCTTCCAGTTACCAAGATCGAGGCCAAGGGCCCCACCGGCCGGTTGCCAGGAATCGGGGTTTTCTTTCGCGCAAGAAACCAGGCGCAGCCGCGCACCGGGGAATTGCCTGTCGCGCTGAGAAAAATCCCCCAAGGTCAGACGCGCGGCCGGCAGGGAGGAAGTCAGGTGACACTGCAGAGGCAGTACACGAACGCCTGTGGCGAGCCTGACGGCGTGACGTGCACCTCGCGCCTGGACTCGAGCAGCTGGAAGCCGTCGCCGAACTCGGCGTGAAGGGCCTCGGGCGTATACCGCTTCGTCATCAGGCCACTGCACCTGACCGGTCCGTCTTCGGCGAAGGTCGCCACGAGCAGATGTCCGCCGGCGCGAACGCTCTGCCGCACCTGCGCGACATACCGACGGCGGTCGGCGGCCTCCGTGAGGAAGTGGAAGAGGGCGCGATCGTGCCACAGATCGTAGCCGTCGCGTGGCAGATCGGCGACCAGAATATCGGCCTCCACCCAGGCGACGCGCGCCGCCGCGGCGCCAAGCCGCTGCTGCGCGTGGCGGAGCGCGATGGGCGAGAGATCCAGGACCGTCACGTGCTCGTACCCGGCCGAGAGGAGGCCGTCGACGAGCGTGGACGCGCCCCCGCCGACGTCGAGAATGCGTGACGAGAGGTCAGGCGCGGCATCCCGAATCAGCGCCAGCGACAGGCGCGCCTCGGTCTGGTACCAGCTCACTTCATCTGGTCGCCGGGCGGCGTACACCGCGTCCCAGTGCTCCCGTTGGTCCACGCGTCCTCGTCTGCCGCGATTATATTTGTGGGGTTCCTCATGAGCAGACGAATTCCGCACGCCGTGTTCCTAGATCTCGACGACACCATCCTCGACGACACGAGCGCAGTGGACGTGTGCTGGGACGAGGCGTGCACGGCCTGCGATACCGGCGAGGCAGACGAGCGCGATCGCCTGATCGTGCAGATCAAGTCCGTGCGCGACTGGTACTGGTCCGACGCCGATCGCCACCGCGTCGGGAGGCTCGACATGGACGTGGCGCGCCGCCACATCGTCCGGTCCGCCCTCGAGCAGCTCGGACGGGATGACGATGGGCTGGCCGTGGAGATCGCGGATCGGTACAGCAGTCTTCGAGACGCGAGGGTGGCGGTGCTTCCCGGAGCCCTCGAGACGCTCGAGTGGTTTCGAGCGCAGGGGTGCCGTCTGGCGCTGCTGACCAACGGCGCCGGCCCCGCACAGCGCCGGAAGATCGATCGCTTCGGGCTGGAGCCGTTCTTCGACGCGATGCTGATCGAGGGCGAGCTCGGTTTCGGCAAGCCCGACGCGCGCGTGTTCGAGGAGGCGCTCTCCGCCTGCGACGTCCTCGAACACCAGGCGTGGATGGTTGGTGACAGCCTCCACTCGGACATCGTTCCTGCCGTGCGCCTGGGGATTCACACGGTCTGGGTGGACGTCCGGGGCGGCGGCCTTCCCGCGACGGCACCGTGTGTACCCAGCCGCACCGTCTCGGCGATCGCCGAGCTGCGCGCTGCCGTTTGATGAACGCGAATTAATCCACGACTCATATGGGCCTCAGGTCCACCCCGTCAAATAGGTCCAGATGGTCACGCCCATCAGGCCTGATGGGGCGAACAAGGAGGTCATATGCAGTCAGTAACGAAGATGGTGGCGGCACTCGCGCTCGCCGGCGGGATTGCGCTCGTTCCCGCGACCGGGTTTGCGGCCCAGTCCGCGAAGCCGCAAGAAGAGGCAAAGCACTCATCCGCCAACCACGCCACGGCTGGGACGGTCAAGTCGATCGACGCCAACACCATGGTGATCACGCGAAGCGGGAAGGACGCCGTTGACATGACGTTCCAGCTGAACGCCTCAACGCACCGTTCGGGAACGGTCGAAGTCGGATCGGTCGTTTCGGTGCGCTATCAGGAAGAGGGAACCAACCGCGTCGCCACGGCGATCACGGCTCAGGACTCTTCCAAGCAGGCCGCCGCTGCGCACACCAAGCCGCCCGCCAAGTAGTCGCTCGGCACACGGAAGCCGACGGGCGCAGGCCCGCTCGGTTTCCGTGATCTACTTCTGAAAAATCTTCCAATACCCTCCAGCCACCAGCGCCGAGAGGTCGGCCAGCACGCGCGGCATCCGTCCGCCGCCGGGGAAGGCCAGGTACTGCGGTTCCCACGTCGGCTTGAACTTGTCCTTGTAGGCGCGAAGCCCCTGAAAGTTGTACGTCGTTTCTCCGTGCTCGTAGAGAAAGGCGCCCAGGCGGCTCCACAACGACACGGTGGCGGAATGCTCGAACCCCGAGAGCGGCGCCATGCCGAGGGCAAAGCGGTGGTAGCCCTGGTCGTGGCCCCACAGCATCAGGTGCACGATCAAGGCTTCCATCACATTGCCGGGGGCGTCATGGTGGTAGCGCATCAAGTCGATAGAGAGCTCCTCGCCCCCCGATCCCTGCCAGATGTTCGCGAACGCCAGAATGCGGCCGCCCACTTCGACCACGCCCACCGGAAACCGCCGGACGTACGCCTCGTCGAAAAACCCCAGCGAGAATCCCTTTTCGGCCGTCCCTTTCGCCGCAAGCCAGTCGTCGGAAACGGATCTCAGTTCACTGAGGATCTGCGGAACATCAGGCGCCTCGACCACGCGGAACGAGCCGCCGTCCTTGGCCAGGCGGCGTACGACCTGCCGGTACTTCGCGCCCTGCGGGCCTTCGAGCGTGAATGAGTTCAGGTCGACGTACGCCTTCTCACCAAGCTTTGCGAGGCTCAGCCCGAAGTCGGCATACCGGTGCAGGCGCGCCTTGCCGATCTCGTAGAACGCCGGCACGCCGCCGAAGTCATCGCAGCGTTCGATGAACTGTCGAATGAGCCCACCCATCTGATCGTCGGGGCCCACCGGATCGCCCAGCGCCACCCACGTGCGACCCTGAACGCCGTACATGAGGAACGCGGTGCGCTCGTCGTTGAAGAGCAGCGCCTTGTCCCTCAGGTAGGCCAGAAACGGAAATGTCGAGGACTGTGACGCGATGATCCGCCCGGCATCTTCGATATCGTGGTCGCTCGGCACCGGGGCCTCATGAGGGGCATAGCCCACGAGCCGCGCCACGCCGACGAGCAGCAGGGCCATGGCCGCGCCGACCGACGCCCGAAGGAACCGCGACGCCTCGCCGTGCAGCTCGAATTGCCACCAGAGTTCGCGCGAGTAATCGACATGCTTGAACGCGAACAGCCCCAGCCAGATCGACGCGCCAAGGGCCCCGGCGAGCGCGGCAATCCATCCCGCGGAGAAGCGGGTGTCGAAGAACGCGGCGCGTCGATCGAACATCGGCCGCGCGCGCCACAACACCACCAACGTCGTCAGCAGCAGCAGCGCCTCTTCATAGCCAAAGCTCTTGAGCAGCGAGGTCGCGATCCCCACGACGATCGCGAACGCCGTGAAGTAGTACGCGGCATCGAGCCGGCGTGCCAGTCCCTGCGAGAGGACGAGCAGCGCGGCGCCCACCACGCTGCCGAAAAAGTGCGAGGCCTCGATGACGCCCAGGGGCAGTAGCTCGTCGAGCCGCTCCAGACGGCCGGCGCCCGCCGGCATGGCGCCAGAGAGCAGCAGCCCTGCCCCCGCCAGGAAGGTGAGCAGCGACAACGCCGACACCGTCAGCGCGCGGCGTGATCCGTAACCCACGTAATCGCTTCGAGCAGGCATCGGTCTAATTCGTCCAGGTTGTCGCTGAAGCGGTGATCCGACGCGTTCACCACCCACAATCGCTTCGGCGCCCTGGCGGCGTCGAGGATGGTGCGGATCTGCGGTATCGGCGCGAACTCGTCTCCGGTCGCGTGGATGGCCGCCAGCGGCGCGGGGCTGACGAGCGGCACCACCGCTGCGGAGCTGAACGTCGGCTCGTGCGGCGTCCCGTGCGTCAGATACGTCACCGCGTCCCTCCATCGCCAGCCCAGCTCGTTCGTGGTCGTCAGCCCGAGTCCAATCACGCCGGCAATGGCGTTGCGCGTCTCGGGACTCGTCGCCGCCAGCGCTGACAACCCCGCTCCCTCGGAGACGCCGATCAGGATTGGCCTCGACGCCGACCCCCGGGCCGCGAAATCAGCGAGCTGCTTGTAGTCCTCGCGCACCTCGTCTTCCCGCAGCGCGTTCGTGCTTGAGGTGAAGCTCTCGAGGTACGCCCGCGTGTCGAATCCGACCACGAAGTACCCTCGTTCGGCGAGGATGTCGGCGACGTGCGGGCCCAGGTGAATCCAGCCACCATCTCCGCTCGACACGATCACGGGCCGCTCGCCGCGCGCTCCGTAGAGCACGAGCGTTTGCGAATGCCCGCGTATGTCGATAGCGGCCCTTGCCTGCACGTCGGCCATGGCCTCCGCCGCCACAAGGGCGCAGACGACCACGCAGCCCATGACAGCCGCGGCTCGCAACTTGGTCATCAGTGGACCGTCGTCCAACTTTCGATCGCCTCGTCCTCCTCGTCGGCGCACTCGAAGACGAGGAGCAGTCGCGTCGCGATCAGGAGATCCTTGAGCCGTCGCGCGACGTTCGCCATCTCGATCGTGCCTCCGCGATTGCGGGCCGCCGTGAACGCCTCCACCAGGGCGCCCAGTCCGCCACTGTCGACGTATTGCACGCGTCCCACGTCGATCACGATGTGGTGGCAGCTGCGATCGAGCAGACTCCGAACCATCTTGGCCAGCATCACGCTCGGGCCCCCGGTCAGCATGTTGCCCGACAACGACAGCACCGCAATCTCTCCGGTCACTCGTTCCTCGACGCGCATGGCGATTCTCCGGCCCGGCGCGGGGTGCACCACGCGTGCACATCGCCGGACGTCTATCCGGATCTGACGCGAAGACACTGAACCTGCGATGAGGGATGGATTAACTCTTGTTAAGAATGGACGTGCGGAGCCACCGGGAGTCGAACGGTGAAGGTGCTGCCGTGCCCCAGCGGGCCGGTAACGCCGATCGTTCCGTCGTGGTGGGCGACAATCCACTTCGCCAGCGCCAGGCCGAGCCCGGCGCCGTCGGTTTGGCGCGACCGTGAGGGATCGACCCTGTAGAACGGCTCGAACAGATGAGGTACGGCGTCGGCCGCGATGCCAGGCCCCGTGTCACGTACGTCGAGCCTCGCGTGCGCCTGCTCACGCGAAACCCGCACGTCAACCAGGCCGCCGGCCGAGGTGAACTTGATCGCGTTGTCCAGCAGGATGAGGAGTAGCCGCTCGAGCCACCCGGCGTCACCGACAACGGTGACGGGGCTCGACAGCGAGCAACCAAGGCGCACGCCGCGTGCCTCGGCGACCGCCTCGAGCTGTTCGGTCACCGTCGTGCACAGCGGGCCAAGCTCGACGGCCTCGCGGGCCAGGACGATTTCACCGGCCTCGGCGCGCGCCAGCGTCAGCAGCTGGTTGATCAGCCGGGCCAGCTTGTCGAACTCGTCGAGCTGCACGGCGAGCCGTGTACGAAGCTCGGCGGGCGACGTCGATTGCGTCAGCGCGAGCTCGGTTTCGCCGCGAAGAACGGCGAGCGGCGTGCGCAGCTCGTGGGCGAGCGCCGCGCTGAACTGCCGCATTTCGCCGACGGCATGATCCAGCCTGTCGAGCGCCTGGTTGAACGCGTGGCTCACCTCGTCGAGCTCGTCGCCGCCGCCGCGCACGGGAAGCCGGTGCTGCAGGTTCGAGATGCTGATGGCGCGCGTCGCGGTTGCCAGTTGCGAGAGCGGCGCAAGCGCGCGCCCCGACATCCATTGCCCGACGACCGCCGCGACGATCAACCCCGCGAAGATGCCCCAGACGAGACGCTGCTCTGCGGCGTCGATGACCCTGTCCACACGGTCGAGAGGCTCGGCGACCTGCAACAGGTATGTTTCGCCGCGCGTGGGCGAGATGAGGCTGCTCTGGATGCGAAACCGCCCCCGGTCGGTCTGGACGTCCTGCACGCGAGGATCCTGACGGAAGCCCGCGATCTCGCCCGGCGTGTAGTCCAGTCCGAGACGTTCGAGCGCCGGCGACTGCACGAGCAGGCGCCCGCTGCGCGCGTCGTAGATCTGGTAGAAGCGTGTGGCCTCCTCGATGAACGTCACCGCCTCGGAATCGTTCTTGTTGTACGCGAGCACCGGCGCGCCGTCTTTGAACTGCAGGTACCCGTGCAGCCCGCGCGTCACGTCTTCCAGCTCGGCGGTCGCGTCGGCGTCGAGCTGCCGCACGAGGAAGCTGTGGTAGGCCACGCCGAGCCCCGTGGCGAGCAGGGCCAGCATCCCGGTGTACACCAGCATCAACGACGTCCGGAGGCGGAGAGGCCTCACAGGTGTGTCACGACGGCGTGTCCGTCAACACGTAGCCCACGCCGCGAATGGTGTGGATCAGCGGCATGTCGGCACCGCGGTCGATCTTGTTCCTCAGCGAGTTGATGT
>Ga0184628_10000580_pt1 | contig 19415 bp, 23 predicted proteins | sample PLM4_5_b1_FD_133149 | JGI IMG/M metagenome (GOLD analysis project Ga0184628, IMG submission 133149) | Groundwater sediment microbial communities from an aquifer in East River, Colorado, USA - PLM4_5_b1 | ecosystem: Environmental > Terrestrial > Soil > Riparian zone | place: USA: East River... | reverse complement strand
CGCCGAACACCTCGGTGAAGGCGCGCAGTTCTTCGACCGGCAGCGGCGTGCGCGCCGCGCGGTCGGCGATGGCCTGGAAATTAAGGCTGACCAGTATGCCGGCGACGGCGCCGAGCGCGATCAGCCCGATGTTTCTGAACTTTCCCATGATGCATCCTTATGCAGCCGCTGCAGCGGCGGATTCACTTCAGGACGACCCAGCGCATGGGGTCGAACGCCTGACCGAGATGCCTAAGCTCAAAGTATAGACCCGATTGCTCGTTGCCACCGCTCGCGCCGACAGTGGCCACTGCTTCGCCTGCGGCCACCGGATCGCCCGTTTGCTTGAGCAGCGACTCGTTATTGGCGTAAATGGAAAGGTAAGCCTCGCCGTGGTCCACGATCAGCAGGTTGCCGAAGCCGCGCATCCAGTCGGCGTAGACCACTTGGCCCGCTGCCACCGCGCGCACCGCCTCGCCGTCGCGCGCGCGAATAAACACACCCTTTTGGCCGGCAGGCCCCTCACTCCTTGGTGTGCCGAAACGACCGACAAGTTCCCCGCGCACCGGGAGCCGCAGCTTGCCGCGCAGGCCGGAGAACGGTCCGGCGAGCGAACCGAGCTCCGGCACCTTCTCGATGCGGGCATAGCCAGCGCCCGGGCGAGCCGCGAGCACGCGGCTGATCTCCTCGACCAGGCGCGCCAGGCGCCGTTCATCGGCCAGCAGCGTCTCCATCTGCCGGCGCGTCTTGCGGATTTCGACCGAGACGCGCTCCAGCACGCGGCGGCGCTCGCGCCGCTCGGCGAGGATCTTGTCGCGATCCGCGCGGCGCTGCGCCTCGATGTTCTCGAGCCTTCGGCGCCGCTCCTCGGCGGTGCGGCGCACCAGCGCGGCATCGGCGAGGCCCTCGCGCAGCTCCCGCAGCAGCTGCGCCGTGGCGCGCGAAAGCTCCGCCAGGTAGTAGAGCTTGCGCGCCACGTCGGAGGGGTTCTCCCCCGACAGGGCGACCTTGAGCGCATCCGGCGCTCCCGCGGCATAGTGCGCGGCGAGCACCCGGCCGAGCGCGGCCTGCTGTCGCGCGATGCTCGCCTCGAGCGCTTTCTGCCGGCCCGCCAGGCGCGCCAGCTCCGCCTGCGCCGCGCGGCCCTCGGCCTCCAGGTTGCGCAGCGCGCGGTTGGCGTCCGAGATGGCGCGCTCAGAGTCGCGCAGCGCGTCGCGCGCCTCGCGCCGGTCGGCTTCCTTCTCGCCGAGCCCGGACTTCAGCGCCTCGATGCGCGCGCGCAGCGCTCTCAGGTCCTGCTCGCGGTTTGCCTGCGCAGCGGCGCTGGCGGCGAGTGCCAAGCCGAGGAAGAGTGCCCGAATCAGGACTTGGCCTTGCCTTGCGCGGAGACGGCCGCGACGCGCCGCGCCACCTCCCCGGGGTCCCCGAGGTAGCGCTGCCCGAGCGGGCGCAGCTGCGCATCCAGCTCGTAGATGAGCGGCACGCCGGTTGGGATGTTGAGGCCGACGATGCCGGCGTCCGACACGCCGTCCAGGTGCTTCACCAGCGCGCGCAGCGAGTTGCCGTGCGCGGCCACCAGCACGCTGCGGCCCGTGCGCACCGCTGGCGCGATGACGGCGTTCCAGTAGGGCAACACGCGCGCCACCGTGTCCTTGAGGCATTCGCTGAGCGGGATTTCCGCGCGCGCAAGTCCCGCGTAGCGCGGGTCACCGGCGGCATCGCGCTCCTCGCCCGGGGTGAGTGCGGGCGGCGGCGTGTCGTAGCTGCGGCGCCAGGCGAGCACCTGCGCTTCGCCGAACCTGGCGGCCATCTCGGCCTTGTCGAGGCCTTGCAGCGCGCCGTAGTGACGCTCGTTCAGCCGCCAGCTCTTCTCCACCGGCAGCCACAGGCGGTCCATCTCGTCGAGCACCAGCCAAAGTGTGCGGATGGCACGTTTGAGCACCGACGTGTAGGCGATGTCGAAGGCGAGGCCCTGCGCCTTGAGCAGCCGCCCGGCGGTGCGCGCTTCTTCGACGCCCGCGGGGCTCAGGTCCACGTCGGTCCAGCCCGTGAAGCGGTTCTCGCGGTTCCAGACCGACTCGCCGTGCCTCAGGAAAACGATGCGGTACATGCGGTGAATTATAATGTCGCGCTCCAGATGGACTTCATCCAGAACAACATCCTGCTGATCGCCGTGGCGTTTGCCTCGGGCGCGATGCTCATCTGGCCGTTCGTGCGGCGCACCGCCGGCGGGCCCTGGGTCAGCACGCTGCAGGCGACTCAGATGATCAACCGCGAGGACGCGCTGGTGCTCGACGTGCGTGAGCCTGCGGAATACGCCAAGGGCCACATTCTGGGCGCGAAGAACGCGCCGCTCCAGGAACTGGAGCGCCGCGCGGGGGAATTCGAGAAGCACAAGTCAAAACCGGTGATCGTGACCTGCGACAGCGGCAGCCGCGCCACGCGTGCGATCGGCGTGCTCAAGGGCCGTGGCTTCGCCAAGGCGGTCAACCTCGCGGGCGGCTACAACGCCTGGCAGCAGGCCGGCCTGCCGGTGGAGAAGTAGCGTGGCGCAGGTGCTGATGTACCTGACCGCCGCCTGCCCCTACTGCCAGGCCGCGCTGCGCCTGCTGGAGAACAAGGGCGTCACCGACATCGAGAAGATCCGTGTCGATCTCGAGCCGGTGCACCGGGCCGAGATGACGCGGCGCTCGGGGCAGCGTAGCGTGCCCCAGATCTGGATAGGCGCTCGCCATGTAGGCGGCTGCGACGAGCTGTACGCACTGGAGCGCGCCGGGGCGCTGGATCCGCTCCTGCGCGAAACCGAAAGTACCTAGGACCTAGGACGTTACCGCCATGGCCGAAGAGCAGCAGCCCAGCTTCCAGATCGAGAAGATCTACGTCAAGGACGTGTCGCTCGAGATCCCGGGCGCGCCGCAGGTCTTCCTCGAGGCGCAAGCACCGCAACTCGAGATCCAGGTGCGCAACGAGTCCGCGCAGTTCGCCGACGGGCTGTTCGAGGTCGCGGTCACGGTCACGGTGACCGCCAAGGCCGGAGAGAGGACGCTGTTCCTCGCCGAGGTCGCACAGGCCGGCATCTTCTCGGTGCGCGGCGTGCCCCAGGCTGACATCGGGCCGCTGCTCGCCGTGGCCTGCCCGACGATCCTTTATCCCTATGCGCGCGAGGCGGTTTCGGACCTGGTGACGCGCGGCGGATTCCCGCCGGTGCTGCTCGCGCCGGTGTCCTTCGAGGCCCTCTACGCGCAGCGCATGCAGCAGCAGGCGGCGGGCCCGCGCATCGAACTGGCGAGCTGAGCCCGTGCGCGCCCTGGCTGCGGCCTTGCTCCTGTGCGCCGGCGCCGCCGCGCAGGCCGCCGATTACCTCAGCGTCCGCGAGAACGCCGCGGTGCTCTACGACGCGCCCTCGCGCGAGGCGAAGGCGCTCTACGTGGTATCGCGCCACTATCCGCTCGAGGTCATCGTCAACCTGGACGCCTGGGTGAAAGTGCGCGACCACGCCGGCGCGCTTTCCTGGATCGAGCGCAAGCTGCTCAGCGACCAGCGCATGGTGGTGGTGACCGCGCCTTCCGCCGAAGCGCGCCAGCGCCCCGAGGAGGGCGCGCCGCTCGCCTTTGTCGCCGCGCAGAACGTGGCGCTCGAGCTGCTCGGCGCGGCGCCCGGCGGCTGGCTGCGCGTGCGCCATCCCGATGGCGCCGACGGCTACCTGCGCGCCAACCTCGTCTGGGGGGCGTGAAGCGCATTGCGGTGATCGGCGCGGGCGCCTGGGGCACGGCGCTTGCGGCGGTGCTGAGCGCGCGCCACGCAGTGACGCTGTGGGCGCGCGATGCAGCGCAGGCCGGGGCCATCGCGCGCGAGCGGCGCAACCGGAAGTACCTTCCCGAGATCGAATTGCCGCAGCAGCTGGCGGTCACCAGTCGTGCGCCCGAGCGCACGGAACTTCTCATTGTTGCGACGCCGGTCGCCGGCCTGCGCGAGGTGTCGGCGAAGGCCGGCGGCGCACCGCTCATCTGGCTGTGCAAAGGCTTCGAGCGCGGCACCGGCTTGCTGCCGCACCAGATCGTCGCGCAAGTGCTCGGCGCGCAAGCAATCTGCGGCGCGCTGTCCGGGCCCTCCTTTGCGCTCGAAGTGGCGCGCGGGCTGCCTTGCGCGTTGACCCTCGCCTCCGGCAGCGCCGAGTTCGCGCGGGCTGCCGCCGAGACGCTGCACGGCGGCCGGCTGCGCGTGTATTACAGCGACGACCTCCCCGGGGTGGAGATCGGCGGCGCGGTGAAGAACGTCATGGCGATTGCAGTCGGCATCTGCGACGGACTGGGGCTCGGCCAGAACGCGCGCGCGGCGCTGATCACGCGCGGCCTGGCGGAGATGACGCGGCTGGGCGTCGCGCTCGGCGGCAAGGCGCAGACCTTCATGGGGCTGGCCGGCGCCGGCGACCTGATCCTCACGGCGACCGGCGACCTGTCGCGCAATCGCCGCGTCGGACACGAATTGGCGCGCGGCCGGCCGCTGGCGGACGTTCTGGCCGGCCTGGGCCACGTGGCTGAAGGTGTGCACACCGCGGCCGAAGTCGCCGGGCTCGCCGCGGCGCGAGGCGTGGAGATGCCAATCACCGAGACCGTGGTCGAAGTGCTCGCCGCCCGCATTACGCCGCAGCAGGCGGTGGAGCGGTTGCTGGCTCGCGATACGCGTGCGGAAGGAGAGGCGTAGGCCGCCGGCTGGGCGCGCTGGCGGGCTACTTCCCGGTCCAGCGCGGCGGGCGCTTTTCCACGAAAGCCTTCACGCCTTCCTTGAAGTCGGCGCTGCCGTAGACCTTGCGCACGATGTCATCGCCGTCGGGCAGCGGCCGCGCGTCCTGGAGGCGGCGCAGCGCTTCCTTGGTCGACCACAGGGTCAGCGGCGCGTGCGAGGCGACTTTTTCCGCCAGCTCGCGGACATGCTTCTCGATGTCGGCAGCAGGCACGATCTGGTGCACGAAGCCGGCGATGAGCGCCTCGTCCGCCGTCATCAGGCGCGCGGTGAACATGAGCTCCTTCACGCGCGACGGACCGATCAGGTCGGCGAACATCGCATAGTTCTTCATCGATAAGGTGTTGCCCAGCGTGCGCGCGGTCGGCACGCCGAACTTGGCGTCGGGCGTGGCGATGCGGATGTCGGCGCCTGCAGTGATGGCAAACCCCCCGCCCACGGCGTAGCCCTCGATCTGGGCGATCACCGGCTTCTTCACGCGCGCGATGCGGCCCGAGCGCGTGTCGCCGTCTTTCTCGTACTTGATCCCGTCCTCCGCACCCTTGAACTGGGTGAACTGGCTGATGTCCGTGCCTGCGACGAAGGCCTTTCCCCCGGCGCCCTTGAGCACCAGGACGCGCACCGTGTCGTCAGCGTCGACCTCCTCGCAGGTCTCGTAGAGCCGCTGGTACATGTCCCAGGTCATGGCGTTGCGCGCCGCGGGGCGGTTGAATGTGAGCGTGACGATGGGACCATCGCGCGTGACGAGCACGTGGTCGCGGTCCGGAGCGGGGTTTTCCACGGGAAGGATTAGACTTTGTCTGGAGGAATTATTCAATGAGGAGGAACGCCCCAATGTCTACTCTGCGTTTGCTTGCCGTGTCCGCCGTGTCCGCCGCGCTGCTCCTGGCATCCGCCGGCCACGCGCTCGCCCAGGCGAAGTACCCGTCCAAGACCATCGAGGTGGTCGTGCCCTACTCCCCGGGCGGCGGCACCGACAATCTGATGCGCATGATCACCGGCATCATGGACGAGAACAAATGGTCGCCGGTGCCGATCAACGTGAACAATCGCGCAGGAGGCGGCGGCACGGTAGGTTTCAGCTACCTGATCACCAAGAAGGGCGATTCCCACGTGGTGGCCGGCGCCACCCCGATGATCGTCTCGGGCAAGATCGAAGGGCGGCTGTCGGGGAATCATCGCGACGCGATGACCATCCTGATGATCGTCGCCATCGACGAGCTCATGGTCTCGGTGCGCAACGAGTCGCCGTACAAGACGATCGAGGATTTCGTCAATGCTGCGCGCGCCCGGCCCGGCCAGCTGACCCTTGGCGGCACCGCAACCTACAGCGAGGATCACATCTTCACTTACCTGTTCGAACAGGCGGCAAAGATCAAGGTGAAGTACGTGCCCTTCAATTCGGGCGGCGAGGTGACGGCGGCCCTGATGGGGGGCCACATCGACGCCGCCGTGGAGAACCCGAATGAGATCGTGGCCCAGATCGAGGCGGGTAAGGCGAAGAACCTGGCGGTTGCCGCGCGCAAGCGCATGCCCGACGCACCCGAGGTTCCGACATTCGTGGAAAAGGGCTACGAGTTCTACTGGGAGCAGATGCGGGGGGTGGTGGGTCCGGCGAACATGTCGCCTGATGCGGTTGCCTGGTGGCAGGATGTGCTCAGGAAGGTGACAGCGACCAAGAAATGGCAGGAGCTGTACATCAAGCGCAACCTGCTGACGCCGACGGCCTGGGTGGGCGAGGAGGCCAACAAGTATCTTGACGGCCTGATCGGCAAGTACGAGGCTGCCCTCGGCGGCCTCGGCGCCCTGAAGAAGTAAAGCGCAGGGCGCGCCTGCCGTGCGTACTGCGGACCGGATTGCCGGCGCGGCTCTGCTCGCGCTCGCCGTGGCATTCTGCGCGGGCGCGCTCAAGTACTACACCTACTCGGGGCCGGGCGGCCCAGGATCGGCGTTCCTGCCGTTCTGGCTCGGCGTTATCATGGCCGTGCTGGCCGTCTGGCTGCTGGTGGGTGCCCTGCGTTCGCGCGATCCCGGCGCGGCATGGCTGCCGCGGGGCGAGGGGCTCAGGCGGCTGGCCCTGGTGCTGGGGGTCACGGCTGCCTTTGTCGCGCTCCTTAAATTTGTCGGCATGATCCTCGGCACTGCGCTGTTTCTGATTGTCCTGATGCGAGTTCTCGACAGGAACCCGTGGCCGCTCACGCTGTCGGTGGCGGTGGCGACTTCCGGGCTCATCTACCTGGTGTTCACTTACTGGCTGCGGGTGCCCTTTCCCGTCAGCGGGTTCGGCATCTGAGGTCGCGCCGATGGACTTTCTGGGCAACCTTGGGATGGGATTTTCGGTTGCGCTGACGCCGTTCAACCTGCTCATGGCGACAGTCGGCGTGATCGTGGGCATCCTGATCGGTGCTCTCCCGGGCATCGGACCGCCGTCGGGAGTCGCACTGCTGCTGCCGCTCACCTTCGGCATGGAGCCCACCTCCGGGATCATCATGCTGGCCGCCCTCTACGCGGGCACGATGTACGGCGGGACCATCACCTCGGTGCTGATCAATACGCCGGGGGAATCGGCTTCGGTCGTCACCTGCCTCGATGGCTACCAGATGGCGCTGCAGGGGCGTGCGGGACCGGCCCTGGGCATCGCCGCGATCGGCTCGTTCATCGCCGGCACCATCGGTGTGGTCCTGCTGATGCTCGTATCGCCGGCGCTCGCGCGCTGGTCGCTTTCCTTCGGACCGCCCGAGACCTTCGCCCTCATGCTGCTCGGCCTCACCACGGTCACCTTGCTCACGGGGGACGATGCATTGAAGGGCTACATCAGCATGGTTCTGGGACTCATGCTCGCCATGGTCGGCTTCGACATCATCTCCGGGGACGCGCGCTACGCCTTCGGTATCCCCGAGATGATGGACGGCATGGACTTCCTGCCGGTGGCCATCGGCTTGTTCGGGCTCGGGGAAGTGCTGGCCGGCGCGGAAATGGCGAAGGGCAACGCCATTCTCCAGGGGCGCTACGGGCTGCGGGACGTGATGCCTAGCGCCGCGGACTGGATGCGCAGCCGTTGGGCCATCGTGCGCGGCACGGTGCTCGGCTTCTCGGTCGGCTTGCTGCCGGGCGCGGGCCCGACCGTTGCGTCGTTCCTCTCCTACACGGTGGAAAAGAAGGCCTCGAAGCACCCTCAGGAGTTCGGCAAGGGCGCGATCGAAGGCGTGGCCGGGCCCGAGTCAGCGAACAACGCGGCCGCGACCGGGGCGATGGTCCCGATGCTGACGCTGGGTATCCCGGGTTCGGCGACCACGGCCATCATGCTCGGTGGCCTGATGATGTGGGGGCTGCGGCCGGGGCCGATGCTGTTCGAGAAGAATCCCGAGTTCGTCTGGGGGTTGATCGCGTCGCAGTACATTGCAAACGTCATGCTGCTCATCCTCAGCACCGCGTTCATCCCGCTGTTCGTGCGGGCGCTGCGGGTGCCTTACACCATACTCATGCCGCTGATCATCGTCTTCTGCATCACCGGCGCCTATTCGCTCAAGAACAACCTATGGGACGTCGGGCAGATGCTGGTCTTCGGAGTGCTCGGTTACGCGATGAAGAAACTCGGTTATTCGCCTGCCGCCCTGGTGCTCGCCTTGGTGCTCGGGCCGATGGCGGAACGCGCGCTGCGCCAGTCGCTGATCATCTCGGATGCCGGGCTGGGAATCTTCTTCCTGCGGCCGATCGCCGCGGTGCTCACCGTGGCTGCCCTTGTCGCGGTGGCGGTACCCGCGGTGCGTGCCCTGTTGGCTGCGTCGCGCCGTCGCCACGCCGCGACCGCTTCGGCCGGCGACTGAAACCGCCGGCACGGGCACACGGCGCCACCTCGCATGCCGCTGCCTAAAGCGCAGTTCGATCCTGGCCGCGAAGGACCCCTGCACGGCGTGCGGGTCCTGGATTTCTCGCGCCTGGTGGCAGGCAACATGCTCAGCCTGCAGCTGGCCGATTTCGGCGCAGAGGTCGTCAAGGTGGAAGCGCCCGGGCGCGGCGACACCCTGCGCGACTGGCGCGAACAGGGCTGCAGCGTGCACTGGAAGGTGTACGCCAGGAACAAGAAGAGCATCACGCTCGACCTGAAGGCGCCGGAAGCCGCGCAGATCATTCTCGATCTGGCCGCACATTTCGATGTCCTGGTGGAGAGCTTCCGCTTCCAGACCCTGGAGCGGCTGGGCGCCGGCCCGGACCGCCTGCTGGCGCGCAATCCGAAGCTCGTGGTGGTCCGCGTTTCGGGCTTCGGCCAGACCGGCCCGTACCGCCGCCGCCCCGGGTTCGGTACGCTGGTCGAGGCGATGTCGGGTTTCGCCTCGCGCAACGGGTTCGCCGACCGCGAGCCGGTGCTGCCGCCGCTCGCACTCGCGGACATGATCGCGGGCCTGTACGGAGCGATGGCGACTGTGATCGCCGTGCGCGAGACCGAGGTCAATGGCGGCGCGGGCCAGGTCGTGGATTTGAGCCTGCTCGAATCGATCTTCTCCATCCTCGGACCGGAAGCGGCGATCCACCGGCTGAGCGGCAGAATCCGCCCGCGCGTGGGCAGCGCTTCGGATTCCTCGTCGCCGCGCAATGTCTACGCGACGAACGACGGCGGCTGGATCGCGATCTCGGCGTCCACGCAGTCCATGACCGAGCGGCTGTTCCGGGCGATCGGTCGCGACGACCTCAACCATGACCCGCACTTCAACACCAACGCCGGGAGAGTGAAGCGGCGGACCGACGTGGATGCGATCGTCGGCCAGTGGATCGCCCGGAGGCCGCTCGCCGAGAACATGGCGTTCTTCGATGCGGCCGGGGTCACCGCGGCGCCCGTCTACGACATCGGACAGTTCCTCGAGGATCCCCATGTCCAGGAACGGGGCATCGTCTTGGACGCGCCGGACGAGGAGATGGGCGAGGTGCCGATGCACGACGTCGTGCCGCGGCTGAGCCGCACCCCGGGCGTGCTGCGCAGCCCCGCGCCCGCGATCGGGGCGCACAATGACGAGATCTACGGGCGCATCGGCTACGCCGCGGCGCGCCTGGCGTCGCTGCGCAAACGCGGTGTCATCTGATCGAGGAGAAGCGCTTCGGTGGACCAGAGCCAGAGTGACGCGCCGGTTTGGCGCTCGATGCTGTTCGTGCCGGTCAACGTGCCGAAATACGTCGACAAGGCGCACCTGCGCGGCGCGGATGGAATCATCCTCGATCTGGAAGACAGCATTGCACCCGCGGACAAGGCTGCGGCGCGAGGCATGATCGAGGCCGCCGCGGCTGTTTGCGGCAGGGGCGGCGCGGACATCCTGGTGCGCATCAACCGGCCGCTCGACCTCGCGGTGCGGGATATCGAGGCAGTCGTCTCGCCTGGCGTTGCAGCGCTGCTGCTGCCGAAAATCGACAGCGCCAGCCATGTGCGCCTGCTCGCCGAGCTGGTGGACCAGGTCGAGGCAAGGCGGGGCATGGCGCACGGGCACACGCGGTTCATCGTCATGGTGGAAACGGCAGCGGCGTTCCCCCGCATCTGGGAGATCGCCGCCGCGCATGCGCGCAACGTGGCCCTCAATCTGGGCGCGGAGGATTTCGCGCTGTCGACCGGTTCGCAGCCCGACCCGGACGTCCTTCTCTATCCGATGCAGCAAGCGGTGCTCGCCGCCAGCGCGGCCGGGATTTCCCCATGCGGCGTGATCGGCACGGTCGCCGATTACAAGGACCTGAAAGCGTATCGCGAGACGATCCGGCGTTCGCGGCGATTCGGTTTCCAGGGCGCCTCCTGCATCCACCCCGACATCGTGCCGCTCCTGAATGAAGGCTTCAGCCCGAGCGAAGCGGAATTGGCAGGCGCGCGGCGCGTCGTCGCGGCTTACGCCAAGGCCCAGGCCGAAGGGCGGGGTTCGATCGAAGTGGACGGCAAGATGATCGACGTGCCGGTCGTCGAGCGTGCGCAGCGGCTGGTGAACCTGGCGGAACGGATCGAGGCGAGGAAGCGCAGAACCTTAGCGGCCCGGTGATGCGAAGCCTTAGGCTTCGGCGCCCGGGAAGCCAAGCTGGCGCCAGGCTTCGTAGACGGCCACCGCCACCGCGTTGGACAGGTTCAAGCTGCGATTGCCGGCGCGCATCGGCAATCTGAGCCTGCGTTGCTCGGGGAATCCCTCGAGGATGGCCTCGGGCAAGCCGCTGGTCTCGGCGCCGAACACGATCACGTCATCCACGGCGAAGCGCTGCGCGAACAGATCCGCGCGACCCCGCGTCGAGCAGGCGAACATGCGCCTGCGCGGGAACGTCGCAACGCATGCCTGCCAGTCGGCATGCACCGTCACGTTCGCCATCTCGTGGTAGTCGAGCCCTGCGCGCCTGAGCTGCCGGTCCTCCAGTGAAAAGCCGAGCGGCTCCACCAGGTGCAGGCGCACGCCAGTGTTGGCGGCAAGGCGGATGATGTTGCCGGCGTTCGGCGGGATCTCCGGCCGGTAGAGCACGACTTCAAGCATCGGCCGGCGGCGGCGTGCGCGCCACCACCCAGTTCACCACCCTCGCCGCGCCGGCGCGCTTGAGCGTCGCGGCAAGTTCGCCCAGCGTCGCGCCGGTGGTCATCACGTCGTCGAGCAGGGCGATCTCCGCGCCCGGCAAAGCACGGGTGCAGAGGAACGCGCCGCGCACGTTTCGCGCTCGCTCGGCGAGGGGTAGGTCCACCTGCGGCGGCGTGTCGCGGCTGCGCTCGGCGAGCTGCGGCGCGAGCGCGCAGCCGGTGGCCGCCGCCACATGGCGCGCGATCTCCAGCGCCTGGTTGAAGCCGCGCTCGCGCAAGCGTGTCCCCGACAGGGGTACTGGCAGGATGAAATCCACCCGCGCGCCGCGAGGCAGGCGCGAGGCCAGCAGCGCTCCGAGAAAGGGGGCGAGCGCCAGCTCACTGCGGAATTTCAGCGCCTGCACCAGTACGTCCGCCGGAAACGCGTAGGCGAGGGCCGCCAGCGTTTCGTCGTAGGCGGGCGGCTGGGCGAGGCAGCGGCCGCAAAGCGCGCCGTCCCGGGTGGCGAGCGCGCAGCGCGGGCAGGCCGGTGCCGCCAGGCGCGGAAGATCGGCGTCGCACTCGGCGCACAGCACGCCTGCGGCCGCGCCACGGCACAGGTAGCAGCTGCCGCCGAAAACCAGGGTCGCAAAGCGCTGCGCGAGCTTGCCGAGCATCCTGTTTATTGTGCGCTAGACTGCTTTCATGTGGACGGTAGCGCAGCTTGGGCGCGAACTTGCCGACGGCAGGAACACCAGCCGCAAGCTGGTCGAGCAGGCGCTGGCGCGCATCGCCGATCCGGCGGGCGAAGGTGCACGCGCCTTCCTCAAGGTGTACGCGGAAGAGGCGCGCGCGGAGGCCGAACATTCCGACCGCCTGCGGCGCTCGGGCGTGGTGCGCTCGCCGGTGGAAGGCCTGCCGGTCTCGGTAAAGGACTTGTACGACGTCGGCGGCGACGTCACGCGCGCCGGCTCCAAGCTGCTGGCGAACGCGGCGCCTGCGGCGGCGGATGCCCCGGCGGTGGCGCGCCTGCGCGCGGCGGGCGCGGTGATCGTCGGCCGTACCAATATGGTGGAGTTCGCCTTCGGCACGACGGGACTCAATCCCCACTACGGCACGCCGAAGAATCCCTGGGACCGCAAGACCGGGCGCGTGCCCGGCGGCTCCTCCTCCGGCGCGGCAGTGGCGCAGGCCGACGGCATGTGCGCGATGGCGCTCGGCAGCGATACGCGCGGCTCGATCCGCCAGCCGGCGGCGCTATGCGGCGTCACCGGCTGGAAGCCGACGCAGCGGCGCGTGCCGCGCGCTGGCGCATTCCCGCTCTCCTATTCGCTCGATACGGTGGGGCCGCTGGCCAATTCGGTCGCCTGCTGCGCCGCCTACGACGAGATCCTCGCAGCGGAGCCGCACAGCGCGTTTGCGCCGCTGCCGGTGAAGGGGCTGCGGCTCCTGTTGCCGCGCGGCTCCCTGCTTGAAGACCTCGACGCCGAGGTCGGGGCGGCCTTCCAGGCGGCGCTGGACAAGCTGGCCGCCGCGGGCGCCGTGATCACGGAACTGGCGGTGCCGGCCTTCGACCGGCAGGCCGAGTACTTCAGGAACGGCGGCCTCGCCGGCGCCGAGGCTTACGCCATCCACCGCCGCTGGCAGAACCGGATCACCGAATACGACCCGCGCATCGCCAAACGCGTCCTGTTCGGCAAAGAGATCGGCGTCGCCGACTACATCGACCTCGGCCTGCTGCGCGCCGAGTACATGCACACGGTCGAAGCGCTGGCCGCCCCCTATGACGCGATGCTGATGCCGACCACCCCGACCATCGCGCCGCCGATTGCGGCGGTGGACGCGAGCGACGAAGATTACTTCCGCTGGAACTTCCGCATCCTGCGCAACGTCGGGGTGGTCAATTTCCTCGACGGCTGCGCGGTGTCGCTGCCCTGCCATGCGCCGGGCAGCGCGCCGGTGGGGCTTTCGGTGTTCGGCGCCGCGCTGTCCGACCACCGGGTGCTGGCGGCGGCGGCGGCGGTCGAGGGCGTGCTGCGCGCGCGTGCCTGAGATCGACGCGCGCGCCGCGCGTCGCCGCTTCGACCGCGCAGCGGCCACCTACCGCGCGGCCGCGCGGCTGGAAACCGAAATCGGCACGCGCATGCTGGAACGGCTGGACTACATGCGCGTCTCGCCGCAGAGAATTCTCGACGCCGGTTCCGGGCCCGCGCCGCAGGCGGCGGCGCTCGCCAAGCGCTACCCCGGGGCGCTGCTCCTCGCGCTGGATTTCTCCCTACCGATGCTGCGACAGGCGCGCGCGCTCGGTTGGCTCGCCCGGCTGCGCGGCGCGCGGCGGCCGCTGGCGGTGTGCGCCTCGCTCGGCCGGCTGCCGTTCGCCGCGAACAGCGTGCAGCTGCTGTGGGCGAACATGGTTCTGCACTGGGCGGACGACCCGCGCGCCGCGCTCGCGGAATTCCAGCGCGTGCTGGCGCCGGGGGGGCTGCTGATGCTCAGTACCCTGGGACCCGATACGCTCAAGGAATTGCGCGCTGCCGCGGGAGACGCCCGCGTCCACCGGTTTGCCGACATGCACGACGTCGGCGACTGGCTGCTGGCGGCGGGTTTCTCCGCGCCGGTGATGGACATGGAAGCCCTGACGCTCGAGTATCGCGGCCTCCCGGCGCTGCTCGCCGACCTGCGCGCGAGCGGGCAGACCAGCGCGCGCGCGGATCGGCCGCGCGGCCTCGCCGGCAGGCACCTGCACGCGATGCTCGCGCGCGCGGGCAGCCGCGCGAGCTACGAGGTGGTCTACGGCCACGCCTGGAAAGGCGCGCCGCGCAAGAGCGCGGACGGACGCAGCATCGTGCAGTTCGACCGGCTGCCGCGCTAGACCGAATCATGTTATTGTCTCGCCGCATTTTTCGCTCTGCAAGTCGAGAAAATTGGTGGCCGCGCCGAGCATCGAGTCCCCGCGCCGCGCGCTGGATTCGCCGCCGAGCCCGGGAAGGTATTGCGAAGCTGATCGGGGATGGGGCAATAGTGCTGAAGAAATTGGCGATCGGCGTGCTGGGGTTGGCGCTCTGCGGGCTGGCGATGGCTGCGGAGTGGAACCTGCAGCCGGCGGCGTCGAAGATCGCCGACGACATCCACGGCCTGCACGAGTGGGTCATGACGCTCGTGATCTTCATCTTCGTTGGCGTGTTCGGTTTCATGTTCTGGTCGATCTACGCGCACCGCAAGTCGGTTGGCCACAAGGCGGCGAATTTTCACGAGAATGTCGGCGTGGAGATTGCCTGGACGGTGATTCCGCTGGTCGTGCTGGTGATCATTGGCTGGCCGGTCACCAAGACCGTGATCGCACAGAAAGACACCTCCAATGCCGACATTACCGTCAAGGTCACCGGCTTCCAGTGGAAGTGGGGCTACGACTACCTGAAGGGCGAAGGCGAGGGCATCAGCTTCGTCTCCACGCTGTCGACGCCGCGCGAGCAGATCGAGGGCCGCGCGCCGAAAGGCGAGCATTACCTGCTCGAAGTGGACAACGAGATGGTGGTGCCGATCGGCAAGAAGGTGCGCGTGCTGACGACGGCCGCCGACGTAATCCATTCGTGGTGGGTGCCCGCGTTCGGCGCCAAGCAGGACGCCATCCCGGGCTACATCCGCGACCTCTGGTTCAAGGCGACGAAAACCGGCACCTTTCGCAGCCAGTGCGTCGAGCTGTGCGGCAAGGACCACGGCTTCATGCCGATCGTGGTGCGCGTGGTGCCGGCAGACGAGTACACCAGGTGGGTGGCCGCGCAGAGGGAAATCGCCGCCTCGGTGGCCGATGATCCGGACAAGAGTTACGCCCTCGACGAACTGAAGGCGCGCGGCGAGAAGGTCTATGCCGCCAACTGCGTCGGCTGCCATCAGGCCACCGGCAAAGGCGTGCCGCCCGCGTTCCCTGCGCTCGACGGCTCGAAGCTCGTCAACGGTCCGAAAAACGACCAGCTCGCGCTGGTGCTGAACGGCAAGCCGGGCACGGCGATGGTCGCGTTCGGCAAGCAACTTGACGACCTGGAGCTAGCGGCAGTGGTCACCTTTACGCGCAACGCCTGGGGCAACAGGGCCGGCGAGGCGATTCAGCCTTCTGAAGTGAAAGCGCTGCGCAAGTAGGCGGCAACGAACACCAGGTCCTGGAGAACTGCATGAGCGCTGTCCTCGACAACCACGGCCACGGCCACGGCCGCGTGCACGACCCGCACGACCACCACGGCGGGTATGGCGGGATCATGCGCTGGGTCACAACCACCAACCACAAGGACATCGGCACGCTGTACCTGTGGTTCAGCCTCATCATGTTCATGGTCGGCGGCGTCATGGCGCTGGTGATCCGCGCCGAACTGTTCCAGCCCGGCCTGCAGATCGTGAATCCGGACTTCTTCAACCAGATGACCACCATGCACGGACTGATCATGGTGTTTGGCGCGATCATGCCGGCGTTCGTCGGATTCGCAAACTGGCAGATCCCGATGATGATCGGCGCGCCCGACATGGCGTTCGCGCGCATGAACAACTGGAGCTTCTGGATCCTGCCGTTTGCGGCCTCGTTGCTGATCCTGTCGTTCTTCATGCCGGGCGGCGCCCCGGGCGTGGGCTGGACCCTCTACGCACCGCTCACGGTGCAGATGGGCATCGGCATGGATCTCACCATCTTCGCCATCCACCTGCTCGGCATGAGTTCGATCATGGGCTCGATCAACATCCTCACCACCATCCTCAACATGCGGGCGCCGGGCATGACGCTGATGCGCATGCCAATGTTTGTCTGGACTTGGCTGATCACCGCCTACCTGCTGGTGGCCGTAATGCCGGTGCTGGCCGGCGCCGTGACGATGACGCTGACCGACCGCCACTTCGGCACTACGTTCTTCAATGCCGCAGGCGGCGGTGACCCGGTGCTCTATCAGCACATCTTCTGGTTCTTCGGCCATCCCGAGGTGTACATCATTGCGCTGCCCGCGTTCGGCGTGGTCTCGCAGGTGATCCCGGCGTTTTCGAGAAAGCCCCTGTTCGGCTACGCCTCGATGGTATCCGCCACCACGGGAATCGCGGTCCTGTCGTTCATCGTCTGGGCGCACCACATGTACACGGTCGGCATGCCGGTCACGGGCCAGTTGTTCTTCATGTATGCGACCATGCTGATCGCGGTGCCCACCGGGGTCAAGGTGTTCAACTGGGTGGCCACCATGTGGCACGGCTCGCTCACGTTCGAGACGCCGATGTTGTTCGCGCTAGGTTTCCTGTTCCTGTTCACGCTCGGCGGCTTTACCGGGCTGGTGCTGTCGCTCGTCCCGGTGGACATCCAGCTGCACGACACTTACTACGTGGTGGCCCACTTCCATTACGTGATGGTTGCCGGTGCGCTGTTCGCCGCGTTTGCCGGAGTGTATTTCTGGCTGCCGAAATGGATCGGCCGGATGTACGACGAGACGCTCGGCAAGTGGCACTTCTGGCTGACGATGATCTTCTTCAATGTCACGTTCTTCGTGCAGCATTTCGCGGGCCTTGCCGGCATGCCGCGGCGCATCCCGGACTATCCGCTGATGTTCGAGACCTGGAACAGGATCTCCTCGATCGGCGCTTTCGGCTTCGGTTTTTCGCAGCTGCTGTTCCTGTACGTCGTGCTCAAAGCAATCCGCAGCGGCGAGAAGGCGCCCGAGCGGCCATGGGAGGGGGCGGATTCGATTGACTGGACTTTGCTCCCGACCCCGGCGCCCTATCACACGTTCGAGACGCCGCCGGTGATCGAGGAAGCACCGTGACCCGCAATGCCAGGACCGGATTGATTCTCGCCACGGTCGCGCTGATGTTCTTTCTCGGCATCGTCGCCAAGTACTGGCTGCTGCGATGAACCAGGCACTCCTCGACCAACGCGTGCGCGACAACCGCCGCATGCTGGTGAAGCTGTCCGTCGTCGCGCTGGCGATGTTCGGCTTCGGGTTCGCGCTGGTGCCGTTGTACGAGAAGATCTGCCAGGCGCTCGGCGTCAACACCTTGATCGCGCCCGACAGAGCCTACGCCAACACGCAGGTGGATCTGACGCGCAGCGTGACCATCGAGCTGGATGCCAATGCCCACGATCTGGCCTGGCGTTTTCGGCCAATGCTCAGGCACCTGACGGTGCATCCGGGCGAGCTCGCGCAGGTCGAGTACGAGATTGTGAACGTGCGCGAGACTCCGGTCACCGCCCAGGCCATTCCCAGCTACGGCCCGCAGAACGCGGGACAGTACTTGCGCAAACTGGAGTGTTTCTGCTTCACCCAGCAGACACTCGCGGCCGGCGAGACCCGGCGCATGCCGGTGGTGTTCCAGATCGATCCCGCGCTGCCCAAGGACGTGAACACCATCACGCTGTCGTACACGTTCTTCGAAGTCGCCGGCGCTTCAAAGGAATGATCGTGATGGCCAACGCGTTCGAATCGTTGAAGACGGTGCTGGCGGGGATGCTCGGGGTGCGCCGCAAAGCCGGCCACCTTCGGGCGAGCGAGTCTCTCAACCCGGTGCACGTGATCATCACTGCAGTGGTCGTGGCGGTGTTGTTTGTAGCCACGCTGGTCGCGATCGTCCGATTCGTGGTCGGTTGACAAAGGCAGGGAGAAAAGACATGGCGCAATCCGGCTCCGGCACACCGCGGCAGCAGCACTATCACGTGCCGCAGCCGATGCCGTGGCCGATCATGGGTTCGGCGGCACTGTTCCTCATGGCGCTCGGTGCGACATTCGTGTTTAACGGCTCGGGCGGCGGATGGGTGTCGATCGCGCTCGGCTGCATGATCCTGCTGTACATGATGGTCCGCTGGTTCGGCGACGTGATCCGCGAGTCCGAGGGCGGCAAGTACGGGGCCTGGGAGGACCTGTCCTTCCGCTGGGGGATGGGGTGGTTCATCTTCTCCGAGGTGATGTTCTTCCTGGCTTTTTTCGGCGCCCTATTCTGGGCGCGCGTGATGTCGGTGCCGGATCTGTCCAGCCTGCTGCATAACGAAGTGCTCTGGCCGGGCTTCAAGGACCTGTGGCCTTCGGCCGGACCGGGCTTTGCCGAGCAGTTCACGCCGATGGGCGTGTGGGGCGTCCCGGCGATCAACACGCTGCTGTTGCTGAGCTCCGGCGTGACCCTCACCTACGCGCACTGGGGCCTGGTCAACAACCAGCGCGGGAAGCTCAACCTGTTCCTGTCCCTCACCATCGTGTTGGGCGCGACCTTCCTCGGGTTCCAGATCTACGAGTACGGGCATGCCTACACGGAGCTAAACCTCAAGCTGACGACCGGGGTGTACGGCACGACCTTCTTCATGCTGACCGGTTTCCACGGCTTTCATGTGACCCTGGGCGCGATCATGCTGACGGTGATCCTGATCCGTTGCCTGTCGGGACACTTCAAGTCCGACCACCATTTCGCGTTCGAGGCGGTGGCCTGGTACTGGCACTTCGTCGACGTGGTCTGGCTGCTGCTGTTCGTCGTGGTGTACTGGCTGTAACGCCGGCGTTACCGGGTTGCCGCGCAGCAGGCTAGAGTTTTCCGGGGATAAGGCCGAAGTGGAAGCCGGCGATCAGGAACATGAACAGCGCCAGCGACAGCGCGACGCGCAGCGCGAGCATCTTAACCGCGCGCTTCGAGCCGCCTCGGTCGCGAAAAATGAACACCAGCGCGGCAGCCAGGCTCGCAAGAATCAGGGCGATGAGGAGGTAGATGACGATGAGCACGCGCCGGGTGCTGCGGATAGTGAACGGCCAGTGTAGCGCTGCGCGGCGGTCGATGCCAATCGAGGGATGAGCCTGTGCCTTGACTTCCGCTCCCAGTCGGTCAAGATTGCCAGCGACCGGCGATTGAGCGCCGGCAGAGAGGTTGCATGCGAAGGCGCCTGTACTTCGTGCTACCGGACCTCGGCAGCGCCATCCAGACCGCCAACGATCTGCTGCTAGCGCGCGTGGAGGACCGGCATATGCATTTTCTCGCGAAGCGCGGCATGTCGCTCGGTCAGCTGCACGAAGCGGATTTCTTCCAGAAATCGGACCTGCGGCACAGCATGCAAGTCGGCTTCATTCTCGGCGGCTGCCTCGGTTTCCTGGTCGGCATCTACATCTACCTGACGCCGCCCGAGGGCGCGAATCTGCAGCTCGTCACCATCCTCATCGCGACCGTGGTCGGCGCTCTGTTCGGCGCGTGG